>Ga0208478_1000192_pt1 | contig 23743 bp, 20 predicted proteins | sample NGESurdeep072012_5_FD_184462 | JGI IMG/M metagenome (GOLD analysis project Ga0208478, IMG submission 184462) | Arctic peat soil microbial communities from Barrow, Alaska - NGEE Surface sample 415-2 deep-072012 (SPAdes) | ecosystem: Environmental > Terrestrial > Soil > Wetlands > Peat ...
CAAGATGCACCGGATTACGGTGATGCTTATCTCGACAAATTGCCCGCTACGAAGTGACTTTGGCCATCTAAGCGTCTCGGAGGCGCTTAGATGGCCGAGGAGCGGATCCGGCAGCCAGGTTTGCCGACATAAGCACCATCAGAATCCGGTGCATCAAACCCCGGCCCACACCGGTCACCCGGCCACCCCGCCGGCGCCAGACCACGCACCCGCTCCCCGGCAAGCCGTTTACCCACACCCCGCCACCCGTGCCACCGACAGCCCAGCCCGCCACCCACACCCCACACCCATCGCCAGCCCGACCAACCACCCGCCCCCTACAGGATCCCGATCTCCGAGTTGTCCCCGACCAGGAACCGGTACGCCCTCGGCTGGCGGTGGTCGCGACCGATGGTCACGTTGCGGCCGAGCAGCGAGGACTCCATCCGGCCGGCGAGGTCGTTGACCGAGGAGCCGGCGAGCAGAATCGAGTGCTCGACCTCGGCGTTCTGGATCGAGCAGCCGTCGCCGATCGCGGTATAGGGGCCGATGTAGCAGTCCGTGAGGCGGGCCGAGGCGCCGATGATCGCGGGGCCGCGGACGGTGGTCCGCACGAGGTGGGCGGTGGGCTCGATCACCACGCGGCCGTCGACCTGGGAGTCCACCAGCTCGCCCTCGACGTGGGCCTCGATCGTGTCGAGGACGAGGCGGTTGGCCGCGAGCATGTCCTCGAGCCGGCCGGTGTCCTTCCACCAGCCCTTGACGACGTGCGGCTCCACGCGACGGCCGGAGTCGACGAGATGCTGGATCGCGTCGGTGATCTCGAGCTCGCCGCGGCTCGAGGGCTCGATCGCGCGCGCGGCGGCGTGGACGCCGGCGTTGAACATATAGACGCCGACCAGGGCGAGGTTCGTCTGCGGCTCGGCCGGCTTCTCGATCAACCGCACCACCTTGCCCTCCTCTAGCTCGGCGACGCCGTATTGCTCGGGATCGGCGACCGGGGTGAGCAGGATCAGCGCATCGGGCTCGTTCTCGCGGAAGGCCGCGACGAGGTCCTGGATCCCGCCCTGCAGCAGGTTGTCGCCGAGGTACATCACGAACGGCGAGTCGCCGAGGAACGGCTCAGCGGTGAGCACGGCGTGGGCGAGCCCCAGCGGCTCGTCCTGGATGATGTAGGTGATCCGGACGCCGAAGCGGCTGCCGTCGCCCGCCGCGGCCCGGATCTCGTCGCCGGTCTCCGGCGCGATGATGATGCCGACGTCCTCGATCCCCGCCGCCGCCATCGCCTCGATCCCGTAGAACAAGACCGGCTTGTTGGCCACCGGGACGAGCTGCTTGGCGCTGGTGTGGGTGATCGGGCGCAGCCGCGTGCCCTTGCCGCCCGACAGAATCAGGCCCTTCAGCTCCCGCACCGTCATCACTAGTACACGCCTCCCAGTTTTCCGTGGTCCCAGCTTGCGGTCCGCTCGGGCGTGAACTGCAGCGCCACCCGCTTGGAGGCCTGGGCCCGCACCGCCTCCAGGAATGCGTCGCCGGTGGCGCCGGAGTAGCGCCGGAACAACTCGACCCCGAACTGGGTCACGAGCTCGAGCTCGCGATGAATCGTCGTGGTCGTCTCGAACATCACTCCGCGCAACTCCTGGTACTCCTCGCCCGTCTCGAGCTGCAACGTCGCGTGCGCGTCGCGCTCGAGGTTCTTGACCTTCTGGGACTTGGCGTACGTCCAGGCCCAGATCTCGCCGTCCCGGACCGTGTACCAGAGCGGCATCAGGTGGGGCCATCCGCGCGGGCCGTTGGTTGCGCAGATGACGACGCGTTGCTGCTCGAGGAACGCCGCCACCTCGGTGTCGCTCATCGCGATCTGGTCGCGGCGGCTCATGCCTGCCGGACCGACGCGGCGGCGGCGCGGACCGCCTCGCGGGCGTCGGCGGGCTCGAGCACGGTCGCGTCGCCGGCCTCCTTGAGCACCTCGCGGACGAGCCAGTCCACGCCGGCGAAGCCGAGCTCGACGATCACCGAGCCGTCCTCGAGCTCGCCGGCCACGGTCCGCTCCTCGCGGGCCCAGCGTGCGCGCTCGGGCGAGATCCAGACCTGTGCGCGGCGCGAGGCGGGCACCTCGCCGGTCCGCGGCCAGCCGTCGACGTCGGCGGCCGGATCCACGTCCGGCCGCGGCTCGAACGCATCGCCGGTCACGGTCGCGGACTTGATCCGGTCCAGGCGGAAATGGCGAACGTCCTCCCGCGTGGGGTCGTAGCTGGCGAGATACCACCCCTCGCGGCCGTTGATCAGCGCGTAGGGCTCGACGAGGCGGGAGGAGAACTCGTCCTCGTTCTCCTTGTAGTACTCGAACGAGAGCAGGTGGCGCTGTGCGATCGCCCGCGAGACGACGGCGGCGATCTCGTCGTCGCCGCCCGCCGTGGCGACCTGCAGGCCCTCCTGCATCGTGTTGTCGCCGAGCGCGCCGACCAGCTTGTGGCGGACCGACGCGAGCGAGCCCTCGGGGATGTGCTCGCCGATCAGGTCGATCGCGGCCATCAGCGCCTTGGCCTCGACCGGGAGCAGACGGGCCGGCCGGGCGAACGAGTCGCCGTAGGGCTCGGGGTCGACCTCGATCATGCCGTCGGCGCCGATCTCGGCGTACAGGACGTAGGTGCCGGCTCCGAAATTGACGACGTTGAGCACCGAGATGTCCTCGCGCAGCTCCTGGTCGGAGATCTTCAGCGCCGTGCACAGCTCGCTGGCATCGAGGCGCCGGCCGCCGCGACCCGCGTCGATCAGGATGCTGGCCAGCGTCACCAGCCGCGCGAAGCGCTCGGGCCGGATCGCCGCATCGGGATGGTGGCCGTTGCCCGAGTCGGCGCCCGCGCTCGCGCGCCCGTGCGCCGGTTCGGCCTCGGTCGCCTCGGCGGCGGCCACCAGAGCGGCCAGCTTCGGCGTGCCGGAGTGACGCTCGACGAGCAGTCGGGCGCGCTCGCGCAGCTCGTCGACGAGCGCGGGCGGCCCGACGATACGGGCGTTCTCGCCCAGTCCGAGCACCCACGCGATCACCTGCCGGGAGTTCGCATACGGGGTCACGAGGATGCGGTCGCCGGCGTCGTCGGCGGGGCGCATTTCCCCGTAGCGCCCGAAGTGGCGCTCGATCTGCCACGCGATCCGGTGCCCGATCCAGACCTCCGCCGTGCCCACGGGCTCGCCGAACTGCCAGTCGATCCGGTTGGCGTAGGCGCGGGGGTCGAAATCGGCCGGGCGCTGGAAGTCGTGCTCGGCCTTGGTCGCGTAGCCGACCTTGCCTCGGATCCGCGAGAGCCGGAACACGCGGATCGCCTCGCGCTCGTGCGAGCGCCCGACGACGTAGAACTGGCCGCCCTGGTAGAGCAGCTCGTACGGATCGACGCGGCGGGTGCCGGTGTCGTCGCGCTCCATCGTGTAGTAGTCGAACACGATCGTCTTGCGCCGGAAGATCGCGGTCTCGATCTTGGCCAGGCGCTGGGAGACGTCGTGGCCGCCGGCGGAGCCGGTGATCCCGAGCGCGACCGTGCGCTGCTCGGGCGCGCTGAGCGGACTCGGGCGCCCCCAGGAGATCTGCTGGAGGGCCAGGCGCAGCGGCTCGGCATAGGCGAACTCGCCGTCGAGCAGATGCAGGGCCGTGTGCAGAGCGGCCAGCTCCTCGTCGGTGAACTCGATCGGCGGCAGATGAAAGTTCTCCGGCGGGAGCGAGTAGTTCTCCTGCTCCACCAGACCGTCGATCGGCTTCTCGACCGCCAGCATGATCCCCAGCGCCTCGAGCTCGGAGCGATCGGCGTAGAAGCGGCGCGCGAACGCGTCCTCGTTCATCGCGCTGTAGCCCTCGACGTCGCGCCTGATCTCGGGCGCCGTGACGGGTCGGCGCTCCGCCATCAGGTACGAGATCAGGGAGAGCTGGCGGATCAGCTTCTCGGTGTCCTTGGCCATGCGAAATGGCACTGTAGACGGGGAGCGCAGCGACGTACCGCGCACCGGTCAGGATCTCCGCTATTTGCATGTTTCCGCGGGACCCGCGGAAACATCCCGGCCGCGGGTCAGGCCGCTTTGCGCTCGGGCTCGATCGGCGTCGCGAAGTACGCGCCGCCGCCGAGGGCCTTGTCGTAGGAGGACCACTGCGCGCCCGCCGGCAGCTCCTTCTGGAGCCGGTCGAAGCTGCCGAGGCGCCCGCCGAGGTTGTCGATCATGTGCACGAGCGTCGCCTCCCGCGTGCACGGGACCACCGGGCTGCCGTGCTCAAGTGAGCCGTGATGGCTGAGGATGATGTGGAGCACCGCCTGCGCGAGCTCGGACGGGAACCCGTCGAGTCGCTCGATCGCGCGGCGGATGCGGTAGTAGCCGAGCGCGATCTCGCCGTACAGCCGGCCCTGGTCGGACATCGAGATCGCGCCGTCGACCACCTCGTAGGCCTCGAGCTTGCCGATGTCGTGCACCAGCGCGCCGGTGACGGCGACGTCGCGGTCGATGCCCGGAAAGGTGGCGGAGATGGAGCTCACCGCCTGGGCGACGGTGAGGCTGTGCTCGAGCAGTCCGTGGGGATAGGCCTGGTGGTAGCGCTTGGCGGCCGGCGCCTCGCGATATCCGGCCCAGATCGGCGAGTCCTCACCGAACACGAGCGCAAGCAGCCGCCGCAGGTGCGGGTGCTGGATCGTCGCCAGCAGCTCGCGCAGGTCGGCCTCCATCTGCTCGGGCGCGCGATGGGGCCCGTCGAGGAGCTCGGAGCGGTCGTACTCGGCCTCGTCGGCTCTCCGCACGGATTGCACGGAGAGCTGCGGCCCGATGCGGTCGTGGACCGAGTACGTGCCCGTGACGTGCACGATCGCGCCGGGGCGGTAGACCTCGCGGGCCGCGGCGACGTCATCCCAGACCATCGCCGACACGCTCCCGCTGCGATCGCCGAGCACGACCTTCAGGTAATCGCCGCCCTCGCGGTGCCGTCGCACCTCGACTTCGCGCACGAGCATCGCCTGCGCGACATCACAACCATCGAGCAAATCCCGTACTTTCATCGCGTCACGAAGATAGAGTGGCGTGCGGACGGAGATGATGAATCGCACCGCGCTCGTGACCGGGGGAACCGGAGGCCTGGGAGCCGCAGTCGTGACCAGGCTGCTTGACGACGGCTGGCGCGTGACCGTGCCCTGGATCGCCGAGCATGAGCTTGCGCGGGTGCAGCCGCGGCCGGGTCTGGAGCTGGTCCAGGCCGACCTGTTCGACCCGGCGGCGGTGGCCGGCGTGGCCGAGGCGGCCGCGGGCGACGCCGCTGCTCCCCTGCGCGGGGTCGTGAACCTCGTCGGCGGGTTCGCCTCCGGCGGCCGCGTCCACGAGACGCCGGTGGAGGAGTTCGAGCAGCAGTTCCGCTTCAACCTGCGCCCCACCTACCTCGTCACGCAGGCGGCGCTGCCGGCGCTGATCGCGGCCGGCGGTGGCTCGATCGTGTGCGTCGGGACCCGCGCGGCCCTGCAGCCGTTCTCCGGCGCGGCCGGATACGTCGCCTCCAAGGGCGCCGTGATCGCGTTCGCGCAGGCCGTGGCGGTCGAGTACCGCGACGACCGCGTGCGCTGCAACGCGATCCTCCCCAGCGTGATCGACACGCCCGGGAACCGGGCCTCGATGCCGAAGGCCGACCACGACCGGTGGGTCAGGCCGGCCGAGATCGCGGGCGTGATCGCGCACCTGCTCTCCGACGATTCGGCGCCGGTCAGCGGCGCCGCGATCCCGGTCTACGGTCGCGCCTGAGTCACGCGACTCCTCGCGCCTGGCCTCCCACCACGCGCTGGTCCCGTGGCAGGTCCGTGCTCTCCGGCGCCCGTTCGAGCTCGACCGGATCTCCACTCCGGTGCTTCTGGTGTGGGGGGAGGCGCGACCGGCTCGTCGTTCACCGCGGCGCCCTAGCCCCGCCGAGCGTCGGCCCGACCGCCGTCACGGGTCGAGCTCGCCCTCGAACAGCGCGAACACGGCTCCCTGCGGGTCCTGGCCCACGGCGATCCGTCCCATGCCGATGTCCATCGCCGGCGTGAGGGCGGTCCCGCCGAGCTCGGCGATCCCGGTCAGCGCGACGTCGAGGTCATCGATCCCGAAGTAGACGAGCCAGTTCGGCGGGGTGCCCGGCGGGTTCGGGATCGTCATGCCGCCGTTGCTGGCCTCGCCGTTCTTGATCAACCGGTAGGGCATCGGACCGTCCATCGGCTCGATCGTCCAGCCGAACAGCGCGCCGTAGAAGGCACTCGCGGCGTCGAGGTCGGGCGTGGCGAGCTCGTTCCAGGCCAGCGCGCCGTTGGCGTTCACGAGCTCGGCGCCGATCGTCTGCTTGGGCTCCCAGGCCAGGAAGTACGCGCCCTGCGGATCCTGGATCACGCCCATCCGACCGGCGTCCATGACATCGAAGGCGGGTGCGTGCACGGTCGCGCCGAGCTCCGTGGCCTGCGCCAGCGTCGCGTCGGCGCTCTGCACCGAGACGTAGGTGTTCCACAGCGGTGGCACGCCGGCCGCGGCCTGCTCGGGCTGCTGGCGTGAGATCGCCGCCACGGCCTTGCCGCCGAGGCGCATCATCGAGTAGACGGCGCCCTCGCCGACGGGGATGTCCTCCACCTCCCAGCCGAACAGTCCGCCGTAGAAGGCCTTGGCGGCGTCCGGGTCGGAGGTCGACAGGTCGGTCCAGCAGAACGTCCCAGGTGTGTACTGCGTGCGTTCGCCCATGGCCCGACCGTACCACTGAGTGGTACCCCTTTCATAGCCACCGTGTTACCGCACCGACGCGGCGTCAATACACTTCACCCTGATGTCGGACTACGCGATCAAGAACCTCAAGGACGTCGAGGACTCGGCGGCCGACCGCGGCCCCGGGGTCGAGGCCCGGTTTGCGCGCAAGCACCTCGAATCCGATCACCTCGGCGTGAGCTATTTCCGCTACGGCCCCGGCTTCAAGGCGCCGTTCGGCCACCGCCACCGCGAGCAGGAGGAGGCCTACGTGGTGGTCAGCGGATCGGGTCGCGTGCGGCTCGACGACGACGAGATCGAGCTGCGCCAGTGGGACGTGGTCCGGGTGGCCCCGCAGGTCGGCCGTGCCTTCCACGCTGGGCCGGAAGGACTCGAGCTGATCGCGATCGGCAACGACCGCCCCGACGGCGGCGACGGCGAGTTCATCCCCGACTTCTGGAACTGACTCCACCGCGAGCCGCCGGCGCCTGAGGCCGCGCACGAGCGCCGGCCCGCGGGCTACGAGCGCGCGATCGACGCCGGGTCGACTCCCTCGAGCCGGGTCATCGTGACGCGGGCGGCGAGCTCCGCGGTGGCGGCGCCGCGAAAGACGCCCTTGATCGGCGGCACGTCAGGGTAGTGGCGCCCGTGACCGATCTTGACGTGGCTCTCGCCCGCGAGCCCGCGATTGGTCGGGTCGGCCCCGACCCACACCGGCTCGCCGCCGCCGAGCACCGGCAGCAGCGCCTCGATCCAGGCGTGCGTGTCGACCTCGACCGACTCGTGCGCGTCGCCGCTGCGGGTCGCGAACAGGTAGCCGGACACGTACCGGGCGGCGATCCCGTGATGGCGCAGCAGGCACAGCCCGAGGTGGACGTAGTCCTGGCACACGCCGGCGCCGACCTCGAGCAGGTGCTCGATCGTCGAGTCGACATACGTGGCGCCCCGGCGGTACTCGAACCCGTCCGGGATCAGCTCGGAGATCAGCATCAGCGTGGCCAGCGGCGTCGCCGCGGCGCGCGTGGTCTCGAGCATCTCGCGCAGGATCGGGTGTCCGCCGGCATCGTCGGTCTGCAGGAGGAACTCGCCCCCGGCCTCGCAGTAGGCGGGCTCGCGCAGGGCCTCCCAGGGCGCCCGCGAGGGCTCGGCCGGCCGGCGGGTGGCGACCCGGGCGCGGACGTCGATCGACAGCTGCCGGTGCGGGCGCGAGATCTCGAACTCGACCACCTCGGTCCCGAAGTAGTCGGCGTGCCGGTGCAGGCGGACCTCGGGGTTCAGCCGGACGCTGAACTCGTCGCAGCGCTGACTCGCGTTGCCCGCCGGCTTGACCCGCAGCGCGTTGAGGTTGTCCACGACGTCGGCGTCGTAGTGGTACTCGGTGAGGAACCGGATCGCGAAGTTCATTCCGGGCATCATTGCCGCGCTCACAGATGTACCGCCACCGCGAGGGCGACCGCGAAGTAGCGATCGTCGATGTCCAGGTCGATCCGCTCGAGCTCCTCCTGCACGTACTCGAGTGTCTGATCGAGCGCTCCGGCCGCGTACGGCGCGCGCCGTTGCAGCTCGAGATCGGCGATCAGCCGGCCGAGCCGCAGCACCGGCGGCGAGGAGCGGGGCTGCGCGTCCGCGGTGCTGAGCGCGGTGTGCAGCGCCTCCACCGAGGAGGCGACCGAGCCCGGATAGGCGCCGTCATAGAGCAGGAAGCGGGCTACGGGGCCGACGGTCGGCGCGGCACGGACCGCGCGGCGGTAGGCCTGAAACCCGCCCACGGCGTGGAGCAGCGCCAGCGCGCCGCCCTGATGGCCGCCCGTCTCGGGCTCGGGCGGAACGGCCACCCGCAGCATCCGCAAAACCATGTCGGCGGCCTCGATACGACCGCCGGCCTCGAGGAACGAGTGGCTCTCGTCGCGCAGCATGGTGCGGTCCACGAGGCCCCAGAAGAGCGCGCAGCGTTCCTTGACCTCCTGGTAGGCGGAGTAGGGGCCGGAGGCCAGCACGGCGGTGAGGTCACGGCCGGCGAGCGACAGATGGAAGGTGTTGAGCGCCTCCCACATCTCGGTCGAGATGACGTCGCGCAGCGTGCGCCCGCGCTCACGCGCGCGGGCGATGCAGGAGACGACCGAGGCGGGGCTGTCGGGATCGAGCGTCAGCAGGCGGGCGACCTCCGTGCGCTCGAGCGGCCCCCGGCCGCGCCGCGCCGCGGCGACCGCGGCGACATCCACACCGGCAGCGGGCTCGCCCTCCTCGCCGCCCCGGGCCCCTTTCTTGCTCGGGGCTTGGGCCTTCGCCCCGATGATCGCCAGCACCCCTTCCCAGCCGAGTGCGATCCCTTGGTCGCGTGGGTCACCGGCCACGTCAGCATGGAACACGCCGTCGAGCATGCGCGCCGTGTGCTCGGCCCGGGCGAGATCGCGGCCGAGCCAGAACAGCTCCTGCGCGATCCGGGCCAGCATCGGCTAGCGGGTCCCGGCGGCGCGGGTCTGCTGCTGCTGCTGGGCCTGGCCGTGCCAGCCGCCGTAGCGGATGTCGGGCAGTCGCGGCGGGCGATGCGTGGGCAGCGTGCCCGGCGCCACGTCGGACGCGGAGCCGTCGTCCAGCACCCACGTGTCCTTGGAGCCGCCGCCCTGCGAGGAGTTGACGATCATCGAGCCCTCCCGCAGTGCGACCCTTGTGAGGCCGCCGGGCACGATCCGGATCTCCTCGCCGAACACCGCAAACGGGCGCAGGTCGACGTGGCGGGGAACGAGACGACCTTCCTCGGTTTCGGTCGGCACCGTCGAGAGGTGCACGAGCTCCTGGGCGATGAAGCGCTCCGGCGCCTGCTCGATCAGCTCGGCCTGGCGCAGGCGCTCGCTCGCGCCGGCGTGGGGGCCGATGAACACGCCCTTGCCGCCCGATTCGGAGGTCGGCTTGACGACCAGCTCGTCGAGCCGGCCGAGCACATGCCGGCGGACGCGCTCGTCCGTGAGCAGATACGTGGGCACGTTGTCGAGGATCGGCTCCTCGCTCAGGTAGAAGCGGATCATCTCCGGCACGTAGTGATAGACCGCCTTGTCGTCGGCCACCCCGGTCCCGATCGCGTTGGCGATCGCCACCGTCCCGGCCCGGTAGGCCCGGACGAGCCCCGGAACCCCGAGCAGCGAGTCGGGGCGGAACTCGAGCGGGTCGATGAAGTCATCGTCGAGCCGGCGGTAGATCGTGTGCACGCGCTGCAGCCCGGCGGTCGTGCGCATGAAGCAGACGGCGTCGCGGACGACCAGGTCGCTCGACTCGACCAGCTCCACACCCATCTGGCGGGCCAGGAAGGCGTGCTCGAAGTAGGCCGAATTGAGCGACCCGGGGGTCCACACGACGACCGTCGGCTCGCCGTCGGCGGCCGGGGCGACCGCCTGCAGCGCGTCGAGCAGCAGCGAGGGGTAGTGGTCCACCGCCCGCACGCGGTGCCCGGCGAACAGCTCCGGCACCAGCCGGGTCATCGCGACTCGGTTCTCGAGCACGTAGGAGATCCCCGACGGCGTGCGGACGTTGTCCTCCAGCACCCGCCAGCGACCGTCGCCGCCGCGCACGAGATCGCACCCGGACACGTGGCAGTACACGCCACCGGGCGGGCGCACACCGTGCACCGGCCGTGCGAAGCTCGGGCGGCTGACGATCAGCGACCACGGGACGATCCCGGCGCGGACGATCTCGTGCGCGTGGTAGACGTCGTCGACGAACGCGTTCAGGGCCCGGATCCGCTGGGCCAGCCCGCGCTTGATCCCCGTCCACTCGCCGGCCGGCAGCACCCTGGGCACGAGATCAAGCGGCCACGCCCGGTCGCGGCGCTCGCCGTCGGTGCCGGCGACCTCGAACGTGATCCCCTGCTGCATGAAGATCGTGTCGCGGCGGTGGCCGGCCGCCGCCAGCGCCTCGGGACCAAGCCGGGACAGCGTCGCCATCAGCGGCACCGCGTGGGGCCTCGGCGTACCGTCGTCCTCGAGCAGCTCGTCGCAACATCCGTCCGGCACCTCGTAGCCCGCGACGGGCGGTGCTGCGGTCAGCTCGTCCACCCAGGGATGTGTACCCGCTCCGCGCGCGAATCGCCACGCCCTCTGGGCCAACTGCAGTGTGGTTCGGCTGGCCAGGCGGAGAAACCCCTCACGCAAATCGCGTCCCGTCTACCCTTGGGCGCCGATGCGACTCATGGTCACAGGCGCCGCCGGCATGCTGGGGCGAGACATGCTGAGCGCGGCCACGGACGCCGGCCTCGCGCCGATCGCGCTCGCCCGGGCGGAGCTCGACATCACCGACGGCGCAGCCGTCGACGCCGCCATGTCGGAGCACCGGCCCGACATCGTCGTCAACTGCGCGGCCTGGACCGACGTCGACGGCGCCGAGGCGCAGGAGGCTCGGGCGCTTGCTGTCAACGGGCGGGGCGCCGGCCATGTCGCCCGCGCCGCCCGCGCGCAGGGGGCGTGGACGATCCAGGTCTCCAGCGATTACGTCTTCGACGGTGCCAAGCGCAGCCCGTACCTCGAGACCGACCCGACCGGGCCGGCGTCGGCCTACGGGCGCTCCAAGCTCGCCGGCGAGGTCGCGGTTGCCGATGCGGCCCTCGACCGGCACACGATCGTGCGTTCCTCGTGGCTGTTCGGTGCCGCCGGGCCCTGCTTTCCGGCCACCATCCTGCGGGTCGCCTCCGAGCGCGATCAGCTCACCGTGGTCGACGACCAGGTCGGGTGCCCCACGTTCACCGGTCACCTGGCGCCGGCGCTCGTCGCGCTGGCCAGGGAGCCGGTGCCCGGGATCGTCCATGTGGCCGGTGGCGGCCAGTGCTCGTGGTTCGAGTTCGCCGGCGAGGTCGTCGCCCGGGCGGGACTGGGCGCCGCGATCGTGCCCGGCAGCACCGCCGAGCTCGGCCGCCCGGCCCCGCGACCGGCCTACAGCGTGCTGCGCTCCGCGCGCGCCGGTGTCCCCCTGCTGCCGGCGTGGCAGCAGGGGCTGGAGGCGTTCCTGGCCGCCGGGGTGCCGTCGTGAGACTGCTCGTGTGCGGCGGCGCCGGCTTCATCGGCTCCACCTTCGTGCGCCTGCGCCTGGCCGAGCACGGGGACGAGGTGACCGTGCTCGACAAGCTGACCTACGCCGGCCGGCGCGAGAACCTGCACGACGTGATCGACCGGATCCGCTTCGTCCACGGCGCGATCGAGGACCCGCGGGCCGTGGCTGACGCCGTCGAGGGCTGCGACGCGATCGTCAACTTCGCCGCCGAGACGCACGTGGATCGATCGATCTCCGATCCCGATGGCTTCATCGTCACCAACATGCAGGGCACGCACGTGCTGCTCGAGGCCGCCCGCGAGCGTGGGCTGCGCTACGTGCAGGTCTCCACCGACGAGGTCTACGGCTCGATCGACGAGGGCTCGTTCACGGAGTCCTCGCCGCTCCAGCCGTCTTCCCCCTACAGCGCGACCAAGACCGGCGCCGACCTGCTCGTCTCGAGCTACTTCCACACCTTCGGGCTGGAAGCGGTGATCTGCCGCGGCTCCAACAACTACGGTCCCTACCAGTACCCGGAGAAGCTGATCCCGCTGATGATCCTCAACGCCCTGGCCGGCGACCAGCTGCCCGTCTACGGCGACGGCCGCAACGTCCGCAACTGGCTCTACGTGGAGGACTTCGGCCGCGGGATCGGCCACGCCCTCGCGCACGGCGTCCCCGGTGAGGCCTACAACTGCGGCGGTCCCGACGAGTGCGAGAACATCGCCGTCGTGCGGCGGATCCTGGGGCTGACCGAGCACGACGAGTCGCTGATCGAGTACGTCACCGACCGGCCGGGCCACGATCGCCGCTACTCGCTCTCCGCGGACAAGCTGCAGCAGCTCGGGTGGCGGGCCCGGACGCGGTTCGAGGAGGGACTGGAACGGACGGTGTCGTGGTATCGCGACAACGAGTGGTGGTGGGAGCCGATCCGCTCCGGCGTCTACCGCGAGTACTACGAGCGCCACTACGGGCGGGCGCTCCGGCAATGACCGCGGGCGGCCGCCCGGGAGGCGATGGTCGCGGTGTCTGACGCGCCGGCTCCGCGCGGACGGCACGCCCCGCCCCCGGAGATCCGGCTGCCGCGCCAGCGCCAGCGCCTGCTCCGCGCGGCGGCGGTGGAGTTCGCCCGCCGCGGCTACGCGGGCGCCAGCTCGGAGTCGATCAGCCGCCAGGCCGGGATGTCCAAGGCGACCTTCTACGAGCACTTCGCCAACAAGGAGGAGTGCATCATCGCCCTGTTCGATCATGCCGCCGGCGTCGTGATGGCCCATCAGGCGCAGGCCGCGCAGGCCGCCGGCGACGGCGATGCCGCCGAGCGGCTGCGGGCCGGCACCCGCGCGTTTCTATCCGCGCTGGTCGAGCACCCCGAGTTCGCCCAGACCCTGCTGGTGGAGATCATCGGCGCCGGCCCGCGCGCTGCCCATCGGCGCGATCAGATCATGCAGATGTTCGCCGACGCACTCGACGCCGAGAACGCGCGCGGGGCGCGCCGCGGGCTGATCAAGCGCTTCGCCTCTCCCTACGACGCCTACGCCGTGGTCGGCGCGATCACAGAGCTCGTATCGCGCCAGGTGCGTCTCGGCGAGCCGCCCGACGTGCTCGAACTCGCCCCCGTGATCGACCGGCTGATCACGGGCGTGCTGGCGCACCAGTGAGCCCGGAGCGGACCGGCCACGGCGCGCTCGGCCCGCTCGAGCGCGAGATCGTCGGCTGCCGGCGCTGCCCGCGGCTCGTGGCCTGGCGCGAGGAGGTCGCGCGCACGCGCCGCGCCGCCTTCGCCCACGAGTGCTACTGGGGGCGCCCGGTGACGGGATTCGGCGATCCGGCCGCCCGCGTGCTCGTGCTCGGGCTGGCCCCGGCCGCCCACGGCGGGAACCGGACCGGGAGGGTGTTCACCGGCGATCGCTCCGGCGACTGGCTGTTCGCGGCGCTGTGGCGCAACGGCTTCGCCAGCCAGCCGACCTCGGTCGCGGCCGACGACGGGCTCACGCTGCACGACTGCTTCGTGACCGCGGCGGTGCGCTGCGCGCCGCCGGCCAATCGTCCCTCGATCACCGAGCGCGACGCGTGCGCCGGATACCTCGAGCGCGAGCTCGCGCTGCTCCACGGCGTGCGCGTGATCGTCGGCCTCGGCGGCTTCGCCTGGGACGCCGCCCTGCGCGCCCGGGCCGCGCTCGGGGTGCCGGTGCCCCGGCCCAAGCCCCGCTTCGGGCACGCAGCGGCGCTGGCATCCGAGCGCCTATCGCTGCTCGGCTGCTACCACCCGAGCCAGCAGAACACGTTCACCGGCCGCCTGACCGAGCCGATGATGGACGACGTGCTGAGGGCCGCGCGGGCGATGGCGGGGCTGGGCCCGGCGGCGCGGCCGCGATGAGCGCCGCGGCCCGTCCCGCGCTGGCCGAGCTCCGGCTCGCCGATCCGCCCGCGCGCTGGGAGGCGCTCGGCTTCCGCGTCGAGGCCGACGCGGCAATCGTGCTCGGGGGCGTGCGGCTCACGCTCGGGGCGCCCGGAGAAGGGATCGTGGCCTGGACGCTGACCGGGATCTCCGCCCGCGTCGGCGACATCGACGGCCTGGCCACGGGCGTCGCCGCGCCGGCCGGGCCGGAACCGAGCGCTCACCCCAACGGCGCGCCGGCCGCGCCGGCCGGGCCGGAACCGAGCGCTCACCCCAACGGCGCGCTGGCCCTCGACCACGTCGTCGTGCTGACGCCCGACTTCGAGCGCACCGCCGGGGCGCTCGAGCAGGCGGAGCTGCCGCTGCGCCGGATCCGCGACGCCGGCGGCTTTCGCCAGGGCTTCCGCCGTCTCGGCCCCGCGATCCTGGAGCTGGTCGAGGCGGTCGGCGCCCCCGCCGGCCCTGCCCGCTTCTGGGGGCTGGTGGCGATCGTCGAGGACCTCGACGGCCTCGCCGCGCGCCTCGGCGACCGGGTCGGCGCGGTCAAGCCCGCGGTCCAACCCGGCCGCCGGATCGCGACGGTGCGCACGAGCGCGGGGCTCGGCCCCGCGCTCGCGTTCATGTCACCCGAGCCGGAGCCCGGGTCGGGCGACGCCTAAGCGGACCTGCCGGCCTCCGGGGCGTGCGGGTGGGCCGCATGGGCGTAGCCGATCTGGGTCAGCGCCACGTCGATCTCGCTCAGGATCGCGGGATCGTCGATCGTCGCCGGCGCCTTGTACTCCTTGCCGTCGGCGATCGAGCGCATCGTGCCGCGCAGGATCTTGCCCGAGCGTGTCTTCGGCAGCCGCTCGACGACGGTCGCGGTCTTGAACGCGGCCACCGCGCCGATCCGGTTGCGGACCAGCTTCACGCACTCGGCCACGATCTCCTCGTGCGGGCGGTCGACGCCGGCCTTGAGCACCAGGAAGCCGACCGGCAGCTGGCCCTTGAGCTCATCGGCCGGCCCGATCACGGCGCACTCGGCCACGTCGGGATGCTCGGCCAGGACCTCTTCCATCGCTCCGGTCGAGAGCCGGTGGCCGGCGACGTTGATGATGTCGTCGGTCCGCGCCATCACGAACACGTAGCCGTTCTCGTCGATGTAGCCGGCGTCAGCCGTCTGGTAGTAGCCCGGGAAGGACATCAGGTAGGTCGACTTGAAGCGCTCATCGGCGTTCCACAGCGTCGGCGTCGCACCGGGCGGCATCGGCAGCTTCACCACCAGCGCCCCGGTCTCGCCCGCCGCCACCTCGTTGCCCTCACCGTCGACGGAGCGCACGTTCCAGCCCGGCACCGGCAGCGTGGGGGAGCCCGCCACCACCGGCAACGGCTCGATGCCCATGCAGTTGGCGGCGATCGCCCAGCCGGTCTCGGTCTGCCACCAGTGGTCGATCACCGGCCGCGCCAGCTTGTTCTCGGCCCAGTGCAGCGTCTCGGGGTCGCAGCGCTCGCCGGCCAGGAACAGGATCCTGAACTTCGACAGGTCATAGCGCTTGATGTGCTCGCCCTCGGGATCCTGCTGGCGTATCGCCCGGAAGGCGGTCGGGGCGGTGAACATCGTGCTGACGCCGTACTCGGAGATCACGCGCCAGAACGCGCCCGGGTCCGGCGTGCCGACCGGCTTGCCCTCGTAGAGCACGGTGGTGCAGCCGTGCAGCAGCGGGGCGTAGACGATGTAGGAGTGCCCCACGACCCAGCCGACGTCCGACGCCGCCCAGTACACCTCGCCGGGGTCGACGTCGTAGATGTTCTTCATCGACCACTTCAGCGCCACGGCGTGACCGCCGTTGTCGCGCACGATCCCCTTGGGCTCGCCGGTGGTGCCCGACGTGTAGAGGATGTAGAGCGGATCGGTCGCCTCGACCGGAACGCAGTCGGCGGGGTCGGCGGCCGCGACCGCGTCGGCCCAGGAGAGGTCACGGCCCGGGATCAGCTCGGCCTCGAGCTCGGGCCGCTGGACGATGATGCAGTGATCGGGCTTGTCCTCGACGAGCTCGATCGCGGCGTCGAGCAGCGGCTTGTAGGCGATCACCCGGCCGGGCTCGATCCCGCACGAGGCCGAAACGACGACCTTGGGCTGGGCGTCACGGATCCGGGTCGCGAGCTCGTTGGCGGCAAAGCCGCCGAAGACCACCGAGTGGATTGCCCCGATCCGGGCACACCCGAGCATCGCGATCGCGGCCTCGGGGATCATCGGCATGTAGATGATCACCCGGTCGCCCTTCTCTACGCCGGCGTCGCGGAGCGCGCCGGCGAACTTGGCGACCTCGTCGCGCAGCTCACGGTACGTGTAGGTCCGCGCGTTGCCAGTCACCGGCGAGTCGTAGATCAGCGCGAGCTGATCGGCCCGGCCCTTCTCGACGTGGCGGTCGAGCGCGTTGTAACACGTGTTCAGCTGTCCGCCGGCGAACCAGCGGTAGAAGGGTGGGTTCGAGTCGTCAAGAACGTGCGTCCACGGTTTGACCCAGTCGATCCCGGCCGCCGCCTCCGCCCAGAACTCCTCGGGGTTCTCCAACGAGCGTCGATAGATCTCACTGAAGCGGGTGGTGTCGGTCGCTGCCATCTGGGGCTCCTCTCCGCGGGTCTGAGGACCGCCTGGCCGCGACGGTCGCTAACGGCAAGGTTTGTCGTCCTGGCGCCGTGCGCCAACCGTAGCCATCCGGGTTCCCGCTAGGTAGAAGTCCACGTCGCTACGCTCCGTGCAAGTGCCGCTGTCAGCTTTCAGCCCTCACGTACGTGAATGGTTCAGCGGCGCCTTTGCTGCCCCCACGCCCGCCCAGGCGCAGGCCTGGCCGGCGATCGCCAGCGGCGAGCACGTGCTCATCTCTGCGCCCACCGGATCGGGCAAGACGCTGGCCGCCTTCCTGTGGGCGATCGACCGGCTCTCGGCCGAGCGCGGGAGGGGCGGGGGCGGGGGCGCGAACGGTGCCGGGGCGATGGCCGAGCGCGGTACGCGCCTGGTCTATGTGTCTCCGCTCAAGGCCCTGTCCTACGACATCGAGCGCAACCTCCGCGCCCCGCTGCGCGGGGTCGGGGCCGAGCTGAGCGTCGCCGTGCGCACCGGCGACACCCCGCAGCGCGAGCGCCAGGCGATGCTGCGCGAGCCGCCCGACATCCTCATCACCACGCCCGAGTCGCTCTACCTCATGCTCACCGGCAGGGCCCGGGAGATGTTCGCCGCCACCCGCTGGTGCATCGTCGACGAGATCCACGCCGTCGCCTCGACCAAGCGCGGCGCGCATCTGGCCCTGACCCTGGAGCGGCTGACCGAGGCGGCCGGGCGCGACGTGCAGCGGATCGGGCTGTCGGCGACGCAGAATCCGCTCGAGGAGGTCGGCCGGTTCATGGTCGGACCCAGCCGCACCTGCCGGATCGTGGACACCGGAATACGCAAGGAGCTCGACCTGCAGATTCACGTCCCGGTCGAATCGATGACCGAGCCCGACGCCACGCCGGCGCCGGGGATCGATCCGCTGGCCGGCGGGGAGGCCACCCGGCGCTCGATCTGGCCCGCCATCTACCCCGAGCTGCTCGAGCTGATCCGCGCCCACCGCTCGACGATCGTGTTCGTCAACAACCGCCGCGGTGCCGAGCGGCTGGCGCTGCGCCTGAACGATCTCGCCGGCGAGGAGCTGGCCCGCGCCCACCACGGCTCGCTCGCGCGCGAGGAGCGCGTGGTCGTGGAGGAGATGCTCAAGGCCGGCGAGCTGCCGTGCCTGGTGGCGACCTCGAGCCTCGAGCTGGGGATCGACATGGGCGCCGTCGACCTCGTGATCCAGGTCGAGTCGCCGAAGTCCGTCGCCCGCGGCCTGCAGCGGATCGGCCGCGCCGGTCACTCCGTCGGCGACATCAGTCGCGGCCGCATCTTCCCCAAGTTTCGCGCCGACCTGCTCGAGTGCGCCGTCGTCGCCCGGCGCATGCGCGAGGGGAAGATCGAGACCACCGTCGTCCCCCGCAACGCGCTCGATGTGCTCGCCCAGCAGGTGGTGGCGATCGCCGCTGCCGCCGGCGACGAGGAACCGGTCTCCGTCGACGCGCTGTACGCGCTCGTCACGCGCACCCACAGCTACGCCGAGCTCAGCCGGGCCCAGCTCGAGAACGTGCTCGACATGCTCGACGGGCGCTACCCCTCGAGCGAGTTCTCCGAGCTGCGGCCGCGCATCGTCTGGGACCGGGTCGGGGGGACGATCCGGCCCCGGCCCGGCGCGCGCCAGCTCGCGGTCACCAATGCGGGCACGATCCCCGACCGCGGGCTGTTCATGGTCACGCTGCCCGATGGCCGCCGCGTGGGCGAGCTCGACGAGGAGATGGTCTACGAGGCCCGCCCGGGTCAGACCTTCCTGCTCGGGGCGACGACGTGGCGGATCGAGGAGATCGGCCGCGACCGCGTGACCGTCACGCCGGCGCCTGGGCTGCCCGGTGCGGTGCCGTTCTGGAAGGGTGACTCGATCGGGCGCCCGAAGGAGCTCGGCGAGGCGGTCGGCGCGTTCGCCCGCTGGGCCGTCGATCGCTCGCCCGAGTCGCTCGAGTCCGAGTACGACCTCGATCGGCGGGCGGCCAAGAACCTGGTCGAGTTCCTGCGCGAGCAGCAGGCCGCGACCCGGGTGATCCCCTCCGACCGGGCGATCGTGGTCGAGCGCTTCCGCGACGAGATCGGCGACTGGCGGCTGTGCGTGCTCTCGCCCTACGGGGGCCGCGTGCACGCGGCCTGGGCGTTGGCGCTGAGCGCCCGGATTCGCGATCAGCTCGAGCTCGAGTCCGACGCGATCTGGTCCGACGACGGGATCATCGTCCACCTGCCCGACGCCGAGGAGCCGCCGGGGGCGGAGCTCGTGCTCCTCGACCCCGACGAGATCGAGGACATGGTCGTGGCCGAGCTCTCGTCCTCGGCTCTGTTCGGCGCCCGCTTCCGCGAGAACGCCGGCCGCGCGCTGCTGATCCCCCGGGCGCGGCCCGGCAAGCGCACCCCGCTGTGGCAGCAGCGGCTCAAGTCCCAGTCACTGCTCGAGGTGGCCAAGAAGTACGGCGAGTTCCCGATCGTGCTCGAGACCTATCGCGAGTGCCTGCGCGACGTGCTCGACGTCACCGGCCTCGTCGAGCTGCTGAGCAGGCTCCACCGGCGCGAGCTGTCGCTGGTCGAGGTGGAGACGCCGACGGCGTCGCCGTTCGCCTCCTCGCTGCTGTTCGACTACGTGGCCACCTACATGTACGAGGGCGACACCCCCAACGCCGAGCGCCGCGCCGCGGCGCTGTCGCTGGACCGTGACCTGCTGCGCGAGCTGCTCGGCCAGGACGAGCTGCGCGACCTGATCGACCCCGGCGCGCTGGCCCAGGTGGAGGAGGACCTGCAGCATCTCTCCGACCGCGCTCGCGCCGCCAACCGGGACGGGATGCACGACGTGCTCCGCCGCATCGGCGACCTGACCGCGGAGGAGGCGGGCGTGCGCGTGCTCGCCGGCCTCGACGCGCCCCGGATGCTCGACGACCTCCGCGGCGAGCGGCGCGCCGTGCGCGTCCGTCTCGCCGGCGAGGAGCGCTGGATCGACGCCGCCGACGCCGGCCTGTACCGCGACGCGCTCGGCGTCGTTCCGCCGGGGGGCCTGCCGGCGGCGTTCCTGGAGGACGTGCCCGGGGCCCTGGTCAAGCTGCTCAGGCGCTTCGCCGCCACGCACGTGCCGTTCACCACGGCCGAGGTCCGCGCCCGCTACGGCGTCGACTGCTCGGCCGCACTCGCCGAGCTCGAGCGCGCCGGCGAGCTCGTGCGCGGCGAGCTGCGCCCCGGTGGCAGCGAGCGCGAATGGTGCGATCCCGAGGTGCTGCGGCGACTGCGCCGGGCCTCGCTGGCCGTGCTGCGCAAGGAGATCGAGCCGGCCGAGCAGCGTGCGCTGGCCCGCTTCCTGCCCGCCTGGCAGGGGGTCGACCGCCATCCGGCCTCCGGCGCGGGCATCGATCGCCTGCGCGAGACGCTCGTCCCGCTCCAGGGCCTGGCGTTGCCCGCCGAGGCATGGGAGCGCGACATCCTGCCGCGTCGCGTCGGCGCCTACTCGCCCGCCTGGTTGGACCAGCTGTGCGCCGGCGGTGAGGTCGTGTGGATCGGCGCCGGAGCGCTCGGCCGGCGCTCGGGCAGGGTGGCGCTCTATCTTCGCGAGGACGCACCGATGCTCGGTCCACCGTCGTTCAAGGGCGCACTCCTCGACGCGGGCGAGCACGATCTCGTCCGCGCGCGGCTGGCCGCCGGCGCGTGCTTCTTCACCGACCTGCTGGTCGACGTCGCGCTGGCCCCGGAAGCGCTGCAGGAGGCGCTGTGGGACCTGGTCTGGGCGGGCGAGGCGACCAACGATGCCTACGCGCCGTTGCGGGCGCCCCGCCTGACGCTCGCGCGGGCCCAGCGCGAGCGGCAGCGCAGCGGCCGGGCCGGGCGTTTCGCCGCCCGGCGCCGGGGCGCCGCCGCCGCCCAGGTCCAGGGTCGCTGGTCGCTGACCGAGACGCTGTTCCGCGGTGGCCCCGACCCTGCGGCCCGCCGGCGCGTGCTGGGCGAGCTGCTGCTCGAGCGCTACGGGATCCTCACCCGCGAGCAGGTGCTGGCCGAGGGGGTGCCGGGCGGCTTCTCGGCCATTTATCCCGAGCTCTCGCAGCTCGAGACGCTCGGGGTGGCCCGCCGCGGCTACTTCGTCGAGGGCCTCGGCGGCGCGCAGTTCGCGCTGCCCGGCGCCGTTGAGCGTCTGCGGGCGCAGCTGCCGGCGGAGGGGCCGCCGGTGGTGCTGGCGGCGGTCGACCCGGCGCAGCCCTACGGCGCCGCGCTGCCGTGGCCCAAGCGGGCGGTCGAGGAGTCGCGCCGGCCGGCGCGCGTGAGCGGGGCCTATGTGGTGCTGGCCGATGGCGAGCCGGTCGTCTATCTCGAGCGCGGTGGCAAGGGGCTGCAGACCCTGGTCGGTCCCGAGGACCCGCGGATCGAACCGGCGCTGACGGCGCTCGTGGAGCAGGTGATGCGCGGGGCGATCAGGCGGGTGGCGCTCGAGAAGGTCGACGGCGAGCCGGCGATGGCCTCGCGGCTGGGACCGCTGCTGGTCGCGCTCGGCTTCCAGCCCGGGCCGCGACGGCTGACGTTGAGCGCGTAGAACGCGATTTCAAGGAGGGCGTCGGCGATGCCTGAGGGCGACACGATCCGGTTTGCCGCCAACCGCATCCGCCCGGTGCTCGCGGGTCGCGTCCCCGACGAGATCGCGAGCCCGCAGCGCCGCCACGCGATGGACCGCTGGCCCGAGCGCCTCGGCGGCCGGGCCGTGACCGCCGTCGACACCCACGGCAAGCACCTGTTCATCCGCTTCGAAGGCGGACTCGCGCTCCACTCCCATCTGGGGATGACCGGGGCCTGGGGCGTGACCCCGGCCGGAGGCCGTTGGCACCGCTCGCCGCGGCGGGCCTGGATCGTGATGCGCGCCGGCGGCTACGAGGTGGTCGAGTTCGACGGGCCGACGCTCGAGCTGCTCACCGAGGGGCGGACCCGGTTCGATCAGCGCCTGGCGGCGCTCGGACCCGACGTGCTCGCCGACGAGTTCGACTCAGGCCGGTTCCTGGCCCGGCTGCGCGCCGATGACCAGACGCGCGAGATCGGCGACGCGCTGCTCGACCAGACGCTCCTGGCCGGGATCGGGAACATCTGGAAGGCGGAGGGCTGCTGGGAGGCGAGGATCGATCCGTGGCGGGCCCTCTCGGATCTGTCGGACGCCGAGGCCATCCGGATCGTCGAGCTGGTGCGCCCGCGCATGCGCCGCTCGGGCGACGAGGGGCACCGCACGATCCAGCCCCACGTCTACGAGAAGTCGGGCCGGCCGTGCCCGCGCTGCGGAACCCGGATCCTCGCCCGCGGCCAGGGCGACGCCAACCGGACCACATATTGGTGCCCTGGGTGCCAGGCGTAGTGGTCGGAGGACACTGGGGCACTAGCCTTAGCGGCATGGCTCCTCATCTCAGGCGGGTCGGGCACAAGGGAGCGGACCTGATCGCCCCCGGCAACACGCGTGAGAGCTTCGACGCCGCGCTTGCGGCGGGCGTCGACATGATCGAGTTCGACGTCCTGCCCGAACGTTCCGGCGAGGGCTTGATCCTGGCCCACGACTATGAGGAGGTCGGGGCGCGCGCGCCGCATACGCTCGAGGAGGGCCTGGCCCACCTCGCCTCCGACCCGTTCGCGGGGGTCGAGCTCGACGTCGACCTGAAGCTCCCGGGCTACGAGCTGCGTGTGGTCGAGGCGCTGCGCGCCTACGGGCTGATGGAGCGGGCCCTGATCTCCTCGCAATACCGCTCGAGCCTCGCCGCCATCCGGGCCGCGGAGCCCGCGCTCCGGCTGGGCTGGTCGGTCCCGAGGCTGCGCCGCGACCCGACGCAGTCGGCGGCGCTGGCGCTGCCGGCGCTGGCCGCGCTGCGCGTGGCCCGGCTGGTCCTGCCCGGTCGCGCCGCGGCGGCGATCCGCGCCGGCAGCTGCGATGCGCTGATGGCGCAATGGCGCTTCGTCACCCCGCGGCTCGTGGAGAGCATCCGCGCGGCGGGCGGGGAGCTGTACGTGTGGACCGTGGACGAGCTGTCGCGGTTGCGCACGCTCGAGGCCCTCGGCGTCACCGGGGTGATCACGAACGATCCCCGGCTGTTCGCGGCGCTGGCCGCATAGGCGCCAGGGTTCAGCTGATCGTGCAGGTACCGGAGCTGTAGCCGGCCGGATCGCTGTGGTCGACGTGCCGGTAGCCGTGTCCGGTCGTGCGCGTGGTGCTGCCGAGCACCTTGCTGCCGAGCTTCCACTTGAACGTCGCCACACCTCGGAACACGTAGTGGACGCCCGACGGTGGCTTCTGGATCGGGAACGAAACGCCGCTCTGGTGGGTGCCCGTGGTCGCGCGCCCGAGGGAGACGACGGAGCCGAGCGAGCCGGCGCGGCCCGGGACCGGTCGGAAGTGCTTCGCGGCCGGGGACCAGTACTCGACCCGGACCTGGGCGGAGAGGCTCGCGCCGAAGCCGAGGCCGGGCATCTGCACGCGGAAGCCGATCACGTCCGGGTGGCGGCGCGTATTGCAGATGTTGACCGTGACCCACAGGTTGCGCGAGCGCTTAGCGCGACTGACCGCCGCCCGGACCTGGGCGGCCGTCGGCCCGCTGCTCGGCTTGGCCGCCGCCGCGGATCCGGGCAGTGCCAGCGCCGCCGGCACGAGCGCGGCCGCGACCAGCGGCGGGATGGGAAGTCGACGTGTCACTGCCAGAGACGATATCGGCACCGCGTGCCGGGACGTCGCGGACCGCGGCACGGCCGATCGCCCGCGGCGTGTGGTATTCCTCGCACGTGCCGAGTATCAGCGAGGACACTGCCCAGCTGCTGCGGCGCGTTCCGGTCTTCTCAACCCTCGGTGACGACGAGCTCGCCCGGGTGACCGAGGTGACGGTCCCGCGGCGCTTCGATCCCGGTGAGGTGGTGTTCCGCGAGGGCGACGAAAGCGACACCTGCTATGTCGTGCGCTCGGGGCATGCCCGGGCGATCCGCGAGCACTCCGACGGCCGCTCGATCACGCTGGCCACGTTCGGCCCCGGCGACATCTTCGGCGA
>Ga0208478_1000193_pt1 | contig 23612 bp, 19 predicted proteins | sample NGESurdeep072012_5_FD_184462 | JGI IMG/M metagenome (GOLD analysis project Ga0208478, IMG submission 184462) | Arctic peat soil microbial communities from Barrow, Alaska - NGEE Surface sample 415-2 deep-072012 (SPAdes) | ecosystem: Environmental > Terrestrial > Soil > Wetlands > Peat ...
CGTTCTGGCGGCATTCGCCAATCTGCTCGCGGCCGGGCTGGCGCTGGCCGGTGGCGCCTTCTACGTGCTCGTGTACACGCTGTGGCTGAAGCGCACGACGTCGCAGAACATCGTCATCGGGGGCGCCGCGGGCGCGTTCCCGCCGCTGGCCGGTTGGGCCGCCGCGACTGGGCGGCTCGGGCTCGGGGCCATGTTCCTGTTCCTGATCATCCTGCTGTGGACGCCACCGCACTTCTGGGCGCTCGCGCTGCTGCTGGCGCCGCACTATGCCGCGGCCCGCGTCCCGATGATGCCGGTGGTGCGCGGAGCGACGGCGACGGCGCAGCAGGTGTTCATCTACGCGCTGGCGCTGACGGCGCTCACCGCGGTGCCGTTCCTCACCGGCACCTTCGGCGTCGTCTACCTTGCTGCGGCGATCGGGCTCGGAGCGGTTCTGTGCGCGCTCACATGGCGCCTACGCGTCGAGAGCGTCCCGGCGCGGGCGGCGGTCCTCTTCCACTACTCGCTGCTGTATCTGGCGCTGCTGTTCGTGGCCGTCGCGCTCGACGCCGTGATCCGCTGACGTCCGCGGGACCGGGGCGGCCCTCCGCGTCCCACCGCACCCGCTAGCATCACGTTTGTTCGGAACCGAAAAGATGAGAATCTAGGAGCACTCCGCCGACCGAAGGGTGGAGTTGGAAGGGAATTGAATATATGTCTGACGCCGTTACGCGCGTGTCCGTCGAGATCGCGGGCAAAGAGATCTCGTTCGAGACCGGCAAGCTGGCCAAGCAGGCCTCCGGCGCCGTTGTCGTCCGTGCGGGCGACACGATGGTCCTGTCCACCGCCACGCGGGGCAATCTCCGCGACGTGGACTTTCTTCCTCTGACGGTTGACGTCGAGGAACGCATGTATGCAGCCGGGAAGATTCCCGGCTCGTTCTTCAAGCGCGAGGGACGCGCGGGGGAGAAGGCGACGCTGACCGCGCGCCTGATCGACCGTCCGATCCGTCCGTTGTTCCCGAAGGGCTGGCGCTATGAGACCCAGCTCGTCGCGCTGCCGATGTCGGTCGATCACGTCAACCCGTACGACATGCTGGCCATGAACGGCGCCTCGGCGGCCTTGATGGTCTCCGACGTCCCGTTCCCGACGCCCGTGGGCGCCGTGCGGATCGGGAAGATCGACGGCAACTTCGTGGTCAACCCCGAGGAGGAGGACCTGCTCGAGAACACCGAGCTCGACCTCATCGTCGCGGGCACCGACGAGGCGATCCTGATGGTCGAGGCGGGCGCCAACGAGATCCCGGAAGCGGAGATCCTCGACGCGCTCGACATCGCCCATGATGCGATCAAGAAGCTCGTCGCCGCCCAGCGCGAGCTGGCCGAGAAGGCCGGCAAGCCGAACGTGGACGTCGTGGTTGCGCAGGTCGAGCCCGAGCTCTACGAGCAGATCAAGGCCTCGCACGGCGCCGCATTGGATGCCGCGACGCAGGTCGAGGACAAGCTCGAGCGCCAGGAGGCGACCAAGGCGGTCGAGGAGGAGGTCCTGGCCAAGTACTCCGGCGATCCCGAGTCCGAGACCCATGCCGAGTATCGCGGCAACGCGCAGCGGGCATTCGACAAGCTCGAGAAGACGATCATCCGCGAGCGCATCGCCGTCCACAAGAAGCGCCCGGACGGTCGCGGCTCGGAGGAGATCCGGCCGATCTCGATCGAGGTCTCGGTCGCTCCGCGCACGCACGGCTCGGCTCTGTTCACGCGTGGACAGACCCAGGCCTTCAGCGTGGCGGCGCTGGGCACGACGCGTGAGGAGATGCGCCTGGACACGCTCGGCCTCGAGACGACCAAGCGCTACTTCCACCACTACAACTTCCCGCCCTTCTCGGTCGGGGAGGCCGGGTTCATGCGCGGCCCCAAGCGCCGCGACATCGGTCACGGCGCGCTCGCCGAGCGGGCGCTGGTGCCGATGATCCCCTCGCAGGAGGAGTTCCCCTACACGATCCGCGTGGTCTCCGACATCCTCGAGTCCAACGGCTCGAGCTCGATGGCGAGCGTCTGCGGCAGCTCGCTGTCGCTGATGGACGCCGGTGTGCCGATCAAGCACCCCGTCGCCGGCATCGCCATGGGCCTGATCAAGGAGGGTGACGAGTACATCATCCTCACCGACATCGCCGGCGTCGAGGACCACCTCGGCGACATGGACTTCAAGGTCGCCGGCACGGAGAACGGGATCACCGCCCTCCAGATGGACATCAAGATCACGGGCGTGACGTTCGACATCATGCGCGACGCGCTGGCTCAGGCCAAGGTCGCGCGCCACTTCATCCTGAACGAGATGACGAAGGTCATCGACGCCCCGCGGGCCGAGCTGTCCAAGCACGCGCCGCGAATCTCGTCGATCAAGATCGATCCCGAGAAGATCGGCCTGCTGATCGGCAAGGGCGGCGAGACGATCCGCTCGCTCCAGGAGGAGTACGAGTCCCAGATCGACGTCAACGACGAGGGCCAGGTGCTCGTCTACGCCGCCAACGGCGAGCGTGGCGACGCGCTGGTCGAGCGGATCCGCTCCATGACCAAGGAGGTCGAGGTCGGCGATGCGTTCGCGGGCAAGGTCGTCAAGACGACGACGTTCGGAGCCTTCGTGGAGCTCGCCAAGGGCACCGACGGTCTGCTGCACATCTCCAACGTCGCCCCCGGGCGCCGCATCGACACCGTCGAAGAGGTGCTCAACAAGGGCGATGAGATCAACGTGCTGGTCGTCGAGGTCGACCGCGAGCGGGGCCGCATCGGCCTGCGTCTCGCCGAGGACCCGGACGTGGCCGGCAAGAGCAAGGAAGAGCTCGCCACGGTCGGCAGCGGTGACTCGGGACCGCCGCGGCGCGACCGCGGTGGTGACCGCGGGGGCCGCGGTGGCGGCGACCGGGGCGGCCGCGGCGGCCGTGACGGCCGCGACCGAGGCCGGGACGGCGATCGCGGGGGACGCGTGCGCGACCGCGACCCCGACCGCTCGTAGCCGAGGGCTCACCCGACCACGTGGTCCAGGAGCACCGGCTCACAACGCTCCCATCAGGCGTGCGGATCGTGACGGAGGCAATGCCCTCCGTCCGATCCGTCTCGCTCGGTTTCTGGATCGGCACCGGGTCGCGCGGCGAGTCCGACGACGAAGCCGGCCTCTCGCACCTGATCGAGCATCTGCTGTTCAAGGGCTCGTCGAAGTACGCCTCGCTGGAGATCGATCAGATCTTCGACGCCATGGGCGCCGAGCTGAACGCGGGCACGGGTAAGGAGACCACGTCGGTGTACGCGCGGGTGATCGACGATCACGTCGACACCGCCTTCGACGTGATCGCCGACATGGTCTTCCGGCCGGCGCTCGAGGACGTCGAGTCCGAGCGCGCGGTGATCCTCGAGGAGATCGCGATGTACGAGGACGACCCCCAGGAGAAGGTCTTCGACATACTCGGAGAGGCGGTGTTCGGCGAGCATCCGCTGGGCCGCGCGATCATCGGCCGCGCCGACGTCGTCGCCGGCGTCCCGGTGCCGGAGATCGCCCGCTTTCACGGCTCGCGCTACATGCCGAGCAACGTCGTGATCGCCGCTGCCGGGGCGGTCGATCACGACGCGATCGTCGCGCTTGCGGCCGAGCGGATCCCCGCCGCCGGGCCCAGCCTTCCCGGCGGCCTCGGCGTGACGCCGGCGCCCGCCGTCGTGGGCGCGCGGCGCCGGTTCGAGCGCAAGGAGACCGAGCAGTTCCACGTCTGCTTCGGCGGCCCGGGGCTCTCCCGTCACGACGACCGCCGGTTCGCGCTGCGCGTGCTCGACAACATCTTCGGCGGGACCTCGTCCTCGCGGCTGTTCCAGGAGGTGCGCGAGCAACGCGGGCTGGCCTACGCTGTCTACTCCTTCACCAGCGCCTTCCAGGACTCGGGTCAGATCGGTCTGTACGTCGGCACGCGGTCGGACAACCTGGCCGAGGCGCTGTCGGTGGTGGAGACGGAGCTCGAGCGCATGCGCCACGAGCCCGCGACCTCCGAGGAGCTGCTGCGGGCCAAGGAGAACCTCAAGGGCCGCGTCGTGCTCGCGCTCGAGTCCACCGGCGCGCGCATGAACCGCCTCGGCTCCGAGGTGCTCGCGGGGGCGCCGCTGCTGTCGCTGGACGAGGTCGTGCGGCGGATCGACGCCGTGACGATCGACGACCTCGCCGCGCTCGCGGACTCGCTGTGGGCCTCCGAGCACCTGTCGGCGGCCGGCATCGGCCCCGACGAGGCGCGCTTCGAGGAGTCGCTGGGAGCGATCGCCGCCGCCCCCGCCGCCGGCGTGGAGGCCGCCGGGTGATCCGGGTCGCGGTCGCCGGCGCGGCGGGACGGATGGGAGCCACCGTATGCGAGGCGGTCTCGGCGGCCGAGGACATGGAGCTCACCGGACGCGCGGATCCCGCGCTCGGCGTGGTCCTCGCCGACGTGCTCGGCGACGCGGACGTGCTGGTGGACTTCACGGTGCCCACCACGGCGGTCCAGAACACCCGCGAGGCCGTTGCCGCCGGTGTGCACGTGGTGATCGGGACGACCGGGTTCGACCTCGACGACCTGCGCGAGGCGGCCCGCGCCGGCACCGGCGCGAACGTCTTCATCGCCCCCAACTTCGCCATCGGCGCGGTGCTGATGATGCAGTTCGCCGCCGAGGCGGCACGGCACATGGCCAAGGCCGAGATCATCGAGCGCCACCACGACGGCAAGGTCGACGCGCCGAGCGGCACCGCCGCGCGGACCGCGGCGCTGATGCAGGCGGCGGCGCCCGACGCGGGGCCGGTGCCGATCCACTCGGTCCGCCTGCCTGGGCTCGTCGCCCACCAGGAGGTCATCCTCGGCGACGTCGGGCAGACGCTGACGATCCGCCACGACTCGATCGACCGGCACTCGTTCATGCCGGGCGTGCTGCTGGCCGTGCGGCGCGTCGGCACTCTGACCGCGTCGCCCGTGGTCGGCCTCGAGCACCTGCTGTAGCGCTTTCTTAGCGCCCTCCGTCGCGGCCGCGCTGTTACGGGCGCTATCCTTGTGGCGAACAGCACAAGCAGCGGGAGGCTCGTCATGCCGTGGAAGAGGAATGTCCTTGTGGTCGCCAACGTGACCGCGACCTCCGACGAGCTGCTCGATGCGCTCGTGGCGCGTACGGGAAACGAGGCGACGGCGTTCACGCTGATCGTCCCGGCGACCTCGGCCGGCGGCGGCCGGAGCGCGGCGCGGGAGAAGCTCGAGGCGGCGGTCGCGCGCCTACGCGGCGCCGGCCTCGAGGCCGAGGGCGCCGTGGGCGACAGCGATCCGATCGTGGCCGTGACCGAGGCCTGGGACCCGAAGCGCTACGACGAGATCCTGATCTCGACGCTCCCGACCGCACTGTCGAAGTGGCTGCAGACCGACCTGCCCCATCGGGTCGAGAAGCTCACCGGCGCGCCCGTGAGCCACATCGTGTCCTCGCCCCCTCGGCGGCCGTTGGAGACCGTCGCGGCGCGGCGGCCCGAGAAGCGCGGCGTGATGACCCCGCTGACCGTGCTGGGCTGGGGCGGCGGCGGCGGCAGCAGCAGCTAGTGCGGCGCTCCGCCCGAGGGCGGGGCGACGCAGCGCGTCGGGGCTCTAGACTCGAATCGTGGCCCCGAGAATGCCCTTTGACCTCACCGCCGTCCTGCGCGGGCTCGACGCCCTGCGCAGCGCGATCGTCGCGCCGGGCAATGTTGGGGACTCGCTGCCCCGGGCGGTCGACCGCGCGGCCGAGATCACCGATGCGATCAACCGGCTGACCGACGAGGTCGCCAAGCTCAACGACCAGGTCGAGCGGGCGCTTCCCGTGATCGAGTCGATGGACCAGCAGTTCAAGCGCTCCGGGCCCGTGCTGGACACCATCTCCCAGGCCGAGAAGGGCCTGGCCCAGGTCCTGCGGCGCACGATGCGCCCACGTGGGCCGGGGGACACGGGCGCGGCGGGAGAGCCGCCCGAGCCCACGACCGGGCCGACCGTGCCCGAGCCGGACCCCGGTCCGGGCGATCCGGAGCCGCCGTATCGGGACGCCGAATAGCCCGTCGCGACGGCCGCGCGGACAGGCTGCGCCCGGCCCTCCGGCCGGATTGCGATAATCACCCCATGCCGGGCGACCTGGGAGCGATCCTGACCGCGATGGTCACGCCGTTCGACGCGGACTTGCGCGTCGACGAGGACGCGGCCGTGGCGCTGATGCACCATCTTGTGGAGAACGGCTCGGACGGACTGGTCGTGTGCGGGACGACCGGGGAGGCGGCGACCCTGACCGACGAGGAGCACCTGCGGGTGATCCAACTCGCGGTCGAGGAGATGAGCGGACGCTGCACGATCGTCGCCGGTGTCGGATCCAACGACACCAACCATGCGATCGAGCTCACCGAGCGCGCGACGTCGCTCGGCGCGGACGCGATGCTGTCGGTGACGCCGTACTACGTGCGCCCCAACCGGCGCGGCATCGTGCGCCACTTCGAGGAGGTCGCGCAGGCCACCGACAAGCCGATCATCCTCTACAACATCCCCAGCCGCACGGGCACCGACATGCCCAACGATCTGCTCGCCGAGCTGGCCCAGATCGAGCACGTGTGCGCGGTCAAGCAGGCCAACAACGCCAATCTGGCCCTCGTCGACGGACTCGAGCTGTACGCGGGCAACGACGACATCCTGTGCCGCACGCTCGAGCTCGGCGGCGCCGGCGGGATCCTGGTGGCCAGCCATATCGTCGGGCCCGAGCTGCGACGGATGGTCGACGAGCCCGAGCACCGGCGCGAGATCGAGGCCCGGCTCAAGGACGTCTTCGAGGCTCTGGCGGTGACCAGCAACCCGATCCCGGTCAAGGCCGCCCTGAGTCTGCTCGGACACCGCGTGGGCGGACTGCGCCTCCCGCTGGTGGAGGCCGACGAGCACGAGCTCGCGACGGTCCGCGAGATGCTCGAGCGCCACGGCCTCCTGCAGACTGTTCAGACGTGAGCGACCGGCTCCGCGTCCTGCCGCTCGGCGGTCTCGGCGAGATCGGCAAGAACATGACCGTCGTCGAGTACGGCGGGCGCATCGTCGTGGTCGACACCGGCCTGCGCTTCCCCACCACCGACATGCTCGGCATCGACCTGGTGCTGCCCGACTTCACGTATCTGCGCGAGCGCGCCGAGGACATCGAGGCGATCGTGATCACGCACGGCCACGAGGATCACCTCGGGGCCCTGCCCTGGGTTCTGCGTGAGCTCGGCGACCAGCACTCCCCGACGATCTATGGCGGTCGCCTGACGACCGCAATGGCCCGCTCCAAGCTCGACGAGCACAAGCTCCGCGACGCCCGGCTCGAGGACATCGAGCCCGGCGACGAGGTCACGCTCGGCCCGTTCACGATGGAGCTGGTGCACATGACGCACTCGATCCCCGACGCCTCCGCCGTGGCTCTCACGACCGATCTCGGGACGGTCCTGTTGACCGGCGACTACAAGTTCGACCAGACGCCGGTCGACGGCATCCCGGCCGACGTGTCGCGACTGGCCGAGCTCGGGCGCGAGGGGCTGCTGTTGCTGTGCGGGGACTCCACCAACGCCGATCGCCCGGGCTTCTCGCCCAGCGAGCGCGAGGTCGGCCCGCACCTCGAAGAGGTGTTCGCCCGGGCCGAGGGCCGAATCATCGTCACCAGCTTCGCGTCCAACATCCACCGCGTGCAGCAGGTCGTCGATGCCGCGTCCGCGCTCGGGCGCAAGGTGTCGCTGGTCGGCCGCTCGATGCGCAAGAACGTGAACATCGGCCGCTCGCTGGGCCACATCGAGATCCCCGACGGGATGCTGGTCCAGCCGCAAGAGGTCGAGGACTGGCCCGATCACAAGGTCGTGGTGATCTCGACCGGATCCCAGGGCGAGCCGCTGTCGGCGCTGCGCCGGATGGCCCACAGCGACCACCGGATGATCAAACTCCACCGGGGCGATACGGTCGTGTTCTCGGCCACGCCGATCCCCGGCAACGAGCGGGCGGTCAACGAGACGGTCGATCGCCTCTACCACATCGGCTGCGATGTGATCACGCCGCGTGAGGCCCCGATCCACGCGTCCGGCCACGGGTACGCCGAGGAGCTCAAGCTGATGCTCAACCTCGTCAAGCCACGCTACGTGCTGCCGATCCACGGCGACCACAAGCGGATGCACCTGCACGCGCAGCTGGCCGAGGCGGTGGGGATCGATCCCGATGACATCTTCAAGGGCGAGAACGGGCTGCCCCTCGAGATCGACGAGCGCGGCGCCCGCTGGGGCAACGCCGAGCAGTCCGGCATGATCTTCGTCGACGGCGTCGACATCGGCGATCCGGCCGATGTCGCGCTGCGCGACAGGCGGATGCTCTCGGCCGACGGGATCTTCATCGTCGTGGCGACCGTGTCCGAGCAGGACGGCGAGTCCGTCGTCCCGCCCGAGGTGATCTTCCGGGGGGTTCCGTTCATCGAACAGGCCGACGGCCTGGTCGATGAGATCCGGGCCGAGGTCGAGCGTTCGCTCGGGCGCTCGGCCAAGGACGGTCTGCGCGAGATCGACCTGCTGCAGCAGGAGCTGCACGACGACCTCGCGGCGTTCGTCTACGACCGCCTGCGTCGCCGTCCGATGGTGTTGCCGGTCGTCGTCGAGGTGTAGGAGCCTGGGGCCGAGTCACCCGTCGCGGCCGAGGAGGACGTCCCCGCGCCGGTGGCGGGACTGGCCTGATCGTCGGCGCTCGCCTCGGCGGCGAGTGGAATCCGGATCACGAACCGCGTGCCGCGGCGCTCCGCGGGCGCGCCGGGATGCTCGAGCGTGATCGTTCCGTTGTGCGAGGCGACCACCGCGCTGACGATCGCCAGCCCGAGGCCCGACCCGCGGGCGCCGTCCCGGCCGCCGCGCACGAAGCGCTCGAACACCCGCCGCTCGAGTTCGGGCGGAATCCCGGGGCCATCGTCCTCGACCACGAGCACCGCCTCTCCGTCCGCGGTGGAGACGGTGGCGTGGATCCGGGTCTGGAGCGGGGTGTGGCGGATCGCGTTCTCGAGCAGGTTCAGCACGAGGCGGTGAAGCTCATCCTTGGAGCCCTCGACCACGGCCGGCTCGACGCTGACCGTCAGGTCGCGGTCGTCGGCCACCGGCTCGAGCTCGGCCACGGCCTCGAGCAGGGCGTCGGCGAGGTCGACCGGTCGGTGCGGCTGAATCCGCTTCGCGTCGGCCCGCGCCAGCAGCAGCAGGTCCCCGACGAGCCGGCGCATCCGCTGCGTCGAGCGCAGCGCCGCCTGAGCCGTTTCCGCCTGCTCTCCCTCGAGCTCCTCGCCGAGCAGCTCGAGGTTGGCGAGCACGCTCGTGAGCGGCGTCCGCAGCTCGTGGGAGGCATCGGCGACGAACTCGCGCTGGCGGTCGAGCATCGCCTCGGTGTCGCTGCGCGCGGCCCCGAGCGCGTGCAGCATGCCCTCGAGTGTCCGCGCCAGCTCGGCCACCTCGTCGTCGGCTTCCGGATGCGGCAGCCGGAGGCTCGGATCGCGTGTGCGCTCGATCTCGCGGGCCGCGTCGGTGAGCTCGGCGACCGGACGCATCGCCCGCTGGGCCAGCGCGAGCCCGGCCAGCAGCGCCAGGATCGTGCCGCCGAACACGCCGAGGATCAGGAACACGCGGACCTTCGCCAGCGTGTGGTCGATGTCCGAGAGCGGGCGGGCGTAGAACAGGTACCCCTCGCCGCCCGACCAGGTGATGAAGCGGAACTCGATCCGATACCCGAACTGCTCGGCCGGGGAGTGCGTCGGGAGCGTGAACGCCGGATCGGTGACCGGCACCTGCCGACCGTCCACGAGGCGCGTCTGCGAGCACAGCCGCAGCCCCGTGTCGTTGAACACGCGGATCTGCGCGTGCTCGGCGCTCGCATAGTCGCTGAGCTGGATGTTCGTGTTGCAGTCGAGCGTGCCCGCATTCTCGACCGGGTGGAACTGCTGCTGCAGCTGCTCGATCGCCGAGCGGATCTCGTCGTTGAACTGGCCGCGCACCTGCCGCGTGGTCAGCACGCCGACGATGGCCGCGAACCCGCACAGGATCACGCACGTCAGGACCGCCGAGCCGCCGGCCAAGCGCCACCGGATCGGCAGCGACCTATACGCGGAGAACGTAGCCCGCGCCGCGGATCGTGTGTAGGAGCCGAGGCTCGCCACCGGCTTCAAGCTTTCTCCGGAGGTTGGAGACGAACACCTCGATCGTGTTCGTCATTGAGAAAGGGTCATAGCCCCACACCTCATCCAGCAGCCGCTGGCGCGAGATCACGATGCGCTCGTTGCGCATGAGGTACTCGAGCAGCTCGAACTCCCGCTGCGTCAGATCGACCGGCCGGCCGTTCCGGGACACCTCGTGCGTGTCGGGGTTGAGCTGCAGGTCGCCGACCTCGAGCGTCGCCTGGCCCCGTGGGGGCCGGCGCCGCAGCAGCGCCCGCAGTCGGGCCAGCAGCTCTTGGCGCTCGAACGGCTTGACGAGATAGTCGTCAGCGCCGGCGTCGAGGCCTTCGACCCGCGATTCGACCGCATCGCGCGCGGTCAAGACGAGGATCGGCACGTCGTCGGTCTCACGCAGCGTCTTGGCCACGTCGATCCCGTCGAGCTTGGGCAACCCGAGGTCGAGGATCACTAGATCGGGCAGGAAGGCGTGGGCGAGGTCCAGAGCGCTGACGCCGTCGCCCGCGAGCTTGACCTCGTAGCCCTCCATCCGCAGCGAGCGCTGGAGGACGTGGGCAATCGCGTCGTCGTCTTCCACCACCAACACGCGCGGCGGGCGTTCGAATTCGGCCATCCTGAATCAAGATGGTAGGGGTGCGGAGGTGGGCGGCGGGGAGAATTTAGTGCGGCTTGATACGGGCTTTCCGGTCGCGCCTCGGTCGGCGCGCTCCGGCGGTCCTCCGGGCGGACGGTCAGGCTGGGAGCAGGGCGGGGAGGAACCCGACCAGCGGCAGCGAAGCAGAAGCTCCCGGACATGGCCACTCGCCAGAAGCGCAAGCCCAAAGCGCCACCACCGCGCGCACGCCGCTCGCTGCTCGCGAGTCGTCCGAGCCTGCCCCGGATCGAGCTCCAGGCCCACCAGCTCGACATCATCGGCCTGGCGTTGATCGCGCTGGGCCTGTTCCTGGCCGGCGTCGCCTATCTGCACTGGACCGGTGGCACGGTGGGGGAGGGGCTCGTGCGCGGGCTGCGGTTCGTGCTCGGAGCGCTCGGCTATGCGATCCCCGCCGCGCTCGTGGCGGCCGGCGCCCTGATCTTGATCCGTGAGCTGCGCCCGCCCGCGCGGCCGATGCGCACCGGAATCCTGTGCCTGGTGGCCGCGCTCACGCTGATGTTCGCCGCCGGCACGTTGGGACTCGGTCCCGGCCTGGCACCGAAGCAGGGGTTCTGGCACCCGGCCACCTTCGAGTCCCGCGGCGGGATCATCGGCGAGGGCGAGTTGTGGGTCGCCTCGACGCTGTTCTCGACCATCGGCGCACACATCCTGGGCGTGTTCATGCTCATCGCCGGACTGATCCTGGTCACGGGGGCCGGCGTGGCCGGTGCGATCCGCGCCACCGGCGCGGGAGTGGCGGGCACCAGCCGCGTGCTCAAGCGCTCGACCGAGGAGATCGCGGGCACCGTCAAGCGCCCGGCGCGGCTGACCCCCGACCCGGCCGCCGGTCCCGTTGGCGATCCCGAGCCGATCCTGCCGCCGGAGCCGGATACGGCCGAGCTGATCGTCCGCGCCACGCACGTCGAGGCGCCCCCGATCGAGGATGACGGGGGCGAGCCCGAGGACCTGCTCGGCGAGGAGCTCGAGCTCGACCCCGAGTCGGACCCGGAGGACGAGGACGACCGCGAGCACGTCGCGGCCGGGCCCGTCACGCGCGGCGAGGTCGGACCCGAGGACCTCACCCCGCAGGGCCGATACCGGGCCTCGATCACCGACGATCCCGACTTCGTGTGGCGGCTCCCGGGCGGCCGCTTCCTGACCCGTTCGACCGGCGAGGCGGCAAAGCCCGACACGGCCGGCCAGGAGCAGGTCGCGCGGACCCTGCTCGAGACGCTGGGTCACTTCGGGATCGAGGCCAAGGTGATCGGTCGCGTGACCGGGCCGCACATCACGCGCTATGAGCTGCGACTCGCGCCGGGCACGAAGGTGGCCAAGGTGGCCCAGCTCAAGGACGACCTCGCCTACGCGCTCGCCGCCACCGACATCCGCATCCTGGCACCGATCCCGGGCAAGCAGGCGGTCGGCGTCGAGGTGCCCAACGCACGCCGGCGGATCGTGCATCTCGGCGACGTGTTCCAAAACCCGCCGCCGGACTGGTCGCCGCTCACCGTCTGGCTCGGCAAGGACATCGGCGGCCGCGCGATCGGTGCCGACCTGGCCAAGATGCCGCACCTGCTCGTGGCCGGCACCACGGGCGCCGGCAAGTCGGCGTGCGTCAACGCGATGCTGTCGAGCATCCTGCTGCGGGCCACCCCGCATGAGGTGCGGCTCGTGCTCGTCGACCCCAAGCAGGTCGAGCTCAACCACTACGACTCGATCCCGCACCTGCTGACGCCGGTGATCACCAGTCCGCGGATGGCCGCCAACGCGCTGCAGAACCTGGTCAAGGAGATGGAGGAGCGCTACGGCACGATGTCGCTGGCACGCACGCGCTCCCTTCCAGAGCTCAACCGCGCCCGCGCCGAGCGCGGCGACCCGCCGCTGCCCTACATCCTGTGCGTGATCGACGAGCTCGCCGATCTGATGATGGTGGCTCCGGCCGATGTCGAGGACTCGATCATCCGCCTGGCCCAGAAGGCCCGCGCGGTCGGCATCCATCTGGTGCTCGCCACCCAGTCGCCCCGCGTCGACGTGATCACCGGCATGATCAAGGCCAACGTGCCCTCGCGGATCGCCTTCGCCGTCTCGAGTCAGACCGACTCGCGGGTCATCCTCGACCACAACGGCGCCGAATCGCTGCTCGGCCAGGGCGACATGTTGTTCTCACCCGTCGGCTCGTCGAAGCTGCAGCGGATCCAGGGCGCCTACATCGACGAGGCCCAGATCCTCGAGCTGACCGAGTCCTGGCGGCGCCAGGGCGCGCCCGAGTTCCACGAGGAGCTGCTCGAGGAGGTCGCCTCCGAGGATGCGGGCTCCGACGACGACGCCCTGCACCCCGACGAGGACCCGCTGCTCGAAGAGGCGATCTCGCTCGTCGCCCAGATGGGCACCGCCTCGACCTCGATGCTCCAGCGCCGCCTGCGCCTCGGCTACACCCGAGCGGGCCGGCTGATCGACATGCTCGAGCGCCGCGGCATCATCTCCGGCTACGAGGGCTCCAAGCCGCGCCAGGTCCTGATCACCGAGGCTGACGTGCCGCGGATCCTCACGCATCTGGCGGAGGGGGCGGGCGCGGGTTCTGTCGCCGGTGGCAGCTCGGAGCCCCCGCCTCCCTAAACTCGCCGCCGTGCCACACGTCCAGGCCAACGGACAGCGCCTGTACTACGAGGTCCATGGCGAGGGGGAGCCGCTGGTCTGCATCATGGGCCTCGGGGGCGATGTCTCGGGCTGGCGCTCCCAGGTGCCCGTGTTCTCACGCTGGTACCGGACGATCGTGTTCGACAACCGCGACGTGGGCCGCTCCTCCTACGCCGCGGCGCCGTACGTGATCGAGGACATGGCCGCCGACGCGCTCGGCCTGGCCGACGGGTTGGCTCTGGGTCGCTTTCACCTGCTCGGGATCTCGATGGGCGGAGCGATCGCCCAGCAGGTCGCGCTCGCGCAGCCCGAGCGGGTCAGCACGCTGACCCTGTGCGTGAGCTATGCATCGGCCGGGCGAATGGGGCGCGATCGGGCTCGCCTGCAGGCCGACGCGGCCGCCGAGAAGTCGGACGATGCCCTCCTCGAGGAGCTGATGCTGCTGACGCTCTCGGAGGCGATCTACGAGACCGCCGATGATCTGCCCGCCGTGCGCGAGCTCGTGCTCTCCTATCCGTATCGGCAGCGCCGCGAGGGATTCATCCGCCAGATCCGGGCCGGGGCGACCCACGAGGCGGGCGATCGCCTCGCCGCCCTGACGATGCCGGTTCACGTGATCGGCGCCGAGCAGGACCTGCTGGTGCCGGTGTGGAAATCGCGCCAGCTCGCCGAGCTGATTCCCGGCGCTCGGATGTCTGTGATCGAAGGCGGGGCCCATGCGGTGAACGTCGAGCACGCTCGCGAGTTCAACGCCCTGGTGCTCGAGTTCCTGCGCGACAGCCGCGCCGTGCGGCCCGCTTTTTGACAGCGAGCGTTCATCGGCCCGTCCGCGCCGACTGCGGATCGGCTGGTGGGTAGCCTTCGGCGCGTGGCGGACATCGGCTCCACGTTGCGGGAAGCGCGGATGCGCAACCGCATCGACATCACCGAGGTCGAGGCGCGGACGAAGATCCGCGCCAAGTACCTGCGCGCGATCGAGAACGAGGAATGGGATCTGCTGCCCGGACCTGTGTACATCAAGAGCTTCCTGCGCACGTACGGTGACTACCTGGGCCTCGACAGCCGGGCCCTGATCGACGACTTCAAGCGCCGCTACGAGCGTCCCTCCGACAACGAGATGCGGCCGATCGCCCCACTCGGCCGCGAGCGCGACCGCGCCGCCAGGGGGCCGCTGCTCCCCCCGTGGGCGCTGATCGGCCTGGTGCTGCTGGTCCTGGTCGCGGCTCTGTACATCGTCGGCCGCAGCAACAGCCCCGGCACGCCAGCGCCCCCCACCGGAGCGCGGGCGACTCCTCCCCACAAGGCCCGGCCCGGGGCCCCGGCCCGCACGCATCACCCCGCACCGCCGCCGACGACCGTCAAGCTCCAGCTGAGGGCGACCGGTCAGGTCTACATCTGCCTCGTGGACGGCGGCGGCAAGAAGCTGATCCCGGGCACGATCTATGCCACGGGGCAGGCCATCCCGAGCTATACCGCCCCCAAGCTGCTGGTCACGCTCGGCAATGCCTCCGTGCGGATGCGGGCCAACAACCGCCTGGTGCACGTTCCGGCCTCGGCCAACGCGATCCGCTTCCTCGTCGGTCCCACGAGCGAGCGGCAGATCCCACTCTCGGCCTCGCCGACCTGCCCATGAGCGCCCGCGCCGGCATCCTGATCACCGGTACCGAGGTGCTGACCGGGATCATCTCGGACCGCAACGGCCCGTGGCTGTCGGAGCGGCTGCGCGAGATCGGGGTCGACGCCGCGCAGATCCAGATCGTCGGCGACCGGCCCGACGACCTGCTCGCCGCGCTCGAGTTCATGGCCCGTGAAGGGCTGGCGCTGATCGTCACCAGCGGCGGCCTCGGCCCGACCGCGGACGACCTCACGGCGGAGATCGTGGGGCGCTTCTGCGGCCGCCCGATGGTGCTCGACGCCGAGCTCGAGGAGCGGATCGCCGACATCCTGCGCCCGATGATGAAGCGCTGGCCGGGGCTGGACCTCGACGCGATCCGGGTCTCCAACCGTAAGCAGGCGGTGATTCCCGAGGGAGCCACCATCCTCGAGCCGGTCGGCACCGCCCCCGGCCTGGTCGTGGCGCCGGCCGACGGGTCCGGTCCGACCGTGGTCGTGCTCCCGGGCCCCCCGAGGGAGCTGCAACCGATGTGGGAGACGGCCCGGAACACCGAGGTGTTCCGCGCCGCCACCGCCGGCGCGACCACCTACTGCCGCGGGATCGTTCGCCTGTTCGGCATCCCGGAATCGGAGATCGCCAACACGCTGCGCGCCGCCGAGGCCGCGGGGCTGCAACTCGACACGCTCGAGATCACGACCTGCCTGCGGCGCGGCGAGATCGAGATCGCCACCCGCTACGAGCCACCGGCCCAGGGCGACTACGACGCCTTGATCGCATTCGTCGCCGAGCGCCATGCCGACACCCTGTACTCCGAGGACGGATCGACCATCGACGACCAGGTCGCGGTGCTGCTGCGGGATCGCTCGATCGCCGTGGCCGAGTCCTGCACCGGGGGGCTGATGGCCGCGCGTCTCACCGACCGCGCGGGTGCCTCGGGGTACTTCGCCGGCGGCGTGGTCGCCTACTCCAACGAGGCCAAAATCGCACTGGTGGGCGTCGACCCCGCGCTGATCGCCCGCTGCGGCGCCGTCTCCACCGAGGTCGCGGAGGCGCTCGCGCTGGGCGCGATCGAGCGCTTCGGCGCCGGGGTCGGGGTGGGAATCACCGGGATCGCCGGGCCCGACGGCGGAACCGAGGAGAAGCCGGTCGGCCTCGTCTGCTTCTGCGTGGCCACCGGCGCCGGCGACCGGATCACCCGCAGCGTCCGCCTTCCGGGTGGGCGCGCCGACGTCCGGGACCGCTCCACGACGGTGTCCCTTCACCTGCTGCGCCGGCTGCTGCGCGGCGAGTCCGACCGGCCGCTGCCCGGCCCCGAGGACGCGCGCGGCTCGAGTGCCCCCGTGGCAGGCGCCTCGCGCTCTGACGACGGCGATACGCGTCCGTGACCGGCGAGCGGGCGCGGCTGTTCGTCGCGCTCGAGCTGCCCGACGCCGCGCGTGAGGCGCTGGTCGACTGGCGCCGCGAGGCGCTCGGGCCCACTCCGGGCCTGAGGCTCGTGGCGGCGGGCTCGCTGCACCTCACGCTGTGCTTCCTCGGCTCGCAGGAGGCGTCGGCGCATGAGCCGATCGCCGCGGCCTGCGAACGCGGCCTTGCGGCGGCGGGCCGGCAGGCGCCGCCTCTGGCCGCCGGAATGCCGGTCTGGCTCCCGAGGCGGCGCCCGGCCGTCGTCGCAATCGGGATCGAGGATCCCACCGGCGGGCTCACGCGGACCCGGCAGTCGCTCGCCGCCGAGCTCGCCGGTGGCGGCTGGTTCGAGTCGGAGGGGCGGCCGTTCCTGCCCCATGTGACGGTCGCGCGGGTCGGCCGGGGGACGCGCATGCGCGCGAGCGAGCTACCGGCTCCCGCCCCGCTCGCGTTCGCCGGCCGAGAGGTGGTCCTGTATCGCTCCACCTTGCTGCCGACGGGCGCCCGCTACGAGCCGCTGCGGACATGGACGCTGGAGCGTGAGGCGGCCTGAGGACAGGGCAGGCGCGGCGCAGACGTCCGGCGGCTGCGGAAAGGTTTCACAGACTCGGGTCTGTCCTGGCACGGATGTGTCTTGTTTCGTCGCAGCGGCCGGTTCTAGCGTGCCGGTTCCGTCCGCCACCCGTCCTACCGTGGCGTGTTCACAGCGCATGAGACAAGGAGCCGAACCGGAATGACCGATCACGACAAGGCCGACGCGAAGTCAGATGCCAAGCGTCAGGCTGCCCTCCAGGGTGCCCTCACGCAGATCGAGCGGCAGTTCGGCAAGGGCACGGTCATGCGGATGGGCGATCCGGGCGCACGTGTGGCCGTCGACGCGATCCCCACCGGCGCGCTGTCACTGGATCTCGCCCTGGGGATCGGCGGCGTCCCACGGGGACGGATCATCGAGATCTTCGGCCCTGAGTCGTCGGGAAAGACGACACTCGTCTACCACATCCTCGCCGAGGCCCAGAAGCTTGGCGGCGTGTGCGCGTTCGTCGACGCCGAGCACGCCATGGACCCGCTGTATGCCCAGGTGATCGGGGTCGACATCGACGAGCTGCTCGTCTCCCAGCCCGATTTCGGAGAGCAGGCGCTGGAGATCGTCGACATGCTGATCCGCTCGGGTGCCGTCGACGTCGTGGCAATCGACTCGGTCGCCGCGCTGACGCCGCGCGCCGAGCTCGAGGGTCAGATGGGTGACCAATCCGTCGGCCTGCAGGCCCGGATGATGTCCCAGGCGATGCGCAAGCTCGCCGGCGGCCTCAACCGCACCCAGACGCTGTGCGTGTTCACCAACCAGATCCGCGAGAAGGTCGGCGTCATGTTCGGCTCGCCCGAGACCCAGCCGGGAGGCCGGGCGCTGAAGTTCTACTCCTCCCAGCGCCTGGACATCCGCCGGATCGAGACGCTCAAGGACGGGACCGAGGCGGTCGGCAACCGGGTGCGCGTCAAGGTGGTCAAGAACAAGGTCGCGGCCCCGTTCAAGCAGGCCGAGTTCGACATCGAGTACGGCCGGGGCATCTCGACCTCGGGCTGCCTGATCGACTACGGCATCGAGCACAACATCGTCACCAAGTCCGGTTCGTTTTTCTCCTATGGCGATGAGCGGCTCGGACAGGGGCGCGGCAACGCGAAGGCGTTCCTGGATGAGCATCCCGAGACCGCGAAGGAGATCGAGGACAAGATCTACGCCGCGCTCGACATCAACCGCGACCTCGTCAAGACGATCGAACCACGCGACGACGCAGCAGCGCTGGCGGCGGTGGAGGCGGTCGGCGACAAGGCGGCATAGCGTGGGGCAGAGCTCGCCCGCCGAGCCCGCACAGGATCCCGTCACGCGCGTCGAGCACGCGCTGGCGTTCGCGTACCGGTACATCGACCGTCGTGAGCACAGCGTCGAGGAGGTTCGCCGCCACCTGGATGCCAAGGGGGTGCAGCCGCAGACGGTCGAGGAGGTTCTGCGGCTGCTCGGCGAACAGGGCCAGCTCGACGATGCCCGCTTCGGCCGCCTGTTCGCCGAGGACAAGCGCGAACTGGAAGGCTGGGGCGCGGAGCGGATCCGGCGCGGCTTGATCGGACGGGGAATCGAGCGCGAGGTGGCCGAGACGGCGCTCGCCGGCGCCGACGCCGAGAGTGAGCTGGATCGCGCGGTGGCGCTGCTGCGCCGCCGCTTCCAGTCGCCACCCGCGGATCGGCGCGAGCGCGAGCGGGCGCTCGGGGTGCTCGTGCGCAAGGGTTACGAGAGCGAGCTGGCGCTCGATGCCCTGGCCGCTTTCGCCCGGGGTGAGTGAGCGCCGGCACCGCGACGGCGGGCAACATCGGTGGAGCATGTTTGCGTGGCGTTGTCCCCGGTACTACGATGCACCCAGCGAACGAATGGCCCGTAAGGCCAGAAAACACCAGCAAATATCTTGATTCCTGGATCCCGGTAATTCAACGTTGACGGCAGCCACCAACGGGCCACGCGGCCCTCGACTTCGAAGAGAGAATCCATAGCCGCCGACTGAAGGGCGACCATCTCGTCGCCTGTTTTCGGGCATCCGTTCGTGCTTCTGGCACGGGCCGCTCGGTCGCTCCCACAACTGAAACGTGAAGGGTCGGGGCTCGCGCTCCGGCTGTCAGGAGAGGAACGACCATGGAGATCATCGGTGCCGCAGCGCTGATTGCGGTCGGAATAGTGCTCGCCGCGCTCGTGTATGGACGCACGCATGCGGCGGCGCGGCCGGCCGCTGCCGCGGCGAGCCCCGCGCCGGCGCCGACGGCCGAGCTCGAGACCGAGCTGCGTGAGCGCCGCACGGAGCTCGCGCGGCGCGAGGACGCCCTCGACAAGCGCGAGGTCGAGCTCGAGCGCGAACGCGAGGCGCTCGCGGCCCGGCGCGCCGATCACGAGCGGGACCTGGAGCGAATCTCGGGTCTGTCTGCCTCCCAGGCCAAGCAGATGCTGCTCAAGGAGATCGAGGACCAGAGCCGCCACGACGCCGCGCGGCGGATCCGCCAGATCGAGGAGGAGACCAAGCGCGAGGCCGAACGGCGCGTGCGCAACATCCTCTCGGTGTGCATGCAGCGCCTGGCGGCCGGGCACGCGGCCGAGACGACGGTGTCCGTGGTCCAGCTCTCCGCCGATGACATGAAGGGCCGCATCATCGGCCGCGAGGGACGCAACATCCGCGCGCTCGAGAACCTCACCGGCGTCGACTTCATCATCGATGACACGCCCGGCGCGGTCGTGCTCTCAGGGTTCGACGGGGTGCGGCGCGAGATCGCCCGCCTCACGCTTGAGAAGCTGCTCCAAGACGGGCGCATCCACCCGGCGCGGATCGAGGAGATGTACTACCAGGCGCGCTCCGAGCTCGAGAGCCACATCATCGAACTCGGCGAGGCGGGCGCGTTCGAAGCCGGCGTCCAGGGCCTGCATCCGGAGCTGGTCAGGCTGCTCGGACGCCTGCGCTTCAGGACCAGCTACGGCCAGAACGTGCTCGCCCACTCGATCGAGGTCTCGCACCTCGCCGCGATGATGGCCGAGGAGCTCGGGGCCAGCCCCAAGACGGCCCGGCGCGCAGCGCTGCTGCACGACATCGGCAAGGCCGTGACGCACGAGATCGAGGGACCGCACGCGCTCGTCGGCGGCGACCTGGCCCGCAAGTACGGCGAGTCCGAGGCCGTCGCCCACGCGATGGAGGCCCACCACAACGAGGTCGAGCCGCAGACGATCGAAGCAGTGATCGTGCAGGCCGCCGACGCACTTTCGGGGGCGCGGCCGGGAGCGCGCGGCGAGTCGCTCGAGCAGTACGTCAAGCGGCTGCGGGACCTCGAGCAGATCGCCACCCGCCACAAGGGCGTCGACAAGGTCTACGCGATGCAGGCCGGCCGCGAGATCCGCGTCATGGTCGTGCCGGGCGACATCGACGACGACGCGGCGACGATCCTCTCCCACGACATCGCCCGCGAGATCGAGAAGGAGCTCGAGTACCCGGGCCAGATCAAGGTGACGGTGATCCGGGAGTCCCGCGCCGTCGAGTACGCGCGCTGAGCCGGGCCCGGTCGGAGCCCTCGTCGGTACCCTTGGCGCGATGAGGCGCTACCACGTGACCACGTTCGGCTGCCAGATGAACGCCCACGATTCCGAGCGGATGAAGGGCATGCTCGAGTCGCTCGGCTACGCCGAGGCCGGCACGCGCGACGAGGCCGACGTGATCCTGTTCAACACGTGCTCGATCAGGGAGGCCGCGGACAACAAGCTGCTCGCCCACCTGGGTCACGCCAAGCGGCTCAAGACCGAGCATCCGGAGCGGATCGTCGGCGTCGGCGGATGCTGGGCGCAGTCGGTCAAGGAGGAGGTGTTCGCCCGTTTCCCGTTCGTCGACGTCGCCTTCGGGCCGGGGCAGGTCCACAAGTTGGCCGAGTTCCTGACCAGCGACTCCCTGACCGCGCAGGGCTTCTTCGAATTCGAGGGCTTCACCGGCCACCTGCCGGCCAAGCGCGCCCGGGACTTCCAGGCCTGGCTGCAGATCTCGGTCGGCTGCAACTGCGTGTGCTCGTATTGCATCGTCCCCTCGACCCGCGGGCGCGAGGTCAGTCGCAACGCCGCCGAGTTGATCGACGAGGTCGGGCGCCTGGCCGCCGACGGCGTCCGCGAGGTGACGCTGCTGGGCCAGAACGTCAACTCCTACGGCCGCGATCTGCGCGGAGCGGAGCGCACCTCCTTCGCCGAGCTGCTGACCCGGCTGGACGAGATCGGCGGCATCGACCGGATCCGGTACACGAGTCCGCACCCCAAGGACATGCGCGAGGACGTGATCCGCGCCCACGCCGAGCTCCCGTCGCTGTGCGAGCACATCCATCTGCCCCTGCAGTCCGGCTCGAGCCCCGTCCTCAAGCGGATGCGCCGCACCTACACCCGCGAGCGCTACCTCGATCGGGTGGCGCTGGTCCGCGAGCACGTGCCCGACTGCGCGCTCACCACCGACATCATCGTCGGCTTCCCGGGGGAGACGAAGACGGACTTCGAGCAGACGCTGTCGCTCGCCGAGGAGGTCGGCTACGACGGCGCGTTCACGTTCATCTACTCCCCGCGGCGGGGCACCGAAGCGGCGACACTGCCCGATCAGGTCCCCCACCCGGTCAAGGTCGAGCGGCTCGAGCGGCTGGTCGAGGTGATCCAGCGCCGAGCCCGCGAGCGCGCGCAGCGGTTCGTCGGTCGCTCGCTCGAGGTGCTCGTCGAGGGACCCTCTCGAACCGATCCGACCCGACTGCGCGGCCGTTCACGCCACAACAAGGTGGTCAACTTCGCCGGTCTCGGTACGGCCGGCGACGTCGTATCGGTCGAGATCACGAGCGCCACGAGCCAGACGCTCGCGGGCGCGGAATCATTGCTCGCCCGCGCCGCGCGCTGACAACCGTCGAGCGGACCGCCCGCGCGGGTGCGCGACCGCGCCGGGGCGCCGATACCGGGTGCGTGGGAGATGCTTACGGCAGCCATGACGGTGCCGCCGTTCTCCCGGCGGCAATCGGTCCCGCGTTCGCCCTGATCAGCACGCGAGGAGGGCTCGAGCGCGCCACCTCGGGCTTTCGCGAGCGGTTCGGCGACTGGATCGCCGCCTGGGACGACCACCGGGAGGAGCTCTACGGCCTGATCCGCGACGAGTGCGAGCGCGCCACCGTGACGGTATGGGGTCCCGAGGGCTCGGTCGCCGCCCAGGCCGAGTGCCTGCACGGGCCGGTCGGTGAGCGCTACCTGCTGCTGAGCGTCCGGCCGGGTGCCGGGCACGAGCCTCGCGCCGGCCCTGAGTCTCTGATCGGCCCATGGCTCGACCGGATTCCGGCGATCGTCTGGCTCAAGGATCTCGACGGACGCTACGTCCATGTCAACCGGGCCTACAGCACGGCCCTGGGAATCGAGCCCGACGAGATCGCCGGTCGCACCGACGCCGAGGTGAGCACCCGCCAGGCTGTCGACGGCCCGCGCCTGCCCAACGGCGGCGACGGCGCTCAGGAGCCGCTCGAGTTCGAATACACGGTGTCGGCCTTCGAGAGCCGCCCGGCGCTGGTCGCGCTGCGGTTCGCCGTGCGTGACTCGAGTGGAGTGCCCGTGGCCGTATGCGGCGTGGCCGCCCCGGTCGCCGATGCCGCCGTTGCCCGCGCCGAGTGCGCGCGCCTGATGCAGATCGAGCGCTGGAGCCGGCTCGGCGACGACTCGGTCCGCGCCGATGTGATCGCCGAGTGGGGTCTCAGCGCCGGCGGTGAGCCGGCGCCGGGATCCGGCGAGTCGCATGCGGCCACCGGGCCGGTCGCGGCCGATCCCGAGCTCGCCGGCGAGCTCGAGCGCGTGAGGGCCGAGCTCGCACAGGTCTCGGGGGAGCTCGAGCAATCCCGGATGCGCCTCGGCGAACTCGAGGCGGCGCTGGCCGACGTCCGCGCGCAGGCCGCAGGCGTCGATGACGGGTTGGTGAGCGAGTTGGCGGGAGAGCGCGAGCGCCGCGAGCAGTCCGAGCGAGAGCTGGGGGAGGAGCGGGCGGCCGGGGAGCAGTCCGAGCGCGCAGCGGCGGAGGAGCGGCAGCGGCTGGGCGCGGAGCTCGAGGCGGCGCGGGCGGTGACGGCTGAGCTCAACGGGCTGCTCGCCGAGGAGCGCCACCGGATGGGGGCGGAGCTCGACGCCGCGCGGGCCGCGGCGGGCGATACCGAGCGCCGCGCCCAGGAGCTGCTGACAGAGCTCGACTCCCTCCGGGAGCGACGGGAGCAGCACGCGCGGGACCTCGAGCACGCCCGTGGCCGCGTCGAGGAGCTCGAGTGGGCGCTCGGAGAGGAGCGCGGGCGACGGGAAGAGCTCGAGCGGGTCATCGGAGAGGAGCGCAGCCGACGCGAGAAGCTTGAGCGGGAACTGGGGGACGCGCGCCGGCGGCTCGACGTCGAACAGGAGCGGCGCCAGCAGCACGAGCGGGATCTCGAGCACGCCCGGACACGCCTCGGCGAGCTCGAGGTGGCGCTGGCGGAGGACCGTGGTCGGCGCCGGCATCCCGGGCAACGGGCCGTTCGTCGATCGGCTCCGTCCGCCCGCTATGCGAACATACGTTCGTGCGATGGAACAACCTGACCACGG
>Ga0208478_1000194_pt1 | contig 23570 bp, 22 predicted proteins | sample NGESurdeep072012_5_FD_184462 | JGI IMG/M metagenome (GOLD analysis project Ga0208478, IMG submission 184462) | Arctic peat soil microbial communities from Barrow, Alaska - NGEE Surface sample 415-2 deep-072012 (SPAdes) | ecosystem: Environmental > Terrestrial > Soil > Wetlands > Peat ...
AGCCAGATGGAAGTCTCCATTCCCTAATCCTTTATCAAGTCTTATTATACGATTATCAATTATTTTTAAAGTGGGAGAAATCAACTCAACATGCAGGTTGCTGCTATGACTGGAAAGTAATCTGTCGGATGCATCTATAAGATATGCTTTGAACCAGATGTCATCGCCCGGATAATAACTGTCGCGGTCTATATGCAGATATACTTTCTCAACAATATTCAGAGAATCATTTGAGGAAGGGCATACAGGATTTATTCCTGTACAATTGGCAAGGGGACTGCATAGAGTCGTCAGATTTAAAATAAATATGCAAAAAATCTTCATGATTGATTCAGGTTAGGTTTATTTGTTTATTAATTGATTCACAAATACCGTACCAGAATATAAAAGATAAAAGACAAAAGTAAAAAGTAAAAAAGTAAAAAGTAAAAAGTAAAAAGTAAAAAGGGAAAAGTAAAAAAGGGGAACGCAGGGTGTTATGTCTTTAAGATTTTATCTGACATAAAATCAAAAGCGCCTTTTCTTAAATTGATCCCGTACTCAAGCCAGGCTTTGAGACAGGCAAGAAAGTTAGCCCAGCCTTCCGTATTCCCTTCACCCGTTTGTACCCTGCTCAATAATTAATTTATCAGATTCTAGAATTTATTACCACAATCTTCCATGTCCCCGAATTCCACCTGAATAGTTGAGTGTTCTATTTCAAATTGCTCATGAAGATGATGCTGAATTGAGCTTATAAAACCTGCATTAGTTGATACGCAGGTTGTGAGATGTACAGTGAGGGCAGCATCGGTAGTTCCCAGGGACCAGATATGCAGGTCATGAACTCCAGCAACTTCCGGAAGGTTTGCAAAATAATCACGCACAAGCCCGATCTTGATATTTTCGGGGACTGCATCAAGAGCCAGATTAACTGAATCAATTAACAGATTATATGAACTGTATAGTATAACTGCAATAATTGCAAAAGAAACTAATGAATCGATCAATTGGATACCGGTAAATGTCATTATAATTCCACCAATGACTACTCCCAGGGATACCAATGCATCAGCCACAAAGTGAACAAAAGCGCTTCGGATATTGAGATCATTCTTTTTCCCCTTTATAAATAACCATGCAGTAAAGGCGTTCACCCCGATTCCTATTGCTGCCACAATCATCACGCCATAAGCATTTATCTCAACCGGCTTACGCAGTCTTAGAACAGTTTCGTAAAGAATAAAACTGACTGCTATCAGTAACAGGATTGTATTCAGCAAAGCAACAAGTATTGTGGAACGGCGAAACCCATAAGTAAATTTCAGAGTCGGTTGTCTTTGAGATAAAATAACTGCAATCCATGAGAAAACAAGTGCGAGAACATCGCTAAGGTTGTGACCTGCATCAGCTATTAAAGCCATGGAGTTCGAAAAATAACCAGACAGGGCTTCTGCAATGACGAAAATAATATTTATGATAATGCCTGTTTTAAAGGCATTACCTGACGTAATGTTGTGATTATGAGAATGGCTATGTTCCAAAATTTAATGTTTAGCTATTTTTCGAACTTCCACACTGTTGCCACCAGATAATTTGTTCCGGGCCGCAATTCCGCCCATCCAGTCTCTTGTTTGTTTCATCCAGATTTCTATTTGTTCCGGAGAAGCTGCTTTCAGACCATCTTCATGTCTGAAAATCAAAATATATTCGTCCATTTAGTTATGATTTAATTCCATTTATTTAACAATCGACCCGGAATCTTGTTTAAATGGCTTCAGCCTTGGTATCCATCGGGGAACATTCTTTTTATATATCCTGTATTTGTCTTCAAACTTTTTTTCCAGACCAGGGCTGAAATATTATGTACTGAAATGTTTGGTTCAATATCTAAAGGCACTAAAATCAAAACAGTGACCGGAAGAATGGATGAAAATAATTGTTTTAATATATTTTTCATTTTTTATTTGCATGTTTTTCCTGATTTTCCATAGCCCTGAATTTTACAATCCTGCTAATAAGTTCAAATGGAATCGGTTTGTTAACAGGAAATTTTACAGAACCTTTTGCACCATCATAAACGGATAAATCCTTTTTGAAAGTCTCAATTCCTGATGGTGTAGGATAAAATCCAATATGATTTTTAAAAGCAGCAAAATGAACAAGACTCCCTTTTAAAGTAAAAGTCGATATGCCATAATTAATTGTCTCTTCTGCCAATGGTGCAGCTTTTCTGATTGTTTCCCTGACCTGCTTTAAAAGATTTTGAGTCTCTTTTGGGAAACTTGCGATATAACTATCGATGTCATTGAATTTAGTTCTGGTTGTTGTCATAATTAGCAGCTTGATAAATTTTAAACCGGCGCGCAGGTTGGATTGATTTTCAAACAATTGTCTCAGGCATATAACCTTTATTTTTGTAATTGTTATCTATTCCTTATCCAATTTCAACTTCACCATTTTCATCAAGTTCACCATGAAAACAAATTCCGCCGATAATGGCTTTAATATTAATCTTTTTGTTTCAATCATAACGCAAGGGTGATCTTTTATTATTAAAGTTCTTTCACTTCAAAAAACATTATACAAAGCGTTCTTGCGATGTGGTCTTTCAGTGAATAATAAATACAGCCTTCGCAGAGTACATAATTCGTTAAACATATTAATTCCTGCAATAATCAGATTCCAATAAATAGAATTAGTACTGAAGGAGAACACAGAATGAGACAAATCAATGACATTACATATCAGACATGTATTGTTTATACCAGAACAACGACACATCTGCGTAGGAGTAATTCTCTGTTTTAAATAGTTTCGTGTTAAAGAATTTCTTATCAATCATGTTCCTGATCTCTGCCTCCGTTTTATCAAAACCAAAATTGTAGGCTGTTGCCAGAAATTTAACCTCAGACTGCTCATCTCTTAAGCTCGTTTTAAATTTTTTTTCACAGATCCTTATAAATGCAATCAGATAATTTATCTCACTCTTTGGGTCTTCAAGATCTTTGATAATCGATTTCCTGAAATCTGTAATATCGTCAAAATCCGATACATTTTTAAATGTTATTTCCGATCTGCATCCCAGAACAGGCGGTGCTTTTTCCCGGATTATTTCAGCAAAAGACGGTTTCATCTGGAACTGTCCAATTGAAAAATTGGCATAATCCTCGCCCAAGTTAACATAAAGGGTCTTAAGTAAAGTGATTTCCATCTTATCCTGTAATGCAGAATAACGTACAAGTTCGGGGAAAATAATTGATATAGCCAGAGGATATGAGATATGATTTTTAGTAAGAAGAGGTTCTATCCAGCTTCTGTTTCCTTTCTCAAAAGCCACAGCTTTCTTCCAGTCATCACCAAAAAGATCCTTGTAGTTAATCGATTGGGACCAACCGGATTTCAACAATCCTGCAAAAAGAAAGAAAGCAATTAATATTCTCAATCTGAATACCTTTTTAATCCTCGAAGCCTCGTGTCTAAAATGGTATCTTACACTGCATGATTGCATTCCTCTTTGGAGAAAAGTACATATAAGCAAGGTAAACCTGACCGTTAACTTTTACCCATCGGAGATTAAACATATCCGACATAGTAGTGCCATCGCTGAAAGTCAATGTGCCGTAATTATAATACGCATATTTTGTATTGGTGCTATTTACGAACAAATCTTTAGCGCCTGCAGCATCAGGCTTAAGAGTCAGCAATACTTTATTCGACAGGTCAATAACCTTATCATTAGTTGAAAACAGAATGTCGTCATATTTAATATTGTTGTTTAGGGTGCCACCAACTGATTTAAGCGGATCATAGGTTACTCCGGGGATATTTGTAACAAGTTTAGGTATGGTACTCATTGGTCCGCCTCCCTGCATCATCTTTTGCTGCATCTCCTGCGCATACTTCATTGAAAGATCCATTTTTTCCTGGTCGGTTTTAGCATTCTTTATTGCTTCTTCCATCTTTTTCCCATCGGCTTCATTTACAGGAATATTTTCAATTACAACAGCCGCAAACTTATCTTTCGATTTTGCAACCTTGAACTCACTGATTTGGCTATATGGGCCATAGCTTTTACCGCCGAATTTTATCAGGTATTTATCGCCGGAACTGGAAATGTATTCGTTATTTGCCCAAGGTTTTGTTTTATCGGGTACAACGGCAGCATCAACATTGTCAAATCCTGCCAGTTTAGGGTCGCCGGCCTTTACAGGTCCCTGCTGAACACCGTCCTTGACAATATAAAAGTTACTTTTAATTTTGTCTTTAACAAGAATGGCTCCGTCGTCTCTTAAACTTATTGTTATCTCTGAATAATCAAGTTTCAGATTTCCTCCAAGATCAAATATAAATTCAGCTTGTTCGCAGGCACATTTAGGCTCAGGCTGCTGTTTTGTGCTTTTAGAGCCTGATGCCGGTTTTCCATTAACCTCATTTGTAACAGAATTTGAAACCTTATTCAGTAACCTGCCAAGCTGGGCTTTGACCGGATTTCCAGAAAAAATGCAAATTGCCAGGAGAAACAGGATAAATTTTTTCATACTGTAACCTTTTATATGTTTTCAAATATAAATATAACTTTTTAAGACTAATGGAAACTCTAAATTCAAAATTATTCTCAATTCTTTAATATAAATATTATGGTGCGCTGCACCATTGATCATTACTAAAAACAATTAACTACAAATATTGTGGTGCTCCGCACCTTTGGATTTTATATCACAATCATTCGACTACAGATATTGTGATGCTCCGCACATTTGGATTATACGAGAAGCAATTAACTGGTTCCGTCGGGTCAGTTACAGATGTCAAACCTAATAACTCATACTAAATGACATACCACCCCCTCCATTGTTTCCAAATCGCGGGTTGACAACATTATTATAAATTGATCCGAAAGTATATGTTAGTCCGAAGCTTGTGAAGTATGAATATTGAGTCGCCAGTTGCTGTCGCCGGAGTAATATCTGATCCACGGGAACATCTTTTTTAACCAGTCCTAATTGATCATGTATCAGGGAAGCACTTCCTCCGAGATTAATAGACAATCCTTTTGCAATGCGGAGATCAATAAACCCCTGGATGTAGAGATTGTTTTTCTTCCAGTCGTGAAAGTAGTTGCTGTAACCGACACTGATATCAATATTTCCCCATTTTTGAACCACTTCATACGATGCGGTAATGTTATGACTCCATAAATGCTCTTTCATTTTGTCATAAATAGTAGTGTCAGAATAGTTTACATAAGTATAACCAGCAGTATATAAGATTCTTAACTGACGTCTTGTTGATTCTGAATAAGGGAAAACATCATACTCTATGCCAGGCAGCAACGAGAATTTGAATTTCTCATTGTTGTAAGCAGATGCTCCTAAACGGGTTGTTCCTCCAAATGACCAGTGATCGGTAAGGCTCTTAACAATGAGAGCGTTAACTGATTTAGACGAATTGGTGCCGGTTATTGTTGTTGTATCATCAATAATGTATTTTTGATTATCCTGGTTTAGATTACCATTTACATTAATCTTCCAGTCTTTGGTTATTCTGCTTGCTGACATATTTCCTGAAACATAAGTATCACTATAAGTTTTCTCAGCCTGTAAAAAGCCATAAATTGATGTCTTGAATACCCAGCTATTCCATATATCCGTGGAAACAGTTTCAGACAGCGGCTCAGAGAAACTGATATTCATGTATTTAGATAGAGGCGTCTTTGCCACATACCGCATCAGTCCCATCTTAAGTGTCCGGACCTCTTTTATCCTCATTTCATCTTGTGTCTCATCAGGTGAAGAGACGAATGAGACTGTATCGCGCATCCCTGCATTATCATTTTGTCCGACAAGAAAATATGTAAATTCTGATCCTCCCGATCCTGTCCTCTGGTTGGTGGAGATAATGTAAACACCTGCATCTTTGATATCTCTCACATAGTTCACGTATGGGATTTCTTTGCGGATATAATCGCTGGCATTCATAAATACATTCAATGCATCTTTTCTCAAAGTGTCTGATTTAGTGGCAATTTCCTGAGAAAACACATTAAAAAAAGTTAGCATCATTGCTACTAGCAATATATTTCTTTTCATTAGCAGGTAGTAGGTTAGAAAATTAAAATGGAAACGAAGATATGAAATGTAATATTGTATAACAACTATAAGAATAGGTTTGACAAATTATTAACCTTAAACAAAAAAATCCGGTACCACAAGTCGGGTACCGGATTGCATTGAATATATAGGGAATGAAAAAACAGGGAATTATTTATGTTTAACAGAGTTTTCATGAGCGGGTTCAAGTCCATCATCTGTCATTACCCATAGACCGTCGACAGATTCCCAGCTGGATTCAAGATATTCGTCAGATTCATTTCTGAATGAGGAGTGAAGCAAAATCCTGGTATCTTTTTCAAATTTCAGAATTGTGCCTGTCGGAATATAAAGGTTTATACCAACATTGTCGGCTGACCATTTACGTCCTGACGGGCTGGTAAAATATTCATCGACGAGAATAGTATCCCCTTTGATACTGTAATTGTAGATTAATCCTTCTGTTTTTTTTATGGCTTCCATCTCTGTACGGCCCGCTGAACGTTTTCTTACTTCTATCCTTGTTGATTTGTTATCCGACCTGTCTATAGCTAAATATGAGCGCATATACAATTCTTTCTTTTCATCATTAATGTACACCGAATATTCGTCATGAGGAAGAGCAAAATCTTTCTCGAATTTGAGGTCAGCAATCTTTTTGTCACTCCTTACATAAAGAGTATCCGGAGAATTTGGAAGGAGAGTCTCTGCTGATGTTTTAGCGGTTTGGGCAAAACTGATTCCTTCACTGAAACCGATAATAGTGAGACCTGCAATACTCATTACCCAAACTACCAGGGCGATTAAACTGAAAACTCCATCTCTTGCCTTGAACCAGAATATCATTTTGACACCCCAGTAAATAAGTGCAAGCATTGGTAAAATAAAGGCGATGGATGCCAAAATGGTTATCCATGGAACGGATGCAGGATTCACAATATAATTGAGAAAATCGGTGAAATTGATAAGGTTGATTCCTGATGAATCAATTGAGAATACTCCCGGGAATTTGAAAATAAAGATCATTACAAAACTTAAGATGGAAAGAAATCCTGTAAGTACAAACACAACACCTATTATTATCAGGAAGATGCGTATTACGATATAGAACACTCTTCCAATTGCCATGAAAATTTCGTTTATGGCATTTCCAATTCGCGATGAGCTTTTATATCCTGCACTGTATTGAGGAGTTCCAGTCATTTGAGCGTTATCGTAATGTTTGTTCTGGTTTATGGCTGAATGATATGAGCCACCAGACATTTCTCTCTTTTGAGAATCTGTTCTGGCTACAGGAAGTACAATCCACAAAACAACATAAACGAATAATCCTATGCCAAACATTGAAGAGACAACAAACAGGATCCTGAACAGAACAGGATCAGTATCGAGATAGGCCCCGATGCCACCGCAAACACCACTGATAATAAAATCATCAGGGTTGCGATGCATTCTTCTTTTCTGAGATGTGTAAACCGGTGCTGCTGTGTCAGGATCACCATGATCAAAATCTTCCGGCTTGCCTATGATAGAGATCATTGCTTCAATATTTGCCCTGGTAATAACTCCGGCCAAACCTTTCTGTGACTGAAATATTTCTGCAATGCGCGATTCGATATCCTCAATTGTTTCATGTCCGCCCTGTACATAGCCAAAACGGCTATTAATTGCCTGCAGATAATCATGCAATATCCGGAATGCATCTTCATCAATCTGAAACAGAGTACCACCTAAATTTATATTAATTGTCTTGTCCATTAATGTCATTTTTTATTGGTTAATAATAGGTTATCTGGTTCTTATCAGATTTACTGATTCGACAAGCTCCTGCCACGATTTATCGAGATCGACAAGATATTTCCGGCCTTCATCTGTAAGCTCATAGTATTTACGCGGAGGTCCTTGCTGGGATTCTTCCCAGCGGTAGCTTAGCAATCCGGCATTTTTTTGCCTTGTAAGAAGCGGGTACAGGGTGCCTTCAACCACAATTACCTCTGCCTCCTTAAGTTCTTTAATTATGTCACTTGCATAACATGAATTCCTGGATAACACAGAAAGGATGCAATACTCCAGTATCCCTTTGCGCATTTGAGCTTTATTATTTTCTAAATCCATGATATATATTTTTAAAAGTTTACAGTTCGATTTTTTTCAGATCAACTACTTTTTATAGGTCATACTTTTCCTGACTGTATCAAATTCTTGTTTTACGGAATCTTTTATGTTGTGGATATTGACGGGATTCCCTCTCATTGCAATTTTCTCGGCAGTAGTTTTTGCCTCGGGAAGAACGATATACAAAATGAGATAAATCAGAATACCTACTCCCATCATTGCAAGTACAAAGAAGATCAACCTGACCAGCCAGAGCTCAATATTCCAGTAGGCTGCTATTCCCGCACAGACTCCGCCAATGACTCTCTGGTCAGTATCGCGGTACATCCTGTGATATCCGGGCGATGAAAACTTATCGCGTGCTGTCGGTCCTTCGGATTCAGAAATATCTTCAGGAGTTCCTAAGACCGTTATAACCTGGTGTACATCCTCTATGTTTATTACCTGCTTATAGCTGGTAAGTTTTGTCCGGAACAATTCTGCCATCCGGGTCTCAATATCAGAAAGGATCTCAGAGGAACTCTCTTCAGCGGCAAAATGAAGCTCGAGGTTTTTGAGGTACCTTTTTAATTCTGTATAGGCATCTTCGTCGATATTGAATGAGTATCCGCCGAGATTAATGCTAACTGTGATTTTCATGGTTCTTTTAATTTTTTACTACTGTTTAATACATGTAACATGACAATGCAAAGATATATAAAATATAATATACTATGCAATACATAGTACTAAATAAATCAATTATTTAATAAAATATTTTTTAAGTGGCAGATAGTCAGGAAGATAAAAATGCATTATTTTTTGAATTTTATTGAGGCTTCATTTATTGAGGTTTGTTTTTGGGACATTAACCCCTCTTTCATCCGCCAACTAGCGGACGGCGTCTCCCCCAAAGGGGAGAAAACTCTTAGTTTTTTAGTGTAGTTACACTAGAATGCAGTGTATTTTTCCCCCCTTGGGGGGAATTAAAAGGGGGTGCATGATATTGCTGGATCTTCACAAGCCAGTCGTATTGATAGGCCCAAAATACCCAACAAATTCCTATATTTATCAAAATATTTTTAAGGATGAATAAAAGATACAAATGGGGTATTCTGGCTCCCGGGAAAATGTCTGCAAAATTTACCAGGGGACTTAAATTGTTGGAAAAGGTTGAATTATACGCGGTTGGATCGCGTGACCTTAAACGTGCAAAGCAGTTTGCAGAAGAATTTGGGTTCAAGAAATACTATGGAAGTTATGAAGAACTGACAGATGATGGAGAAGTCGATGTGATTTACATTGCATCTCCGCATTCTCATCATTTTGAGCATACTTTGATGTGTCTGAAGAATAAAAAAGCAGTTATATGTGAAAAGGCATTTGCTTTAAACAGTATGGAAGTAAAAGCGATGATAAGTGAAGCAGAAAAGCAGAAAGTGTTTCTGATGGAAGCACTATGGCCTCCTTTCCAGCCTATTTACAGGAAGACAAAAGAAATTCTGCTTGGAGGTGAACCGGGTAAAATAATTCATTTGAATGCCAGGTTTTCCTTCCAGGCCCCTTATGATCCAATTGATCGGAAGTTTAACCTGGAACTAGGCGGAGGTTCACTTCTTGATATTGGAATATATCCTGTAATTGATGCTCTGTATTTTATGGGAGTTCCTTCAGAGGTAATTGCAAAAGCTTCATTTACAGAGACAGGATCGGAAGAATCAATAAGCATTGTATTCGGTTATGACGACGGACGCATGGCAACGATTTACAGCTCATTCCGCACTGCAGGAGGAATAGGATGTGATATACTCTGTGAAAACGGGAATCTTCACTTCTCACGGGGACGCGATATGTCACAACAGCTTAATGTTGCTTTGAATGGTAAAGAAAATAAGGAATATTCACTTCTTCCCGATGGTATGGGTTACCAGTTCGAAGCGATGGAAGTTATGAAATGCCTTGAAGAGGGAAAGATCCAGAGCGATATCGTTCCTCATTTGTTCAGCCTCAACCTGATGAATACACTCGACAGAATAAGACAGGCAGCGGGAATTGTTTTTCCAGGCAGAGACTGAGGAAGGGAGAGAAGGATTGCTTCGTCATTTCACTTCTCGCAATGACATTGCATTTTAGAATGTTTTCATCACTACATTTGACAAATAACGAGCAACAAGCACCACCACCCAGCACCCAGCACCAGATTTAATAATGTCAAAACACAGTTCAGATATAGAGAAAGAAGGTGCCTTTTACAGGAAAAAACTCCTTCTGAGTATGATTATTCCGGGGATATTTGTGTTTTTGATGTGGTTGGTGAAGATTATTGAAGTGCTCTTTGAAACAGATCTCTCACATTTTGGAATTTATCCTCTTGCAGCACAGGGATTGCCCGGGATCTTATTTTCTCCTTTTATTCATGCCGACTTTACACATTTATTCAATAATTCAATACCACTGTTTTTTCTTTCAATAGCACTTTTTTATTTCTATTCGGAGGTAGCGTTAAAAGTCTTTATCTGGACATACTTTCTTACCGGATTGCTGGTCTGGATTGCAGGCAGGGCTGCCTGGCATATAGGAGCAAGCGGACTTGTTTATGGTTTGGCATCATTTCTCTTTTTCAGTGGTATAATACGCAGGTACTTCAGGCTAATTGCATTATCCCTGCTTATTGTATTTCTTTACGGATCTATGGTGTGGGGATTGTTTCCCGGAGTGTATAAAAATGTTTCCTGGGAGTCGCATATGCTTGGATTCTTTTCGGGTGTTGTTCTGGCTGTATGGTTCAGGAACCAGGGTCCGCAGCAGCCTGTTTATGATTGGATGGAGGAGAAAGAAGATGAGAATGGTGGAATCGGAGAAAGGGAGGCTGAAACACCAAGTTAAAGACAAAAGGAAAAGGATAAAAGTGAAATCAAGGAGAAAGGTTAAAAGTTAAAGGCGGACGGTAAAAGAAACAAAAGTTGACCAGGAACGAGCAATGAAAAACATATTTTAAAGAATAAGTATTTATTACATTATGACAGATCTCTCAATAATCATAGTTTGTTACAAAGGGTGGCAGCGGCTTAATAAGTGTCTTGATGCTCTTGACTCATTCTCCTGGGAAAATATCAGATCTGAAGTGATTGTTGTTGATAATAAGTCGGATGATGAAACAATCCATAAAACTGAAACACGGTTTCCAAGCTTCAGATTTATAAATAATGAGATTAACGGAGGATTTGCCAATGGCTGTAATCTGGGAGCAAAAAATGCTTCTGGGGAGTTCTTCTTATTTCTTAATCCTGATACCGTGGCATCCGAATCTGAGATTGAAAAGCTCCTGAATACTGCAAGACGGAATCCCAACTTTAGTATAGTCTCTTGCAGACAGGTAGATGAAAATGTCAAAGAGAGCATCCCATACGGCCAGTTTCCTTCCATGTTCAATCTTACCGGATTTCAGAGAGCAATATTCAGAAGTCAGAAGTCAGAAGTCAGAAGTCAGAAGTCAGAAGTCATTTTTCCAGACTGGGTTTCCGGGTCAGTTGTAATGATAAGGAAAGAAACATTTCTAAAATTGAAAGGATTTGATGAAGACTTCTGGATGTACTTTGAGGATGTAGATCTTTGCAGGCGGGTAAGGAATATTGGTGGTGAAATCGCATTTTGCAGGAATATAACCATTGAACATAATCATGGTGGCAGCTCAAGGATAAATCTTAAAACAACTTCTTTGACAAAAACCGAAGTTCATATTTCCCGTCATGTTTATATAAGCAAGAACAAAACCGGGTTTGAAAAATTTCTTATCCAGACATTTCTGGTATTTAATAACCTCATATCAGGAGGTATAATGGCACTGATTGGGCTGCTATTGTTTTTTATTCCAAAAGTTTTTTCCCGTACTTTGATTTACTGCAGAGTGATAAGATACTATACCGGATCACTTTTCAGATTATCCTGGATTAGCCCCAGATCTGTTAATTTTTGTAAAAGGCTGTAAAATTAATCCGGAGGAGGGAAGGGGAATTTCATGGCAGAATATATGGGTTGAAAGGGTCCGGGAAGAATATATTGAAGATATTTACTTCGATTGTTGACGAAGTCGGGCAAATCACTACCTTTAAAGCGAATTTACTGAGAAACCTGATTATACTCTTTACGTATGAATGACAAACCTGTGGCTGTCATTACAGGGGCCAGCAGAGGAATCGGCAGGTCGGTTGCAATAGCTTTAGCAGCTGAAGGGTATGATATTGCAGCAATAGCCCGGTCGGTTGACAGCGAGAATATGGAAACCCTTGGTCAGGAGGTTGAAAAGAGAGGAGCCCAGTTCTTCCCGACAGGTTTGGATATTTCCTGTACAGCATGTCAGAAGGAGGTTGTTTCCAATATACTTGAGAGATACGGGAGGATAGATGTTTTGATTAATAATGCAGGTGTGGCGCCCCTGCAGCGAAACGATATTCTTGATATGACCGAAGAAAGCTACGAGAGGGTTCTGAATATAAATCTGAAAGGACCGGTTTTCTTTGCACAGAAAATTGCCAGGGAAATGATCTGGCTTAAACAACAGGTATCTGATTATAAGCCTGTTATAGTTTTTATGACCTCGGTTTCTGCAGTCAGATCTACAACAAACAGGGCTGAATATTGCATATCAAAATCCGGGTTAAGTATGGCTTCTACAGTTTTTGCCGACAGGCTTTCTCATGAGGGAATTCTTGTCTTCGAAGTTCGTCCGGGTGTTATTCAGACGGATATGACTACAAAAATTAAAGATAAGTATGACAAACTTATAAGTGAAGGCTTTGTTCCTCAAAGAAGATGGGGATTACCTGAAGATATCGGGAAAGCTGTTGCATCAATTTCAAGGGGTGACTGGAATTTCTCCACAGGTATGGTATTTGAAATCAGCGGTGGCCTGAATATCCATAAGCTCTGAACTCCCTTTATTGAGCTCCTCAATAACAAAAACGTAAAAATATTTAATAAAAATTGAACAAAAGGTCAATTCCTGATGTCTAACTGTAGACTATAAATTAATTAAAATGAAAAGAGCATTATTATTATTAACAATTTCGGGTTTATTCCTGGTAAATGTCGGTGCACAAACTAAATTAACTGCCGACACGACAAAAACAACATTATTATGGTTAGGTGAAAAAGTTACGGGTCAGCATACCGGAACTATCAAGTTGCTATCTGGCTGGCTTAACTGGCAGGACAATAAAATTGTGTCGGGTGAGTTCAACATCGATATGGCATCACTTAAGGAAACTGAAAACAATGACCATCTGATGGGCCACCTTAAATCTGATGATTTTTTCGGAGTTGCTAAGTATCCGCAGGCAAAGCTTGTTATTACGGGCAGCACACCTTTCGATAAAGGCACCGGGATTGTGACCGGAACATTAACCATCAAAGACATTACCAATCCTCTCGAATTTAAAGCAGCTATGCAGAAAAAGGATGATGGTACCTGGTTTTTTGCTAATATCACGGTTGATCGTACGAAGTATAATATCCGATATGGTTCAGGCTCTTTTTTCGATAACCTTGGTGATAAGACCGTCTATGACGATTTCAAACTGAAAGTGAATCTTTTGGTAAAATAGTAATTTTCGGGGGATTCCGAGTCCGCCAACTGGCGGACTCGGAATCCAGATCGCCAGCGAGAGATCTCAACCAATGAGTCCCGATTTATGAGGAAGGAATAAGGAATCTTAAAATGGAGCAGCAAATTGTTACCATATAAAAAAAATCATTTTTTATTTCCCTGATTTTTTCTTGGTAAAGTCGTAAATCATGGCAATATTGTATTCTCAAAACAATATTGTATATGACAAACGAAATTATACCTTCAGTGAACCGGCAGAAACTTGTTACTCAGGGTTTCCTTGTTCCATTCATACTTATAACCAGCCTTTTCTTCCTTTGGGGTATTGCTCATGGTATGCTGGATACTTTAAACAAGCATTTCCAGGATATGTTGCATATGTCAAAAGCACAGTCCGGAATGATCCAGTTTTCTGTCTATACTGCCTATTTTGGAATGGCATTGCCGGCCGGATATTTTATGAAAAGGTTCGGATATAAAAAAGGCATAATTCTTGGATTATCTCTTTTTTCCTCAGGTGCATTTCTTATTGCTGCCACAACTATATTCGAATCGTTCTGGATTTTTCTTATTTGTCTGTTCATTATGGGATGCGGACTGGCAACTCTCGAAACTGCTGCTAATCCTTATACTACCAAGCTGGGTCCAAAGGAATCGGCGGAACGGCGTATTAATTTTTCGCAATCGTTCAATGGTCTGGCCTGGGTTATTGGCCCGCTTATCGGACTTTTTATTTATGGGAACAATAGTAATATTAAAGGAGAGAAGCTTAGCTCCATGATACTGCCATATTGTGTTATTGGGGGAACGGTATTACTTGTTGCTCTTTTATTTGTCTTTACAAAACTACCGGAAATAAAGGAAGAGGAAACTATTAGTGAGTCTGACCAGATTGCATCTTCGGATGGTACTATGGTGAGTAAACCGCTTATTAAGCATCGTCATTTTGTTCTTGGTGTGATTGCTCAGTTCTGCTATGTTGCAGCGCAAACAGGAGTATTCAGTTATCTCATAAATTTTGTTACAGATGTTAACCAGAATCCCCATTTTGATGTTGCCTACGGGCCATATTTCCTATCAATAGGATTTGTACTATTTATGATAGGACGAATGTCGGGCAGTTTTCTGATGAAAATTTTTAAACCAACAAAATTACTTGCCATATATGCATTGATGTGTTGCATGTTATTGCCGGTTGTCAGTATCGGGGCTGGCTGGATTTCACTCATAGCACTTTATGGTGTTTTCTTTTTCATGTCGGTTATGTTTCCTACTATTTTTGCATTGGGAATAAAAGACCTTGGCCCGAAAACAAAAAAAGCATCTTCCTTTATCGTAATGTCCATTGTTGGAGGAGCCGTATTCCCTCCAATTATGGGACTTATAGCCGATAAATTCACTATGTCCGTCGGATTTTTTGCTCCGATTCCGCTTTTTGTCTTTATACTATATTACGGATTGAAGGGATATAAGGTGAAGAATGCAGCTTAGCCTTCTGTCATTAGGTTTTCTAACCTTAATTTAAGAGAATTATTAAATTTGATATAACTTGAATTATTCTAAGGTTTAATTAAAGGATTCTACTTCTTTGTGTTCCTTTGTGTAATAACTACTAAAACCGGAAACTGTGGAAAAACTAGCTCTAAAAGAAAAAATCGGGTATGCACTTGGAGACGGGGCAGCCAATATAGCCTGGCGCGGAGTGGCTACTTTCTTATTCATATTTTATACTGACGTTTTTGGAATAAATCCTGCCGCCGTGGGATTACTCATGTTGATTGCCCGATTCAGTGATGGAATTATCGATGTTGCAATGGGGATTATCTGCGACAGGACAAATTCCAAATATGGCAAATTTCGTCCCTGGATATTATGGACAGCTATTCCTTTAGGAGTAACATTATCGTTGCTGTTTACATCCCCTAAATTAGGTCCGGCAGGGAAAATAATTTATGCCTATGCAACCTATCTGATATTTTTTCTTGTTTACACAGCGAATAATATCCCCTATGGTGCATTAATGGCTGTTATGACCAGCGACGATAAAGAACGCACAAGCTTGGGTTCGTATCGTATGGTTGGTGCATTTACCGGTGGTATGGTGGTTCAGGGAGCTTTGTTATTCTTAGTTCTGCACTTTGGCAATATTAATCCGTCTATTAATATCAATAAGCTTGATGCAAAAAAATATGAAGTAACTGTATCAACCAATCAGGATGTTAAAAATGTAAATATCAAAACCAAAAATGGAATTGCCCTGTTTACCTGGGCTAATTCCAAAATGGCCGACAGTCTTAATGTCCCCACTCATGGTAAAAGCTTTTCAATGGAAGCGCAAAAAAAATACTCTTTTATAGTAGCCGGTGAAGAAAACCTTGAGTCTAAAGACGTAACCATCATTGACCAGAAGAGAGGCTATAGCCATGCCATTTATCTTTTATCGGTTTTCTTATCTCTGTTCCTGATGGTAACTTTCGCTACTACGAAGGAACGTGTACAACCTCCCAAAGAACAAAAAACAAGTTTGGGAAAGGACCTGAAAGATCTTATCAGAAACAAGCCCTGGATCATCCTTCTTATCATCGGTTTGCTATTCAATGTCTACAATTCTATCAAACAAGGTATTGTGGTAATCTATTTCAGCCATTATTTGCATAATCAGTTGTTGGCTGCTTCTTATATGGTTGGATTAATGCTGGCATCAATCGCTGGTGCTATGATAACATCTCCTCTGGGCAAACGCCTGGGCAAACGCAATCTGTTCATTTATGCCCTGATTTTTTCTGGTGTTGTAAATGCATTACTTGTTTTTTGCAGTCCGAATAATATAATTGGCATTTTCACAATAGGCACCATCTCGGAGTTTGGAGCTGCAATATTTCCAACACTCTTCTTTGCCATGCTCGGTGATGCTGCCGATTACTCGGAATTCAAGAATGGACGAAGAGCTACCGGACTCGTTTACTCTGCCGGTTCTTTTGCAACCAAATTCGGAGGAGGTTTAGCCGGAGCAATTATTGGATTTGTGCTGGCAGCATTTAATTACAATGGACAAGATACCGTTGCCATTCAGGGCGCAGTTCCGGGTATCATAATGCTAATGAGTTGGATTCCGACAGTTATTGCCCTCATTGCAGCCGGTGTGATGACACTCTATCCATTAAACCAAAAGAAGATGGATGAAATTACAATTGAATTAAACAATAGAAGAGCCAAAGCTCAATTAAGTCAACAATAATCACAACAAAATATAAATTAATTAAATATGAAATACGGTTACTTCGACGACAAAAACAGGGAATACGTGATAAATAATCCACGTACTCCGTGGCCATGGATTAATTACCTGGGAAATGAAGATTTTTTCTCCCTGATCTCAAACTCTGCCGGCGGGTATACTTTTTATAAAGATGCGAAATTCCGCCGTATTACACGGTACAGATATAACAATGTACCGATGGACAGTGGAGGTAAGTACTTCTATATAAATGATGGCAAAGATATATGGTCGCCCGGATGGAAACCCTGTAAAACAGAATTGGATAGCTATGAATGCCGACATGGGATGAATTACACAAATATAAAAGGCGAAAAAAACGGCATCACAGCCAATATACTTTATTTTGTACCATTGAAAACGTGGGCAGAAATACAAAAACTTACTCTGACTAATAACTCGACGAAAGCCAAAAAACTGAAGGTCTTTTCATTTACAGAGTGGTGCTTATGGAATGCAGCTTCCGATATGGAAAACTTTCAGCGGAATTTTTCTACCGGGGAAGTTGAAATAGAGGGGTCAGTCATCTATCATAAAACCGAATACAAGGAGAGACGCGATCATTATGCCTATTACTCTGTAAATGTTCCGATTCAGGGTTATGATACGGACCGTGAATCATTCTTCGGATTATATAACGGATTCGATGAACCGCAGGTAGTTGCTGAAGGCAAACCGAAAAACACTGAAGCTCATGGCTGGTCTCCCATAGCTTCACACTTCATTGAAGTGGAACTGAAACCCGGGGAATCAAAAGATTTCATTTTCATCCTGGGATATGTCGAAAATAAAGAAGATGAGAAGTGGGAGTCAAAGAATATAATCAACAAGAAAAAGGCAAAGGAAACAATTGCCAGGTTTAATACTGTTGCTAAAGTTGAAGCTGCGCTTGCCGAGCTCCGCAAATACTGGGATAATCTATTGAGCATCTACACTGTAAACTCAGGAGATGACAAGGTTGACAGGATGGTAAATATCTGGAACCAGTACCAGTGTATGATAACCTTCTGTTTTTCCCGCTCAGCTTCTTTCTTCGAATCAGGTATTGGAAGAGGGATGGGGTTTCGCGATTCCAATCAGGACCTGACTGGGTTTGTTCATCAGATTCCTGAACGGGCACGCGAAAGGATTATCGATATAGCTTCAACTCAATTTCCTGATGGAGGCTGCTATCATCAATACCAGCCGCTTAACAAATGCGGGAATAATGATATTGGCGGCGGCTTTAATGACGATCCGCTTTGGCTTATCCTTGGTACGGTGAGCTATATTAAGGAGACCGGTGATTTTGGTATCCTCGATGAACTGGTACCCTTTGACAACGATATTTCAATTGCAAGAACTTTATTCGACCATCTCACAGTTTCATTTGACCATGTGGTAAACAACCTTGGTCCTCATGGTCTGCCTCTTATAGGCCGTGCTGACTGGAATGATTGTCTTAACCTGAACTGTTTCTCAAATGATCCGAATGAATCATTCCAGACTACTGAAAACAAAACAGAAGGGTCTAAAGCTGAATCTGTTATGATTGCAGGTCTGTTCGTGGTTTATGGTCGTGATTATGTTGATTTATGTAAGAAACTTGGTAAAAACAGCGAAGCTGCGCGCGCTCAAAAACTTGTCGATGCCATGGTTGAAGTTATAAAGAAACATGGATGGGACGGTGAATGGTTTATCCGTGCATACGATTATTACGGTCGTAAAATTGGCAGCAATGATAACGAAGAGGCCAAGATATTTATAGAATCACAAGGCTGGTGCACAATGGCAGGAATAGGAAAAGAAGAAGGTCTCTGCACTAAAGCTCTTAATGCCGTAAAAGAACGGCTCGACAGCAAATACGGGATTGTGCTTAATAACCCTGCATTTACCAGATACTATATAGAATATGGTGAAATATCGTCTTACCCTGCAGGTTACAAAGAAAATGCCGGTGTGTTCTGCCACAATAACCCCTGGATTATGATAGGGGAAACTGTGGTTGGCAATGGAAACCGTGCCTGGGATTATTATAAAAAAATATGTCCATCGTACCTTGAAGAAATCAGTGATTTGCATAAGACCGAGCCATACGTATATGCACAGATGGTAGCGGGGAAAGATGCCTTTAAGCCGGGTGAAGCCAAGAACTCATGGCTTACAGGAACTGCCTCATGGAATTTCTATGCTGTCTCGCAATTTATGCTGGGTATTCGTCCTGAGTATGACGGGTTATTAATTGATCCTTGTATTCCAGGTGACTGGAAAGGATTTAAAGCAACCCGTAAATTCAGAGGCGCTACATACCAGATTGAGGTTGTAAACCCAAATGGGAAATCGAAGGGAACAAAGGAAGTGACAATCGACGGTCTGCCGCATAAATCGAATCTTATACCTGTATTCGGGGATGGGAGAGAACATAGAGTGAAAGTTATCATGGGGTAAATTGTATATTGTATTTATGTCTTTGGTACTGAACAAATATTACTTTTGTGGTAAATATCAATACTTAACATTTAACTAAAACTTATGAGAAAAATTATTGTTGGAATACTAACACTAGCCTTATTGCAGAGTTGTTCCAGTAAGGTTAAAAACACAACTGATTCGGTGAAAAAGTACCCCGCTTTTGATGTTCAGAACATGGACACAACAATTAAACCTGGAAACGATTTCTTCACTTATACTAATGGTATATGGCTGAAAAATAATCCTATTCCGGCTGACAAGAATTCACGTTCTACTTTTGACGAGCTGTTTGAAAGAAACAGACATGATATCAGGGAAATAATTGAGGAAGCTGCCGCCTCCAAAGATGTTCAGCCCGGAAGCAATACTGAAAAAATAGGGACATTCTATAATTCCGGCATGGATACAGTTTCAATTGAACAAAAAGGCATTAGTCCGCTCAAAATGTTTTTCGATAAGATTGAATCTATCCGAAGCGTTGCTGATGTACAATCTGTCGGAGCCTATTTACAGACATACCAGGTTAATCCTTTTTTCGCTGTATTTTCTAACCAGGATTCAAAGAACAGCACCAGTGTTATCGCCCAGTGTTACCAGGCTGGTATCGGTTTACCTGAAAGGGACTATTATTTCAACAATGATGAATCTACAAAAAAAATCAGGGAAAAATATCTCATCCATTTAACAAAGATGTTTGAATTGTTAAAGGATGAACATTCAATCGCAGAAAAAAATGCTGAAACCGTTATGAAGATGGAAACGCAGCTGGCTAAAGCATCATTTACCAATGTCGAAAATCAGGATCCCCAGAAGACTTATAATAAAGTTACAATTGAGGAGTTGAATAAACTAGCGCCTGACATTAACTGGCATTCGTATTTTACACTGGTTGGCTATCCCGGATTATCAGTTGTTAATATTTTTCAGCCCAGCTTTATGAAAGAGTTGAGTAACATGATGAAAACAGTGCCGGTGGACGATTGGAAAACTTTTCTGCGGTGGCAGTTGATTAACAGTACTGCTGCTTATCTGGGCAAAGATTTTGCAGACCAGAATTTCGATTTTTATAACAGGACATTATCGGGGCAGGAGAAAATGGAACCCCGTTGGAAACTCGTTCTTGATGTTACTAGTGGCTCACTTGGTGAATCCATCGGCCAGTTGTATGTAAAAAAATATTTTCCGCCTGTTGCCAAGCAGAAAATGACTGACCTTGTAATGAATCTTAAAAAATCCCTCAAACAAAGGATCGAAAATCTTACCTGGATGGGAGTTCAAACAAAACAGGAAGCTCAGGCCAAGCTCGATAAGATGGGAGTAAAGGTAGGGTACCCCGATAAGTGGAGAGACTATTCCGGTTTAGCTATTTCTTCCCAATCCTATATTATTAATGTGCTTAATTCACAGGCTTTCGAATTCAGATATTCGATGGATAAAGTCGGTAAACCGGTTGATCCCACTGAATGGGGAATGACACCTCAGACAGTGAATGCTTACTACAATCCAAACAGGAATGAGATTGTTTTCCCAGCAGGTATACTTCAGCCGCCGTTCTTTAACCTTGATGCGGATGATGCCGTAAATTATGGCGCTATTGGTTTTGTAATAGGTCATGAGATGACTCATGGATTCGATAATATGGGAAGGCAATATGATAAAGACGGTAACCTGCGCGACTGGTGGACAAAGGACGATTCAAAAGCCTTCGAAGCTCATGCAGCAATGCTTATCGATCAGTACAACCACTATGAGGTACTTGATTCAGTGTTTGTTAATGGAAAGCTGACTCTTGGTGAAAACATTGCTGATCTTGGAGGAGGTACGGTTGCCTTTAATGCATACAAATTTTCTCTCGAAGGTAAGGAATCACCCAAACCCATTGACGGATTCACTAATTATCAGCGCTTCTTCCTGGCATATGCCCAGGTTTGGAGAACAAATATGCGCGATAAGGAGTTGAAGAAAAGAGTTAAAACCGACGAACATTCACCGGCAAGAGTCAGGATAAATGGTGTAGTTTATAATATGCCGGAGTTTTATGCTGCCTTTCCCAATGTTAATCCCGGAGATAAATTATTCAGACCAGCCGAACAACGTCCGGTAATATGGTAAAAATAATAGGGACACGCTATGGCATGTCCCTATATTTTTTGTTTTGACATTCCTGATAAACTAGCCTGTATATCTCTGATTGTTAATCTTTCTCAATACTTTCTTTAATCATTTTTATTATTTTTTTCCAACGAAGTTCCTCCATTCTGGCGCCAACAATTTCAATAACATGACCTGCCAGAACAGACCCAAATATGCCGCATTTCTCAAGAGATAACCCTTTTGCATAGCCATACAGGAATCCGGAGGCATACAGATCGCCTGCACCGGTTGTATCGATACATTGAACCGGGATAGCATCGATTTTAATTATTTCTTCTCCACGTTTTACTATGGAACCTTCTTTCCCAACTTTAATTACTGCAATATCACATAACGTTGAAAGAGTATTTAATGCTTCGGAGGGAGCTAAGCCGGTAAATGATTTTGCCTCATCTTCATTGGCAAATAAAATATCTATGTATTTTTCAACTATTTCTTTGAAATCAGTGAGTTTTGCTTCTACAACATTATAGCTTGAAAGATCAAGGGCAATTATCATGTTGTTATTTTTGGCAATACTGCAAACTCTTTCCACAAGAGCTTTATTTATAATCAGATAACCTTCCAAATAAAGAATATCATAGTCTTTGAAGTCTTCCGGATTAAGGTCGCCTGATTCCAGTTCAACAGCGGCACCAAGATGAGTTGCAAAAGTCCTTTCTGAATCGGGAGAAATCAGAGCTATTGCTGTGCCTGTAATTGAGTTCCGGCGGGACAAAAAAGTTTTCACTCCTGCATTTTTCATGTCAGCTTCAAAAAAGTCACCGGTGTCATCTTTTCCCACAGATCCTATAAACCCTGTATTTACACCAAGCATTGCAAGACCATGGATTGTATTAGCGGCTGACCCTCCTGATGCGCGATTTCTTTTATAGTTATTTGTTTCGGATTTAATAAGAGCCGATTTTTCACCATCGACAAGCTGCATACTTCCTTTTGGCAATGAAAATATTTCAAGTATATTATCATTGTCAATCAGTGTCATAACATCGACAAGAGCATTCCCGATTCCCAGTATCTGCTTCATTTTAAAAAATTTCTCCAAAGATATTGCTTAATTCAGCAAAAGCCCTTATTTTTGCGACTCTAAATACAATATGGTATTTAGAAATTATACCTCAATGGATTGGTCAGAACAGTCCTGACATATCGGGATTTTTAACCAGGCCAATTCGGTTAAAGAGAGATCAAAAATATTCCTCAGTAGCTCAGTTGGTTAGAGCAATGGACTGTTAATCCATGGGTCGTAAGTTCGAGTCTTACCTGGGGAGCCAAAGGGAACACATAATATTCATAACCGCTTAAAATCAATGACTTTGGGCGGTTTCTTTTTTTTATCAGGTACTCAAATTGTTCATAAATGCTCTTCTAATAGAGTGAAAAATCCGTTTAAGGACATTGGCTGGAAATCATATGACTTAATAGTAAGTGCAATTGGAGCTTTTTAAAACTACTGAAAATCAACAGTGCTAATTTCACTTACCCGGTCCCTCGAAAGGGGGACTTGGGGAAAGTGATTCATTTGAATGATAATAAACTGTCATTCCTTAAGTATCAGAAAAGACCATATGTGTAGCAATCTGAATCAATTGATTGTAGTAAAACGCTACACTAATACTTCAATGTCAATACTTGAATTGTTATAATTAGCTAATTATCTTTTAGATATATAGATTGGCTTGATTATTGAATTTCTTTATGGTTATGAGATTGACTCGATCTTGTCTCTTTATAAAATTGACAATGGCTAGATTTAAGTTTAATTTTAAAAGTAATTCATTATGGTATATCTTCCAAAGTATTCGATTTTAATTTCCAAACCTAATATTAGAATTATCATGAAAAAGTTTTTATCCATAAGTTTTGTTACCCTTACACTGATTATTACTGGAAAAGTTTATAGTCAGGGTTTCGTTGC
>Ga0208478_1000195_pt1 | contig 23498 bp, 15 predicted proteins | sample NGESurdeep072012_5_FD_184462 | JGI IMG/M metagenome (GOLD analysis project Ga0208478, IMG submission 184462) | Arctic peat soil microbial communities from Barrow, Alaska - NGEE Surface sample 415-2 deep-072012 (SPAdes) | ecosystem: Environmental > Terrestrial > Soil > Wetlands > Peat ...
CGGCGTAGTGGCTCGCGAACGGGTACAGGTCCTGGCTGAGCCACGACGGCAATGGCTCGGCGCCGGCGTGTGCGTTCATGCCGGCGACTCCCCGCCGCGCGCCGGCGCAAGCAGGACGAAGACCGCTCCCAGGTCGGTCTCAGGGCTCATCTGACCAGCTCCGGTTCGCGAATCAGGCTCGGCGCCACCATGGAGGGCTCACGCTAGCGCTCGCACGACGCCAGGTCGAGGCCGGGTTTGCATGCGCCGTCCACCGCAAACCGATAGAAGAGAGGCCCCAACGCGGACTTTGGAGGTTGCGCCGATGCTCGAGTACCAGGTGGCCCACAGCTATGAGACGGTGACCCTGTTGCGCGCCGGCGCGGCGGCACGGATCGAGCTGAACCGGCCGGAGACGATGAACGCCTGGAACAAGCAGTTCGGGCATGACCTGCTCGATGCCGTCCGCAGCGTGTCCGCGGACGCCGCCGTCCGCGCGGTCGAGATCGGCGGCGCGGGCCGAGGCTTCTCCTCCGGAGCCGACCTTCGTGCCGGCTTCGATCCCACGCCCGCGGGCCATCCCGACGTGCAGACCGTCCTGCACGAGATCTACCACCCGATCATCCTCGGCCTGCGGGAGATGCCGAAGCCGGTGCTCGCCGCGGTCAACGGGCCCGCGGTGGGGATCGGATGCTCGCTGGCCCTGGCCTCCGACCTGATCGTCGCCGCCCGGAGCGCCTACTTCCTGCTCGCCTTCGTGAACATCGGCCTCGTGCCCGACGGTGGCTCGTCGGTCTTCGTCCCGGCCCGCGCCGGCATCGCCCGGGCGATGGAGATGGCGATGCTCGGCGAACGCGTGCCCGCAGAGCGCGCCCTCGAGTGGGGCCTGATCAATCGCGTGGTCGACGACGAGGAGCTCGCCGCGGCGACGAGCACGCTGATGGAGTTCCTGGCCGCCGGGCCGACGCGTTCCTACGCCGGCACCAAGCGCCAGCTCAACGCCCGCGTCTACGCCGGGATCGAGGCGCAGCTCGAGCTCGAGGCGGAGATTCAGCAGGAGCAGGCCGCCACGGCCGACTTCATGGAGGGCGTGAAGGCCTTCGCCGAGAAGCGGCCGGCCCGGTTCGAGGGGCGGTAAGGCCGGCACAAGGGCGGTGGCGCCGCGGCAAGGGGCGGTGGCGCCGCGGGCGCTTATCTCGACAAGCCACCGTTGCGATCCGCTCCTCGGCCACCTAAGCGCCTCCGAGGCGCTTACCCGCGCAAAGTCGTCTGCTAACAGGGACTTTGTCGACTTAAGCACCTTCGGAATATGGTGCGTCAGCCTGGCCACGGGCACGTGGGGGCCGGCCAGCTGACGCACTGGATTCCTGAGGTGCTTATGTCCCCACACCACCCGCTCCGAAGGCGTCCTTGGGTAGATGAGCGCGAGATACACGCTCATCTGCCCAAGGTTCCATGCCCGCGGCAATTCGGGCAGATAGCACGGCCGCCTCTCCCGCCACCGCCCGCCAGATCCACCGGTCCCCAGACGCCGTTGGGAGCTCGACCGCCCGGCGTCACACGGACCCGGCGCCTACCGACGTGCGGCGCCGTCGATGACCCCGGCGAGACGGCGCCCGAGCGCGGGGGCGTAGCGCGACAGGTACCAGAGCGCCCACGACTCGGCGGTGACGGGCATCACCGCCCGGTTGTGCTGCACCGCGTGGAGGATCCGCCGCGCGACCCGATCGGGACCGTAGTTGCGGCGCTGGTAGAGCGCGATCACGCGCTCGCGCTGGGCCACCGCCTCGCCGCGCAGGCGGCTGTTGCGGGTGATCGGTGTGTTGATCAGCCCCGGGCAGACCGCCGTCACGTCGATCCCGAGCGGGCGCAGCTCGACCCGGATCGCCTCGGACAGCCCGAGCACGGCGAATTTGGTCGCCGAGTAGGCGACGAGCGAGGGATTGGCGAAGTAACCCGCCGCCGACGAGAGGTTGACCACGTGCCCGCGGCCGCGCTCGACCATCGCCGGCAGGAACAGGTTGCATCCGTGGACGACGCCCATCACGTTGATCGGCACGATCCAGTCCCAGTCCTCCAGCGGCGTCTCCAGGAAGCTCGCTCCGAGGCCGACGCCGGCGTTGTTGACGAGCAGGTCGACAGCGCCGGCGTGCTCGTGGACGAGGGCGGAGAAGGCCTGCATCTGGGCGCGGTCGGAGACGTCGACGGCGCGGGCGACCACGTCGCGGCCGAGCCGGCGCGCCTCGGCCTCCGTGGCGGCGAGGCCGGTCTCGTCGACGTCGCAGATCGCCAGGTTGGCGCCGCGTCGGGCGCACAGGAGCGCCGTCTCACGCCCGATTCCGCTGCCGGCGCCGGTCACCAGCGCCAGCATGCCGTCCATCCGCCCGACTTCCATCGCGCGACCCTATCGGGCGGGGACGTCGAGCGCGCAGAATCGCCGTAGTCTGCCCCGATCGCTCCAGGCAACGTGCGGTTGAGAGCCAGGCCGGCGCTGTCTGTGGTCCCCGCCGGAACGGTGCAACCACTAGGGTTGGGGCCTCGCATGTCCTACGCACTGCCAGCCGACGTCGACGCCCGCCCGATCGCCATCGTCGGCGCCGGCACGCTCGGCCAGCGCATCGCCACGGTCTTCGTGGCCGGCGGCAGCGACGTGCGGATCTTCGACGTCTCCGAAGCCCAGCGCGAGGCCGCCAGCGACTACGTCAGCCGGAATGCGGCCGCGGTGAAGCAGGCGCTCGGCCTCGAGTCCGAGCACGCGGGCCGGGTGGAGGTCTGCGCCGAGGAGGCGACAACGCTTCGCGGCGCCTGGATGGTGATCGAGGCCGTGCCGGAGCGGCTCGAGCTCAAGCAGGCCGTCTTTGCCGAGCTCGACCGACTGGCCGACGCTGACGCGATCCTGGCCAGCAACTCCTCCTCACTGGCGACCAGCCGCATGATCGATCAGGTCCGGCACCCCGAGCGGGTTCTGAACACCCACTACTACCAGCCCCCACAGCTCAACATGGTCGAGTTGATGTCGTGCGGCTTCACCGACGAGGGCATCATCGACGGGCTGATGAGCAAGTTCCCGGCCTACGGGCTGGTGCCGTTCCACGTCCGGCGCGAGAGCGACGGGTTCATCTTCAACCGCATCTGGGCCGCGATCAAGCGCGAATGCCTGATGGTGGTGGAAGAGGGCGTGACCGAGCCCGAGGACGTGGACGCGCTGTGGAGCATCTTCGTGCGCGCCGGCATCCCCCCGTTCGAGCTGATGGACCGCGTCGGACTCGATGTCGTGCTCAACATCGAGGAGCACTACGCGACCCTGCGGCCGGGCCTGCCCGAGGGGCCTCGCCGACTGCTGCAGGACTACATCGAGCAGGGTCGGCTCGGCGTCAAGAGCGGCCGCGGGTTCTACGAGCACCCGCCCGCCTGAGACCGAGCCCGCTACCTCCGCATCCGGTCGTAGTTGATCCGTAGCAGCGCGATCACGTCCTCGACGTCGGCCTGGCTCGAGATCCGGCGGGCCGCCGGTCCCTCCCGATCGGGGAACACGGGGTGGTAGCCGATCCGGCCCTCGCGGAACAACTCCGCCCATACGGGCTTCGGGAACGAGAAGTGCGCGGCGTGATCTCCGTGCAGGTGACCGATCTCCCGCCGCCCGAGCCGGAACGCGAACTCCCCGCGCCGACCCGGACCCGCTTCGATGCCGGGCCAGGACGTCACCTCGGCCGTGATCTGCACGCTGGCTGTCTGCGACATGATCTGGGACGTCAGGACTCCTCGTGTTCGTTGGTGCATCGCACCATGTTCCACCTCGCCGCGCCCGGTCACCAGAGGCAATTGGTCCTAGGACCCGTTCGCCGGCGAGCTGGACTCACGGGCGCCCCTCGACGCAGTGCAGAATGTGGGCGTGGAACACACGCACGCGCTCGGAGCCGCGCCCGTCTCACCGTCCGTCGGCAGCGAGCCGGCCGGGCTGAGCGAGGCCGAGGCGCAGCGGCGCCTGGCCGCCGCAGGGCGCCCGGAGCGCCAGAGCACGAGCCGGTCCTACGCGAGCATCGTGCGCGCGAACGTGCTCACGGTGTTCAACGCGATCCTGGCCGGATTCGGCGCCGTGACGCTGGTCTTCGGCGACCCGCGCGACGCGCTGTTCCTCGGCATCATCATCGCCAACGCGGCGATCGGAATCACCCAGGAGGTGCGGGCAAAGCACGCTCTGGATCGGCTCTCCCTGCTGGTCGCGCCGCACGCCCGGGTCAAGCGCGACGGCGCGGTGAGACAGCTCGCGGTGGATGAGGTGGTCCTCGGCGACCTGGTCGTGCTCGAGCCCGGCGACCAGGTGATCGCCGACGGGCGCCTGCTCGACGCCCGCGACCTGCGACTCGACGAGTCGATCCTGACCGGGGAGTCCGAGCCCGCCGCGCGCGCGGTCGGAGAGGAGGTGCGGTCGGGCGCATTCGTCGTCGAAGGGACGGGCGGATACGAGGTCAACGCCGTCGGCGCCGAGAGCTTCGCCGCCCGCCTGACCGGCGAGGCGCGCTCGTTTCGCCACCCGCGCTCGCCGCTCGAGCAGGCCGTCAACCGCCTGCTCTACGCGCTGGTCGGGCTTGTGATCGGGCTCGGGGCCGTGCTCGGCTTCTCGCTCTATCACCGCCACGTGCCCGTCCACACGGCCGTGGCCACCTCGGCCGCCGGCGTCGTCAGCATGATCCCGGAGGGTCTCGTGCTGCTCGTCGGCCTGACCTACGCCGCCGCGGCGGTCCGGATGTCGCGACGGGGCGTGCTGGCCCAGCAGTTGAACGCGATCGAGTCGTTGGCCTCGGTCGACACGATCTGCGTCGACAAGACGGGCACGCTGACCGAGGCCTCGTTGCGGGTGGTCGAGGTCGTGCCGGCCGAGGGATCGAGCGAGGAGCAGGTCAGCGCCGCGCTCGCCGACGTCGCCGCCAACGCCTCGGCGCGCAACATCACGCTGCAGGCGATCGGCGAGGCATTCGCGGCCGAGCCGAGACCCACGGTGGGCGAGGTTCCCTTCTCGAGCCGGCGCCGCTGGAGCGCGGTCGCGTTCCCAGAGAGCAGCCTCTATCTCGGGGCGCCCGGACGCGTGCCGCTCGGCGGGCTGGCGTCGATCGCCGAGCTGCGCCAGCGCGAGGGCCGACGCGTCCTGGCCTTGGCCGCCGCACCGGGGCCGCTGCCCGAGGCGCCCGAGGACCAGCCGCCGGCCGGTCTGGAGCCGCTCGGGCTCGTGGTGCTCGCCGAGGAGCTGCGGCCCAACGTGAAGGCGACGATCGCCTTCCTGCGCGAACAGGGGGTCGAGGTCATGGTGCTTTCCGGTGATGCGCCCCAGACGGTGGCCGCGATCGCGCGCGATGTCGGGATCCCCGTGGCGGGGGTGCACGAGGGCAGCGAGATTCCCGAGGATTCACTCCAGCGCCGGGCGTTCGCGCTCCAGGCGACCATCGTGGGCCGCATCTCGCCGCAGGGCAAGCAGGAGATCGTGCAGGCCCTGACCGAGGAGGGTCGCTACGTGGCGATGGTCGGCGACGGCGTCAACGATGTCCCGGCCCTGAAGAGCTCCCGGTTGGCAATCGCCCAGGGGAGCGGCACGCAGATGGCCCGCAGCGTGTCCGATCTCGTGCTCATCTCGGGCGATTTCGGCAGCGTTCCCGCACTCGTGGCCGAGGGACGCCGGGCCCTGCGCAACCTCGGGCGCGTCACCAAGCTCTACGTGACCAAATCGGCCTTCGCCGCCTTCCTGATCCTGACGATCGGCACGAGCTCGGACGCCTACCCGCTGCTGCCCCGGCATCTGACGCTGGCGGCAAGCCTGACGATCGGGATTCCGACCTTCTTCCTGGCGCTGGCCCCGAGCACCGGCCCGTGGCGGCCGGAGCGGTTCGTACGCGGCGTGGCCCGCTTCGCCGTTCCAGCCGGCGCGCTGCTCGGCGCCGGCGTGGTGGCCGGCTACCTCTTCGCGGTACACGACCTCGACCTCTCGATCACCGACTCCCGCACCGTGGCCGTCACGATCCTGGTCGCCTGCGGCCTGTACCTGGTGCTGGCGCTCGAGGACGAGGGCTCGCGGCGGCGCTCGACGCTGGTCGGCGTGATGTGCCTGGCGCTCGGCGGCCTGTTCGTCGCGGCGGTGCTGCTGCCCGCCTCGCGGAGGTTCTTCCAGCTCAATGCGCTCGATCCCGGGATGATCGTGACCGCCCTGCTGGCGAGCGCGATCTCGATCGCCGCGCTCGCGCTGTCGGGGTACACCGTCGGCCTGGGACCACCGCGGGCCGACGGCGACGCCGGCGACGCCGGCGACGGCCGGGCCGGGGCCGCCGACCCGCCCGGAGACGTGCCCGCCGATAGGTCCTGAGGCTCAGACGCCCGTCAGCGCGGTGACGTCACCGGCGGCGACGGCGGCGGCCAGCCGCTCATGGTCGCGCTCGTTCTGATCGGCGTACGCGGCCGAGAAGCGGGCGATCGCCTCGTCGAAGGCAGATCCGGCGCCGAGGTACGCAGCGATCGCGAGCCGATCGCCCGAGCGCGCGTGCGCGCGGGCCAGCGACCAACCGCAGGCCCGCGTGTAGGCGTGCAGGCCCGACATGCTCATCGTCGAGAGGTCGATCGACGCCTTCCAATCCCACAGCTGCCGAACATAGAAGTCGTGCTCGGAGCCGTCGAGGCCGACGCTCCGCTGCCAGCCGAGGAAGATGTCGCTGGCCGCGTGCGAGATGCGCTGGCCCCGGACGACGCGCTCGCCGTGGTTCGCGAACTCGCTGGCGCCGAGGTAGGGCTCAAGCACCGATGCCTGCGCCTCCTTGGCCTGCAGCATGAGCGGATCCTTGCCACCCCGGCCGACGAACAGGAACACCCACGCCCGGGTGCCGACGCTGCCCACGCCGACGACCTTGCGCGCCATGTCGACGAAGCGGTAGGTCTCGAACAGGAAACGCCGGTCCTCGCCGAGGCTGGTGTCGTACTCGGCGATCAGCTCCCGGACGTAGTCGCCCTCGTCGGTGACGTGGTCCGGGAGCGACAGGTCCCGGACCGGGACCAGGAGCGGCGGGACGCTGCGAAAGCGCAGCTCGCCGTCGACGCGCTCGGTCAGCTTCGTCACGGCACGGAGGCTCGTCTTGCGTCGCCCCTTGGCAAACGGCTTGGCGAACAGAATCCGGCCCTTCTTGCCCAGCCGGCCGCCGAAGCGGTCGACCAGCTCGCTGGCCGTGAGACGGTCGTACCAGACGTCGAGGTGGCTCTCGTCGGCGAAGCCGCGCATCCCCTCGCGGTACTCGCGCACGCACTCTCGCACCAGCCACTTCCGCCGCTCGGTCGGCAGGCCCACGTCGCGGCCGGCGATCTCGACGCTGGCCGCCATCCGCTTGACGTCCCACTCCCAGGCTCCGGGCAGCGTCTCGTCGAAATCGTTGGGACCGAACACCATCCGGCGGTCGGGCGCGGCGAAGCCGCCGAAGTTCGAGATGTGCGCATCGCCGCAGGCCTGCACGACGATGCCGGTGTCGGGCGTCACCGCGAGGTCGGCGGCCATCACCGCCGCGGCGCCGCGGTAGAAGGTGAACGGGGATACGAGCATCCGCCCGTAGCGGATCGGCACGAGCTCCTGCACGCGCGTGGCGGCCTGCGCCGAGAGGGTCGCGATCGGATCGGTCCGGACCGGGGCCGGGGACCAGTCGCCGTGGGCCGAACGTGGCACGCGCCGCCGCGCCTCGCGCCCGCGCTCGGCCGATTCGCCGGACTGCAACCTCGCCTGTCTGGGCCCCGACGGCATGGGGGCCACCCTAATGGACGGGCTCGGGCTCCGGTATCGCGGCCGCCGGCGCGGGTTCCGCCGACGGAACCGCAGCGCGGCCCTCGAACCAGGCCTCCCCCTCGAGCGAGAGATCCAATCGTGCCCGAACACGTAGGTCACGATGCCGAACGCGGCGGCGATCGAGAGCAGGTTCATGACGACCGCCTTGAGCGCCACCAGCGGCGCCCGGAAGGCGGCGAGCAACAGCAGGAAGGAGAGAGTGAGCACGACGCCGATCACGATCGGCAGGCGACTGCCCGTTGTCGCCCTGGCCGAGGTCGAGCCCGGTCACGGGCGCCGCGAGCACCGCCACGAGCGCCAGCGCGATCACGAGCGCGGGCCACGGGCGCCGCGCCAAAGCGAGCCCAGCGCGCCCAGCACGAGCAGCCGCCGGCACGCGCAGAACTGTCCGATACAGGAGCGGTGTCATCGGCGGCCCTCGCCGTAATCGGCCACGGACGGCTTGATGTTGAGTCGTGCGACCCAGCTATCGTTGCCAGTACGTCATGACCGAATCGCGCGCGTCTGTGGCAGGACGCCGATGACCGACATCGGCGATGGTCAGTTCCACAAGGGCCAGGCCGTGTGGGTGATCGAACCCGGCGGCGCGCAGCGGCCGGCCGAGTACGTCGGCGAGGGTGAGCTGGGCGCGTGGTTCGGCGGACCGCCCACGGTGATCGTCGTCTACCCCGATACGCGGAGCGGCGAAGCCGTCGAGCTCGACCGCGTCATCCCGCGCGACACGTAGGCGCCCGAGGCGCCGGCCGGCTCAGCCGGCGCACTACCTGACGTAGCGGCAAGCCACGAGGTCGAGGTCCCGAACCCGTGCTTGTCCGCCGGGCCCATGCCGCCCCCACTTCCCAACCGGGACCCGGTGTGGGCGTGCCGATCTATCGCCTAGACGCGTGGGGCGCCGGTCTTCGCCCGCCAGCGCCCGAGAACCTTCTTCACCGCGGACCGGCGCCGCGCCGCCTCGAGTGTGAAGCTGACCGAGGTGGTCAGCTTGTACGCCTCGTTGCAGCGCTTCGTCAGCGCGTCCAGCTCCGCCCGGGATCGCTCCCACGACGTCTGGTTCAGGTCCAGCCTGCGCCACTGGTCCGCGTCGGTGTGGATGGCGTGGAAGTCGAGTGAGGCCGTCTCCCTGGCCTTGCCCAACGTCGCGGCACTGAGGCTGGCCCTGGCTGCCACCGCGACCGCCGAGGCGAGCGCCAGGTAGGAGACCGTGTTCTTGCCGACCAGGTCGGCCAGGCCGGTGGTGGCGGCCAGGCCGGCGAGTACGGCGGCGATCAGATTCAGGATCACGTCGACCCGTTTCCAATCGCGGGCGCGGTGCCGCAGGTGCTCGGCGTTCAACGCGCACAGGGCAGCCAGCTTCGAGAATTCCTCGTCGATCGCGCCGCGATCCGGACTGTCGGCCACGTGCGCCGCCTCCGATCCTCGCTCAGGCGCGTCCTACCGGATCGCCTGCACGCTCAGGTACACCGGTCCGCCGCGGGAGCAGGCCCGGAACGGGAACGGGATCGCCTTCGACGCGGTCTGGTTGGGCGGGTACACCCGCAGGCCTGCAGCGGTCACCGGGCGGCACGCGGCGGGCGTGAACAGGCTCACATCGACGATCCGGAGCACCTCCGTGGCGGTGGCGCCGTCGGCCAGCTTGACGAGCTTCGGCTGGGGCGAGCTGGTGCGAGACGCCGCCTTGCCGAGCTGGTGGCCGCGCAGATTGACCGCGGACACCCCGGAGTAGCCGGTGAGCGTGCAGCTGTGCCCGGACAGGTTGGTCAGCTTGAGCATGTAGTAGCTGCTTCCGGCCGCCCCGCTTCCCCGAGTATCCAGCCAGACGACGAGGCCGGATGACACGCAGCGCGGCGTTCCGGACGCTGTGCGGGCGCGCGCACCGGCGGTCCCAGAGCCGGCGAGGACAGTCGCGGCGACGGCCGCCGCGACGGCAGCGGCCACCGGGATCGCTCGACGGGAAAGGAGAGTGGGCGTGTGCAACGTGCGCCCCTTTCACTAGGCGGTAACACGGATCGGTTGCGAGTATGACCTGACCGGTGGTCGGACCCCGCCGCGGTGCTATACACGCACACACGACAGTGCTCGGCGGTCTCCACAGTGTCTGACAACGGCCCCAGCGGCACCGCCGTCGCGGCGCGTGACCTCACGCGCCGCTATGGCGAGGGCGCGACGGCGGTGGACGCGCTGCGCGGCGTCTCGCTCGACGTCGCGCGCGGGCAGCTGGTGGCGGTGATGGGACCGTCGGGCTCGGGCAAGTCGACGCTGATGCACTCGCTGGCCGGGCTCGACAAGCCGACCAGCGGCACGGTCACGATCGCGGGCACCGAGATCACGGGGCTCGACGACGGCGCGATGACGCGTCTGCGCCGCGAGCACATCGGGTTCGTGTTCCAGTTCTTCAACCTGCTCCCGATGCTGAGCGCCGAGGAGAACGTGCTGCTGCCGCTGACCATCGCCGGCGAGAAGCCCGACCGCGCGTGGTTGGACGAGCTGCTCGCCAAGACCGGCCTCGCCGGTCGCCGCTCCCACCGGCCATCGGAGCTCTCGGGCGGCGAGCAGCAGCGCGTGGCGATCTCACGCGCGCTGGTGACCCGCCCGACGATCATGTTCGCCGACGAGCCGACCGGCAACCTCGACTCCCGGACGGGTGGCGAGATCCTGAATCTGCTCCGGGACTCCGCCGCCGACTACGGGCAGACGATCGTGATGGTGACCCACGAGGCGCGGGCAGCCTCGATCGCCGACCGGATCCTGTTCATCGCCGACGGGCTCATCGTCAAGGAGCTGACCGAGGCGAACGCCGCCGACGTGCTCGAGGTGATGGGGTCGCTGCAGTCATGACCCAGGTCGCGCTGAAGGGACTGCTCGGGCGCAAGCTGCGGGTGGCCCTGACGGCAATCGCGATCGTGCTCGGCGTGGCGATGGTGAGCGGCACCTACGTGCTGACGGACACGATCAAGTCGGCCTTCGGAACCGTGTTCACGCAGGTCTACAAGAACTCCGACGCGGTGATCACCGGCAAGAGCGCAATCGGCAACGACAACAACGGCCGCAGCGCCGCCCCGTCGCTGCCGGCTTCACTGCTGGGCGAGGTGCAGCGCCTCCCCGGTGTCGCCCTGGCGTCGGGCGGCGTCTCCGACACCGCGCAACTGGTCGGCCACAACGGCAAGGTGATCTCGCGTGGCGGTGCGCCCGGACTGGCCTTCTCGTACGAGCCGCGCGGTGAGCGGTTCAACCCGCTGGTCCTGACCAGCGGCAACTGGCCGAGTGGCCCGGACCAAGTGGTGATCGATTCCGACACGGCCGGCAAGGACGGGTTCGCGACCGGGCAGGAGATCGGCGTCATCGCCCGAGGGCCGGTGCGGAGGTTCCGGATCGCCGGCACCGCGAAATTCGGATCGGTCTCCTCGCTCGGCGGCGCGACGATGGCGATCTTCACGCTGCCCACGGCCCAGCAGATCTTCCAGAAGCAGGGCCGCTACGACACGATCAACATCGCCGCCACGTCCGGCACCTCGCCGGCGCAGCTGGTCAATGAGATCCGGCCGCTGCTCCCGTCCGCCGCCCAGGTGAGAACCGGTCAGGGCCAGGCCCAGCAGGCGACCAAGGACACGAGCGGCTTTCTCAACATCTTCCAGTCGTTCCTGCTCGCGTTCGGCGGGATCGCCCTGTTCGTGGGCAGCTTCGTGATCGCCAACACGCTGTCGATCACGATCGCCCAGCGGACCCGGGAGCTGGCCACGCTGCGCACGCTCGGAGCGACCCGCCGCCAGGTGCTGCGCTCGGTCATGCTCGAGGCGTTCGTGATTGGCCTGCTGGCCTCGATCGTGGGGTTGTTCGCCGGCCTCGGGCTGGCCCGCGGGCTCAACGCACTGCTGGTCTCGTTCGGCATTGACCTCCCGCAGACGGGCACCGTGTTCGCCACGCGGACGATCATCATCTCGCTGTTGCTCGGCGTGCTGGTGACGCTCGCCGCCGCACTGCGGCCCGCGTGGCGGGCGACCCATGTGCCGCCGATCGCCGCCGTCCGCGAGGGCGCGGTGCTCCCGCCGTCCCGGTTCGCGCGCTTCGGTCCCGCCGCGGCGTTCGCGACGATCACCCTCGCGGTCGCGCTGATGCTCGTGGGGATGCTCGCCGGCGGCCTCTCGACGACCCTGCGACTGCTCGGGATCGGGATCGGAGCGGCGCTCGTGTTCGTCGGCGTGTCGATGCTCGCCCCCACGCTGGTGCCGCCGATCGCGCGGGTGCTCGGCTGGCCGGCGAGGAGGTTCGGCGGCGCGGCGGGAGTGCTGGCGCGCGGGAACGCGGTCCGCAATCCCAGCCGCACCGCGTCCACCGCGTCGGCGCTGATGATCGGGCTGGCGCTGGTCACCTTCGTCGGAGTGCTGGCGGCGGGGCTGCGAACGCGCATCGAGGGCTCGGTCAATCAGCTCTTCATCGCCAACTACTTCGTGACCGCGAGCGACAACTTCAGCCCCATCAGCATCGCCTCCGCCAACGCATTGCGCGGGGTGCCCGGTGTTGAGACAGTATCCGGCGTGCGCGCCGGCCAGGGCCGGGCGTTCGGGTCCAGGATCAACGTGACCGGCGTGTCCCCTGACGTCGGCAAGGTGATCTCGATCGACTGGACCGCGGGCGGCCCCCAGACCCCGGCCCGGCTGGGCAGCGACGGCGCGTTCGTGTCCAAGGACTACGCCAAGGCGCAACACCTCCGCGTCGGCGGGACGGTGTCGGTGGAGACGCCGACCGGCGTCACCGTGCCGTTCATCTTGCGTGGCATCTTCTCGCCGCCCAAGGGAGGCTCGCCCTACGGCGACGTGACGATCTCCACCGCTCGCTTCGACTCGCTGTACCAAAACCCCCAGAACCTGTACACGTTCGTCAACATCCATGGCGGCGTCACGAGTGCCAACACGCACATCCTCAACGCGGCACTGGCGGGCTTCCCGGACGCCAAGCTCCAGACCAAGGCACAGTTCAAGACCAATCAGCTGCAGGGACTGACGATGCTGCTGAACCTGCTCTATGTGCTGCTGTCGCTGTCGATCGTGGTCAGCCTGTTCGGGATCGTGAACACGCTCGTGCTGACCGTGTTCGAGCGCACGCGTGAGCTTGGCATGCTCCGTGCGGTGGGGATGAGCCGGCGTCAGCTACGGCGCATGATCCGGCACGAGAGCATCATCACCGCGCTGCTCGGCGCGACGTTCGGGATCCCGCTCGGCGTCGTGCTGGCCCTGATGGTCGGCAAGGCGCTCAACTTCGCCGCCTTCACGGTGCCGTGGGGCACGCTCGTCGTGTTCGTGGTCGCAGCGATCATCGCCGGCATCGTGGCGGCGATCTTCCCCGCGCGCCGGGCGGCGCGGCTCAACGTGCTGGCGGCGCTGCAGTACGAGTGACGGTCAGCCGTCGGCGGGGCGGACGCGAGTGTCGAGGTACGCCGCGGCGACCCGCTTCGGGGCCCGGGCCATCCACGCCTCCACGATCAGCTCCTCGAGCTCGTCGAGCGGGATCTGCTCGAGGCGCACGAGCACGGCCGCGTAGCCGTCGAAGTGCGGCGTGGTGAAGAAGACAGCCGGGTCATCGGCCAGCAGCGCCTCCTTCGCGCCGAGGTGCTCCACCCGCGCACCGAGGATCGGCCCCGTGGGCGCGTCGTCGCCGAGGGCGCGCAGGTCCGAGGCCCGCAGCGGCCGCTCCCACACGAACAGCTTGTCGCGCACCCGCCACTGGGCGAGCTCGCGTGAGACGCGCTCGCTGCACTCCGGCAACGCGAGCGCGATCCGGCGCACGTCGTCCCAGCCGGCCACGGACGCAGACTAACGTCCCCGCTCGAAGGTGTGCTCCTCCCAGTCGCCGACCCGGCGAAAGCCGACCTCGGCGTAGATCTTGTTCGACGTCGGGTTGGCCAGGTCGGTGAACAGCATGCAACGATTGGCTCCGTGGGCGAGCGCCCGGCGACTGGCCGCCGCCACGGCACTGCCCGCATATCCGCGGCCGCGGTGCTCCGGCGGCGTGTACACCGGCCCGATCCGTACGACCCCGGCGACCGGGCGCGTGGTCCCGAGGAGCGACACGGCACCCGCGTCGTCCCAGATCCAGAGGCCGCCCCGGCGCAACCAACCGTCGACGATCACCTCGGCCCGATCGGCTCCGGCAACCCCCGCCTCGCGCGCGAAAGCCGCCATCCAGACGACCAGCAGCGGGCGCTCGGCAGGCTGCGCGCGGCGCAGGTCGCCCCGCGCGGGGTGCGGAGGGTCGAGCGCGGCCTCGAGCACGTGCATCGCCTCCTCCATGCTGCGGCGGGTCTCGCCGGCCGTCCGGCGCGTCCACGCGGCGGCGATGGCACGGACGGCCTCGGGCGGCCCGCTCACGCCGGGCACGTCGGGATCCACGTCCAGCCACAGGCCGACCAGCTCGTCGGCGAGGCCGGCCTCGAGTCCGCAGACCAGCCACGGCCAGGGCGGCACGCGCAGCGCGGCGAACTGCACCGCTCCGTCGTCGTCGACGCCGTACGCGAACAGCGGCGCGGTGCCGGGGAAGGCCCCGTCGCGCGCATTCATCGTCACCGTCGCGAGGATGTTGCAGTCGAGCCGGCGCGCGAACAGGCCGTCCGCGTGCGCAGCGAACTCCGCGACATCACGTGTCAGCACGAATTGCATCGCGCACCCTCACCATTCAGATCGAGCGGAATCGGTCTCTCCGGTCAACCTATCCGACGTGGAGGCGGGGTCCGGGAGTCGCCTCCGACGACGGTGATCACCCATTCCGGCTCGCGGCGGAACCATCCGTGCTGGACCGTCGCGCCGTCCTCACACCACCGGACTCGCAGCGGCCGCCATCCGTCGGTGCCCGCGTCGACCTCCCCCAGGCCAAAGGTCACGCGGGCGCGGGCAACGTCGAGCCGCAGCCCCTCGCCGATCGCCTTGGTGGCCGCCTCCTTAGCGCTCCAGATCAGGTTTGCCAGCCACGGACGCTCGTCGGACGGCGCCGCCTCGACCAGCGCCCGCTCTCCGTCGGCGAACCATTGCCGGACGAAGGCATCGCTTCGCGGCTCGACCAGCTCGAGGTCGCACCCCACGGCGGGCCCGGGTGGAGCCACGACCGCGACGGCCCGTCCGGCCCGGTGGCTGAGCGACAGCTCGAGCTCCGCGCGGGCGCCGTCGAGCACGGCGACCGGGGCACCGCCGGGCGAGGCGACGACCTCGATGCGCCCATCCTCAACCTCCAGGAACGCAGCGGCGGCAGCCTTGGCCGTGTAGCGGCCCAACCGCCACTCAGAGCGGCGCTTGACCAACGTCAGGCGACTGAGGACGGCACGCTCCGAGGCGCCCAGCCAGCCGTCGCCGGCGGGGACCTCGGCCAAGGAGCGGGTCAGCCACGCGGTCATTGCTCATGATCCGGCCGTCGTGTGGACGTCGGTGGGAGCGGGCATCCTATGGCCGCCGGCGAGCGGACGCTCGGTGGTCGATTCCCGCTCGTGGGTGGTGCGGATCCCACGCTCCACGGCCTCGATCAGGTACGGGCGCATCGTGGCCGGGGCGATCGTTCGCGACACCGAGCCCATCCGCACCGCGCGCTGCATGCTATGGGTGGCGTCGAACTGAGCCGCGAATTCACCCCGCTTCTCGGCCACGACCTCCGGGAAGAGCGCCGCCCGCTGCGTGCGCAGCTCCTGGCGTGCGACGCCGTCCGCGGCCTCGATCCGGGCGTCGAGCTCGGTGATCCGCTGATCGTCGCGCGCGGCCTTTTCGACCTCGCGGGCGAATACGACACCGGCAGCGGGGGCGCCGCCGATCACGGAGGCGTGCGTGCCATCGAGCGCGACGGTCTCGAGTTGGTCGTTGAGACGCTGGGAGAAGACGACGAACGCGCCGCCGTGGAAGCGTGAGACCACGCAGAAGACGATCGGCCCGTCGAAGTTGACGACCGAGCGTCCGATCTCGGCGCCGAACTCGAGCTGACACTCGCGCATCGACTCGGGCGAGCCGTCGAAGCCGGCGAGGTTGGCCAACACGACGACGGGGACACGGCCGCTGGACGCGTTGATGGCCCGGGCGATCTTCTTGGCCGAGCGCGGGAACAGCGTGCCCGAGGACCAACTCTCGGGACCGTCGGCGGGGATGAACCCGTGCCGGGCCAGCGGCCGGGACTCGATGCCCAGCATCGTCACCGGCCAGCCGCCGAGATGGGCGTTCCACACTACCGCCGCCTCGGCACCGTGCATGTCCGGCCAGCGCTCCAGTGGCGGGTGGTCGGCGTCGATCGTCGCCCGCATCACGCTGCGGATGTCGAACGGCTGCTTGTGGCCGGGGTTCGTCTCGGCGGAGAACACGTCGCCGACGGTGAGCAGCGCCGAGCCGGGCGCGGAATGGGGTGAGCTCGAGACGTCGCGGTCACGAGGGTCGCTGCTGGTGGCGCGGCGCGGGAAGCGCTCGCCCGGGGCGACGTAGGCATGCTCGTGGTGATCGAGCAGGATCCGGCACGCCGCGGCCAGGTCGGGCGCCCAATACTGCGCCTGCCCGTTCGGGCCCATGATCCGCTCGTAGCCGCCGATGCCGAAGTTGTCCTCGGCCGAGACGGCGCCCGAGTAGTCGAGCGCCTGCTTGCCGGTCAGCACCATCGCGCTGGCGGGAGTCATCACGAGGATGCCGCGGGTGTGCATCAGCATCGTCGCCTCGGCATTCCAGTAGGGCTGCGCGCCAACGTTGATCCCGGTCACGACGACGTTGATCTCGCCGCCGGCCTGCGTGAACTCGATGATCCGCCGCAGCACCGCCGAGATCCAGTCCATGCTCTCCGTGCCCGAGTCCATGGCGATCTTCGCGCCCGCCGAGAGTGCGAACCAATCGATCGGCAGTCGATCGCGCTCGGCCATGTCGAGCGCGGACATGATCCGCATGCATTCGGGCTCCGACAGCGACCCGAGCGCATGGGTCGGATCGCCGAGCAGCGTGATCCGCGCCATTCCCTCGGGGTAGCGAGCGGTCCTGTTGCGCATCACGCCGACGACCACGCCGGCCGTGTTGAGCGCCGCCGTCCGGTCGACGGGAGCGAGCTCACCGTCCTCGCCGAGGTCGTATTCCTGGAACTCTCCGTCGTGTCCGGACGTCATTCGCCGCACGATCTCGACCGGGTGGGCCATGCCGCGCCGCCGCGCCGCGACGATCCGGCGAGCGCCCTCGTCAAGTGGCTCGATCGGCCGCTCCGGCTGATCGTCGATCTCGAGCACCGTCTCGCCACCGGTGGTGAGCATCCGCAGCAGACGAGGTCGCACCTGTCCATCCGCCTCGCGCACACGCCCGCTGACCAGCAGCATCTCAAGCCCGAGTCCGGTGGTGGTGGGCGCGAGGCGGGCGACCAGGCCGGTGATCTCCTCGGGCGAGAGGTCGATCTCGGGCCACACGTAGAGGAACATACGGTTCCAGTGCAGGCGGCGACTCGCGGAGCGGTGGCGCTGGAAGGTACGGATCCCCTCGAGTCCCTCGACCAGCATCCGCTCGAGCTCGGGCAGCGCGACGATGCGCCCGTCCTCGTCGCGCACCGGGGTCAGGTCGCGCACTTCGGCGAGCGCGAACAGCCGCTCGTCGCGCGGGTTCTCCCGCGCCACACCGTGGAACAGGTACACGTCCTCCCCGGCGGGAATGCGCTCCAGCGCGAAGCGCTCGAATCGCCACAGCAGCAGGCGCTCGCCCATCGTCGGGTGCAGCCCGCGCAGCGGCTCGTCCTCGACCAGACCGTCCGGGCCGGGACGGAAGGTGAACAGGTCGACCGCCGACATCCCGCGACCCCGGGCCGGCGAGCTGATGCCAACGACGATCCGCTCGATCGAGGCCGGGAACTGCACCGCATCGAGGGCCTCGCGCAGAGCCGGTGCGAGACCCGCGCCGGCCCCGTCGGTGTGCTCGGAGTAGAGGTCGACCATCACCGGCTCGCGCTCGGGCAGGATCGCGGCGTGGGCCGCGCAGGCCCAGGCCGCCGTGGCCAGCTCGGACAGCTCGACGAATGCCGTCAGCACGTGATGTGTGCGCCCATCCCGCTCGTAGCGGGCGGTGAGGATCGACTGCTCGTCGAGCTCGACCTGCTCGAAGCCCTGCAGCTCACGCGTGCGGTAATAGCGGCGCATCATCACCTCGAGCAGCGGCCGCCGCAGGCGCGGCGGCGCCGTCGTCAGGCGCTGGCTGAGCAGCGGCGCGAGCGGCAGCGCGCAGTCGACGAGCGTGACGATCAGGCGCTCGCGGTCCTCGGGGCTCATGTCCTGCTCGAGCGCCTCGAGCTGCGCCTCCATCTCGCCGTAGGTCTGCTCGCGCGAGGCGGTGATCAGCGGCTCGTCGAAGTAGCGAAAGCGCGTCTCACGGGCGAGGTCTGCGATCACCTGGTCGCGACCCTCGGTGGCCTCGATCAGGCGTGACAGCGCGTCTCGGAAGTCCTCGCCGACGTAGCCGACGAGATCGGCCGCCTGCTCCAGCCGCCGGTCGAGCACGGCGACGATGGCCCCTCGGGTCGCCGCGTCGCGCTGATCGGACAGGAACAGCCGATAGCACGCGTCCTCGAGCCCGCCGGTGCGCTCGAGGCCGGTCACGCCGTAGTGCGCGAGCGCGCGCTCCAGCCGCGCCACGAAGTTCGACGGCAGCCCCTCGGCTCGGGCGTCGAGCGAGCGCAGATACTCGTACAGATGCTCCTGCGGGCTGCGGAGCAGATCCTCGCGCGGCTCGACCAGCTCGCGCTGCGGATGGGTGAGCGCGCGGAGATCGGCGTACATGCCGAGCAGCTCGTGCTCGCCCGGGATCAGCGCCGGGTCGCAGGCGAGCATGTCCGAGCATTCGCCGTGGAGGTCGGCCACGATTCGCTTGACCTCCGCCGGCTCGATGTCGAAGCCGAGCGCCAGGCGTTCGAGCCGGAGCAGGTTGTCACGACAGCGCCCGGGCGCCTCGAGCGGAACCATGCGCAGCCGCGCAAAGTCGGGCGCGGCGCCGGCGGATTCGGGCTCGGAATCGCCGAGCGGCTCGATCCGCACGATCGGGGCGTGAGCGCCGAGATGCACGTTCGGGGCTGCCATCACCTCGCGCACGCGGCCACGGAACGGGGCCACGTAGGAGGACTCCATCTTCATGCTCTCGACCACGGCCACGACATCGCCCGCGGCCACCTGGTCGCCGGCGGCCACCGGAATCGCGACCACGACTGCAGGAGCGCGGCTGCGCACGATGCCGCCGTCATCGCGGGCGACCCGATGCAACACGCCGTCGACCTCGACCAGGAGCTCGGCGCCCTGCGCGGAGACCACGGTGCGATGCAGCTGGTCGGCGATCTGCAGCCGGCGCTCGTAGCGGCCGAGGCGCTGCACCTCGAGCTCGAGGATCACGCGGTCGACCTCGAGCCGGTAGGACTGCGGCCCGATCTGGTTCACGACGACGCGGTGGCGGCTGCCGCGGTGACGTAGCTCGATCGTGCGCGATCGCTCGGTGTCGACCTGGGGGCGACCGCGCCGGGCGAAGGCGAAGAAGCGAGCTCGATCATCGGCCGTGGCCTCGTCGGCGAGCTCGATCGCGGCGGCGAGCACGGCCACCTCGCTGTGGCGCGCCGGCAGCGTCTCGCCGCGTACCTGCAGCCCGTCGAGCCAGCCGATGTCGACCTCACCGGCCAGCAGGTCCGGGCGCTGCAGCAGTTCGAGCAGGAAGGCCTGGTTCGTTGTGCCGCCGTCGATCACGACGGTGGTCTCCGACAACGCCCGGCGCAGGCGCGTGAACGCCTCACTGCGGTCGCTGCCCCACGCGATGATCTTGGCGATCATCGAGTCGAACTCGGCCGGGATAACGTCGCCCTCCCCGACGCCGGTATCGATCCGCACACCAGGGCCGGTGGGCAGGCGCAACAGCTCCACGCGGCCCGGCGCGGGCGCGAAGTCGAACGCCGGGTCCTCCGCGTTCAGCCGCGCCTCGACGGCGTGACCGCGCGAGGCCGGCGGCTCGCCCTCCAGCCGGCCGCCGGCGGCGACGTGCAGCTGCAGCTTGACGAGGTCGACGCCGGTCGTGGCCTCGGTGACGGGATGCTCGACCTGCAGGCGGGTGTTGACCTCCATGAACGACAGCTCGCCCGTCTGCGTGTGATAAAGGAACTCAACCGTGCAGGCGCCGCGATAGCCGACCTCGCGGGCGAGCCGCACCGCAGCCTCGCGCAGCTGTTGGTTCTGACCTGAGCTGAGGGCAGGGCTCGACGACTCCTCGATCACCTTCTGATGGCGGCGCTGGACCGAGCAGTCGCGCACGCCGAGCGCCCAGATGGAGTCCTGGCCGTCCGCGATCACCTGCACCTCGACCTGGCGGGCCGGGCTGATCAACCGCTCGAGCAGCACCGATTCATGCCCGAACGCCTCCTGGGCCTCGGCCTGTGCGCTCTCGAACGCGGCACCGAGCTGCTCGATCGCGTCGACCTGGCGGATCCCGCGGCCGCCGCCGCCGGCCGCGGCCTTGATCATCAGCGGGAACCCGATCCGGGCGGCGTGCTCGCGCGCGTCCTCGATCCGCGCCACGCGTCCGCCGCTCCAGGGTGCGACCGGAACGCCCGCCCGTTCGGCGATCCGCTTGGCCTCGATCGTGTCCCCCAGCCGGCGCATCACGTCGGCGTCCGGTCCCACGAACACGATCCCGAGCCGCTCACAGAGCTCGGCGAACGCGGGTTCCTCGGCCACGAAGCCCCAGCCGACCCAGACCGCTTCCGCACGGCTGGCGACGAGCGCCCGTTCGAGCGCGACGTGGTCGAGATAACTACTGCGCCGGGGGCCGTCCCGGTCGACCGTCGTCGCCGGCCCGAGCCGGCGCGCCTCGTCGGCCTCGCGCGCGAACATCGCGTCCCGCTCCGGATCGGTGTACAGCGCGATCGTCACGATCGGCCGCTCGCGGGCGCCGTTGAGCTCGCGAACGGCATGGATCAACCGCATCGCGGGCTCACCGCGATTGACGATCGCGAGCCGGTGGAAGGGGCGCGCGAGTGACATCAGTCTGACCCTGTTCTCGCCACGGCAACGCGGATCGGCTCACGGACGTCCGGCTCCAAGGTGCCCGGAAGCGCCGTGGTGCTGTATCCCTCGAGCCGGACCAGGACCCGGCCGCGCTTGTCGACCACGTCGGCGTCCATCTTCGCGTCGCCGGCATCCTCTCGCGGGGTGACGACGGCGTAGATCGGACCGGAGCGCTCGACCCCGTAATTGACCACGCGATCGACGTGGGTCGGCAGCGCCATCCGGCCGGCGTCGCCGATCTCCGACAGGCCTGCGGTCTGGAAGCAGAGCTCGATCAGCCGCGGCGCGAATACCGTCGGCTGCGCCGGCGGGTCGTGGTCGGGCGGTAGGTCGGCGTTGAGACGGCCGACCAACCGCCCATCCTGGCGGTAGGCGCTGCCGAGGACCTGATAGGCGGGTCCGTGGAAGTACACGCGGTAGACGTCCTCGGCCCCGACGCCGTCGGCCTCGGTCGGTGGGACGTTCTTCTTCGGCGCGACCGGCGCCTCGCGCGCCAGCCGCACGCGGCCGGTGAAGTGGAGCGTCTCCTGTTCGCCCTGGCCGGGCAGAGCGCGGCGCCCGACCAGCCGGCAGTCGGCCAGCAGCGTCCCGTCGCCGCCGTAGCGGATCAGGGCCCGGAGCTCGAGAACCCGCGGAGCGTCGCGGTAGAACTTGAACGGGGCCAGCAGCTCGACGTCCTCGATCGCGGTCACCGTCCAGTCGGGCAGCAGTGCGCGGGCCGTCTCGGCGAACCCCTCGACCCCCATCACGCCCGGCAGCACCGCGGTGCCGTCGATGCGGTGATCGTCGAGGAAGCGCTGACGGGCCGGGTCGAGCTCGGTCAGGATCTGCAGCCCGCCCCCGATCGTCATCGCCTCGATGCGACCGGTCATCGGGCCGTGAGGATCGGCGAGCCGCTGCTGCGCCGCCTCGGCGTCGAGGCCCCCGGTCGGATGGCGCTCGGCCCCGAGTACGCCGATCGCGCCGGCGACCAGCACCTCGCCACCGGGGCCGGCCTCGATCTCGCGGCGTATGGCCGCGATGCCTTCCTCGGGCGGCAGCATGTCGATGCCCGCCACCTTCATCATCTTCGGGATCGAGCCACGCGTCGCCATGCCGATCTGCGCCCACGCGGTCCAGTCGACCGCGATCGCCCGCGTGACGCCGTCCGCGCACAGGCGCGTGGCGCTCTTGCACATCAGGTCGTTGGCGGCGCTGTAGTCGGTCTGCCCGGCGTTGCCGAACCGGCCGGCGATGGAGCTGAACACGGCTGCTGTCCGGAGCTCGGCGCCCCGCAGCCCGCGCAACACGTTGAACCAGCCCTGGGCCTTGACGTCAAACACGAGGTCGTATTCGCGCTGTGGCTTCTCGGTCAGGAAGTGGCTGATCTCGATGCCCGCGCAGTGCAGCAGCACATCGACCACGCCCTGCTCGCGAACCTCGGACAGCACGGCGGCCACCTGGTCGGCATCGGTCAGGTCGACCTGATGCCACACCGCGGTCCCGCCGCTACGCTCGATCGCGGCGATCGCCTCCTGGGCTGCCCGCGCCCGCTCGATGCGGACGAGCTCGCGCTCGACCAGCTTCGGCGTGGGTCGCTCGCCGGCGGCCTTGAGCCGGCCGGCCAGATCACGCGTGAGCCCGTCGTGGTCGGAGGTGAGGCGGTCGAGATCGGGATCGCTCGCATCAGGCGCCGGTGTGAGATCGAGCAGGTGGAACCGGCCACCGCCGGCGTGGGCCGCGAGGTCGGCGGTGATCGCCGAGACGATGCTGCCCGCAGCGCCGGTGACGACGAACGTCGCATCCGGGCGCAGTGGGCTCTCGGCCGTGGCCACCGCCTCGCGCTCGACGAGGCCGACGGTCCAGCGCAGTCCGTCTGCGTGACCGACGTCGACGGCGCCGGGGTCGCGGAGCGTCTCCTCGATCAGGAGGTCGGCCAACGGAGCGGTCTTGCGGCCCGGCTCAAAGTCCACGATTTTCACCAGGGTGTCGTCGCGCTCGCGGGCCAGCGCCTTGCAGAAGCCGCTCACCGCCCCGCCCATGACCGAAGTGGCGCCGCGCTCGTCGTAGCCGTGGCGTCCGCCCATACGGGTGGCCGCGACCAGGAATGCGCCCGGGCCGCCGTCGCCGGCGAGCAGGCGCATCGTCGCGGCGAGCAGCTTCACGCGCAGGTGCAGCCCGTCGCGCCACTCGGCGGGCTCGAGCTCGTCCAGCGGACCCTCCTCGTCGAGCGCCGGCAGCCAGTACACACCGGCAATCGGCCCCTCGGCCCTCCAGGCCGCAAGGGTCTGTTCGAGCTCGTCGACCGCGAGCTCGCCCTCGATCGTGAGCACGGTGACGCCGCGCTTCTCCAGACGGCCGGCCAGTGACGCGCCCACGCGGCCGCGATCGGGCATCAGCACGACGCGATCGCCCGCCGCCAGCTCCACGCCGGTCGGCACACAGCAGTCAAGCGGGGGCCGCATGACCGGAACCGGGACGCGGCGCGGGAAGCTGCCGCTGCTCTGTGACGCATCCGTCTCGGACGCAGCCGGGTCGGCGCCGTTGGTGCCCGCCGGCGTGCTCGCCCGCTCCGCGGCCGCGGCCTCGGCCGGGAGGTGGTCCAGCACGAATCCGACAACGCTGTGGATCGTCGGATAGTCCCGCAACTTCAGCGACTCATCCCGCTCAATCGCATACGACTCACGGATCGCCGCGAACACCTCCGCCTGCTTCACCGTGTCA
>Ga0208478_1000199_pt1 | contig 23255 bp, 14 predicted proteins | sample NGESurdeep072012_5_FD_184462 | JGI IMG/M metagenome (GOLD analysis project Ga0208478, IMG submission 184462) | Arctic peat soil microbial communities from Barrow, Alaska - NGEE Surface sample 415-2 deep-072012 (SPAdes) | ecosystem: Environmental > Terrestrial > Soil > Wetlands > Peat ...
TGATCCTCTGTGCGCGCAAGACTTCTGTAAGTTGTTTGCTAGATGTGACTTGCCAAGTTTTGACCTACTGACCGTGGATGACTCTTAATCAGTAGGTTGTAGGTTCGATTCCTACCGCGCTCACCAACTAACCACCTTGGTTGGTGGTATTTAGCGACAATTCTGCATGCCCCTCAAAAACGGCGTTTTCGATGCTGTGCCAAAAATTGTGCCCACTCAGACGTGACAGCGCATCGAAAGCGGCGTGTCCCAATGGAAAAGACGCAACGGCGGGTGATGTTTCCGGGGATCCCGATACCGTCTCGATCGATATCCACACGTCGCAAGTCCCATAGCTCGGGCCTGGCTGGCCTACTGGAACATCAGTTCGATTGTGGCCATTGGCAGGAACGGACGCTTAGGATTGTCGGGCAGTTGTATGAAACCGTAATCGGAATAGAACTTTATTGCTTGATCGTCCTTGGCGTCCACAATGACTGCCATCGAGGCGATTTCTCTGCTTAGCACTAGCGATCTTTCAAGTGCGCTCATCAACAGCAATTCACCGAGACCCTCGCCTTTGTGTGTAGTTGCTCTGGCCAATCGTCCGATTAGCGTAGCTGGAAGAGGAGAGTACCTCCGCGTTTTCAGTTTCGCTAAAACGGCAGGAGGTAAGTCGCCTGGATCGACCGCGTACTGGGAAAGAGTGTAGTAGCCGGCTATTGTCTTCCCATCAGTAGTGGCAACAAACACAGCGGCGACTCGCGCATCGACATCTTGCCGGGCTTGTTGCTTGATGTACTTGTCGAGAGCTTCCTTGCCACAAAAGAAAGCCGCTCGATCATGTTTTACTTTGTCGAGCGGCTCAAATTTGTATTGTGAAATCTGAATTGGTTCGCCCAATTACCCGATCTCCTGCTTAAAGCGTTTTGCTGCGGCGAGAGCTTTCTCATTGGGAGCAGGAGGGTTCAACAATGACTCAACAAATACTCGTCTAGAACGACCAGCGAGTGTCAAGGTCTCCATTTCTCGAATCGTGCGCAAAGCTGCTTCTTTCGCGCAAACGACCACAAAATCTCTCACAGTGGTTCCACGCAGGCGTGCAGCGGTTTCGATGGTCGATTTCTCGTCCGGCGTGACCCGTGCATCAATGCGTTCGCTCTTCCTTTCCAAACATGCCTGCGTCATAACACCTCACCTCGTGCTTAAGAATGTACGGCAGCCAGCCGTACAAGTCAAGACAATTCGTACAGCCTATGGCCGTACAGCTTACCACATCTAAATGGGACAGGCACTAAATGGACTGCGAACCGCAGTTTCATTGTATCTAATTGTAAATAATAGACTTATTATTTCCACAGGTGCCTTAAATCTTCATTCCGCGTCCGATTTCGCATCGTCACCTTGGCCAAGGCGAGGAGTATGTCCTGGTAACCGCGCCAGTGCGATCCTCGATCTAGTATGCTTGGCCGCCATTCTGTATTTAAGAAACCGTTCAATCACAGATGCGATGAGATTGGACACAATCTGCAAAGAATGCAGCAACTCAGTTCTTACCTTCGGCAACCTGCAGGTCGAGGGCAGAGCGTTCGCCGTTAATGACCACGGTTCCGGAGTCGATCAGTTGCTGACCCGTGCAGTCGTAGCTGGCGAAGCAGCGCATGGTGCGGAAGGGAAAGAAGAACTCCACCGCTAACGGACTGGAGCCGTCGGCAATGTGGATCATGCTGGTGAAATTGATGCCATCGAAATCCGGGTCTCCCGGGAAGTAATTCAGGACGGGCCGCACCAGATGAGAAATGTGATCATCAAACGCGAGCGCCGCCAGTTTGTAGCGCGACGTTCCAGCGGCAGCACTCAGTTGCGTGGTGATCGAGAGCTGCAGATATGCGCCCTGCCGAAATCCGATGAAGCTGGGCGGAGCATAGGCCAGAAAATGGGCTTCCTTGTCGAGGCCCTTGGTCATGCGGCTGATTGCGTCGTCGTTCTTGCGCTGCAGCTTGGCTAAGTCTTCCTGCGTGAAGATCCGCATGGTAGACGGCGTGGTCTTCATCAGACCGGCAGCGACAGCAGGGCTGTTCGATGGCGCCGGTTGAGCCGTCAACGCAGCAGATTCGACGGGTTGTTTCCTGGAAGCAGGCAGCGGCGAGTTGCTCTCCTTCCACTCCTCCGAGGGAGCACCTTCCTGCATCCACAGGGAATAAGGCTGGCCGTTCAGGAACACCTGGGCTTCGAGGATGGCGGACTGCTTCTGGTCGTCGGTCTTTGCGTCCACCAATTTCTGAGCAGACAGCACAGGAATAATGACCGTTACGTTCTCCGGATGCTCGGCGCTGAGCCCCATCTCCTTCTGCCGCACATGGTGCGACACCTCGATGGCAAAGGCAGAAAACGCGGAGTCATCGGGAAAATGCGGGACCGACGCTTGCAGGATCGGCATCACAACCTGCTGGAAGGTCTCCTTCAAGCGGGCGTAAGGGTCCATGCGATCGGCAGAATATGCGGCGTAGTAGTTTCCCGTGATCTCCAGCACGGTCTGGTTCTTATAGAAATCGAAGCGGATGGAGCGCTGGTCCTGGGTCTGCATCTTCGACTGATCGACGTCAAGAACGCGGCTGAAGTAAAAGGGATATGGAAATTTATGCGCCTCAATCTCGCCACCGATCGCGACCAATGCCTTGAAGTAAAGTTGCTGCAGACGTTGTGTTTTCGGATCGGACAGCTCAGTCGGCGTGAGAACTTGGGCCGCGAGGGAGGTCGCCGTTCCTATCACCGCCAGCCACAACACCACCCATGTGACCAACTTCATCCCGGCATCTTCTCCGTCGCGCACTATTTCTGAGCGTACACCAATCCGCCGGCTTCGTAAGGCGGATCGGCAACGGCGCGTATGTAAGACACAAGTGCGGCTATGTCGCTTTTCGAGAGCGTGTATCCCCAGGGCGGCATCTCTGCTGATTTGTTCAAGGCCGGGCCACCGTGGCTGATGATCGCGATCAAGTCGGCGTCACTCATCTTGTTGAGAGTGTCGCCTTCGGTGAAGGTGTGCGGTTTCACGGACAGATTGCCCATGTTCGACACCCGCAGGGACGAAGATTCCGGATCGTGACAGCGAATGCAGTATTGTGCGTTGAGTTGTGCTCCCACCGTCTGCTGGTAGCCCAGAGCGATTTCGTCCAGCGGGAGCTCGATGTTCTTTCCGGAAGCATCCCGCGTGCTGGCAACGAACCTATATCGCCCGGCTTGTTGTCCGAGCGAGACGTTGGTGGTGACCTGACCGCTGGAGTCGGTAAGCGCCGCGGCTGGCGTAAAGTTCAAGCCCGATGGCCCTCGGAAATAGACCGCCGCTCCAGTGACTGCACTTCCGGAGGCGTCGTTGACCTGCACCACGACTGGCTGATCCAGCGGCATTCCGATATAGCCAATCTGTTTGCCGCCGCTGGACTCGACGATGGCAGCTCCAGTGGCAGTGGGCTGAAGCGGAGCAGGCTGCTTGTTCTTGTGCGAGCAACCGCCGGTCAGCAGCGTCAGGGCACAAAGAGCGATGAGCACGTGTTTCATTTCTTGGCCACCTCCTTTGCGCCGGTTGACTTGAGCGACCTCAGGAACGCGGTTAACGAGCGGGCCTCGTCGTCGGTCATGTGCTGGTTGGGTTCCATGGTCCCTGGCCGCAGCGCTTGAGGATCTTTCAGCCAGTGATAAATCCAGGCGGCATTGAAGCGCTTCCCGGTGCCCGCAAGGGCCGGACCAATGTAGCCTTTGTCCTTGGCGTAGTCGGCGATGTGGCAAGACTGGCAGGCGAACTTCGAGTAGAAGAGCTGCCGCCCCTGCTCTACCATGGCTGACGTGAACTCCGATACTGGTAGCGAGTCGCGGTCGAACTGCGGCGTCTGGTACACGGTCATCATGTAATCGGTGAGAGTGTTGATGTCCGCATCGCTGAGATTGAATTTCGGCATGCGACGGATCAGTGCGGGACGCAGGGTCTCGGGATTCTTCAGGAACTGCGTGAGCCATTCCCGTTGCACGGCAGTTCCCTCAAAGGTCAGGTCGGGCGCCATATCGCCGCCGTGCCCGTTGATCATGTGACAGCTGAAACAACGCAGGTCATGCATAAGTTGCCCTGCATGTCCCGCGGGCTCGTAGTTCGATTGCTGGACTGCCGCGATGCGCATCGCCGGAGGCTGGGTTGCTGCCCGGTCCGTTTGGGCCAGCAGCGCCGTCGTGATGGCATCCACCTGCTGCGGCGTGAACTGGAACTGCGGCATCTTCAACGCCGGTCCGAAAGACCGCGGATTGCGAACTTTCGCGGCAATATACGAAGGCAGATTGTGATCGACACCTTCAACAAACAGCAATTGCGAGATGGGCTTGCTGCCGATGCGGCTTAGTTCCGGCGCGAAGTTCTCCGGCTTCTTGATGCCGTTGATCTCATGGCAACTGGCACAGCCATTCTCTAGCACAAGCCGTTTGCCGTGATCGATCTGCTGGGGAGTAGCGGCATCGAGATGCACGTTGGCGATAAAATCGGGTTCCGTCTTCGACTCCAGAAAACCAGCCAGCGTAGCCACCTGACTGGGATCGAAGCGGTAGTGCGGCATCATGGTGACGGGATCGTAGTGGCTCGGGTTCGCCACCCAGTCAGCGATCCATTCAGGTTTCGCCTTCGTGCCGATGCCCGTCAACTCGGGGCCGACATTGCCTCCGACCATGATGCCAGCAGCATTTTGCATGGCGTGGCATGACGCGCAGAAGGACTGTCCGTACAGCGAGGTACCGGCAGCGGGATCAGGGTTCGGCTTGGCATTGAGCGCTTGCAGCGGCGGCTCAAGCGGTGTGCTCTGGGCGAGGATGAAGGCCGAGACATCACGGGCATCGTCATCGCTGAATTGATAGTTCGGCATGGTCGCCGTGCTGGCATACGCCTGCGGATCTTTGATCCAGGCGTAAACCCACTCGCGGGTCGTCTTGTCGGCAATGTGTTTCAGCGATGGCGGGTCATCCTCGGGAAGAATGAATGTCCCATCGCCGCGTTTGATGGTATGGCAGCGCGTGCAACCATAGCTGGAGATTAGTTGCCGACCCTGGTTCAGGAACGGAGTGGCAGTCAGCTTCTCCAGGTGGCATTGCCCGCAGCCGGCCTCGATGTACTTCGCCGGCAGCAGGGGCTGCTCCCATTGCTCGGTGGCGTTGTGCGCTTCTTCCACGGTGGTGGCGGCGCCCTGTCCACGATGGCAGGTAGTGCAGCCAAACTCGGTCAGCGAGTGCGGCATGACCGGGTGCTTGCGAAACGCTACGGCGTTGACGTCGGTCAGGCTGGCTTCTTTCAGTCCAAGATGGCAGGTAGTGCAGCGGTCGGTTACTTGCTGGTCGGGGATCCAAATCTGCTGGATGCCGCCCTCGAAATGGCGCTCCAGGGTTACAGCGTCAGCGCGGCCGCGAATGAGATGTAAGTATTGCTTCTGGTAATGGCGCCACTGGCTGAAGTGGTCCTTGGCCGGGGAGATGGCGAGCAGCGCGAGCAGGATCAAGCTCACCGAACCAAAAGCGCGGGCGCTGTCCCCGAAGAAGAAATGCCACAGTGACTTGAGTTTGTCCTTCATGGTCACTTAGGCCCTCCAGGGCAGGACCCAGGACCATCCCGGGCCGCGGAAGAATGTTCCGATGGCGGTCAGTACCACTAGCTCAAACAGGAACCAGGTCATGACCCAGAAGGAGAGTGGCTTTCGCACCAGCCATCGTCGAAAACCTTGCGATGTTGGAAGATCGGTTTGTGCGGCGAGCAGCATAAATCCCGCGACGATGAGCGTGGGGACCAGCGCGACCCAGACCTCGAAGACCGCAAGGAAAATACAGAAGAGCACAACCACGATTCCGAAGATTCGCAGGCGCGTTGCCTTGTCACGCAGCCACAACCCCTCGGCTTCCACGTTGATCTTGAAGTAAGGGATGATGATCAGCGCCATCACCACTAATCCAGGTACGAGTACGCCCGCAACGACTGGCGGGAAATAGTGCAGCATCTCCTGCAGACCGAGAAAATACCACGGGGCCTTCGCCGGGTTCGGGGTGTGCATGGGATCGGCCAATCCTTCGAGTGGCGCGTCCCACAGGAGCGCAACGATGACCAACGCGATGGTCATCACCTCGATGGCAACTGCCGCGCGGAAGAAGACTTCCGGATACGTCATGATCCGGTCTTCATCCTTCGCGTGAACCTGCGGTGAGCTTCGCTTGGTAATAAATGCAATCCGGCGCGGCGTCTTGCGCGCGTCGGAATCAACTACAGCGACGAAGTCCTTGGAGTCGCTCATTTGCTGGTCACCTCCGAAGCCGATTCGCCAGGGTAAATTCCACCGTCTTTGCGGATCCGCCAGAAGTGCACGGCGATGAAGATGACCGCGATCACCGGCAGGATGACGCAGTGCAACACGTAGAACCGCAGCAACGCATTAGCGTTCACTGCCGTTCCGCCCAGCATCAGGAACCGCATCTTGGCACCCACCAGGGGCACTGCAGACGCAATGTTGCTTCCGACCGTCACTGCCCAATATGCCAACTGGTCCCATGGCAAAAGGTATCCGGTGTAGCTTAGGAGCAGTGTCACCAGAAGCAAGACCACGCCGATGATCCAGTTGAACTCGCGCGGCGTACGGTAGGCTCCGCGATAGAAAACTTTGAACATGTGCGCAAACACCAGGAAGACCATGGCATGCGCCGACCAGCGGTGCAGGTTGCGCAAGAACACGCCGGACGAAACCACGTACTGCAGGTCCTTCATGTCGGCGTAGGCCTGCGGGACCGAGGGATGGTAGTAGAGCATCAGCAGAATTCCCGTGATCACCAGGATGAGAAAAGTCCCAAAGGTGAGCGCGCCCAGATACCATGTCGCGCTGAACTCCAGCACGCGTTTGCGCGCCTTGATGGAGAAGAGGTGCAGAAAAACGTTCTGCTGAACAAACAGCGCGCGACGCAAATTGCTGTCGCCGCTGCCGCTGCGGAAGATGGACCGCCAGATGCGGTTTTCGCGCACCTGATTAACGAAATTGTCGAGACTATTTGCCATAGCTACACCCTCACCAGTTGCTTGATGGCGATAGCGTTGGACCGGTCGACCAGTAGATTGCCGTCATCGCTCAACCACATGCGCAACCACGGGAGCGGCCGTGGCGCGGGGCCTTCGATCTTCACTCCATCCTTGTTGAACTTGCTGCCGTGGCAGGGACAGGCAATGATGCCCAGGTCCGGCTTGTAGGCGGTCAGGCAACCGAGATGGGTGCAGATCGCCGACAGCGCGAAAAAACCTTCGCCAGTTCGAACGACATAGATCGCGGTCTGAGGATCCATCGTTACCGAGTCGGGAGGATAGCGGTCGGGCTTCCCGGCGTCGACAATGGGCGACGGTTCGTAGAGCACGTTGGGCGAGAGGTACTGGTATGCGAAAGCAGCCGTGCCCAGGGCCGCTACCGCTGCCGAGCCGACTCCGACTTTGACAAAGAACTTGCGCCGGCTCATTTCCTCAGGACTATCAGGAGCAGGCGCTCGTTTTGGATCCTCAGCCATAAATCCTCACTGAATGATTACTTCGCCGCTGCCGCAGCGACTGGTTTGGGTCCATCAAAACTCTGAATGGTGATGAGACCCGTGGGTTCAGACGGCACAAGGTGATAAGCCTCCATGGTGATGGTGTTCGCGGGACAGCGCAGGGCGCACAAGCCGCAACGGATGCAGCGAGTCTCGTCCTTGATCATCGCGGTGCCGGAGATGCTACCCAACTCCGACGGCTGGATGCCTTCCAGTTCGAAGGTGAATAACTCAGGATTATTCGCAAGAGCATCAATCGCGTTCGGTTCGAACTCGATGCGATCCAGGGGCACCAGCTCAAGGCAGTTCTCCGGACACACATCGACACAGGCACCGCAGAGCACGCAATCCGTGCCATCCTGTTCGCTGCCCTCAAGAATGGTGTTGACATAACACCTGAGGCAGCGCTGCGCCTCCGCCATGGCTTCCTGCTCGGTGTAAACCAGCTCGACCTCGGTCATGCCGGTGCGGCGTTCCAGCGGAAGCATCGGGATGGCCTGGCGCTGGATGTTCATGTAGTCCACTGCCATCTGCCAGCGATCAAGCACTCGCACTTCGATTCGCGGCTCCGGGTGTTTCGTTCCGCGAAGGTATTCGTCGATGCCCACGGCCGCGCGTTTGCCATCACCGACGCTGTCGATAATGAGGCGTGGTCCGAAGGCGCAGTCACCACCCGCGAAGACTCCAGGCGCCGAGGTCATCAGGCTATCGCGATTCACATTGACGAGCCCGCGGGGAGAAATCTGCACGCCGTCTTCAGGCCGCAGGAAATCCAGGTTAGGCGCCTGGCCGATCGAAAGAATGATGGTGTCACACTCGAACTGGGTATCGCTGTTGTCAAAGAACGCGGGATTGAACCGTCGGTTCTCATCGAAGACATACTTGGTCTTGAGACATTCGAGGCCGACGACTCTGCCGTCGCGACCGAGGACGCGCTTCGGGCCGAACCCCGGATGCATGATGATGCCTTCTGTCTCCGCCTCTTCGATTTCTTCCAATGCGGCTGGCATTTCATTGCGGTTCTCCAGGCAGACGAGACCCACCTCGTGAGCGCCCATACGCAATGCCGACAGCGAAATGTCCATCATCTCGTGGGCCGCGACGGCCTGCACGTTTTCTTCCGAAGGAGTGATATCGCCAGGCTCATCATGCTGGCGCAGCACCTCACGCGCGGCGGAACGGGCGACATCCATGGCGACGTTGCCGCCGCCGATGACCAGGACCTTCTTGCCAATGGTGAATTTGTAGCCAAGGTTCACGTTCAACAGAAAATCAATGCCGCGATGTACGCCGTCGAGATCGACACCCGGAATCGACAAATCACGGCTGCGGTGCGCGCCCACGCCAATCAGTACGGCGTCGAACCCCTGATGCCGCAACTCGCCGACGGTGAAATCGCGCCCGGCGACGGAGTTCAGCTTGAGAGTGATGTCGCCAGTCTCCAATATCTCGCGCACTTGCGCCTCGACCACGCTTCGCGGAAGACGGTACTCGGGTATGCCGAGGTACAACATTCCGCCGGCGACCGGCGAGGCTTCGAAAATGGTGACGGAATAACCCATCAGAGCGAGATCGTGAGCGGCAGAGAGTCCGACGGGCCCTCCGCCGATGACCGCGACCTTATAGGGGAGTTTCGCCGACGGCCTGGTGGTTGGAGCAATGGGGTGTCGCGACTCGGGGCCATGCCGTTCAGTCAGGAAGCGCTTGAGGGCTCGAATCGCAATTGGCCGGTCAATTTCGCCACGTCTGCACGCTGTCTCGCAAGGATGCGCGCAGACACGCCCGCAGATGCTCGCCATCGGGTTGGGATCGCGAGCATACTTGTACGCCTCTTCGAAGCGTCCCTCGGCAATCAGCGTGACGTAACGGCCGGCATTGGTGTGTGCGGGACACGCCATCATGCAGGGGAAGTTAGTGTTCAGCCATTCCCGGTCGACCGTCTTCTTGGTGAAGCGACTTAACATCAGCTCTCTCTCCGACGAGCTGCAAGAGTTTCCTGCGCCAAGAGTGACGGCGTGCCGGCCAGAGCACGCCTTTGGGGATGGTTATTTCGAGAGGGTGAAATCGGCATGGCCTGTACCAGTCACTTCAACGGACTTGGTCTGCGGCTTCATGCCTTCGTGCCAGGCGACCACATTGTACTTGCCATCCGGAACGTTTTCGATTTTGAAGTTCCCGCTGGCATCAGCCTCGGTGAAGAAGGGAGTGGGGCTGACAACGATGTATCCGGCCATTTCCGGGTGAACGTTGCAGAGCAACGACACCACGCCCGGGTTGTCGAACTTGAAGGACTTCTTCTCCCCCTTGGGCCAAGTTCCGAGGTTCCCGGTCAGCTTCTTGTTGCCGCTGATAGAGGGCCAGAAAACGTTGTGCTGCACGTTGTCACTATTCTGAAACTCGACCGTCGTCCCTTGCTGTACGACCAGGACGTGGGGACTAAACATCAGACCCTTCTGGTCCATGAGCGGTTTTGCCGTGGGGGCCGGGAAGGTCTTTCCCTGGATGGTGTCAACGTAAATGACGGATTTTCCGGGCGATACTTTGCCTTCGATGGTGCCAGCAACGGCGGCAGCCGCAAGCGTGAAGATCAGAACTAGCGTGAATAGTAGATTGCGCTTCATGAATTTCGCTCCATTCATAGTTGTCTGCACTCAGACTGATTGGTTAGTAAACGAATTCTAAACCCAGCACCAGCGTGTTGGTATGGAACGGATTGAGGGCCACCGGCATTCCGGTCAGCGGATTGGTCGCTATCACAACAGTTTGTGACGGACGGAACTGGTATTCGACCGAAGCTTTGATGTTGGCGTGGATGAGGAATTGCACGGCCGGCGTGATCCGGTTGCGTGTCGAGCTGAACGGCCCGTTAAAGGGAGCACCAACAAACGACGGATTGGTGGACAGTCCGTTGATGCGATCGGAGGTCGAGTTCACGCCGTCGTAGCGGATCATCACGTACATCCAAGGATAGGCCAGCCATTCGGCGTCCACGAAACCACCGCTGAAACTAGCCCCCGTGCTGCGAACAAACCCGATCGGTACGGACTCGCCCAGGTTCTGCAGCGGAATCAACATTCCACTGGAATCGATAGGCAGCAGATTCATATCGTGTCCGTACATATACAGGCCGTTGAACTGCAGGTTGTGATAGTTGAAGGTGAAATTGCCACCGACCCGGTAGAACGGCTCCCGCGCGGTGACGACCGTCGCCGTACCGTCGCTGGTTGAGCCCAGCAGCCGCTGCACCGAACGTCCGTAGAAATAGTACGTGCCGAGGTTCAGATAAGTGTGGTCGCGGGGACCGCTATGTCCCGCCGCCTGAATCGCGTTGCGGCTTTCCTTGTCGCGCTCCAGATTGAAGCGGTATTGGAATTGGGCGTAGATGTCCTTGAAGTTTGCATCGGAGGAGACGCCCAAGCCTCCATTGTTGCTGCCGGTGGCTTGGGGAACATAAGGACTGCCGGGATTCGCGTCTTGCCCCACGCCACTGGTGTTCTGGTCAATGAAGGCAATCGAATACTGGTAGCCGCCGGTGTGCAAACCGCCGCTCAACTCGATTCCCTTCCCAGCATCCGCCATGGTGAATTGGTTGTTGACGAATTGCTGCAGCGGAACCATCGAGTTCATGGCTCCAATATTGGCCTGGGTATAAATATCGTATGGGCTGGTCCAAATGCTGCGCGCCTGGGTGAATGGGAGCTCGAGTTCGAACTGTCCGATGCGAAGGCTCAACACGTTCGCCGGCAGCTTCATCACGCGGCCGATATTGACAAATTTGAGATAAGCATCACCCAGGCCACCATTTGCGTTCGCTCCGCTGACGCTAATGTCGTCATCGACCCAGAAAGCAATGTCACTCCCAAAATTGCCGGCGGTAAAGATGCTGAAGAGTCCGGTTTCGAAGTCGGTCGTCGGGACAAACGGCGGCAACGTTCCGCTGGGAGTCAGTGCGGCAAATTTCCCACTACTGGTGCCGGTGTACTGGAAGTAGTTGTTGTAGCGCAGTCCGATGGGTGGAATGCCGGGTATGGTGCCCGGCCAGATCGCTTTCGGCCAGATCTCGGCGTTCGCCGGCGCTCCCAGCATTACCGGGGGAATCTTGAGCATGGACTCATCGTCTTTGGGAAACTTGAAACCGGCATCTTTGAAGGCCTTGCCAAAGTCGTTCAGTTTCGGGAAGTTGATGTGGCATGTGCTGCAACTGGTGCCATACTGGCGGGAAAACGCCGGAATGGCAACGCTCGGTTGCGCCATAAATACCAATAGAACCAACGCTATAACCGAAAGAAGTGTTCTGCCTGCACGGAACGGATGCCACGACATTGCGACCCTCCTCTGTGGGCGCCAGGGCGACGTGCGATGAAGCCGTGCGTAGCCCAAGTGCGGTCTGGCTTATTGGAAAGGAAGTATTTCGTTTCTGTTAACCATTCGGCAGTGATCTTCGTCACAACTACTAGTGATGGGAGTACTACGGAGCCCGGCGCTCGTAGCTACGGTACTTGATCGAGACTTACTCCCGATCTCATGGCAGGCGCCCCCTCCCCGCCAATTTCGACGGCCGCCGCTGTGGGTTGACCACTAACAGACGCTCCGAATGAGATGATGCCACTCTCGCGATCGTGGTCGGCCTTCGCCAACAATGGGAGATACTTCGCCGTGATACTGCCCAGAAAGAGAAAGAGCACGATGGGGAATACAGCGAATCGCACCAAAGAAATCGGCTGGGGATCTCCTTCACCGGCGGTTGTCGGCAAACTCGGCCGATTTGCTGGCGACGCTCCACTCGGTGGTTCCGATCCGATAGAAATGATGGAGGCGGTTGCGGTCGCAGTCGTCGAAGCGCGTGTCGGGTAGAGCGTCAGGTACACATAAACGTCCTCCGCTTCATCCTCGCTCAAATAACCAAACACCGGCATCCTCCCACGGCACAGCAAGGGTGGCGCCCCCATTAACACCGGCGCGCCCTGGGTGACTTTGCGCACGAATCCTGACAGGTCCTTCCGCGTGGTGAGGGCACTCAGCGGAGGAATCGCGCCGTCCAGGATTTGCTGCGAACTGGGGTCCGCTCCAGTCGCGGAGTGACAGATGTGGCACGTGGATTTGGCTATGTGTTCACCCACACGGACTCGCGATACTCGCAATGTCACCTGCTCCCGTTCTGCTCCCGAGACACCAGCAAGCTGCTTCAAGTAGGCCATGAGCGCACGGATCTCGGGTTCGCTCAAGTGGGAGAATGGCGGCATATTCTCGCCGCCCTGGTGGAGTCGCAGCAGCAAGGCCTTCCTGGATTGCTTTGCCATCTCTGCCGCAGTTGCCGGATTGACGTCCATGCCGACCGTTTTCATTCGCTCCATGACAAGCGCGACGGAAGTCGAACGAACCGGGTTGATGACGGAGTTGATTTCTGGAGGAGCCCCGAAGCCGGATTCACCGTGGCATCCGCGGCAATTCATGCGGTACAGGTCAGCGCCACGGACGGCGACTGTCTGAGTCGCCAATACCGGCAAAGGTTGTGATTCCCAGCGAGGGATGTCGTCGCCCGGCATGGCCTCGGACGGCCCCAGGCGGCCGGTCTTGCCCATGCTTGTTTCATTAAAATCCCTGGCGAGATGACGCAGCCAACTTTCGCCTTGGACATCCGTCACCGCAAGGTTTTGTGCAGTCAGCCAGCATCCCGCCAGGAATACCCCCGCCACCAAACAACGTAGAAGTTTGCGCATCGCATTTCTCCATCGCACACCCGCCTCGTAAGCGGAGCGTGAAACTTAATCCGTTTCGAAACAGTCGTATTTGTTCCAGAACATCGTTGTTCTTCATCAATGAGTTAACCGTACGACCGCGCATCGGCGGGTTTGTCAGCGGTTGGTCACGGTGGCGTCAAAGTTATGACAAGCTTCTTCGGGGGCGACTTCGGCGAGATTTGGTCGTCACAAACAACTTTGATTGAGGCCCTGTAGTGGCTGCAGACCGCTGTCAGCGCGGCTGAGACAGATATCCCGCTTCCTGATCAACAAGAGCTTGCTGGATGTCTGCATGAGTTGGGCGGATGGTTGTGAAGCGCAAGCGCCACCGGATCGGCGATATCTAGATTGGACAGCGCGTATCCGGAGCTACGTTAGGACACAGTTATGCGCTGATAAAATTGACAAAAATTTGACAAATGGCCGCTATCGCGTGGGACATCTCAATTCAATCGGCTGCTCTGCTGGCGGAGCAGCGATTACCGTTTGCACAACGTTTCCCGCATGCTGCCACCATCCGCGAAAGTCGGTTCCGCCGTCACAATGAACTTGGAGTGCGCGCCAACTGGTTCCGGAAGCGTTCGACAGCTCAGAAGGGCGACCTGCTTCCGTAGAGCGCGCGTCCGTCGCTCCGAACCATTGGCGCTGCGAATCATTCAAGGTGACTGAGACGCTTCGGGTGTCAGCCCGCAGCCCGACTTGCAGCGCTTTTAGCGCGCTTTCCTTCGCACTCCAGAGAAGAGATACCAGCAGCGGTCGTCTTTCACCATCGGTCCTTGCGATCAGTACCTGCTCTTCTTGCGTAAAGTAATCAGCTATGAAGGCATCGCTTCTTGGCTCAACGATTTCCAAGTCGCAACCTAGCTTCCCATCGCCAACAGCGACGGCGCACATGGCGATGCCGCTTCGGTGGCTAATCGAAATGCTAACGGCATCCCCGTTGCCGACGATGGTCACTTTGGGTTGGCCGGTCGAGGCTGGAATAATCTCAATCAGCTTGAGAGATGGATGGTCATTGGGCCGTTCCAGGCTGGCCGCGACGGCACACTTCGCGGTCCACCGTCCCAAACGCCAATCGGCGCGACGCTTGGCAAAGTGAAAGCCGCTCAATCGCACTGCTTCACTCTCGCAAAGCCAATCGTCCTCTGCCGGCACATCAGCTTCGGACTGCTGCAGCCAATAGACGTCCATCACTAAGCCAGGGTGGGCACGGATGCCTCCACCGGTTTCAGCGTTATCGTTGACTTCTCTCTCTCCCTTGCGATGCCCGATTCCACCGCATGGATGAGATAGGGGCGAAGGTCCGCGGGCGGAAGAATGTGATGCAGCGCCCCCACTTCCAGGGCCCGATGCACACTATGCACGTGATCGAACTCTTCGGCCATTTCTCCCAGCTTCTCGGAGTGCACAACTTTGAAGAGCTCGTTCCACTGGGCGCGCAAGCGGTTCTTCTCCACTCCTTCGGCTTTGGTCATGGCTTTGTTCATAGCCTCGGTCAACGCCTGGAGACGCGGATCTCTGCGGGTCCTGGCTTCGACTTCACCGGCAAAAACTACGGCCGCCGCCGGTGCACCGCCGATGACTGAGGCGAATGTCCCTTCCAACGCGACGACTTCGAGATTCTGGTTCAACGCCCGCGAGAAGACCACATAGGCGCCACCGTGATATCGGGAGATCACGCAAAAGACCATGGGACCTTTGAAGTTCACCACAGCTCGTCCAATCTCTGCCCCGTACTCGAGTTGCAATTTGCGCAGCGATTCTGGCGAACCATCGAAACCGGACAGGTTGGCCAGGATCACGACCGGCCGGTTATTGCTGGCCGCGTTGATGGCGCGAGCCACTTTTTTCGAGGAGAGCGGGAAAAGCGTCCCGGCGGTCCATTGATCCGGGCCGTCGGCGGGAACGAACCCCAACCTGGGTGAGGGATGGGATTCGATTCCGATGAGGCAAACCGGGTAGCCACCAAGATGTGCATCCCAGACCACTCCGGTCTCGGCGGCACGCATGCCGGACCAACGCTCCAAAGGAAGGTGGTCCTGATCCATGACCGCCCGCATCACTTTGCGAATGTCGAAAGATTTCTTGCGTCCGGGATTCGTCTCGTCGGAGAAGATCTCCCCTATGGAGGTGAATCCACCATCGCCGCTGTGAGAGTGTGGAAACGACCGGACGTCCCGATCGATGGGATCGGTGGTCACATCACGGCGAGGAAAGCGCTCCCCCGGCGCCACGTACGCGTGTTCATAGTGACGCAAGAGGATCTGGCAGGCTTCATCGATATTGCGGGCCCAATACTGCGCCTGGCCGTTGGGCCCCATGATGCGATCGTAGCCGCCGATGCCTTCGTTGTCCTCGGCTGACACGCTTCCTGAGTACTCCAACGCCCGCTTGCCAGTGAGTACCATCGCCGCTTTCGGTGTCATGATCAGAATGCCGCGGGTATGCATGAGCATGGTCGCCTCGGCATTCCAGTAGGGCTGCGCGCCGACGTTGATCCCATTCACCACCAGGTTCACTTCGCCGCCCGCCTGCGTGAATTCAATCAGGCCGCGCAGGACGCGGGCGATCCAGTCCATGTTCTCGACGCCGCTCGTCATGGATATTTTGGCGCCAGCCGAGAGCGTGAACCACTCCAGAGGAACGCGCATCTGTTGCGCAAGATCAAGGGCCGCCGTCACGCGCCGGCATTCCGGCTCGGCGATTGCGCCCAGGTCCTTGCTCGGGTCTCCCATCAAGACGACGCGCGTCATGCCTTCGGGATACTTACTGGTGAAGTTGCGGATGACTCCGACGATTATGTTGGATGTGTTCTTCCCATACGGACGCTCAACCGGCACCAGTCGCCCGTCGGAATCGAGATCGTATTCGACAAAATCTCCGGATGGGAATTTGGTCGCCGTTCCATCAGGGATGGGCGTCAGCATCTTGATTATTTCGTACGGGTAAATCATTCCGCGCTGGCGCATCCGAACGACTTTCTGGGTGTACTCGTCCAGTGGCTTCAGCGGCTGCTGTTTGCTGACAGGCCTGATGGTCATCAGCTGACCAGCGCCGCCCGGACTCGATATGCGCACCATCATGTCACGCAACTCACTCGTTTCTGGTATCGGTATGCGGGCCCGCACAGCCACCTGCTCCAATCCCAGGCCATCCGTCGATGGCGCGAGTTTGTGCACGATGCCTTCCAACTCTTCCCGCCTGAAACTCAGCGGTGGCCAGACGTACAGCAGGATCCGGTTCCAATGAAGCCGTTTGTTCGGTCCGCGTCGCGACTGGAACAGACGTATTCCTGCCACCGCTTCCGCAAACATTCGCTCCAGGTGGGGCAGTTGCACCATGCGGCCTTCCTGGTCCCGCACGGGCGTTAGGTCGCGAACTTCCGCAACCGCAAACAGCCGCTCATCCTTCGGGTTGTCTTTGGCAACCGCGTACAGGAGGTAAACATCTTCCACTGACGGCAGCCGTTCCACGTTGAAGTTATTAAGCCGCCAGAGATGCAACCGCTCGGCCATCATCGGATGAATTCCGCGGACGAGCTTCGCTTCCTCGTACCCGTTTGCGGAGGGACGATAGGTGAAGTGCTGCATTCCCCCGATTCCCGGTCCGCGGTCAGGGCCCGCTATTGCCACCACGATGTGCGAAATCGTGCGCGGGAATCCAGCCTGGTTCAGCACCGAGGCAATATCCTTCTCAACCAATTCCTGGTCCGACATGAATTCCGGATTCCACGCATAGAAATCGATGACGATGTCATGGTCGGCCGGTACTTCCTGGATGCACGGGAATAGCGCGCGTGCGGCATCCGACAGCCGTACATACTCGGTATTGGTACTGAAAACGTGGACATGCCTGCCATTGTCCTCGTACTCGGCTGAAATGCCGGCGCAGCCATCGATTGGCACATCGCGAAATTTCGTCAGCGTCTGTCCGCGGTAGTAGCGCGTCGTAACGATCTCCAGCATCAGCTGGTGCAAGCCCCGTGGTGCGTCGGCAAACCGGCCTGAAAAGAGGCCGGACAGCGGTTGCGGACACTCGATGAGTGCGGCCACTCTCTGGCGACGGTCCGCCGCGTTGGGGTTGGCCGCCAGGTAGGCGAGATGATCTTCGGCTTGCGCATAGATCTGCTTCCGCGCCCGCTCAAACACTGGCTGCTCGAAACAGCGATAGCGGACTTCCCGCGCCAGGTCGCTGACTGCAGGGAACTGCCCCCGTGTGACGTGTATCAACCGGCCGAGAAGCTTGCGGAATGCTTCGTCGGCCCGTGGTGCCGGGGCCTCGACCCGCCCCAGATGCCGTTCGAGCAGTGCCACGATTGGTGCGATCTGTTGCTCCACGCGTTGGTGGGATTTGTAGAGCCAAAGCAGGCTCTCTTCCAATTCGGTCGAGCGGTCCAGTGTCAGAAGTCCGTAGTGGACCATCGCCCGCCGCAGCGCTTCGACGAACATGGTCGGCAGTCCCTTGCCGCGGGTCTCCAGCATATGCAGATACGAGAAGAGATATGTCTCGGCGCTGCGCTCCTCGCCCCCATTAAGGTCGTCCATCTCTGGCTGACGATCAAACAGGGAGCAAATGTCCACAAAAATTCCCAGCACTTCATCTTCACGTCTGGCAATTTCCTCCTGATCGGCAGCCGCTTCAGAGGAAGGGCCCCAGTCGGAGAGCGCGCGTACGACCTGCGCTGGGTCAACGTCGAAACCCAACATGAGTTCGCGGAGATCGTTCAGGTTCTTGCTCCAACGCGTGGGGGCAGGTTCTGCGCTCACGCTCGGGTTGCGCGACGCGCCAAAATCAATCCGCCCCGTTGTGGTCACTGCATTGTCGTCACCTGCCGGTTCAATCTGCAGGAGCGGCGCCCCCGTGTCGACCTGTACGTGGGGTATTGCCATGACCTGCCGGACCTTCCCCGAAAAAGGGGCACGCACCGGCATCTCCATCTTCATGGCTTCCAACACCGCCAGCGTATCCCCGGCAGTCACCATGTCGCCCGGTTCCACGGCAATGGACACGACAACCGCCGGCGCCGGCGAATGGACGATGCCACCATCATCCCGGTCGACGGAATGCGAGACTCCGTTCACCTCGATGCGGTAGGTCAATCCTTGCGCGGCGGAGATAACGTGGAAGCGGCTGCCGAACGCCGTCAGCCAATATTCGAACTGCCCCAAGCTGTGAATGAGGACATCAATGCGGGATCCATCCACGTCCACACGGTAGCGATGGAGGTCGAGGCAGAAAACCTTGACCGCGTAAGAATGTCCCCGATGCAGCAACTGAACGGTGCGGCCAACCTCACTTCGAACCTGTGGACGCCCGCGCACCGCCGACGCATAGAACTGCACCTGCTCCACTGCCAGGTCGGCTGCGCAGGCTTCGATCGCCGCTTGCACAAGCGCCACATCGGCGTAACGGGCCGACAGGTTGCCCCCGTCCAGCGCCCTGCGGTCCAGCCACCCGATATCGGCTTCCGCTTTGAGTATCTCGGGACAGTTCATCAACTCCAGCAGAAATGCTTTGTTGCTGGCGCCGCCCTTGATGACGACTACGCATTCGCGCAGCGCCCGCTGCATGCGCGAGAGCGCTTCTTTTCGGGTCTGGCCGTAGGTGATGATCTTGGCGATCATCGAGTCAAAATCAGGCGGCACGACATCGCCCACCGCCACGCCGGTGTCAATGCGCACGCCCGGTCCGGACGGAAGCCTGAACCTCTCAATTAAGCCCGGTGCCGGCGCGAAACCGTTTTCCGGATCTTCGGCGTTCAGTCGAACTTCGATGGCATGACCGTAGGTCGCCGGGGGCTCGCCTTCCAGGCGCTCCCCTCGTGCAATTTGTATCTGCAGCTTCACCAGGTCGACCCCGGTCGTACATTCTGTGACGGGATGTTCGACTTGGAGGCGGGTGTTCATCTCCATGAACAGGAACCGCTGGCTTGCTGCTTCGTATAAAAACTCGACAGTGCCGGCGTTCCGATAACCCGCCACCTGACTCAGTCGGATCGACGCCTGGCGCAGCGCCTGGTCTTGCTCAACGGTGAGCACGGGCGAAGGAGCTTCTTCCATGACTTTCTGGTGGTGGCGCTGGATGGTGCAGTCGCGCACTCCCACGGCCCATGTCGTTCCATAGTTATCGGCAATGACCTGGACCTCAACGTGGCGGGCCCCTTGGATCAGTTGTTCCATGAAGACTGTGGCATCGCCAAAAGCCTTGAACGCCTCAGCGCGAGCGCCCTCAAACGCTCTCGAAAGCTGGCTTGCGGTATTTACTCGCCGAATGCCATGACCGCCTCCCCCGGCGGTGGCTTTAATCAGCAGCGGATAGCCCAAGCGCTCAGCATGGCGCACGGCGTCGTCGATGGTCTCAACCGGCCCGTTGCTCCACAGCGCAACCGGCACCTGCGCTTGCTCGGCCAGACGCTTGGAGGTGATTTTGTCACCGAGTCGGCGCATGGCATCGCCATCCGGTCCGATGAACACGATGTCCATCTCGCGGCAAAAGTCCGCGAAATCCGGATGCTCAGCCACAAAGCCCCATCCCACCCACGCCGCGTCAGCACGCGCAGTCTCCATCGCCGCTGTCAAACATGCGTAATCGACATAGGTGCTCTTGGACTGATTCGTGGCTGGGTCGGTGCGCCGGGCACCACCGAGAGACACTGCTTCGTCTGCCTCGCGAACAAACATGGCATGGCGATCAGGCTCGGTATAGAGCGCAATCGTGCAAATCGATGTGCCATGTTCCCGATTGAACTCACGCGCCGCATGAATGAAACGAATCGCGGCTTCACCGCGGTTGACGATCACTACCCGTTGAAATTCGCGCTGCATAACCCTTCCGATCGGCAGAGAGCTTTGGTACTGCAATTCCATTCACTACGCCGTGACGTGCTGCAGAGCGTGCAATGGCTCAGCATCGACACTGTCGGGGAGCGTCACCGTCCGATAACCGGTTAAACGCAAGTACTGGTTGCCCCGCGAATCCACAACTTCCGCATCGAATTTTTCTCCCGTCGTGTCAGGAGTGACGACGGCGAACAAGGGGCCTTCGGCCAGTTCTGGGGCACGCGACCAACTGAGTTGATGAACATAGAGCGGTAGCCCCATCCGGTTGTGTTCACTGATTTCCAGCAGACCCGCGGTTTGGAAGCAAAGCTCAATCAGCCGCGGCCCAATCAGCATCGGTCCCTGCGATGAGTTGTGGTCGCTCGGCAAATCAACGGACATCTGGCCGACGATCAGTTCACCATCCCGCCAGGCGCGATCAAGTACCTGGTAGGCGGGTCCATGGAAGTAAATGCGGTAGATCATGGCCGCATCGACAATTCCCTCTGACGACAGCCGGAGTGGCACACCGGCGAACGCTTGTGCCGGCTGCTTGGTCACTCTCACACGAGCGGTGAAGTGAATGGTCTCTTGCGGTTGGTCCTGGTTAGGAAGCTTCCGCCGTCCAACCAGTCGGCAATCTGCCACCAGCCTATCACCTTGCGGGTAGAAGTGAGCCTGGATAAACACCGTTCGCGGCTCGTCGCGGTAGAACTTAAACGGCGCCAGGAAGTTTACTTCCTCGATTGCCTCGACACTCCAGCCAGGATGCATGCAGAGTGCGGCTTCCGCAAACGCTTCGATCCCCATGACACCGGGCAACACGGGGGTGCCGTCAATGCGGTGATCGTACAAGAACGGCTGGGCAGCCGGGTCGAGCGTGGTCTCCATCGTCAAACCACTGTAGAGCCCCATTCCTGTGATCGTGCCGACCATCGGTCCTTGCGTCGGTATCCGACTCTTGACAGCCGCGGCCAACGCGACTGTGTCCAATCCACCGGTCTCGTCCCATTCATTCAGCATAATGCCGAGACGTTGTGCGACGACCACTTCGCTACCGGCCGATCCCATCGTCAATTCGCGGCGAATCATAGGAATGCCGGCTTCAGGCGGCAGCATGTCGATGCCCGCCAACTCCATCATCTTGGGGATGGAGCCGCGCGTCGCCATTCCAATGCCGCCCCAGGCTGTCCAGTCGATGACGATGCCGCGCGTCGCCGGTCGCATGGTGCGGAAGCTGGACGTGATCTTGCACAACAAATCGTTGGCGGAGCTGTAGTCCGACTGGCCTGCATTGCCGAAGCGTCCGGCAATCGAACTGAAGGCCACCGTTGCGCCGAGTGGCATGCCGCCGATGGCATGCAGAAGGTTGAACCAGCCGTCGCTCTTGACGTCGAAGACCAGGTCGAATTCGTGTTGGTCTTTGTCCGGCAGGAAGTGGCTGCGCTCAATTCCGGCAGCATGCAGCAACACATCGATGCGGCCGCTACGTTGGCGTACCTCATCAATGATTCTGGTCACGCCGTCTGCATCGGTAAGGTTGATGCTGAAATAATAGGGCGTGCCCCCCGCCGAGCGCACGGCATCGATGGCACTCTGCGCTGCATGTGCCCTCTCCAGCCCCACCAACTCCTTTTCCACCAGCGCCGGTGTGGCGCGCTCGCCGCGCGCTTTGATGCGTTCGAACAGATCGCGCTTGAGTCCGTCTTTGTCGCTCACGAAACGAGCCAGGTCAGGATTGTTGGGATCGGGGGCCGGGACCAGATCCAGCAGGTAGAACGTTCCACCCGATGCTGCCGCCAGATCGGCAGTGATGGCCGACACAATGCTTCCCGCCGCGCCGGTGATTAGAAAGACGCTGTCCTGGTCGAGCGTCAGACCGCGATCGCTTTCAGCGAGAGGCTGCTCCTGCAATCCCACTGCCCAACGCAGGCCATTCTTGTAGCCAACTTCAACCGCGCCGGGATCGCGCAGCGTTTCTTCGAGGATGGTGACGGCAACTTCCGACGCACTCCTCCCGGCCTCGAAATCGACCGCTTTCACGTGAACTTCTGTGTGCTCGCGCTTATAGGTCTTGGTGAAGCCGACAACCGCCCCGCCCAGCGGCGCAACTGCTCCAGCATCGTCGTAGCCATGCTGACCGCCAAGTTGTGTTGCCGATACCAGGAACGTACCCGCCTGCGATATTTGCTCGTACAGAGCGCGCATCGTGGTGTACAGCGATTTGACGCGCACCCGCAATGCTTCATGCCAGCCCGCCAGTTCCATGTGGCGGAGATCGCCTTCGTTGTCGAGCGCGGGCAGCCAGTACACTCCCTGGATCGGGCCCGCCGACAGCCATTGCTGCAGACGCTCCGTGAGGGCGTTCGCATCAAGCGCGGGGTCGAGTACCAGGGTTTCCACACCCAGCGTAAGCAAGTGTTGTGTCAGCACACTGGCAACACCGTCATGGTCGGGCATAACCACGATGCGGCTGCCAGGCCCTAGCTTCACTCCCGTTGGCTTGCAGATGGTCAACGGCGGCCGCAAGCTGGGCACCGGGACGCGACGCGGAATCAAGTTCGCTGCATCGAAGCTGGCCAAAGCCGGACGGGGGCGTGCAACCGGCGTCACAGCCGGGGATGGCGCGACCGCCGCCGGGGCTGATGCAGCGGACGTCACCCCTGAGTTCTGTTTATCGCGCGCGAACTGGATGACGTGTGCCAGTGTAGGGAAATCGCGCAGCTTCATGTTCTCTTCGCGGGGAATGTTATACGCCGCCCGCACGGATGCAAACATCTCCGCCTGCTTGACGGTGTCAACCCCAAGGTCCGCTTCGAGGTCGAGGTCGAGGTCCAGCATGTCCTTGGGATAGCCGGTCTTTTCGGCGACGATTTCCAACACTTTCTCTCGTATGGCATCGTCCGCCACCAGTTGTGCGGTGGCAAAAATCGGTGCAGTCGCAGCTACTTCAACGGTCGCGGGCTTAGGCGCAACGCCCGGTGCGAGATCGGGACGACTGTCGTACACGAACCGGATTACATGAGCGAGTGTCGGGTAGTCCCGCAGCTTGCGGTTCTCATCGCGCGGGATATTGTAGATCTCGCGGACGGCGGCGAACATTTCCGCCTGCTTGACCGTGTCGACGCCGAGG
>Ga0208478_1000201_pt1 | contig 23174 bp, 27 predicted proteins | sample NGESurdeep072012_5_FD_184462 | JGI IMG/M metagenome (GOLD analysis project Ga0208478, IMG submission 184462) | Arctic peat soil microbial communities from Barrow, Alaska - NGEE Surface sample 415-2 deep-072012 (SPAdes) | ecosystem: Environmental > Terrestrial > Soil > Wetlands > Peat ...
GTACTCGCCCTCGTAGCGGATGCCCTTGCCCTTGTAGGGCTCCGGCTTGCGCTGCTTGCGGATGAAGGCGGCGATCTCTCCGACCTGCTGCTTGGAGGCGCCGCGGACGACGATCCTGGTCGGCATCGGCACCTCGAACTCGATCCCCTCGGGCGCCTTGACGGGCACCGGATGGGAGTAGCCGAGGGCCAGCTCCAGGTCGCGGCCGCGCAGCTGGGCGCGGTAGCCGACGCCCTGGATCTCGAGGCGCTTCTCGAACCCGGCCGTGACGCCGGTGACCATGTTGGCCACCAGGGTGCGGGTGAGGCCGTGCAGCGCGCGGTGCTCCCCGCGATCGGTCGGGCGCGTGACCTTCAGCTCGTCACCGACCTGCTCGACGGTGATGTCGCGGTGGATCCGCTCGGTCAGCTCGCCCTTGGGGCCGTTGACGGTCACACGCTCGGGCTCGATCGCGATCGAGACGCCGGCGGGCACGGGGATGGGCTGTCTTCCAATTCGGGACATGGCGTCGCTGAGTGTCTACCAGACCTTCGCCACGACCTCGCCGCCGACGCCCTGCATACGGGCATCGTGGCCGGTCATGACTCCCTTGGAGGTCGAGATGATCGCGGTGCCCATGCCGCCCTGGATGCGGGGGATGTGGGCGTGGTCGACGTAGGTGCGCTGGCCGGGGCGGGAGACGCGCTGCATGCCCGAGATCACCGGCTTGCGGTCCTCGGTGTACTTCAGCGTCACCGTGATCCGCTCGCCGGGATGATCGGAGCTCGGCGGCTGGAGCTCGAAGCCCTCGATGTAGCCCTGCTCCTTGAGGATCCGGGCGAGCTCGCGCTTGAGCTTCGATGAGGGAATCGTGACGTCCTGATGCTGCGCCTTGGCGGCGTTGCGCAGGCGGGTCAGGAAGTCGGCGATGGGATCGGTCATCGACATGGTCGGTTACCAGCTCGACTTCGTCATCCCGGGGACGTATCCGTTGTGCGCGAGCTCGCGCAGGCAGATCCGGCAGACGCCGAACTTGCGGTACACGGCCCTGGCGCGGCCGCAACGGCGGCAACGGGTGTAGCCCCTGGTCTTGTACTTGGGCGTCCGCTGCTGGCGAACGCGCTGTGAGGTCTTTGCCATGTGCTCCTAGATTCCTAAGCTGGTGTCGTGGCCGCCTGCGGGCGGCCTTCCTTCGCGAACGGCATGCCGAGCGCCTCGAGCAGCGCGAACGACTCATCGTCGCTGGCTGCCGTGGTCGTGATCGTGATGTCCAGGCCGCGGACCTGGTCGATCTCGTCGTAGTCGACCTCGGGGAAGATGATCTGCTCGCGCACGCCCAGCGAGTAGTTGCCGCGGCCGTCGAAGGCGCGCGGGTTCAGCCCGCGGAAGTCGCGGATCCGCGGGATCGCGATCGACAGCATGCGGTCGAGGAACTCGTACTGACGATCGCCGCGCAGGGTCACGGCGAGCCCGACGGGCATCCCCTCGCGGACCTTGAACTGGGCGATCGACTTGCGGGCGCGACGGACGTTGGGCTTCTGCCCGGTGATCGTCGCGAGCTGCTCGCTCGCGGCGTCGAGCACCTTGGAGTCCTGCTTGGCGTCCCCGACGCCCATGTTGACCGTGATCTTGGTGATCCGCGGTGCCCGCATCGGGGTCGTGTAGCCGAAGCGCTCGATCAGCGCCGGACGGATCTCGTCGTTGTAACGGGTCTTCAGTCGTGCCGGCATGCTCAGTCGATCCTGGTTCCGCTGCGCTTGGCCACGCGGTAGCGCTTGCCCTCGTGGATCTCGATCCCGATCCGGGTCGGCTTGCCGTCCTTGGGATCGGCGAGCGCCACGTTGGAGGTGTGGATCGGGCCTTCCTTCTCGATCACGCCGCCGCCCTGCTCGCCCGTCATTCCCTGGCGCGGACGCTGGTGGCGCTTGACGATGTTCAGTCCCTCGACGTAGACGCGGTCCTTCTTCGGATCCACCCGCAGCACCTTGCCGCGCTTGCCGCGGTCCTTGCCGCCGATCACGATCACGTCGTCGTCGGTCTTGATTCGTGCGGGCATGGCTACAGCACCTCGGGGGCGAGAGAGACGATCTTCATGAAGTTCCGCTCACGCAGCTCGCGCGCCACCGGGCCAAAGATGCGGGTTCCACGCGGGTTGTTGGCGGCGTCGATCAGCACGGCGGCGTTCTCGTCGAACGCGATGTAGGTCCCGTCGTCGCGGCCATAGGACTTCTTCGTGCGCACGACGACCGCGGTCACGACCTCGCCCTTCTTGACCGAGCCCTGAGGACTCGCCTGCTTGACGGTGGCCACGATCACGTCGCCGACGCCCGCATAGCGGCGTCGCGAGCCTCCGCGGACGCGGATCACGAGAATCTCGCGCGCGCCCGTGTTGTCGGCCACGCGCAGGCGTGTCTCGTTCTGGATCACTTCGCACGCTCCAGCACTTCGACCAGACGCCAGCGCTTGGTCCTCGAGAGGGGCCGGCATTCGCGCACCACGACGGTGTCGCCGATGTGGGCGTCGTTGGCCTCGTCGTGGACGTGCAGCGTCGTCGAGGTGCGCACGATCTTCTCGTAGCGACGATGGCGACGGGCAAGGTCGATCCTGACCGTGATCGTCTTGTCGGCCCGGTCGGAGGTGACGATGCCCTGGCGCGACTTCTGCCGGCCGGGAGCGTGCTCGCGGGGCGGGGTCGCCTCCGAGGAATGCTCCTGGGCCCGTGCCTTGGCGCGCGCACGCTCACGCCCCGTGCGCCGGGACGCGGCCTGACGGGTGCGCTCGGTCGCCCGTTCCTCGCGCCGCTCCTCCGCGGTGCGCGGCGTGCGGGCAGGGGCCTTCGCGGCCTTCGCGGCGCGGGCTCGCTGCCGGCGCTCCTTGGGGGCCAGAACTTCGACGGGCTCCGAGGGAGCCTGCGGCTCGGGCGTCGCGGCCTCGGGTGCGGCCTCTGCGGGCGCCGCGGCTTCGGTCTCTTCGGGGTTCTCTGTATCAGCCATTGATCTCGGATGTGTGTCGGTGCTTGATGTCGATGCCGCGCTGCCCCGCGATCGTCAGCGCACGGGCGATGTCGCGCTTGGCGGCCGCCAGGACGGCGGTGTTGTCGAGCTCGCCGGTGGCGTGCTGGAAGCGCAGCCCGAACAACTCGCGGCGTGCGGTACGGATGTGATCGAGCAGCTCGGCGTCGCTCAGGTCACGCAACTCTGTGGCCTTCATCGCGTCAGCCCTCTTCCCGCATCACGAACTTGGTGCGAACCGGCAGCTTGTGGCCGGCCAGTCGCATCGCCTCACGGGCGAGCGGCTCGGGAACCCCGGCCAGCTCGAACATGACGCGGCCCGGCTTGACCACCGCCACCCAGCCCTCGGGTGAGCCCTTGCCGGAGCCCATCCGGGTCTCGGCCGGCTTCTTGGTGAACGGCTTGTCCGGGTACACGTTGATCCACACCTTGCCGCCGCGCTTGATCTTGCGGGTCATGGCGATACGAGCGGCCTCGATCTGGCGGTTGGTGAGCCAGCCGGCATCGAGGGCCTTGAGCCCGTACTCGCCGAACTGGACCTTCACCTGACCGCGGGACAGGCCCGCGCGGCGTCCACGGTGTTGCTTGCGGTGCTTGACGCGCTTGGGGGAAAGCATCAGCGGGTGATCCCTCCTGCGGGGCCACTCGAGCCGCCACGGCCGCCGGAGCCGCCGCTGCGACCGCCGCCGCCACCACGACCGCCGCCACCGCCGCCACTGGAGCCGCCGCCGCGACCGCCGGGACCACCGGGACCACCGGGGCCGCCGCCACGACCGCCGGGGCCGCCACCGCGACCACCGGGTCCGCCGCCACGACCGCCGGGGCCGCCACCGCGACCACCCGGTCCGCCGCCACGACCGCCACCGCCACCGCCACCGCGACCGCCGCGACCGTCGCGGTTGCGTCCGTCGCGGCCGCCACGCTCAGGTGCCTGCGGGGCCGGCTCGTCCATGATCGTCAGATCGGCGCCGGTGTAGCCCTCGGGCATGATCTCGCCCTTGTTGATCCAGCACTTGACGCCGATCCGACCGAAGGTCGTCCGCGCCTCGTGGAAGCCGTAGTCGATGTCGGCGCGCAGCGTCTGCAGCGGGACGCGGCCGTCTGAGTAGCCCTCGGTGCGGGCCATCTCCGCCCCGCCGAGTCGCCCTGAGACCTGGACCTTGACGCCCTTGGCGCCGGACCGGATCGCGCTCGTGAGCGCGCGCTTCATGGCGCGACGGAAGGCGACGCGATTCTGCAGCTGCTCGGCGATCGACTGCGCGACGAGGCGCGCATCGAGCTCGGGGCGCTTGATCTCGAGGATGTTGACCTTGACCTGCTTGTTCGTGATCCGGTGCAGGTCGCGCCGCAGCTGGTCGACCTCCGACCCCGACTTGCCGATCACGATGCCGGGCCGCGCCGTGTTGATGTTGACCTCCACCTCGGTGGCGTTCTTGCGGATCGTGATGTCCGACAGACCGGCGTGCGACAGGCGGCCGATGATGTGGTTTCGGATCAGCGTGTCCTCGTGCAGGAAGTCGGAGAAGTTCCGTTCGTTGAACCAGTTCGACTTCCAGTCGTGGATGTAGCCCACGCGCAGACCTTCAGGATGAACTTTCTGACCCATGGTTATTCCTTCGGCGTGAGCAAGATCGTCAAATGGCTGGTTCGCTTGCGGATCTTCGTCGCGCGCCCCATCGCGCGCGGCCGGAAGCGCTTGATCGTCGGTCCATCGTCGGCATGGATGGACTTCACGTACAGGTCCTCGCCGACGAGCTCGTGATTGTGCTCCGCGTTGGCCACCGCGGACTCGAGCAACTTGCTCCAATCGCGCGCGACGGCACGCGGCGTATGGGCCAGGATAGCTCGCGCCTCCTCAACCGTCTTTCCGCGGATGTGGTCGCACACCAATCGCGCCTTGCGCGGCGACGAGCGGACGTACTTGGCCTGGGCCCGGACGACCGGGATCGGCGCCCCGGGCTCACGCGCCACCCGCCGCCGCGAAGGCGCCGGCTTGGGCGCAGCGGGCTTCGCCGGCGCACTCGGAGTCTTCTCGGCCGCAGGCTTCGCTGCCCGCCGCCCACGCTTCGGCTTCTCAGGAGCCTCATCGGCGGTGTCAGGCTCGAGCTTCTCCTCAGCCTGGGCGTCGACGTCCTCAGAGGCAGCCGCCACGTCCTCGCTCTCGTCGTCGGCGACCTCAGCATCCGAGGTCGCGTCTGCGTCGGAGGCCCTCGAGCCGGCCTCCGGCGCAGATGCGCCCTCGGATGCCGTGCTCTTGCCCCGCCGACCAACCCGCCGCTTCTTCGGCGCGTCCTCCGAGTCTGAAGGGGTCTCGATATCGGGCGTCATCGTCTCTTACCCGTCGCAGCGTGTCCGCGATACAGACGCGTCGGCGCGAACTCACCGAGCTTGTGGCCGACCATCGACTCCGAGATGAACACGGGCACGTGCTTGCGGCCGTCGTGGACGGCGATCGTGTGCCCGACCATCTCCGGGAAGATCGTCGAGGTGCGCGACCAGGTCTTGATCATGCGCTTCTCGCCCGAGGAGTTCATCGCCTCGACGCGCGTCATCAGCCGCTCCTCGACCCACGGTCCCTTCTTGCTCGATCGACTCATCGCTTCTTACCTCTTCTCCGCCCGCGCACGATGTATTGGTCTGACTGCTTGCCCTTCTTCCGCGTGCGGTAGCCGAGCGTGGGGACACCCCAAGGCGTGACCGGGTGACGTCCCGCTGTGGTTGAACCCTCGCCGCCGCCGTGCGGGTGGTCGACCGGGTTCATCGCGGTGCCGCGCGTCTGCGGGCGAACGCCCATGTGGCGCTTGCGCCCTGCCTTCCCGATCTTCACGTTCTGGTGCTCGGCGTTGCCGATCGTCCCGACCGTCGCGCGGCACTCGGCGCGGACCATCCGCATCTCACCCGAGGGCAGCCGGAGCGTGACGTAGTCGCCCTCCTTGGCCAGGAGCTGGATGCTGGCGCCGGCGGAGCGGGCGAGCTGGCCGCCGCGACCCGGAGTCAGCTCCACGTTGTGGATCACCGTACCGGCCGGCATGTTCGCGAGCGGGAGGCTGTTGCCGATGCGGATGTCGGCGCCGGGACCCGATTCGACCGTGGCCCCCACGCGCAGACGGGCCGGCGCGAGGATGTAGCGCTTCTCGCCGTCGGCATAGTGGAGCAGCGCGATGTACGCCGAGCGGTTCGGGTCGTACTCGATCTGCGCCACCTTGGCGGGCACGCCGTCCTTGAGCCGCTTGAAGTCGATCGTGCGGTAGAGCCGCTTGGCCCCGCCGCCGCGGTGGCGGGCGGTCTTGCGTCCGTTCGAGTTGCGCCCGCCGGACTTCTTCAGTCCCTCGGTGAGCGACTTCTCGGGCTTGGAGCGCGTGATCTCGGCGAAGTCCGGATACGTGACGAATCGCATTCCGGGGCTGGTCGGCTTGGGCTTGCGAATCGGCATTACTCGGAGCCCTCCAGGCCCTGGAAGATCGGGATCGTGTCGCCCTCGCGAACCTGGACGATGGCCTTCTTCCAGCGGCGCGTGCGCCCCGCGATGTTGCCGCGGCGCTTGGGCTTGGACTTCACGGACGCCGTGCGGACCTCGACCACCTTGACGTCGAACAGCTCCTCGATCGCCTGCCGGATCTGGGTCTTGTGCGCACGGTCGTGGACGCGGAAGGTGTACTTGCCGGTCTCGGCGAGCACGAACGTCTTCTCGGACACGACGGGGCGGATGATGACCTGACTGGGATCCATTATTCGGTCCCGGCCTTGTTCGCGCGTGCGGTCAGCTCGGCCAGCGCGGTCTCGGAGATGAGCAGCGATGCCGCGCCGATCACGTCGGCGACGCCGGCGTCGGATGCGGGCAGAACGGTCAGGCGGTCGATGTTGCGGAACGACTTGCCGGCTGCGGCCTCGGCCTCGGAGAGCACGACCAGCGTCGGCGACGGGGCGCCCCAGTCGGCGATTAGCGTCGCCGCCTGCTTGGTCGACGGCGCGGTGAACGTCTCGGCGTCGAACACGGCCAGCGACTCGCGCTCGGCGTGGACGGAGAGCGCGCTGCGCAGCGCCGCCTTGCGCGCCTTGCGGTTGACCTTGACGACGTAGCCGCGCGGTTGCGGGCCGAAGGCCACGCCACCACCGGTCCAGACCGGCGAGCGCGAGGACCCGGCGCGGGCGCGCCCGGTGCCCTTCTGGCGCCACGGCTTGGCGCCGCCTCCGGAGACCTTGCCGCGGGTGAGCGTCGAGGCGGTGCCGCGACGGCGGGCGTTCAGCTCGGCGCGCACGGATTCGTGCACGAGCGGCATGTTGAACCGGGCCTCGAACGCGGCCGCGTCGAGCGTGATGCTGCCGCCGCCCAGCTTGGGAGCCGATCTAGCCATCGGTCCGGACCTCCACGGTGCCGCCCTTGGGGCCGGGCACGGCCCCGCGGACGAGCATCAGGTTCTGGGCCGGGATCACTTCGACCACGGTCAACCCGCGCTGCGTGATTCGCGCGCCGCCCATGCGGCCGGGGCCGCGCAGGCCCTTGAACACGCGCGACGGGGTCGCGGAGGCGCCGATCGATCCTGGCGCTCGGACGTTGTGCGAGCCGTGCGACTTGGGCCCGCTGGCAAAGTTGTGTCGCTTGATCGTGCCCTGGAAGCCCTTGCCCTTGGACGTGCCGGAGATCTTGACCTTCTGGCCGGGCCCGAAGGCCTCCACGGTCACGGTCTGTCCGACCAGCAGCTCGCCGGCCTCGTCGCGGAACTCGACCAGGTGGCGATGCGCCGACGCATCGGCCTTCTTGAGATGACCGAGCTCAGCCCGGGTCAGGACCTTCTCCTTGCACTGACCGAATGCGAGCTGCACGGCCTCGTAGCCGTCGCGCTCCTTGGTCCGGATCCCGGTCACCGGGCACGGGCCGGCCTCGAGCACGGTGACGCGCTCGACGCGCCCGTCATCGAGGAACCGCTGGGTCATACCGAGCTTCTTGGCGAGGATCGCTGGCATCCGTGACTCCTAGGAGGCCAAGCGGATCTCGATATCCACCCCGGCCGGGAGGTGGTCGAGTCGCTGGAGCGAGTCGACCGTCTTCGGCGTCGGCTGATGGATGTCGATGAGTCGCTTGTGCGTGCGAATCTCGAAGTGCTCGCGTGAATCCTTGTCCTTGAACGGGGAGCGGATCACGCAGTAGACGTTCTTCTCCGTCGGCAGCGGGACGGGACCGGACACGGTCGCGCCGGTGCGCGTCGCCGTCTCGACGATCTCCTTGGCCGCTGTCTCGATCGCCGTGTGGTCGTAGGACTTGAGGCGAATGCGGATCTTGTTTTGAGCGATGGTTGCCATGAAGGCTTGGGTCTTTTCAGTGTTGAGGGCGAGTCCCCGGGTTCGGGACCCGCCCCTGCGTTGTCGTATCTGCTGGAAACAAAACGGCGGCGGGGCCGTCAGGCCCACGCCGCCTCCTACCTGTTACTGGATGACTTCGGTCACGACTCCTGAGCCGACCGTACGGCCACCCTCGCGGATCGCGAACCGCAGACCCTGGTCCATGGCGATCGGCTGGATCAGCTCGATCTCCATCTGGACGTTGTCACCCGGCATGACCATCTCCGTGCCCTCGGGCAGGTTGGCTACGCCGGTGACGTCGGTCGTGCGGAAGTAGAACTGCGGCCGATATCCGGTGAAGAACGGCGTGTGACGGCCGCCCTCCTCCTTCTTGAGGACGTAGACCTCGGCCTTGAACTTCGTGTGCGGCGTGATCGATCCCGGCTTGCACAGCACCTGTCCGCGCTCGATGTCCTCGCGCTTGGTGCCGCGCAGCAGGCAACCGACGTTGTCGCCGGCCCGACCCTCGTCGAGGATCTTGCGGAACATCTCGACACCGGTCACGACCGTGGTGGTCGTCGCCTTGATGCCGACGATCTCGACCGTCTCACCGGTCTTGATGATGCCCTGCTCGACGCGTCCGGTGGCGACCGTGCCGCGACCGGTGATCGAGAACACGTCCTCGACGGGCATCAGGAACGGCTTGTCCAGGTCGCGTACGGGCTCGGGGATGTAGGTGTCGAGTGCCTCGGCGAGGTCGAGAATCTTCTGCTCGTACTCCGCGTCGCCCTCGAGCGCCTTCAGCGCCGACCCGATCACGAACGGGATGTCGTCGCCGGGGAACTCGTACTCCGACAGCAGGTCGCGGATCTCGACCTCGACGAGCTCGAGCAGCTCGGGGTCGTCGACCATGTCGGCCTTGTTGAGAAAGACGACGATGTACGGCACGCCGACCTGACGGGCGAGCAGGATGTGCTCACGCGTCTGGGGCATTGCGCCGTCCGCGGCGGACACGACCAGGATCGCGCCGTCCATCTGCGCGGCGCCCGTGATCATGTTCTTCACGTAGTCCGCGTGTCCGGGACAGTCCACGTGGGCGTAGTGACGGTTCTGCGTCTGGTACTCGACGTGCGAGGTCGCGATCGTGATCCCGCGCGCCTTCTCCTCTGGAGCGTTGTCGATCTCGTCGAACGACTTGATGTCAGTACCGCCGAACTTTTCCGCGAGCACCTTTGTGATGGCGGCCGTCAGCGTCGTCTTGCCATGGTCGATGTGACCGATGGTCCCGACGTTGACATGGGGCTTATCGCGCTCGAACTTGGCCTTCGCCACTTTGGTGTGCTCCTTCTGCTCAGTGGTTGTGGTCCGCCCTGCGGGCGAACCCAATCAATCTATCTAAGTTCCGTCTGGGATTGCTGCTACGTGCCCGTCTGCTCGCCGACGACCTTCTCGGCGATGTTCGGAGGCACCTCTTGGTAGCGGTCGAACTGCATCGTGTAGGTCGCTCGGCCCTGGGTGTTGGACCGCACGTCGGTCGCGTAGCCGAACATCTCGGCCAGTGGTACGTCCGCGGTGACGACCTGCGCGTTGCCGCGCTGCTCCATTCCCTTCACGTGGCCGCGGCGACGGTTCAGGTCGCCGATCACGTCGCCCATGAACTCCTCGGGCGTGACCACCTCGACGGCGAACACGGGCTCGAGCAGCACCGGCTTGGCGCGCTGGACAGCGGCCTTCAGCGCCAGCGACCCGGCGACCTTGAACGCGATCTCCGAGGAGTCCGTGTCGTGGTACTTGCCGTCCGTCAGCGTGACGCGGACGTCGACCATCGGATAACCGGCCCGCGGGCCGTTCTCCATTGCCTCCTCGATCCCCTTCTCGACCGCCGGGATGAACTCGGTGGGGATCGATCCGCCCTTGATCTTGTTGATGAAGTCGAAGCCCTCGCCCGGCGCTGCCTCGACGTTGATGTAGACGATCCCGTACTGACCCGAGCCGCCGGTCTGGCGCACGAAGCGACCCTCGACCTTCTGCGCAGACCCACGAATCGTCTCCCGGTAGGAGACCTGGGGGCGACCGACGTTGGCGTCGACCTTGAACTCGCGCAGCATGCGGTCGACCAGCACCTCGAGGTGCAGCTCGCCCATGCCGGAGATCTCGGTCTGGCCCGTCTCCTCGTTGGTGCGGACCTGGAACGTCGGGTCCTCCTCGGCGAGCCGCGCGAGCGCGGTGGACATCTTCTCCTGATCGATCTTCGTCTTGGGCTCGATCGCGACCTTGATCACCGGCTCGGGGAACACGATCATCTCGAGCTTGATCGGCTTGTCGGGCGCGGCCAGCGTGTCGCCGGTCACGACCTGCTTGATCCCGACGCCGGCGGCGATGTCGCCGGCGTAGACCTCCTCCAGCTCCGCGCGCTCGTTGGCGTGCATCATCAGGATGCGCCCGACCCGCTCGGTCTTGCCCGTGCTCACGTTGAGCACGCGCGACCCCGCCGCGAGCTTGCCCGAGTAGACGCGGAAGTAGGTCAGCTTGCCCACGTAGGGGTCGGCCATGATCTTGAACGCGAGCGCGGCGAACGGGTCCTCGTCGGACGCGTGACGGACCGCGGGACGGCCGCCGTTCTCGGATGACTTGTCGGGCTCGATGCCCTCGATCGGCGGCACGTCGAGCGGGCTCGGCAGGTAGTCGATGACCGCGTCGAGCAGCGGCTGCACGCCCTTGTTCTTGAAGCTGGAGCCACACAGAACCGGCGTCAGCCTGATCTCCAGGGTGGCCTTGCGGATCGCCTGGCGGAGCCGGGCCGGGGAGATCTCCTGCTCCTCGAGGATCATCTCCACCAACTCGTCGTCGTAGTGCGAGACCTCGTCGAGCAGATGCTCACGGGCCGCTGCCGCCTGCTCGGTGAGCTCCTCGGGGATCTCGACGACGTCCTGGTCCTTGCCCAGCTCATCCAGGTAGAGGATCGCCTTGTTCTCGACCAGGTCGACGATGCCGCGGAAGTCGGACTCGGCGCCGATCGGCAGCTGGATCGGGACCGGGTGGGCGCCGAGGCGGTCGATCATCGTCTGCACGCCGCGCTCGAAGTCGGCGCCGATGCGGTCCATCTTGTTGATGTAGGCGATCCGCGGGACCGAGTACTTGTCCGCCTGGCGCCACACGGTCTCGGACTGCGGCTCGACGCCGGCGACGGAGTCGAACAGCGCGATCGCACCGTCGAGGACGCGCAGCGAGCGCTCGACCTCAACCGTGAAGTCGACGTGACCTGGCGTGTCGATGATGTTGATCCGGTGGCCCTTCCACTCCGCCGTGGTGGCCGCCGAGGTGATCGTGATGCCGCGCTCCTGCTCCTGCTCCATCCAGTCCATCACGGCGGCGCCCTCGTGAACCTCCCCCATCTTGTAGGTCCGCCCTGTGTAATAGAGGATGCGCTCGGTCGTCGTCGTCTTACCGGCGTCGATGTGAGCCATGATTCCGATGTTGCGAGTGTTTTCGAGCGAGACGGTGCGAGGCATGAAAGTGGTTTCTTCTGGGGTGGTTGCCGGTCATCGCCGCGGACATGAAAAAGGGCCCAGGGGGCCCGTTCACGACACGGCTGTCGAGGGCGGGCTTTTGTCTAGTAGGTCGGCGTCTCCATCGCTGGGATCCTCTGCGCCCGGGAGCGAGCACGGATGAACGCGACGCCGCCCGAGGCGAAGCCCGAATATAGCAGAGGGTCGGAGCCGTCCGGGGGCCTGGCGAGGATCGGATCGGCCGTCCCGGCGGCGGTTTTCGCCGGCGGCCTGCTCGGGGCGCTGCTGCTCGTCGTCGCGGAGTTCACGACGCTGTTCGAGGTCCACACCGCCCTCAGCCCGGCGGCCGTCACGTCGGTCTCGACAGGATCGCACCACGCCGATGCGCTGATTCCGGTCGCGATCCTCGCCGTCCTGCTCGCGTATGGCGCCTGGAGTCAGGGAAGCCGTCCGGCGCTCGTGGCGCTGGGCGTGCTCGGACTGCTGACGCTCGTGCTCGCCCTCGCCGCCGACCTGCCCGACGCCCACGCGACGGGCCTCATCGCGGCCGGATCCGGTCACTACGCCAATGCCAGCTCGACGCCCCAGGCGGGCCTGTACATGGAGACGCTCGGCGCCGCCGTCCTGATCGTCACGGCGGGGCTCGGGCTTCTGCTCGGCGGGGCGCCCCCGGGTCCTCGCCCTTCCGCTGGCGTGCATGTCCAATCCGCCCGGCAGGCATCTGACTTGCCGGCCAACTAATCCACGCCGCCACCCGCCGGGCGTTACATTTCCTAGACGCGAGGGTTGTCCCGCTGCAGCCCCCGGTCCCGTGCGGCGGGCGACCCTCGCGTTATTTGTCTGCCACGCGTGGGCGATCGGCGGCGCGGTCGTTACGCTCGGAGCGAGACGTGCAGACGCCCCGCTCCTTGCTCCCCTCTCCCCGCCGGGCCCTCGCTGCCGCGGTCGCCGTGATCTGCTGCGCGGGGATCGGATTCGGGCTCGGGCGCAGCGCGCGCGAGGAACAGCTCACCTCGATCCACACCGGGTCGCTGGCGGTTCACGCCGGGTCCCTGCGCAACTCGGGCTCGGTGGGACCGCTCTGCGGTGTGGGGAAGGCGTGCGGCGGTCACTGATGCTCGAGCCGGGTACCCGCATCGCCGGATTCCGGATCGACGGCTACCTCGCGTCCGGTGGGATGGGCACCGTGTACCTCGCGACGCAACTCTCGCTCGGCCGAGTGGTTGCATTGAAGGTGCTGTCGGCGAACCTCAGCCAGGACGAGGCGTTCCACAAGCGCTTCCGGCGGGAGGCGATGCTGCAGGCGACGCTCGAGCACCCGAACATCGTCCCGGTGTACGAGGCCGGCGAGTCCTCCTACGGCCTGTTCATCGCGATGCGCCTCGTCGACGGTCCGAACCTCAAGCAGCTGATCGGGACCCTCGAGGTGTCCGACGCGCTCGATCTGCTCCGCGGGATCGCCCGCGCGCTCGATGCCGCTCACGCCGCCGGGCTGATCCACCGCGACGTCAAGCCGCAGAACATCCTCGTGGCCGGCGGCGACCACGCCTACCTGGCCGACTTCGGACTGACCACCGCCGCCGGGGTCACGTCGGTCACCACGACGGGCCAGTTCGTCGGCACACCGGATTACGTCTCCCCGGAGCAGATCCGTGACGAGGAGCCCGACGCCCGCAGCGATCTGTACTCGCTCGGAGCCGTCCTGTTCGAGTGTCTCTCCGGCGCCGTCCCCTTCCCCCGCTCGAGCAAGATCGCCACCATGTACGCGCACCTCGAGCAGCCGCCGCCGTCGGTGCGCACGCTGGCGCCGGAGCTGCCGGTCGAGCTCGACGCGGTGTTCGCCCGGGCGTTGGCCAAGCGCCGGGAGGACCGCTACGCCAGCGCGGCGGAGCTGATCGCCGCGGCCCGGCGCGCGCTCGAGGCGCGGGCGGCGGTGCCGGCGCCGGTCCGCGCGGCGACCCTTTCGATCAAGACGAGCGCGCGATCCGTCGATCCGACCGGTGTGACCTCGGCCACCCAGGCGATCCCCGCCCGTGCCACCGCGGCGACCGAGGTCGTCATCGAGACGCAGCCGCAGCCGCCACCGCGGTGGCCGGCGCCGGCACCCGCGCCGCGGGCACCCCGCCGGCGCCGGTGGCGCGCACCACGCGGCGTCGGGCTCCTCGCCGCGGCGTGCGGAGTCGCGACGCTGGCGGGCTTCCTGGCCGGGCGCGGCGGTGAGGAGGCCGGCGCCCTGACGCCGACGCGCCAGCTCAGCCATGACGGCGTCAGCGTCGAGGTTCCGGCGAGCTGGGGGTCGCGACGCGTGTCGCTGCCGGAGCTGTTCGCGGGCGCGAACGCCGCCGCCGGGCCGGCATCGGCGACACGTGGCGTGGTCGCCGTGGGAACGACCGTGGCCTTCGGCCCGAGCCTGGTGCCCAAGACGCTCCGCGATGTCGCCGCAGTGCCGGCGCTGGGCACGGCGGTGAAGCTGCCGAGCGGCCTCCAGGGCCGGCTGTACGACGTCGTCGGCCGCCACCACTACGAGGTTCTGCTCGTGCCCAGGCGCGGGCGTGTGGCCGTCGCCGCCTGCGTCGCGCCGACGTTCGCCGCCGGCGGGGGCTTGTTCGCCGGCTGCGAGCACATCCTCAACACGGTTCGGGTCACCGGCGCCGCGCATTACCCGCTCGATCCGCGCGCCGGCTACGCCGGGTTCCTGAACCCTGTGCTCGGCCGGCTCTCCGCTCAGGCCGACGCCGGCCTCGGCGATTTCGCCCAGGCCCGCGACCCCGGCGCCCAGAGGGCGGCGGCGAACGGGCTCGCCGACGCCTACGCGACGGCCGCCGCCGCCTTCACTCGAGCTCTCGGGGCCGGAATTGTCAGCCCGCCCGAGACGGGCGCACACGTGGCGGTCCGCGACAGCCTCGCGCAGGTGAGCCAGGCCTACCGGGACATCGCCGGCGCGGCCCGCCGGCATGACCCGATCGGATACACGATCGCCCGCGCCGAGGTGGCCGGAGCCACGCAGCAGCTCGGGTCGGACCTTGACCAGCTTGCCAAGCTTGGGTACCAGGTTTCATGAGTCCCGCGCGACACCCGAGCACGCTCGCGTCGCCGGCCGCCCGGCTCGCGGCCGCCCGGCTCGCGGCCGTGACGGCCGCGGCGGGGGCGGTGCTGGCGCTCGTGGCCGTCCTCGTTCCGGCGGCGGCGGCGGCCAGGGTGGTGCGCCCGACGCTCGTCTGGGTTCACTGCATCCGCACGAGCATCCCCTGCTATCCCGGCTCTCCGGTCGTGGTCGTGCGCACCAGCGAGCTCGAGGTCGGCGCCCACGGGCTCGTGTCCCGGACCCGGATCCTGATCCCGGCCCGCGACAACGGCCGCTACTGGACCCGGAGCGTGAGCGGCCGGATGGTGCGCGCGACCCGGATGCTGGTCACGGTTCCCGCGGACGCGGTCAGCGGCGTGCTCCGGCTCGTGTCGCCCGGAAGCTCCCGCTCGAACGGAATCCGGATCACGGTCCGGCGGCCACCGGCGCCCGCCGTGTCGCCGCCGGTCCAGCCCCCGGTCACCGCCGGCGCGAGCGTCCTCAACGGCAACGGGATGTGGATCTGGTACCTGAGCGCCTCCCAGGGCGGCGATCCCGTCGCCATCGGCCGCCAGGCCGCCGCCCACGGGGTCAAGACCGTGTTCCTCAAGTCCGGCGACGGCGGCAACCAGTGGGCGCAGTTCTCGCCGGCGAACGTCGCCGCCCTCAAGGCCCAGGGCCTGCACGTGTGCGCGTGGCAGTACGTGTACGGCAACTCCCCGCTGGCCGAGGCGCAGGTCGGCATCCAATCGGCCCGCAACGGCGCCGACTGCCTCGTGATCGACGCCGAGAGCGAGTACGAGGGCCGCTACTCGCAGGCCCAGCAGTACATCCAGGCGCTGCGCAAGGGCGTCGGTGCGTCCTATCCCGTCGGCCTCGCGAGCTTCCCCTACGTCGATTACCACCCCGCCTTCCCCTACTCCGTGTTCCTCGGGCCGGGCGGCGCGCAGTACAACCTGCCCCAGATGTACTGGCAGGACATCGGCACCAGCGTGGACACCGTCTATGCCCACACCTGGCCGCTGAACCGGGTCTACGGCGCCCCGATCTACCCCCTCGGGCAGATCTACAACAGCCCGCCGGTCTCGGCTCTGCTGCGCTTCCGCCAGGACGCGGCCGCCTACGGGGCGGGCGGTGAGAGCTGGTGGGACTGGCAGGAGGCGACCACCGCCGGCTGGGGCGCGGTCGGCTCGCCGATCGGATCCCTGCCGCCCCCGAGCCCGGCGCCCGGCTACCCGACGCTCAGCAGCGGCTCGCAGGGCGACCTCGTCGTCTGGGCCCAGGAGCACCTCGTCGCCGCCGGCGCCACCGTCGCCACCGACGGCAGCTTCGGCAGCCTCACCGCTGCGGCGGTGAGGGCGTTCCAGACCGCCCACGGAATCCGGGCCACCGGCGTCATCGACGCCACCACCTGGCCGGCGCTGCTGGCGCTGAAGGCGGCCGCGCACGACTGGGCAGCGGCCGGCGCGGCCCGCGCGAGTGTGGCGAGCGCGGGTGGCGGCGGAACGCGCGCATCGGCGGCGTCGGGCCGGAACGGGCCGAAGAACGCGTTCCTGCCCGCGGTCCGGGACGAGATCGGACGCGTCGGCGCGGGGTAGCCGGGCGTCAACGGCGGCTGGGGATAGGGTGAGTCACCGGCGAGCGAAAACCAAGCCTGGCAAGGACGCAGGCGCGGCGATAGCAGCGCTATCGCCGCGCCGAGAACACAGCGAGGCGCCGGTTTGCAGCCGCTCGGGCGGGCGCCAAGACGGCGCCGGGCGCCGCTACCAGCGATAGTGGGCGAAGGCCTTGTTGGCCTGCGCCATGCGGTAGATGTCGTCCTTGCGCTTGAACGCGGCGCCCTGCTGCTGCTGGGCGTCGAGAAGCTCGTGCGCGAGGCGCTGGGCCATCGTCTTCTCGCGGCGAGCGCGGGAGAACTGGATGAGCCAGCGGACGGCGAGAGTCCGGGCGCGGCGCGCGGGGACCTCGACGGGAACCTGGTAGGTGGCGCCGCCGACGCGGCGGGAGCGGACCTCGAGCACCGGGGTCAGCGCCTTGATGCCCGCCTCGAGCTGCTCGACGGGGTTCTTGCCGCTGCGCTCGCCGAGGATGGCGAGGGCGTCGTAGACGATCTGCTCGGCGGTGGACTTCTTGCCGTCCAGCATCACCTTGTTGACCACCTGCTGTACGAGGCGGTTGCGGTGGACGGGGTCGGGTTCGATCGGCCGGATCTGGGCGGCTGCGCGGCGGGGCATGAGTGCGTTACTTCTTCACGCCGTACTGCGAGCGGGCCTTCTTGCGGTCGCCGACGCCGGCGGCGTCGAGGGTGCCGCGGATCACCTTGTAGCGGAATCCCGGGAGGTCCTTGACGCGACCGCCGCGGACGAGCACGACCGAGTGCTCCTGCAGGTTGTGCCCCTCGCCGGGGATGTAGGCGCCGACCTCCATGCCGTTGGTCAGCCGCACGCGCGCCACCTTGCGCAGCGCGGAGTTCGGCTTCTTGGGCGTGGTCGTATAGACGCGCGTGCACACACCGCGTCGCTGCGGAGCGGCAACCTTCTTCTTGCGGCCCTTGCCGGACTTGAGGCCCGGGGTGGCGAGCTTCTTCTTCGGCGCGTTACGGCCCTTACGGATCAATTGGCTTGTAGTCGGCATGCGACGCGCAAGGCTAGCAGGGCGGGCCGGTTGGGCCCTCTCCCACCATCTCAGGCCGCCCCCACGGCCGAGGAGAGCGCCTCTTCGACCGACACGTGCGGGATCCCGACCGCCTCCGCCACCGGCGCGTAGGTCACCTGGCCGCCGGCCACGTTGACGCCCGGCCTGAGCTCGGGGCTGGCCGCGATCGCCGCCCGCGCGCGGGCGCCGGCGAGCTGCACCACGTAGGGCATGGTCGCGTTGGTGAGCGCGTAGGTGGAGGTGATCGGCACCGCGCCGGGCATGTTGGTGACGCAGTAGTGGGTGATCCCGTCGACCTCGTAGGTCGGGTCGGAGTGGGTCGTGGGCCGGGAGGTCTCGAAGCAGCCGCCCTGGTCGATCGAGACGTCCACGAGCACCGCCTGGCGCTTCATCAGCCCGAGCTGCGCACGGGTGACCACGCGCGGGGCGCGCGCGCCGTGCACGAGCACCGCGCCGATCACCAGGTCGGCGTGGGGCAGCCGCTGCTCGATCTCGAGCGTGGACGCGAAACAGGTGTCGGCCCGGCCGCCGAAGGCGATGTCGAGCTCCCGCAGGCGGTCGATGCTGCGGTCGAACACGAACACCGTCGCCTCCATCCCGAGCGCGATGAAGGCGGCGTTCATGCCGACGACTCCGCCGCCGATGATCATCACGTTCGCCGCGGTCACGCCGGGCACGCCGCCGAGCAGGATGCCCCGGCCGCCGAGCGGCTTCTCGAGCATGAACGCCCCGGCCTGGGTGGCGATCTTTCCGGCCACCTCGGACATCGGCGCCAGCAGCGGCAGCCGACCCCGGACGTCCTCGACCGTCTCGTAGGCGATGCAGGTCGCGCCGGAGGCCATCAGCCCCCGGGTCAGCTCAGCGTCGGCGGCCAGGTGCAGATAGGTGAACAGCGTGTGGCGCGGCTCGAGCCGGGCCACCTCGGCCGGCTGGGGTTCCTTGACCTTGACGATCAGCTCGCCGGCCTCGAACACCGCGTCGGCGTCGGGCACGATCGTCGCCCCCTGGGCGGCGTAGTCGGCGTCCTCGATCGCCGAGCCCACGCCGGCGCCGCTCTGGATGTAGACCTCATGGCCGGCATCGGCGAGCTCGCGCACGCCGGCGGGGGTCAGCGCGACCCGGTATTCGTCCTTCTTGACCTCGGTGGGGACACCAACTTTCACGACACGAGCTCCCTTCCGCGCAAGGCGAGCCAGAACTCGATCCGGTCCCGCGCGCTCTGCAGGTTGCGACCGGTCAGCTCTTCGACTCTTCGGATTCGGTAACGCAGCGTGTGCCGGTGGCAGTAGAGCCTGCGCGCGGCTCTCTCCCACTGGCCGTTCTCCTCGATGAAAGCCTCGAGCGAGCGCATCAGCTCGCCTCCGTAGTGCCCCTCGCTGGTCTCGATCGGTCCCAGGATCGAGTCGCAGAACAGCCGCAGCGCCTCGTCGTCCTGCAACGACAGAAGCAGCTGGAAGGAGCCGAGGTCGCGGTAGGTGGCGATCCGGGGCCGTTCGGGATGCGGGCCCGACCCGTTGCCGTTGCCGTTGCCGTCATGGAAGCCGAGCGCCAGGGCCTCGAGCGCGCACCGGGCCTCATGGAAGCTCCGCCGGGCGAGCTCACCGTCGACGGCGCGGCCGAGTCCGAGCGCGGGCGAGTCGCCGAGCTCCGGGACCAGCCGGACCCCGACGCGACCGGCGACGGCCAGAAGCTCATCCTCTCCCAGCCCGGCCACGAGCGCGCAGGTGAGCGGTCCGGTCGAGGCCACGAGTCCGGGTGTCGCCTCCTCGCGCAGCGCGGCCGACAGTGCCGCCTCGACCGGAGCAGCGGGACCGCGCCCGTCGTTGGGGCGTTCGACGACGATCGCGGCGACGCGCTGCGAGAGCCCGAACGGCTCGAGGCGACGCGACAGCTCAGGGCCGCTCAGCTCACCGCTGACGACCGCGGCGAGCACGTCGCCGGCCAGGCGCCGCTCGGTGTCGTCGGCGACGCGGCCGCGGAGCAGCTCGAGCGCGACGATCGTGACCGCCTGGTGCAGCGTGAGGCGGTCGAAGTCCGAGAGTGGGCCGATGTCCTTGAGCGCGATCAGCCACGCCTCCGGCGCGCGGGCGTCCTCGGGCCCGTGGTGCGGCACCCCGTCGGCGGCCACCGGCAACGCCAGGCCGCGGTTGCCCTCCTCGGCCAGGGAGGGCACGAACGCCCGTCCCTCGCGGCGGCCCGCCCGCTCGTGCACCTCGGTCTCGAGCGCGGCCAACGCGTCGGCATCGAGCTCGCGGCGGAACGAGGCCTGGACGAGCGGCTCGCCGCGGCCGTCGAAGACGAGCACGGCCCCCCCGACCAGATTCGAGAGCGCGCCGACGAGAGCGTCGAGCCCGCGTTCGGAGAGCACGATCCGCTCGAGCCGCTCGTGCGCCGCCAGCGCCCGGCGCAGCACCGCGTACTGCTCGTTGACGAGCTGGGTGAAGGCCGCCTCGGTGACGGCGATGAACGGAAGCTCGTAGGGCACCTCGAACAGGGGGAAGTCGCGCTCGGCCGCCGCCTCGAGCACCGCAGCGGGGATCTCGTCGTGCATGAACCCGGTGCCGACTCCGAGTCCGGCGAGCTGGTGGTCGGCCAGCCGGTGGACGAACTCGCGCTGGCGCTCGACCGTGTTGAGCTGCATCCCGGTCGTCAGGATCAGCTCACCGCCCGAGAGCCAGGGCGTGGGGTCGAGCAGCTCGGTGATGTGCACCCAGCGCACCGGCAGCTCGAGGCCGGCCTCGCCCGCGAGGACGCGCACGTCGATGTCGCGCAGCAGCTCTCTGACGGTCAGCATCGGACGCTCAGGCCCGGTGGACGTGCATGCGTTCGCTGGCCTCGCTCAGCACGGGTCTGAGCACCGCCTCGATCTCTTCGAACTGCTGGGGACCGCTGATCAGCGGCGGCGAGAGCTGGATCACGGGGTCGCCGCGGTCATCTGCGCGGCAGATCAGCCCGCGGCGGTAGAGCTCGACCGACAGGAACCCGCGCAGCAGCGTCTCGGACTCGCCGTCGGAGAAGGATTCCTTCGTGTCCCGGTCCTTGACCAGCTCGATGGCCTGGAAGTAGCCGGCGCCACGGACGTCGCCGACGATCGGGATGTCGCGCAGCGACTCGAGCATGGCCCGGAACGCGCCCTCGTTCTCGCGCACGTTCTCGAGGACATGCTCGCGCTCCATGGCGTCGATGTTCGCCATCGCGATGGCCGAGGACATCGGATGGCCTCCGAACGTGAACCCGTGCGTGAAGCTGTTGGCGCCGTCCATGAACGGCTCCGCGATGCGGTCGGAGGCGATCATCGCGCCCATCGGCGCGTACGCGCTCGTCAGCCCCTTGGCCGTGGTGATGATGTCCGGCTCGTAGCCGTAGCGCTGGGCGCCGAACCACTCGCCGAGGCGCCCCCACGAGCAGATCACCTCGTCGGAGATCATGATCACGTTGTATTCGTCGCAGATCTCGCGCACGCGCTGGAAGTAGCCCTCGGGCGGCACGAAGCACCCGCCGGCATTCTGCACCGGCTCGAGGATCACCGCCGCGACGGTGTCGGGGCCTTCGAACTCGATCCGGGCGGCGATCGCCTCGACCAGGTCCTGCTCGGCCACGCCGGGCGAGATCCGGTAGGTGTTCGTGTTGAGCACGTGGCAGCCGCCGGGGGTGAGCGGCTCGAACGGCTCGCGCAGGCTGGTGATCCCGGTCGCCGAGAGCGCTCCGAGAGTGACGCCGTGGTAGGCGATCTCGCGTGCGATCAGCTTCGTCTTGTTCGGATTGCCGGTCAGCTTGTGATACTGACGGGAGAGCTTGATCGCCGACTCGACCGCCTCGCTGCCGCCGCTGGTGAAGAAGACGCGGTTGAGATCGCCCGGTGCCAGCGAGGCCACCTTGGCCGCGAGCTCGATCACCGGCGGGTGCGCGTAGGACCAGTTGGTGAAGAAGCCGAGCTCTCTGGCCTGATCGGCGCCGGCCTGGGCGATGTCGGCGCGACCGTGACCGATATTGACGCAGAACAGGGCCGAGAGGCCGTCGAGGTAGCGGTTGCCATGCTCGTCGTAGACGTAGCACCCCTCCCCGCGCACGATCACCGGGATCTGCGCGTGGTCGTACGCCGACATGCGGGTGAAATGCATCCACAGATGCCGGTGCGCCAGCTCCTGGAGCGTGCTCCGTTCGGTACGTACAGCCTCGTCGATACTCGGCATCTGCCCTCCCTCGGACACATGTTCGCCTTTTCGTACAACGGTAGCGGTCCGATCCGGGCCGCTCAATTAGCTGATTCGGCGTAGTCGCCCAGCACTGTTGGCCATTATGGATAGGCGCGGAGCCGCCCATCAACCCCACCGGGCCCGCGGCGTGCAATAGCTTGCCGTACGCGATGATGCTCAACCACTACCGCGACGGCAGCGGCGAGCCGCTCGTCCTCATCCACGGGATCGGCAGCCGCTGGCAGGTGTGGATGCCGGTGCTCGAGCGCCTGGCCACCGGGCGCAGCGTGATCGCGCTCGACCTCCCGGGCTTCGGCGCCTCCCCGCTCCCGGCGCCGCGCACGCCGCCGGGCGTCCGGTCGCTGGCGCGGCTCGTACTCAACTTCCTCGACGAGCTCGGCATCGACCGGCCCCACGTGGCCGGGAACTCCCTCGGCGGCCAGATCGCCCTCGAGCTGGCCAGGACCGGACGGATCCGATCGGCCAACGCGCTCTCGCCGGCGGGCTTTCACGAGGGCGCCGAGGCGCGCTTCCAGAAGCTCTCGCTCGAGTTCATGCTGCACGCAACCCGGCTGCTCGCGCCGGTCGCCGACACGGTGGCGGCCACGCCGCTGGGCCGGCGGCTGTTGTTCAGCCAGATGGCCGCCCATCCCGAGCGGATGAGCGCCGTGGACGCCGCCGACAATGTTCGTGGCGTCGCGGGGTCACGCTGGTTCGGGCCGACGCTCGAGGCGATGCTGGCGGAGCCGTTCAGCGGCGGCGAGGAGATCACGGTTCCGGTCACGATCGCCTGGGGCGAGAAGGACCATCTGCTGCTGCCCCGCCAAGCCGCGCGTGCCGCACGCCAGATTCCTGCGGCGCGATCGATCACCCTGACCGACTGCGGCCACGTGCCGACGTACGACGATCCGGACCAGGTCGCGGACGTACTGCTCGCGGGCAGTGCGGCGAGAAGCTAGACCGCGGCGCCGCCGACGGCCCGCACGGGGCCCGGCGTCAGCCAGGCGGCGACGAGGACGAGCATGAAGGCCAGGCTCTGGACGACGATGCCGAGCGGACTGGCCGACATCGGGTCGCCGAAGACGATGATGCCGCCCACGATTCCGGCGACGTTGGCCGCAGTTCCCGTGATCGCGATCACCGGCACGGCGTCCCCGTCCTGCAGTCCCTTGGCCGAGGCGTAGAAGGCGGCGACGGAGGCGGCAATGGTGACGAGCATCCACGGGGAGATCAGGCCGGCCAGGCCGGAGGTGCCGACGAGCCCCGAGATCGCCTTGATGGCCACATCGGAGACACCGAACAGGATCCCGGCGGCGGCTCCGAGCATGAAGCCGTGATGGTGCGCGGGGGCGCCGATGCGCGGGCCGATGATGAGCAGCGCGCCGACGCCGATCAGGCCGGCCTCGAAGGCGATCATGCCGGGCAGCGAGAAGCGCGAGTGGGCGCCGTGGCTGGCGGGCAGTGTGAGGCCGAGCAGCAC
>Ga0208478_1000207_pt1 | contig 23012 bp, 11 predicted proteins | sample NGESurdeep072012_5_FD_184462 | JGI IMG/M metagenome (GOLD analysis project Ga0208478, IMG submission 184462) | Arctic peat soil microbial communities from Barrow, Alaska - NGEE Surface sample 415-2 deep-072012 (SPAdes) | ecosystem: Environmental > Terrestrial > Soil > Wetlands > Peat ...
CTTCCTTCCGGTAGTTCCGCCCAAAGCAATCGCCTCGACCTCTGGCAATTGGACAAAGCTATGTACCGCAGACGCAACGAAATCGAGCGACTCTTTCAGTGACGGAAAGGCTTCCGCCGCATTTTTTCGCGCTTCGACAAACTCGACATCTTGTTTCTTGCCTTCCTCAACTTCGCCCTAATCGTTGAGGCCCTCAGGTAGTGTTAACAGCCCTAGGGGTGAGAACGGGTCGTGAATCTTCCCTCGGCGTTGCGCCTGATACCCGCTTTGACTTCTGCGATGGTTTCGACTACGGTCTTCGCCATTTCGCGAGGGCCTTTTTCGGAGTTGGAGATCAGTCCACCCAACACGATCCCATATGGGCCGCCGAGCAACTCGCAGCGCGAAATGATGGTCGCAAGATTCCCCATACTTCCTCCTCCGGTCAACATGGGGAGGGTCTTCGCGATGGGTAACTCCGAAGTGAAGGTGCGCATCATCTCGCTCTCGTCGTCCGTCGAGGCACGATAGTAGTGGGTGTCGCCGATGGGCGTGATGAATGCATCGCTGCCGAACAACCGGTGGAGCAGCGCAAAGAGGCGGTGACTGAAGCACGTCGCGTAGATACCCTGCATGGACAAGTGCGAGAAGATCGGGACGCGAGTGGATTTCCTTAGTTCGTGGAGAGCAGGGAAGCCGATGATCGTGGGATTCAGCAGCACCATGCCAATTTCGGAGCGTTGCAGGACCTCGTGAAACGCTCTCATGTCGTCGAGGTTCACCGCGGGAATGTAGTGCGGATTCCGGGACGCCAATCCAAGGCGGGTGTGGAGAGGAAGGTTGGGGAAATCGCCTTGCATCTCATCGTCCTTGGCGGCGTGGAACCCTCCTGCAAGCGGCTCTGCGATACGCCGCTCGAGTCCTTGCAGCGTCAACTCCATGTCGAGCGACGGCTTGAGGATGGCGACGAGCAACGGCGATTCGGATGCGCCGAACCTCTCCAGTACAGCGGCCGCGCCAAATGACGGTCCGCGAAACCAGTCGTATACCTGCAAGGGAAGAGTCAGATCTTCAAAACGCGCCTGTCCAAACGCGCGCATGAACGGGATCTCGCCGAACAGCACGGCGAGAAACTGCCCAACGCTCCTGTCAAACACGCTGAGCGGATAGCAAATTTTCAACTCCAACGCGGTGGTGGAACGCGGAACGATCTCAATCGCGGCGGTGGGCAAGTCTTTGAGCCGCTGCAGGTCAGCCACGAATTTGTGAAGTGCTTTCGAGTCCGCGTTCTCCGCGAGAATGGTGAGATCGACTGTTTCCATGCCCCCTCGTTAGCCCGCGCCCTGCGTGCCCAGCACCCACTTCAACCCTTCCGGATCTTCACTATTAGCCAGACGCCTCTGGTAGTAGTCCCGCAACTCGCGATGCAGGATTTTCTTCGTCGGGCCCTTAGGGAGTTCCGGCATGTTGTCCAGGCGGTTGATAATCACGATCCGTTTCGGCTGCTTAAACCGCGCCAGAGACTTGGAACAAAAGCTTAGGAGTTGAGCTTCGTTGCTGGCACTGATGTCCTTCAAGTTCACGAAGGCACAGATCTCCTGGCCCAGGATCGGGTCATCGACCCCGATGGCCGCGGACTCGGCAACATTGGGATGTTGCGACAGAACATTTTCAATTTCAGCCGGATAGATTTTCTCGCCGCCCTTAACGATCAAATCGTCCTTTCTGCCGCGGAAGTAATAAAATCCATCCTTGTCACGCAATCCAAAGTCGCCGCAGTGGTACCAACCGTTGCGAAACCTGAGCGCCTGCAGGGCTGGAAGGTTGTGGTATCCGATGGCGACATTACCGCCGCGGATGCAAAGCTCGCCCTCAACGCCATCCGGGACCTCCGCGTCATGATCGTCCACTACCTTCATGTCGCTGATGGGCATCACTAGCCCCACCGAGCCCAGCTTTCGCTTGTCGACCTGAACTGGGTTAAAGGATGAGTAAGAGGTCGCCTCGGTAGATCCGAATCCCTCGAAGATTGGGACGCCAAATCGGCTTTCGAATTTCTCGGCGAGGCTGAGAGGAAGTAGTTGCCCGCCGCAGATAATGCCCTTGAGGTGGCCCGGCTTCCCTTCGAAGCCAAAGGCGAGGATCGCCGCCAGGATCGACGGCATCACGCTGGTAAATGTTGCATGGTACCTCTCCACCAATGTCCAGAACGACCGCAAACTCGCCTTGGGATCTACCATTACGATGGAGCCGCCCGCGGAAAGCGTAGTAGTTAGCGAAACCACGAGGCCATTGTTGTGGAAGAGCGGCAGGATGCAGAGACTTCTGGTCTCGGGAGTGAATTGGAACCAGTCGGCCATGCCCTTGCCGTCTACCAGAAAGTTCATGTGGCTCAGCACTACTCCTTTTGGGAAGCCCGTGGTTCCCGAGGTATAAATGATCGAGGCGGGAGTGGTTGGATCGACTTTTGGAAGGCGAGCCTCCACCGCCCTCACATCAACCTTGGGCAGGAGATCAACGTTCGAAACCGGAATGAACTTCACCGCCGGACCCATCTCCGTCTCTAACGCCTTTAGCTTCCCACCCAGGTCTGGGTCATAGAACACAGCCGTGCTGGCACTGTTTTCCACGATGAATCGAATCTCGGGCGCAGCCAAATCCGGATTGATCGGCACCACCGTTACGCCGTGTGAAACTGCTCCGAAAAATATGGCCAGGAACTCGGGCGTATTTCGAAACAGAATGGAGATCGATCCGCCGGGCACGACGTGCGCGCTCAACCAGTCGGCGGTCCCGACGGCGAGTGCGTAGAAGGCCGCGTACGTATAGGTCCGTGAACTCTCTGGGAAGATGAGAAAATCCCGCGCCGGTGCCTGCTCGGTCTTTGCTCTCAGCAGGTCCAGAAAAGTCCCGTAGGGCAGATCCAGTGGCCGTTCCGAATGCTGGTGGGGTAGTAGCGATAACGAATTCATCCCACTTGCTCCTATTGATTAAGCTTGCTTTGCAGGTACTTCACGAGCTTTTCGGCGGACGTCAGCTTGAAGGCGTCGTCGCCGTCGATTTCAATTCCAAAGTGCCGCTCGACCCCACTGAGAAGTTGGATGTGGGTGAGCGAATCCCACGTTGGAGTGGACATCATGGTTATGGTGCTGTCGAAGCGCTCGACTTGGAGCACTTGTTCCGCCAGCGGAGAAATGGCCGCGTACAGTTCCTGGTCTGTCATGATTGCCTTTGATTAATACCTCTCAAGAATTCTACAGATGGCTTGGAAAAATTCCTCCTGGCCGTCGGTGAATTCAATGGCCACGCCCGAGGCTTCGCGCTGTACCACGCGCGCATTTACATTAAACAAACCCCGTTCCGATAACGTCAGCGAGATCGGCCCGTCGGGCAGCACATTCGGATCGCACGAAAGAAACGCGCCGCTCGTATTCAAGTACTGGGTCATGAAAGCTGTGTCGCGCTCGGGGCCACGCCAGATCAGCGCGATCTGGACCGGGGCCCGCGTTGGTCGGAAGTTGTGGCTTTCCACCTGGGCGATTCGCCGCACACGGTCCATCCTGCGGTCGATCGCTTCAAACCGGGTGGCAAAGAACTCGGTGATGATCCGCACGTTCTGCTGCACATCCGTTTTGGCGGACAAACACAGTACGTTGGCGTTGTTGATGACCTTGCAGTCGTTGGCATCCACAGGTGTGACACAGCGCGCAGCATAGATGCCGCGATGCTTGTTAGCCACGATCGAAACCCCAATTCCCGTACCGCAGATGATGACACCGGTTCCGTTGTGGACCAGCGTGAGCGTGCAGACGCGGGAACTGATGTCGACGTAGTTGTCCAGCTTGGGTTGCGAATCAGCAGCGTCAACGACATGACCGATCCGGTCCAACTCGGCCTTCAGTTGTTCGCTTTGCCATTCCGCATTGCGATCCGCGCCGTACACGATAGTCCCGCTCGGCGGCGCAGGCGTATCGCTGTCGGCGGAGAATCCCGGAACCTGCCCCTTAGGCTGATTGTCCATAGATGCTACCGCGCTGTGGAACCAGCAACGCTGCGTTCCAGTTCAACCGTCCATGCCCCAGCAATGACCGCGGCTGCTCGTATGCGTTCTTCGGCGACCGCGACAGGAACCACAAATCGAGCACCTGATTCCTCATCTGCGACGGACTGAAGGAACGTGAGCATCGGATGATTGCGTTCCGCTGGAGCGTACGCAAATACAAGTTTGGCGACATGGAGATCAGCCGCGATCTGCCTCAACGCCGAAAGAACTGCGAACTCAGCCTGCTTACCTAGCACGGTGCAGCTCAGAGATAGTACCTCAACAATCAATGCCTCCGGCGTTGATCGATACGCCAGGATGCCGGAAATGCCATAGTTCGAGAGCCGATCTGACACGACGATGCGCATGCAGCCGCCCGAGTCCATCAGCGCATCCATCTCATCTTCTGATAGTTCGCGTTGTTCGCCTTTGAGGGTAAAATCAGCCGCCATCCGCAGGATTCTATCCAGTTTAGGCCGGTCGTCGCTATCTGCCGGAGCGAGTTGAACGTGGACCTTCAGGCTCGCAAGGTAATCTGCCAACTCGGGAGACTTGACGTGAACCGGAGGAGCCGCGCATGTCTCATTGCGCTCAATCGTGCGCGCAATCTGAGCGCCCAGGAACTCCCCAAGCCGATCGAACGTCGGTTGCGTGAACGGGATCTGCCCCAACCGGTCTGCGCGGTTGTCCTGCACTTCGCCGGTAAAGGAAGACGTCGGCCATCGCAGCGGCGTAATCTGAGAATCGTTCTGTAGCCGGGCGACAATGAGATTCGCGTGGGTTTGACACAAGGTGCCGATCTTGTGACGCTCCGCTACCCAACCTTTGGAAGGACACGCCAGAAACCACACCGGCTTACCCCGTCGGGCAAGAGTCGTAATCTGAGTGAGGAAATCATTCGCCCTGGAGCGAAGTTGCTGATGAAGTGGTTGGCTCGGGGTAGCCGGGGCTCCAAGTGGGGTCGCTGATTTCAGGTCCTCACGTAACCAATCTTCAACCCGGAGGAGCACGATAGTGCCAAGTATCTGCATAGAATCCGGGGCAGTTCCAAGCATGTACTGGCTCATTTGTTCGTACTGGGAGAAGCCGACCCCGTCCCCAATCCCCGCGTTGAGGATGGCGGTTCCAAGCGAGCGTTCGATTGGCTTGCAAGTAAAGCTTGACGCGACCTGAATAATCCGTCCGGCTTTTGTATTCATGGGCTTAGAGTGGCTTACTATACCACATCCCTGGGCGAGACTCGCCGAATATCCTACGTGGAAGCACGGCGGAAAATTGGTAACCTGACCAGGAACTGCGGCGGCGCGTGGTTTCGAATGGCAAGCCAGGGAATGGGCTGGAATCATCAAGGTGCTGGACGTTGCCCGCGCGTGAGCGAAACAAAGGCGCTGGTTGCAACATAGTAAAATCGAGCACACAATTCTGGTTGGCGTGACCGGAGAATTTTATGTCCGGGTGAATATTAGAGAAAGGAATGCCGAGGCACTGGAGAAGGCTTCGGCCAAGCCTGCGCTGCGACCGCTGAAGTTGGTGAACCTGCGGGAGTAAGAGGGAAGCCAGTAGCGCGACGCCTACAAAGGAAAACGGCTCCGGAAATTGAGTCTGCAACAGCGGAAGAGCATTCGACGCAAAATCGCAACGCTAGAATAGATAGTTCGAGGAGATTAGGGCCCTAATGAGCAACGACACGGCTGCAGGTTTTCGACTTTCAACCCAGCAGGAACGGCTTTGGTCGCAACAGACCGGCAATGCCACGTCATTTTGGGCGGAATGCGAACTCCTAGTGGAAGGGCCTCTCGATGCAGCGAAGCTTCAGGCGGTCATCCGCGGGGTCATCGAACGACATGAGATTCTCCGCACGGTATTCCATCGCCGGACCGGACTGAAACTCCCCTTTCAGGTGATCCTGGACGCACCTGATTTTGCGTGGCGGGCAGAGGACCTTAGTGCCCTCGGCGAGTCCGCACAGCGCAAGAAGATCTGCAGCTTGGTCAGCAACCGCGATGCGGGATTCGATTTGGAAAAAGGTCCCGCGCTATTTGTCGTGCTGACAACCCTGGCTCCGCAGAAACATGCATTGGTGCTCAGCCTTCCGGCGCTATGTGCCGACCTGCGGACCATGCAAAATCTGGCGATGGAAATCGGGCGCGCCTATGCCGACGGTTTCGACGAGACCAACGAAGTTACCCAGTATGCCGATGTGGCGGAGTGGCAGCAGGAATTGCTGGCCAGCGACGAGACCAAGACAGGCCGCGATTATTGGCGAGACTACTGCCGCAAGATCGACTTCTCGTCGCTCGATTCGGTGTTGTCAGCTTTCGAGAGAAAGACCGCGTCCGATTTCTCGCCCGATGTAGTGGTGAAGCAGGTTGGCGTTGCCCAGCTTCCTTCCCCGCCAGACAGGTCGCCGCAGGACCTACTTTTGGCCTGCTGGCAGACACTTCTGCTGAGAATGACCGGCCGGCCTTCCGTCACTGTCGGCTGCCAGTTCGATGGACGGAACTACCCTGAGCTCGCCAGCTCCTTGGGCATGCTGGCGAAGTTCCTGCCGCTCGAATCTACCTGCGCGGACGGTACTACATTCAGTGACCTGCTCGACCAGATACAGCGTGACCGTACGGACTTCGGGAACTGGCAAGACAGTTTTTCGTGGAGCAACGCTGCTCTATCTGCCGGTTTCGAACAGGGGCCGGGGCTGCCACTGGGCTTTGATTTCGCCGAACTCCCGGGCTGCCAGATCTTCGGCGACTTGAAGTTCACGACCTTAAGGCAGGGCACCGTTTGTGAACTGTTTAAGTTGAAGTTGTCGGTACGCCGACAGGACGATCGGCTTTGGCTGGAGTTCCATTTCGACTCAGGCTGTCTGGATCGTTCGATGGTCGAGCGCTGGAGCGGGTATTTCCTATCGCTGCTGGCGGGCGCCGCTGCGGATTCCGGAACACTAACCAGGGGACTGCCCCTACTCGATGAAGAGGAACGCCGCCGTCTACTGGCCGAATGGAACCTGACGGTCGCAGACTATCCGCGCGAGCGCTGCATTCATGATTTGTTTGAAGCGCAGGCAGCCCAAACCCCCGAGGCTCCCGCCGTGCGCTATCAGGATGAAAGCCTGACTTATCGGCAATTGAATGAGCGGGCCAACCAGTTGGCGCACCACTTGCGCAGCAAGGGCGTGCACGCGGATTCGCTGGTCGGACTATGTGTTGAGCGCAGCACCAGCATGATGGTGGCCGTGCTTGCCATTCTGAAAGCGGGAGGCGCATACGTTCCGCTGAGTGCCGATCATCCCAAGCCCCGGCTGCAGCAACAGTTGGCTGGCGTCTCGGCGCTGGTTACGGAAGCTAAGTTCGAGTGCCTGATGGCGGCGTTTGGCAGCCCGTTAGTGCTCCTCGACAATGACCTCGAGCAGTGGTCGCAACAGCCCGTCAAGAATCCGCAATCCGTTACCAGTCCCGAAAACCTCGCCTATGTGATTTACACCTCTGGCTCCACAGGGACGCCTAAGGGGGTTGCGGTGCGCCACCGCAACCTGGTCAATTACACGTCGTTCATTCAGCGCCGGCTGGAGTTGGAGAAATATCCCGAACCGCTGCACTTTGCGACGGTATCGACGCTCGGCGCCGATTTGGGGAACACTTGTATCTATCCGTCATTGCTATCTGGCGGATGTTTGCACGTGATCGCGCACGATGTTGCTGCCGATAGCCAGCGGCTGAGCGAGTACTTCGGACAACACCCGGCGGACGTTCTGAAGATCGTTCCATCTCACCTGATGGCACTGCTGAATGCCGGGGGCGGAAAGCAAGTGTTGCCTCGGAAGCATCTGGTGATGGGTGGCGAGGCGTTGACGTTTCCGTTGCTAGAGAAGATCGTTGCGGCGGGCGGCAGCTGCGACGTCTTGAACCACTACGGACCAACCGAGACGACGGTGGGATCGCTGACTCTGCGGCTCAAGGACTACGATTGGAAGAACTCCATCGCACAGACCATTCCTATTGGCCGTCCCATTGCCAATACTCGTGTCTACATCCTCGACGCGCAGGGAGAACCTGTTCCAACTGGAGTTGCCGGTGAACTCTACATCGCGGGCGATGGAGTCACCGCTGGCTATATTAACCAGCCGGAGCGCAGCGCGGAACGCTTCCTGCCTGACCGCTTTGGGCCGGATGCAAGCGCCAAGATGTATCGTACCGGCGACTTGGTTCGTTATCTTGCGGACGGAAATGTTGAGTTTCTGGGCCGCGTCGATGATCAAGTTAAGATCCGAGGGTTTCGCATCGAGCTGGGAGAAGTTGAGTCCGTGCTCCTGCGGCAAGGTGGCGTCAAGCAGGCAGCGGTCCTTGCTGTTGCTAACGAGCGAGGCGAAAGATCGTTGGTGGCCTACGTGGTTGGTGCGGCCGGCAGCGAGGAGTTGCGCAGCTACCTGCGGGGACAGTTGCCCGACTACATGATTCCTACGGCAATCATCCAGATGCCGAAATTCCCGCTCAACGCCAACGGCAAAATCGATCGCCAGGCATTGCCAAAGCCCGAGGATGTGCAGGCAGAGCGAAAGGAACCGGTTTCGCCGCGGACGCCAAGCGAGGAAGTGATCGCCTCGATCTGGGGAGAAGTTCTGAAACGCGATGGAATCGGCGTGGAAGACAACTTCTTCGAGATTGGTGGACATTCGCTGTTGGCGACGCAAATTGCCTCGCGGTTGCGCGAGCACTTCCGCATCCCGGTGGCGGTGAGGACGGTTTTCGAGGTGCCGAGCATTGCGGAGCTGGCAAAGCGTCTGGATGGTGCGCGCCGTGAAGAGCAGGGCCTGGTTCCGCCTCCCATCATGCCGGTCCCGCGAGATGGGGCGTTGCCGCTCTCGTTTGCCCAGGAACGTCTCTGGGTTCTCGATCAAATTGAGCCCAACAACCCTCTGTACAACATTCCGCGCACCTTGCGACTTAAGGGAGCGCTGCAGGTCGCCGCGCTGGAAAAGGCTTTGAATGAGATCGTGCGGCGGCATGAGTCGCAGAGGACTACCTTCGCGGTCAAGGACGGGCATCCGGTGCAGGTGATTGCGCCTTCCTTGGCCATCCCCCTGGTCGTCCAAGACCTTTCTGCTCTTCCGGAAGATGGGCGCGAAGAAGAAGCGCGCCGGATCGCCATCGAGGAAGCGTTGCAGCCCTTCAATCTGGCGACAGGTCCCTTAGTGCGGGCGCGCCTGCTGCGACTAACGAGTGAGGACCATGTGCTGCTCCTCACCATGCACCACATCGTCAGTGACGCGTGGTCTGCCGGCATTTACCAGGGTGAACTGGGCGTGCTCTACGAGGCCTTCTGCGCGGGGAGCCTGTCGCCCCTTCCTGAACTTGCGGTGCAATATGCCGACTACGCGGCGCAGGAACGTGAATGGCTGCAGAGAGAGGTTCTGGAGAAGCAGCTTGCCTTCTGGCGTGAATACCTCAAGGGTGTGCCGCCGGTCCTGGATTTGCCACTCGATCGTCCGCGTCCCCAGACCCGGACATTCGAGGGCGGATGTGAGATGCTGCGGATTCCTCTGGAAACCTTGCGGTTAGCGAAGGAGCTAGGACAGCAGGAAGGGGCGACTGTCTTCATGACGCTGATGGCTGCGTTTCAAGCGCTGCTGTCACGTTATTCCGGCCAGGAACAGATTGTTGTCGGCACTGACTTGGCCAATCGCACCATGCCTGAGACCGAGCGAATGATTGGCTTCTTCATTAATCTGCTGGCGGTGCGCGGCGATCTTTCTGGCAACCCGAGTTTCCGTGAACTGTTGCGCCGCATGCGCGAGGGACTGCTGGAGGCATATGCCCATCAGGAAGTGCCGTTTCCCAAGATCGTGCAGGAAATTCAGCCGGAACGGAGCGCCACACATAACCCCATCGTGCAGGTTTTGTTCGTAATGCAGAATATTCCGCGGGCCAAGCGCGAACTCCCAGGACTCCGTATGGAAGGTTTCGAGGTACCGGTCACGACGTCTAAGTTCGACATGGCCTTGTTCGTCGCCGAGAGGCCCGATGGATTGATAGGTTATTGGGTTTACAGCACGGAGTTGTTCGACCAGTCCACAATTCAGCGCATGGTCCGGCACTTCGGAACCCTGTTGCAGAGTGCGGTGGCGCAACCCGACGCGCGATTGAGTTCGCTCGCCATGTTAAGTGCGGAGGAACTCGAACAGCAGGAAGCCGAAAAGAAGTCGCGGAAACGGTCTCAGTTCAAGAAGCTGAAAAATACCGCGCCCGAGGCGATGGGACTCTCAACGGACGACGGCAAGAAGTAAACGTAAACGCAATCTGTGTTGTCGGGAGCTGGATCAGCGGCGGCAGGGATTCATGATCCCAGTCTGCTTCTGGCACGCCTAAATAATCTTCGATTCGGCAGCGAGCGCCGCTGCGTAATCGCCGGGCGTCTGGATGTTCCACAGCGTCCAGCGCCCTACTTCCTTGGGATCGGGACGCGTCGCCAGAAGCGCGGCCGGCGCTCCCGGCGCCAGGGAGACATCGAACTGGTCCAAGGGGTGAGACAGGCCCTCTCCCAGGGCCTTGATAAAGGCCTCTTTGCGAGTCCAGCAACGGAAAAACGCTTCGTGGCGTTGTTGTTGAGGAAGATCTCGCAAGGCGGCACGCTCCACCGTCGAAAAGAACCGCTCGGCGATTTCGCTGGTTCCGAAATCTCGCCGCACTTTTTCGACATCGATTCCGATCTTGCGGTCACGGGCGAACGCCAGCAGGGCCACTCCGCCGCTGTGTGAGACATTGAAGTCGAGCATCGTGGGCGGTGCGTCCCCTACCAGTCCCGGACGTCCGTACTCGGAATAGGCAAAGCCCAATTCCTTCGGAGGGATTTGCAGATAGCAACCCAGCAGCCTTCGAAGTGTGCCGCGTGACACCATGAACTCACTCCGGTCCTTGTCGAAGCGAAACCGTGCTGCCCGTTGCAACTCGTCAGACGAAAGAAGGCCGCGGAAGGCATCAACTTCAGCGGCCTCCTGGCAGAGGCCCTGATGCCAAACATGGATCTCGTCGTGGGCTAGCGGAGGGACTTCGGAGATTTCGGGGCCGACGGGATATTCACGCACCGCGACCGTCGGAATAGGATGGGGAGCCTCGCTCATCTTCTTGACCCGGGTCAATTACTCTACGCTGATTGCGACCGCAGGGATGGCGGACGTTCCGCTCGCGGCAGGTTGCTCCGGGCGGACGCTCGCTGTGCGCAGGTGGGCCAATAGTACCTTGCTAACCAACTGCACATGAGGTTCGCGGAGGACTTCGTGATGATCTGCGTTGATCGTGTGGATCTCCAAGCCGCCCTTGCTTCGCACTCCCCAACCCAGTTGAGGGTCATCGACAAATAACGAAGGCTGTTTCGGGCGTTTGAACAGCACGACCGGAGCACGAAAGCTCGGAATAATGAATTGTTCGGGCCAATAGGCTTCGTCCCAGGGTTTCTGTAAGGCGTTGGCTCTGCCTGTCCAGATTCGGATGCGATGGCCCACGGCGCGCTTCATCCAATTCATCTGTTCGCGAATACTTGCCTTTCTAAACCAGTGCAACCGCTGTTGGTAGCCGAACAGGCGCGACTGCCAGCGACGGCGGATATTCTCCTGCACCCAAGTGTCGAAGATGGCAAACATAGCAACTTCCTGGTCTTGGGCCTCGAGTTGCAAAATCATTTGTTCCGCGATATGACAGCCTTCGCACATGGCGGCGAGGAAGTAGGGCCCGTGCGGCTGCACAGCACGCATTCCAGCAATGTACCGTTGGGCGAGCACGCTTTTCTCTTGGGGGTTAAGGGGTCGTCCCTGAACCAGCGGACCTTGCGCCTGCAGTTTGTAGAAGGCCTGGTCTTCGCCCAAGTGACGTGCCAGCAGGACATAACCGATGGAGCGGACACCAGGCAAAGCTACGACAAATATCGGCGGCAATCCACCATTGCCTGCCTGATATTCAACCACCAGAGGCTCTGGGTCGGCTTCCGACCCTTCGCGAAGGAGCTTGGCGAGTGACGCCACTGTTGATCCGCGAAATAGGCTTGCTAGAGGGATCTTTCGCCCCACAACTTTCTCGACCTCCGACAGCAGTCGAACCGCCAGCAGCGAATGGCCCCCGAGGTCAAAGAAGTTGTCATCCACGCCGATATTCGAAACGCCCAGAACCCTCTGCCAAATCTTGACCAGGATCAGCTCGAGTTGGTCGGTCGGAGTGACTCTACTGCGTGCTTCAATCTCGGACGTGGCCGGAGCAGGCAAGGCGCGACGGTTGATCTTTCCGTTGTCGGTCAGAGGCAGCGCATCGAGCTTCACAAAAGCCGCGGGGACCATATAGCCCGGCAGGCTCTGCTCCAAATGAGTGCGCAGCTCCTGAGGAGATGGGTTCTGTCCGGGTCTAGGGACGAGGTAGGCTACCAGTTTCTTATCGCCCGGCCGGTCTTCACGTACCACGACTACAGCACTGTCGATACTCGGATGGCTGGTCAGGACGGTCTCAATCTCACCCAACTCGATGCGGAAGCCCCGCAGTTTTACCTGGTGGTCCATCCGCCCCAGGTAGTCGATGTTTCCATCGAGCTTGAAGCGGGCCAAATCGCCAGTGCGATACATGCGCGCGCCCACTTCATCACTAAACGGGTCGGTAACGAATCGTTCTCTGGTCAGGTCCGGGCGTCCGTAATATCCGCGCGCCAGTCCGTCGCCTGCCAGATACAACTCGCCCGGAACGCCGATCGGCACAGGGCTTAAGCGGGCATCGAGAATGTAGACCTGAGAATTCGCAATCGGCCTGCCAATGGTCACTGGTTTGCCGCGGGGCACCAGCGTGAAGGTAGAGTACGTGGTGTCTTCGGTCGGGCCGTACAGATTGTAGATGCGCTCCGCCTTGGTGGTTTCGTAGATCTGTTCCACCAAGGCGTCTGGCAAGGCTTCGCCGGCCAGGTTTACGGTCTTCACTGAATCAGGAACCCCGCCCATGCGCAACAATTCGGCCATGGCCGAGGGCACGGTGTTGATCAGTGTCACTTCGTTCTTAGCGGCCAGTGTAGGCAGGTACAGGGCATTGTCACACAGGATGACTTTGCCCCCAGCGCTCAGCGGGACAAACATCTCGAATACTGACAGGTCGAAGCAGATCGAAGTCGACAGCAGCACGCCGTCTAGTTCCTTGGGGCTGAACACTTCCTGCGCCCAATGAACGAAGGTTGCTGCACTGCGATGCTCGATCGCTACGCCCTTTGGCCGACCCGTCGACCCCGACGTGAACAGCACATACGCCAGATTTTCTGGCTTTACGCTGACCACCGGATTCGCAATGGATTCCTGCGAAATAGCTGGCCAGTCGGAGTCGAGACAGATTCGCTGGCCTGTGAACTCCGGCAATTCCCCTGCCATTGCCGCTTGAGTGACCACAAGAGAAGCTTGGGAATCGTCGAGGATGTGGTGGATACGTTCCTTGGGATAGTTGGGATCAAGAGGCACATAGGCACTGCCCGACTTGAGGATCCCCAGAATACCCACCAGCATGTTGGTGGACCGATCCGAATGAATGCCGACCAGCACTTCCGGTCCGGCGCCTCGCTGAATCAGGTAGTAAGCCAACTGATTGGCACGAGCGTTCAGTTCCCGGTACGACATCCTCTCGCTGCCGCAAACCAGAGCTACGGTATCCGGCGTCTTCTCGGCCTGTCGTGTCACAAAGTCATGCAGGCGCAGATTCTGGGGGTAATTTGCGTCCGTCCGATTGAAGTCGATCAGGATTCGGTTGCGTTCCGTCTCGTCGAGCAGAGGCAACCGCGAAATGCGCATGTCAGGATCTGCGAATGCGCTTTTCAGCAACACCTGGTAATGGCGAAGCATGCGTTCGATCGTCGTGCCGTCGAAAAGATCGGTGTTGTACTCGATGCGTCCGCTGAATCCATCCGCACCGTCCAGCAGGAAGCAGGACAGGTCGAACTTCGCCGTCGTCCCGACCACGCCGCCCAACGGCTGAAGCTGGAGTCCGCTGAGTTCGAATCTCCTTCGTGCCGCATTCTGCATCGAGAACAGCACCTGGAACAGAGGGTTGTAACTCAGGCTGCGTTCCGGCCGCAATTCCTCTACCAGGCGTTCAAACGGCATGTCCTGATGAGCGTAGGCGCCCAGCGCATTGTCCTTCACCCGCTCCAGCAACTCGCGGAACGTCGGATCGCCATCCAGCTTGGTGCGCAGTGGCAGCGTGTTGGCGAAGAGGCCAATCAGTCCCTCGATTTCCGCGCGATTGCGGTTGGCGATGATGGCTCCAACCAGAACGTCATCCTGACCGGAATAGCGCGACAGCAGCAGTTGAAATCCGGCCAGCAGCGTCATGAACGGCGTGACGCCGAACTGCCGACTGACGCGCGCCACTTCCTCGGACAGTGTCTTGGGGAAAACGAACGATTTGGCGGCGCCACGAAATCTCTGCACCGAGGGACGGGGCCGGTCGGTAGGCAGGTCGAGCGTCGTGGGAGCGCCAGCCAATTGGCGCTTCCAGTATTTCAGCAGCTTGTCGAGGTTTTCGCCCTGCAGATAGTCCCGCTGCCACACCGAATAGTCGGCATATTGCAAGGGGAGTTCCTGCAGAGGGGAAGTGAGGCCCGCGCAGAAGGCATCGTAGAGAAGCGCTAGTTCGCTGACCAGGATGCCACGCGACCAACCGTCAAAAGCGATGTGATGGGTGGTGACCAGAAGCACGTGGTCGGCTGGCCCGAGACGGAGAAGTTTGGTACGCACCAACGGGCCGGCTTTCAGGTCCACCGGCGTTTGCGCTTCCCGCATGGCGGCCACCTGGGCCTCCTTCTCGGGATCCCGCATTTTCGAGAGGTCCACCAAAGTCAGAGGAACCTGCAGCGAAGTTGCCACAATCTGTACGGGCTGACCTTCCACCACGTCGAAGGTGGTGCGCAGAATTTCATGGCGACTCACGATCTCGTTCAGGCTGCTTTCCAGGGCCTCAGGGTTCAGCTCGCCAGTCATACGAATCGACCATGGCACGCTGTACGACGTGCTATTGGGATCAAGCTGATTCAGGAACAAAAGCCGCTGCTGCGCGAACGTCACCGGGAACACGTAAACGTGTTCGGCGCTCGGTTCGTAAACCGGATTCGGCGTTGTCATTCCTGTGCCAACTTCGCTGTCAACCCGCATCGTAGAAAATTCCCGGGTACCCCGGCGTGTGACGTACGCTGCTACGCCTTCGCTCCATTCAATCGATCAATCTCGACGCCATCCACCAAGTCGCCCAAGGCGACCACGATCTTGCGCGGCCCCACGAAAGAGTCACGAGCGTGGGCCGCCAGCATGTTGTCGAGCGAGACCATGTCTCCCTCGCGCCAGGTGAAGCGCACGGCGTATTTCTCGTACACCTCGCCGACGTGGTCCATGACCGCATCCGGAATCTCGGTGCCGTCGCCGAAGTACACGTGGCGGGGGAGGTCTTCCCGCTTGAAAATCGAGAGCAGAGATTCCCGGACCTCAGTATCCAGGCAGTGCACATGGTGCAACTGGATCTGGTTAAAGAAGCTCATCTCGCCGGTCACCGGGTGCCGCAGCACCGAGCGGCAGCGCTGTTTCACTCGTAGGTTGTCGTTGCCGACCCATTCGCAGATAAAACCCTGCTTGCGGCAGGCCTCCTCCACCACGGCACGATCGTCGGTCTGGAAGAAGTGCTGCCAACTGACGTCCAGCCCGTCGGAGAAGTTGCGGACATACATCACGCCCTTCTCCTCAAACTGCTGCCGAATCGCCGGGTCGAGTCCCTGGTAAACCTTGCGGCAGTCCACGACGGGGGAACATCCGCCCTCCTTGGCGGCAATCACGCAGAAGAAACTGATGCGTGTGGCCCAGCGGTTCATGTGAGAACTCTCGTTGTGGTACAGGATGCACTTATCTTCCGGATACGGAGTGGAGGTGTAGATTTTGCCCCCAACGCCCTCACGAGGCAGATCCCCGTACTCAGAAAAGAGCTCCGTGTAGATGCCCGCGGCCACGCGTTCGAAGTCCTGCGGGGTCTTCAGATTGAATCCGCGGAACAGGATGCCCCCATGAGTGTGTAGCCTCTGGGCAAGGTATTCGCGGTTATTGCGCGCCCAATCTGCCAGATCCACCTGATCGGCCGCGGGCTCCATGATGAGCGGCAGCAACTGGTCTGGTCCCATCTGGCTTTCACGTATGGGATTGAAATGGGCGAGATCCACCGCTTTGCGGCGAATGGCTCCGAGACTCTTGGCAGGTGAAGACATAATGCGCTCCCTATCGTGTGACATTGGATGAGCCGTGCGGGAAGGCGGCTCCGTTACTTGCATTGAGGTAGGGCGCCAGCTTCGCAGCCGTGATTCCTACCAGTGGGTCGTTCATGATGTCGCGTCGGCTGTCCAGGACCCCAGCACCAATGACACAGTATTCGAACTGTTCCGCCAGCCCATCCCATCCGAGATTGGGCCCAAAGTCCAAGGTGCCCGGTCCAAAAAACAAAACAATCGATCCCGAATACGGTTTCGGGCGGTAATTCTGCTCCGCCCGGCCCAACATCCGCACTACATACATGGTACGCATCCCGGGTGGAATGTGCAGCCCGAGCGCGAAGAGGAAACGATAAGTACTACGCCGGATGAACGGAAGCGAGCGCCAGTACAGCGTCATCGACAGGTTTCGGACTGACTTGATGGGTGACGACAGCAACCGCGCCAAGCGTGCGCCAATCGGGCGCGGAGCCGGAGGCGGCGGAGGCGTCGGCTGCGCAGGGGCGACGAGATGATTGAAGCGCAGGGCCGCGCTGAACAGGGCAACCAGTGCTGGCTGTTCGCCTTGCTCCCGCAGCATGCCGGCCATCTCGAACGCTACCAGGCCTCCGAAACAATATCCGCCGATGTAGTAGGGCCCGGTCGGCTGCACCTTGCGGATTTCCGCCAGGTAATGAGCCGCCATTTGTTCGACGGTCAGGCGCTGAAATGGTTTTCCGTCCAAGCCCTCAGGTTCGATGCCATAAAACGGCTGGTCGACGCCTAACTCACGCGACAACTGATGCAGGAACAGCGTGCTGCCGGCGCCGCCATGCACACAGAAGAAAGGCGGCCGGGTGCCGTTCTCCTGGATCGGAACCAGCGTGACATAGTCAGCAGTTCGCCCCGAAGCCTGCAATTCCTTCGCAAGTTGCTCTACCGTCGGCGAGCGGAACAACGTGGAAAGCGGCAGTTCCTCCCCAAACGTCCGCAGGATCCTGGTGAACAGGCGCGCCGCCAGAATCGAGCGACCGCCCAGTTCGAAGAAATTCGCGGTCACGCTGATGGGACGGATTCCCAGCACTTCTTCCCAGAGTTGGACTAGTTTGCGCTCGGTCGAATCGCGAGGCGGGATGAACTCCGTCTGGGCCTCGAAGTCGTTCACCATCGGAGGGGGTAGGGCCTTGCGATCGACTTTGCCGTTGGGAGTCAACGGCAGCTTCTCCATCTGCACAAATGCAGTGGGCGTCATGTAGTCGGGCAGTTGCTTGCCCGCGTGTTGGCGCAACTCGGCGGAAGTCACGGTGCATGGAGTCTCGGGAACGAAATATGCCACCAACCGTTTGTCGCCGGGCGTGTCTTCGCGCGCAATCACCACCGCCTGATTCACGCCGGAGTGCTGTTCGAGCACAGCTTCGATTTCTCCCAGCTCAATGCGGAAGCCGCGAATCTTAACCTGGTGATCGATACGCCCCAGGAATTCGACGTTTCCGTCCGGCTTGTAGCGGGCCAGATCGCCCGTGCGGTACAGGCGCGCGCCGGGTTGGGAGCTGAATGGGTCGGAAACGAACTTCTCGGCGGTCAGCTCAGCGCGCTCGAAATAGCCACGAGCCAGACCTTCGCCGCCGATGTAAAGTTCTCCTTCCGCGGCTTCGATCACTGGCTGCCGGTTGGAGTCAAGGATGTAGAACGTCGTGTTGGCAATCGGGGTGCCGATGGGAACCAGCTTTTCGTCCCGGCCCTCGACCTTGTACACGCTCGACCAGATTGTGGTTTCGGTCGGTCCGTACATGTTCCAGACCGCACCGCAGCGCATGGCAAGTTGACGCGCCAAGTCAGCCGAGAGCGCTTCTCCCCCGACCAGTACTTTCAGTTTAGGGCTTCCTTCCCAGCCCGACTCAAGTAAGACCCGCCAAGTGGTGGGTGTGGCCTGCATGATGGTCACGCCACTCTGTTCAAGCAACTGCGTCAGCAGACGCCCGTCGAACGTCGCCTCGCGGGAAGCGATGACCAGTCGTCCTCCCACAAGGAGCGGAAGATAGAGTTCCAGCCCTGCGATGTCGAACGACAAAGTTGTGACGGCCACAAGTACGTCATCCGCCGTCATGCCGGGTTGCCGGCGCATCGAGCAGAGGAAGTTGACTACGCTCCGGTGTTCGAGCTGAACACCTTTCGGTTTGCCGGTCGATCCGGATGTGTAGATGACATAGGCAAGATTCGCGGGAGTTACTTCCGTCGCAACCGGCTCCGTGCCCTCATGCTGAAAGACCAGCCACTCGGGATCAAGACAGATGACCTCTGCGGAGGTTGACGGCAACGAGGCGAGCATCGAATCCTGCGTCAGCAACAAGGCGACGTGTGCGTCGTCGAGAACGTACTTGATTCGGTCACTGGGGTAGGCAGGATCGAGAGGAACGTATGCCCCGCCAGCCTTGAGTATTCCCAACAAGGCTACGACCATCTCCAGCGAGCGCTCCAGACAAACCCCAACCAACTGCTCAGCCCGAACTCCCCGCTTGCGGAGAAAGTGGGCCAGTTGGTTTGACCGCGCATCCAACTCCGCATAGCTGAGGCTTTGCCCCTGAAACTCAAGGGCAATGGACTCCGGATTTCGGCGGGCCTGGTCTTCCAGCAGTTGATGGACGCACAAGTCGCGAGGGTAATCCGCGCGGGTTTGGGACCGCTCCCACGCGTTCTGGATACCGTCAGGTGGCAATGTCTTCGCGGTCACGGTCACGCGATGAGGCCCCGAGTCGACGCCGTGAGCGGTCTTCGGCAGTTCCGAGGCACAGATATCCATCTTAAGTGGCCAGAAAGCTTGGGCTCCGGGCTCTTAGCCTAAGGCTTTGCGAGTACTCACTTATAGGGTCATTTTACTAAGAAGTCAACATATTTTTGGGCAAAAATCGCCGCCACATAGGGGAAAACTGAACGAAATCGGCTGAGGCCTCGGTCATCATGAAACGATAATGGTGAGTTAGTCCGCTCTTTGGTGGGGTTTATGCTTATCGGTTCACAAAAATGACTAAAGTTCACTAATTGGTAACCAGTCCGGTCGTCAGGATCGTCCTGCACGGTACTGCTCTCGCGGTACCCGAACGATGGCTGGCTCCTGAGTCTCCGGTACCGATTTGTCGGCGTTAACAATCGCCTCGGCTAGACCGGAAATCGTCGGACGATCAAACAGAGCGCGAATGGGCAACTCTATCCGGAACTGCTCGCGCACTCTCGAAATGACCTGCGTAGCCAGAAGGGAATGGCCACCCAGATCGAAGAAATTGTCGTCCGTGCTAATGCGATCCCGCCGCAGTACCTCAGCCCATATTTTCGCGATGCCTTCCTCGATGGGCGTCTTGGGGGCGATGCAGGTCTTGGTTTCGACTTCCTCGGGCTCGGGAAGCGCCTGCCGATCAACTTTTCCGTTCGCATTCAACGGAATCCTGGGCAGTAACATGATTGCTGACGGAACCATGAACTCGGGCAACTGTTCCTTCAAATAGGCCCGCAATTCCTCAGGAGAATTGTTCTGCTCGCGATCGGCGAGCACATAGGCCAGCAGCCGTTTGTCGCCGCGTGCGTCTTCTTTCGCCAAAACGACGGCTTGCTTGACGCCTTGGCGCCTGGCCAGCACCGACTCGATTTCGCCCAATTCGATGCGGAATCCGCGAACCTTTACCTGGTCGTCGCCGCGTCCCAGGAACTCAATGTTTCCATCCGTCAGGTAGCGTGCCAGATCACCGGTGCGATACATGCGGGCATTGGCGTCACTGGCAAACAGATTGTGGACGAAGCGCTCGGCGGTTTGGTCCGGCCGATTCAAGTACCCTGCGGTGACACCATCCCCAGCAATATAAAGTTCCCCGACCACCCCGGTTGGCACAGGTTGCTGCAGAGCATCGAGTACGTACACCTGGGTGTTGGCAATCGGCCGGCCAATTGGAATGCTGGCGGCTGGCGCATGCTTCCAGTCATACTCCGCTAGACGCAGGGAGAGGGAACCCACCGTCGTTTCCGTTGGGCCGTAGTGGTTCAGGATTTCGCAGCCGGCAGCCAGACACTCAATCGCTTCCACCAGCTTGGGGGTGAGGGTTTCTCCTCCAAGTATGAGGTATCTGCGCGGAAGAAGCTGCTTCGCTCCGGCGGATTGCAGCAGCGCCTGCAGGTGCGAAGGAACGATCTTTAGTACGTCGATCGGGTACTGCGCCGCGTAGCGGGCGAAACGCAGAGGGTCGGTAGAGACTTCGTAGCTGATGACGTGGAGGCAGCCACCGGAGATCAGCGCTGGATAAATACACGTGTTTCCGAGGTCCGCGCCGATGGTTGAAACCGTGCCAAAGTGCAGTCCTTCGGGATGTTGGTCGAGACCCAAACGGCGAGCGATGAAATGGCTGTAATTGACCAGGTTGCGGTGCCGCACGGCGACCCCTTTGGGCACTCCGGTCGACCCAGAAGTGTAGATCACATACACCAGATTTTCGGACGTACCGCCGCTGGCAGGATTGGAGCGCGGCTGGTCGGACCACAGTTTCTCGTCCCGGTCGAGACAGAGCGTTCTACCGGCGAATGCCGGCATCTGCCCAAGCAGTGTTTGTTCCGTGATCAGAGCGACGGCGCCCGATAATTGCTGGGTCAGCCTCGGCTTAGGATTGTCGGGGTTCAGCGGTACGTAGGCGCCACCGGCTTTCAAGACTCCCAACAATGCAACCATCATTTCAGCCGAGCGCTCGACGCAAAGGCCAACCAGCACATCCGGGCCTACACCCAGTGTCCGCAGGAAATGCGCGACCTGATTGGCGTGCTCGTTCAACTCCCGATAGCTGAGTACGGCTTCGTTGAACCTGAGGGCGGGACGGTCTGGCGTTCGGGCCGCCTGGGCCTCGAAAAGTTCGTGGAAGCATTTGTCTCGCGGATAGTCGGCGGCAGTCGTGTTCCAATCGACAACGAGTTGGTGCCGCTCAGCATCAGACAATAGCGGCAACCGGCCAACGTTGCTTTCGGGATCTGCTACCGCTGCAGCCACCAGCGTCTGAAGATATCCAGCGAGGCGCTCGACGGATTCTCGAACGAAGCGCGATCCGTCATAGCGGAACTCAAGCGCGAGCCCGTTCGCGCTTTGTACTGCCGACAACTTCAACTTGCAGGAATCGTTGCAGGTGAACGCTTGCCGAAACGTCAGCGAAACGTCACCCTGCACGACGCCATCAGGATGCACCAGGTACTCGAAACCGACTGGCGGCTCATCGCCAAAACCGGTGCCAGGAACATAGAACTCCAGCCATTCGGAAGCCTGTGCGATCGAATTGCGCAGATGCTCCGCTACGTCGCGAAAGCGGAAGTCGCCGTCAAAACGGGCGTCGATGGGGACAATCTTCGTGATCAGACCAACGGCGTCACGCAGTTCGTCGTACTCGCGTCCGTCGAAAACCATGCCGACTTTGAAAGTGGATTGCCCCGTCAACCGCCAAAGCAGCGACTGCCACGCAGCCAGGAGCAACTCCGCCTTGGAGGCCTTGAGTCGAGCTGCCACTGCTTCGAGCTGGTTTAACGTCTCCTCACCCAGAGCGAAAGTGCAAACCTGCGGAGAAAAAGAAGCCAGTCTTCTCAGCTCATGAGGCAACGGCGGCAAGGGGACGACGTCTGCATTGCTCTTCCAAAAATCCCGGGCCTTGCTTGCGTTCTCGTCGGCGCCTTGGATCAGGTCGTTCTGCCATTGTGCGAACTGGACGTAGCGAAGCGGTTCTTCTCCGCCATCGATTGCACCGCTAACAGCAAACTGTCCGATCTCTTGCACCAGAACCTGCAGTGAGCCGGAATCGGCAGTTACCGCCGGAAGACTGAGAATCAGGGCGGAACGATTCGGTCCTAGAGTCGCAACCTTAGCTGCCAGCACCGGCCCGCTGCCTGGGCCGATGCTGCGAACCTGCTCGTTCAGGAATATAAGGTCCAACTTCGCAGCCTGTTCGGAAAGAGACAGACCTGCCAGATCGATCACTTCCAGAGATGGAGCAGCCTTCTCGAGAACGACCTGGAAAGGAAACTTCATTCCAGGCTGTCGCACGTAGATAGTCCGCAGAATTTCGTGGCGCTCGACGATCTGCGTGAGGGCACGCGACAAGTTCTCGACCGGGAGAGGCCCCTCGATCCCGACCAAACACGCGGAGCGCCACGCCCTACCTTCCAGTTGTAGCGTCCAAACGTGCGATTGTTGCGGCGACAGCCAGAAACCCGCAGTAGCCGGGTTCTCCATCGTTCTCAACTCCTATACGTTGCTGCCTTCGGAAGGGCAGCCGAACTGCCAGGCTGTGGGGAAAAGTGCGCTTGACGACCGAACGTCTTGAATACTCTAACTATAAGTAATAAATGAACTTAAATTATGAATCGTACGTGCCGCTATGACCATTCATACGGCACAACCGCACTATCAAAGGTTCGCATGATTCGGGACGAATGTCTAGTTGCGCAACCATGCGCAAAAGTGCACACCCACGCATGCAGCAGAAACTGTAAGTATGGTGAGAGACTATTGTCGATTCGTGTGTAGAGTACGCGAGATAAGGTGTAGTAGCACAACGATAAACTGCCTGCGAAGAGTCTCGCGGTTGAGCTGGCCAGCTATCCTCTAGGATCGCCTTTATCTGGCCCGGACTGCCGCTCCTGCTCGGCGGCCAACAAGCGTTCGGCTTCCTCGTCGGAAATGCCTTCCAGCTCCTTCAGGAGTCTAGCCATCTCTTCTTCTTCGCTCTCTGCCGCTGGGCAAAGCGCG
>Ga0208478_1000209_pt1 | contig 22946 bp, 17 predicted proteins | sample NGESurdeep072012_5_FD_184462 | JGI IMG/M metagenome (GOLD analysis project Ga0208478, IMG submission 184462) | Arctic peat soil microbial communities from Barrow, Alaska - NGEE Surface sample 415-2 deep-072012 (SPAdes) | ecosystem: Environmental > Terrestrial > Soil > Wetlands > Peat ...
AGCCCCGGGTGCCTCCTACGGCCCTGGAATCTGGTCGCCACCGGGGCCGCCGTTCGGCCTCGCCGGAGTTCTATCGAATGACGACGACGTCGACACCCAGCTCGTCCGCCCAGCTGCTCCACAGACGATCAGCGGTGTAGGCGGGGCTCGCCACACTGCGGGCCAGCGCCAGGCATACCGGGTCAGCGAGACTCAGGCCCGAGCGGTGGCGGTAGAATGATGCCGCCAGCCGAGCGTCAAGCCGGCTGAACGGGCTGACCGTGATACCCAGGGCGTCCATCTGAGCGTCGATGTCTTCGGCGGCGACACCAAGACGGCCAGCCTTTTGTAGGACCTCGGCATAGTTGACGGCGCTGATGGTGGCGTCCTGGTTGACCGCCTGACGGGCAACGAAGTCCCAGCCTGCCTCCTTGTTCACCAGGGTGAGGAGAGCCGAGGCGTCGAGAATGATCAACGCAGGGGACTTCGGTCCTCGGCCTCGGCTTCGCCACGGCGCTCACGAACTAGTTCCTCACTCAGGCTCGCCTCATTGCCGCCTGCCTCGGCGAAGGTGGCCCACAGCCGCTCCAGCGCTTCCCGGCGCCGCGGGTCCCACCCGGCGAGCGGGTCATCGAGGGCGCCAGCTTCGCTCATGGTCATCAACGGTAGCCGTCGAGCGCTGCGACGTCCGTACGAGAATCGGGGGTCCCGATGACTCGACCCGGCTGGCTGGCTTGCTCATCCTCCCGAGCGGCGAGCGCAGCGACGTTGAGGCGCTCGGCGACCCGGTCCAGGTCGTCGGTGAACGGGCCACTGTAGACGTCGAGTGTTATGGGCGGCGCTGGCATGGCCGAGCATCCGCTGGATGGCCTTGACGTTGGCTCCGACGCTGACGGCCAGGCTGGCTGCGGTGTCCCGCAGGTTGTGCGGGGTGAACGGACCGACGCCCATCGCCCGCACGGCAGGGTCGAAGACGTTGCGCCGGAAGTTGCTGTTGTCGAGGAGCCCACCGGCTCCGTTGGCACAGACAAGCTCGTCCGGGCGCCTACCCGCCACTTGCTGGGCCAAGGCGTCGATCAGGAATCGAGGAAGCGGCACGACCCTGCGCTTATGGGACTTGGGCGTAACGGTCTCTGACTCGTCGCAGCCGTCCGGGACGTTCTCGGCCACTTCCAGCCGAGCGCGGAGCAGGTCGAGGCGCCGCACACGGAGGGCTCGGATCTCGCCCCAGCGAAGGCCTGCATCCGGCTGGCCCCTCAACCACGCCATTTACGTCGGCGCCGCGGGGGCTCTGTTCGGGCTGATGAGCGACGCACTGTCTGAGACTGAGAGGTCGGCTGTGGCCGTGACAACGCAGGCAAGCTCAGGAACGATCCCCTACCGGCCGATGACCCTGGCCGACCTTGCTGGTCATCTCGCCGCGGCCGGCGACGATCGGCACCGGTGGCGGCTCGTCGCGGAGTTCCTGGAGGAGCACCGGCACGAACTGGCCGACGAGCGCCCAGCGCTGCTTGTCGACGAGCCGCCCAGCAGCCGTTACGAGCGGTGGGATGTCTTGCTCGCCGCGGTCGCCGAGCATCTCGCCACCATCGACGACAGATGGAGCCCCCGCCTGGTCCGCAGACCGGCGGCTGACGGTTTTCTGGTTCCCCTTCAACACTCCCGCCGCTCGCGTCGACGCGATGGTGCATGCACCGGCAAGTTTTCGCAGTCGCGGCATCTTCGTCGCTCCCGGCGAGTTGAGCGTCGCGTGAGCCCTCCGAATTCCAAGGAGTTGCCGCAGAAGGCGTCAGCTCGGCAGCCGCCGGCGCAAGCCGCTGGCTCGGACTACCGGCCGGGTGACGGCCCGGCGTACGGCGTCTTCAGTGCCGATCACACGGACGAACTCCTTGGCCCGAGTGACCGCGGTGTAGAACAGCTCCCGCGTGAGCAGCGGCGAGTCGGCCGGAGGCAGTAGCACCGACACCCGCTCGAACTGACTGCCCTGGCCGCGGTGAATGGTCATGGCGTGGACAGTCTGAATCCCCGACAGCCGGCTGGGCGCCAGCAGCACGGTCTCGGTGCCGCGTCCGAAAGCGGCCAGCGGTCCTCGCGGACCTCCGTCGACGACGACGCCGGTGTCGCCGTTGTACAGCTTGAGCTCATAGTCGTTTGCGGTCACCAGCAGCGGTCGACCGCGGTACCACTCGCCCTCCGCGGCGTAGCCGTCGATCGCAGCGGCCAGCCACTGCTCGATCTCGGCGCTCCACCGGGCGACGCCGTAGGGGCCCTGCCGGTGCGCGCACAGCAGGCGGTGGCGCTCGAGCGCAGCCAGCGCGCGGGGCAGGTCGCCGGCGCGGGCCGCGTCCGTGAGTGCGGTGCCAGCGCTAGTAACGTCGGCGCGCAGCCCCTTGAGTCCGGCCGGGCTGCGCGTGCCGACCTCGGCGGTCTCAACGAAGTGGACGTCCGCCGCCCCACTACGCAGAACGGCCAGAGCCTCGCCGGGGTCACCGGCCCGGATCGCCGCCGCAAGCTCGGCAATCTTGCCGCCGAACCGGTACGTCGTACGGAGCCGCACGACATCGTTGCGGAGTTCGCGCTCGACCTCGCCGCCGAGCGCAACGTCGTCCGGAAGCAGCGATGCCAGCAGCTCCGACCGAGCGTCCGAGCCAGACCGCGCCGGGCGGTGCACGAGGTCGCCGAGCACCGCGCCGGCTTCCACCGAGGCGAGCTGGTCGGGGTCACCGACCAGGACGAGCCGCGCGTCCGGACGGACCGCCTCGAGCAGCCGGGACATCAGCGTCAACGACACCATCGAGGTCTCGTCCACGATGACGACGTCGAAGGGCAGCCGGTTGGTGCGGTCGTGCTTGAACCGGCTGTGCGAGCCCGGCCGTGACCCCAGCAGACGGTGCAGCGTCGATGCGGTCAGCGGTCCGGGCGGCGTCAGGCCCTGGCTACCGAGGTGCGCAGACTCCTCGGCAACCGCCTCCTGCAGCCGAGCGGCCGCCTTGCCCGTCGGCGCGGCCAGCGCCACTCGCGGGGGGTGGTCGAAGACGTCGTGCATGAGCGCCAGCAGCCGGGCCACGGTCGTCGTCTTGCCGGTCCCCGGTCCGCCGGCGACGACACTGATGGAGCCGGTGATGCAGGCCGCCGCTGCGAGCCGCTGGTAGTCGGGGGCGGCGTCCGGGAACAGAAGGTCGAGCGCGGCCCGCAGCCGGCCTGAATCCACCGCAGTCGGCCGGCACCCCGCCCGGGCGTCGAGCTCGGCGCGCACCAGCCGCTCCTGCCGCCAGTACCGGTCGAGGTAGAGCAGCTCGTCGACCAGCCGCACCGGCCGATCGGGCGCGCCGTTGACACCCTCGGCGACGAGCGGACTCGCCGCACAGGCGGCGTACCACCGCTCGGGCACCGGCCAGGGCAGCAAGTCGAGGTCGACGGACTCCTCGGTGTCCGCGGCCGCGGTCGTGCGCACCTGGCCAAGGTCGACGCACACCGAGCCGTACCGGACCGCCCGCACAGCCAGCGCAACGGCCAGCACGACCTGCTCGTCGCTCTCGCCACCCAGTCGCCCCAGCGCGGTCGCCACGTGTACGTCGGCGCTACTGAGCACGCCGGTCCGGTTGAACTCGGCCAGGAGTCCGGTTGCTCGCGCGGCGTACCGGACGTCGAACGGGTCGGCCAGCTGCCCCGCGGTCACGCCGCTCCTTCATCCAGGAGTGCGGACACGGCCTCGACCAGCCCAGCGGGCGGCAGCCAGGAGAAGACCCCGCACGGGGTGCCGTCGACGAGCGGCGTCGACGGGCCGCACATGCCGCGCAGGAACAGGTACAACACCCCGCCGAGGTGCTGGTCCGGGTCGTACCCGGGTTGTCGCCAGCGCAGGAAGCGGTGCAGCGCGACGGAGTACAGCAGCGCCTGGAGCGGGTAGTGCGCCGCCACCATCTCGGCGGCCAGCGCCGTGGGACGGTAGTCCCACGCCGTCAGCGCCTCCGCGCCGGACGTTCCGAAGCCTCCCAGCCAGTTGGTCTTGTAGTCGACGACGAGGTAGCGGGGCTCCCCGGTGGCATCGCGCAGCCGCAGGACCGCGTCGATGCTGCCGGCCAGGTAGCCGCGCAGCCGCTGGTGGCGCAGCAGCGGTACGTCGAGTGCGTCTGGGTAGCCCACGAGCGGGTCGGCTGGCGACAAGTGCTGGCGGAGCAGGGCAGCGAGCGCCGCGAGGGTGCTGTCGCCGAGGCGCGCCTCGTCCCCGCCGGCGAGCGGGAGCTCGAACTCCAGCTCGCTGAGCCGGTCCGCGGGGGTGATGTCGCGCAGCCGGCGGTTGCCGGCGAGCGGGCCGAGCGGCGTCTCCATCACCGGCAGCAACGCGTGCGCGAGGGCGTTGGCGTCGACCGCCGCGCCGCGCCTGACCGCGACGGCCACCGCGCATCGCGCCTGCAGTTCGGCTGGCAGATCGGCCGTGGAGGTGTCGACCTCGTCCAGTACGCCGTGGACGAGCGTGCCGAAGGCGGTCCCGGCGGGCAGGTCGGCCATCGGCGACGGGATGGCGCGCGGCCGCTCCTCGTCGTCGGCGGCCGGCGGGGCGGAAGGGGGAGCGGTCGGCGAAAGGACCGACGGCAGAGCGGGCTCGTCCCGCTGCTCCTCGACCTCCGGCTCGCTGCCCACGCCCGGCACCCGCGCCGCGTCGTGCAGCCGGGCGGTCAGTCCGGTGTACGACGTCCGTCGCCACACCGTGTCCAGCCGCCGGTCGAAGACCGCGGCGCTCAACACCGGGGCCGTCGCGGCCGGCGGGCTCCAGGTGGCCGCCCAATCATCGGCCACGGACTCGATGGCGATCGTCCCCGCCGAGCTGGCCACCCAATCCGCGAGCAGCCCGCGCGCGTCGCCGTCTGACGGCACGGTGACCTTGGCCGGCGGCTGGCCGCCCGGCTGGAACTCGCCGAAGAGCAGCCGGTGCAACGGCGAGGCCGCCGTGGTCGTCGACGGCACCCACCACGCCACCACCTGACACTGGGCGCGCGTCATGGCCACGTAGAGCAGACGCAGATCTTCGCCGTACTCCTCCGCCTCGTGCTGGCCGCGGTGTTGCGGGTAAGACGGGCCGGTGGACCCGCCAACGTCGAGCAGCCGGGTGCCGTCCGGCGCGTGCAGCCGCAGCGGGTCGGGCGCATCGCCGGCGAACCGGTCCCAGCCGAACGGGACGTAGACGATCGGGAACTCCAGTCCCTTGCTGCCGTGGATGGTCACCACCTGGACGGCGTCCGCGTCCGACTCGAGCCGGCGGCTGCGCTCCTCGGCCGAGTCCTCCGCCGCCTCCCGCATCCGGCGCTGCAGCCACTCGACCAGCGCTGCCGGCCCGAGCAGCGCATCGACCGCGGCTGCGTGCAGGGCCTCGCCGATGTGCCGTACGTCGGTGAGGTCGCGCTCGCCGCTGGGCGTGCCGAGCAGGCGCTCGACCAGGTGCCCGGACGAGGCGATCACCTCCAGCAGCGCGGCGACACCGCGCTCGGCCATGACGTCGCGCCACCCGCGCAGCCGCGGGCCGAGTTCGTCGAGGGCGGCGTCGCCCGCCGTCGCCAGCCGTTCGGCGGTCCACCCCAAGAAGCAGGTGAGGGCGGCCGCGCGGACCAGTCCGGCACGGTGCGGCTGCTCGATGGCGCGCAGCAGGGTGAGCCATTCGCGCGCGATGCGGGCGAGGAAGACGCTCTTGCTGCCGGTGAGCACGGCCGGCACGTTGGCCTTGGTCAGCTCGTCGCGAACCAGCGCGGCCTGGTTGTTCGTGCGGACGAGCACGGCGACGTCTCCCGGCCGCACCCGACGCGCGGTGTCGTCGAGGCTGAGCGTGGCCGATCCGGCCAGCAGAACGACGATGTCGCCGGCGACATCGCGGGCCACCAGCGGTCGCGCGATGGGTACCTTGGGCAGGCGACCCCACGCTTCACCGGCCTGCACCCGACCCGCCACCCGCAGCCGGAGCGGAGCCCCGGCACCCGCGAGCCGGCGGCCGGCGTGCTCGGCGTCGACCCGGCGTACGACGATGTCGGGGTCTCCCATCGCGGCCCCGCCGAACACCGCGTCCAGCGCGCTCGATAGGTCCGCGTCGCTGCGCCAGTTGCGGGCCAGCGTCTGTCGCGTCGTCGCCGTACCCGCCGCCTGAAGATAGGTGACCACGTCGGCGCCGCGGAAGGCGTAGATGGCCTGCTTCGGGTCACCGATGAGCACCAGCGTCGTGCTGCCGTGGAAGGCCGTGCGCAGGATCTCCCACTGCACCGGGTCGGTGTCCTGGAACTCGTCGACGAGGACGACCTGGTAGCGCGAGCGCAAGCGTCCCCTGGCTGCCGCGCCCCGGATGGGGTCGATCAGAGCGTCGCGAAGGTGACTGAGCAGGTCGTCGTAGTCGAGCAGCCGACGGGCGCGCTTGCGGGCCTCGATTTCCAGCCGTACGGCGTGGGCCAAGCCGTAGCGCAGCTGGGCGGCCGAGCCATCGAGCGCGTCGGCGGGGGCGAGCTGAGCCTGCCGATCCGCCATCGCGGCCCGCGCCACCTTCTGCGCGCAGGCGAAGTCCATGACCGGAGCGGTCGGACAGCGGGCGAACTTGCGCAGGTACAGGTCACCGACCACCTCGGTGACGAGGTCGTCGATCCGTTCGACGAACTTCGTGTCGGTCTCGGAGTCGCCGGCCATCCCGAGGCCGGCGAGCATCTGCTGGCAGAATCCGTGCGTGGTCGCGATCGTCGCCGCGTCGAAGCTGGCCAGTGCCTGCGTCAGTCGCCGCCGCCGTTCGGGCACCTCCTCGTCCGGCACCGCGGCGAGCAGTCGCAGCAGCGCATTGTCCGAGTCGGCCCGGGCCCGCGCCGGGTTGGCCAGGCCGCGTTCGGTCCGGACCAGGTCCGCCCGGACCCGCTCCCGCAGCTCCTGGGTCGCGGCCCGGCTGAAGGTGACGAGCATCAGGTCGGAGAGTTCGGCGACGCCCTCGGCGACGTAGCGGGTGGCCAGCGCCGCGATGGTGAACGTCTTGCCGGTGCCGGCGCTGGCCTCGAGCACGGTGGTGCCCAAGGGTAGCGGGCCGCAGATGTCGAACGGCTCGGCCTGATCGCCGGTCACACTCGCCCCAGCGTCTCGGCGGCGAGCAGCGGCTCCCACAGCCGGCGCGAGAGCACGCCGAACCGGGTCGCCTCATCGGCCGGCCATCCCGGCCCGTAATCGCCGGGGTGCGGCTGCTCGGCCAGCAGTACGTCGAGTGCGGCCGCCTCTCCCCACACCAGCTGGTGCACCTCCTCGGCCTGCTCGCCCTCGAACCTCCCGCCGGTCCAGTCCTGGCCGGCTTTGGCGAGTGCATTGGCGGAGGTCATGTCGGTCGAGCGCGCCTCGGCGTACGTCGCCGAGGTCTTCACCGCCATGGGCAGCGGCGCGCACAGACCGCGCGCGTGCAGGTCGATCAGCTCAGCCAGCCGGTGGCGCGCGGTCGCGCCGTCGACCGGGCCGAGGGCCGAGCGCTGCACCCGGTTCCCCGGCGCGCGGCCGATCGTCACCGCCGTCCACGGCGTCTCCGGGTGCGCCGCGGACAGCGCCAGCAGCTGTGCCCAGGCGCGGAGCCGGTGCTTGGCCGCGAGCCTCGAGTACTCGACCCGAACGACGACGTCGCCGTGGACAGTGCCGACAGTGCCGGTGAGCTGGCGACGGCCGAGATCGACGCTGACCTCGACTGAGCGCCCGACTGAGCGTCCGTCCGAGCGTCCGTCCGAGCATCGCAGCGGAGCGCTGGCATTCACCAGCAGGTTGACGCGCAACATCACGTCGTCGACGACCCGCCGGCCGAGCTCGCCGGGCGGAAGCGCCCCCCGCCGCCACTCCGCCTGCAGGCAGGTCTCGGCGTCCGCACCGGTGAGCCGGGACCTCAGCAGCCGGTCGCCGACCGCCCACTCCGCCAGGCCATCCAGGGTGACGCTCAGGCCGTCGGCGACCTCCTCGTCCGCCCGCGTGATCGTTACACCGAGCCGCTGCCGCAGAAACGCCCGGACCGGTTGCTCGAGGAACCCGACCAGGTCCGCCAGTGCGACGTCGGCCGCTTCGTCGGGACCCGGCAGCGGCGCTGGTAGGAACGGGGCGGGCTGGTCGCGGGGGCGCAACGCCCGCTCGACTCCGCTCAGGGCATGCCGGTCGAAGCTGAACGGGCCCTTCGGGCCGAGCGCCTCGGCAATGAAGTTCCGGGCGTCGAACGGCTGCAGCGGGTGGTGCACGACGACCTGCTCGCGGGCCCAGCTGCCGCCCTCGCCGGACATGATCGCGTCGATCGCGTCGAGGACTTCACCCACGGGTACGGCGGGCAGCCGGACAGCGTTCGTCCGTCGATCGGCTCCGGTGTAGAGGATCACCAGGTGCTCCCGGGCCGCGAGCACGGCGTCGAGCAGCAGCTGCCGGTCCTCGGAACGTGGGTCGCGCTCACCGATGCACGGGTCGCGGCCGAGAACGTCGTCGCCATCGACGCCGGAGCTTCGCGGGAACTTGCCGTCGTCCAAGCCGAGCAGGCAGATCACGCGGTGCGGCACCGAACGCATCGGCACCATGGAGCACATAGTCAGGTTCCCAGTCCGGAAGTTCGCCCGGGTGGGTCGGCCCGACAGCCGCTCGGCGAGCAGGGCATGGACGTCGGCGAGCGACAATATCGCTGAGGCCGCGCGGTCACCCGCATCCGTCGCGACCTGGGCGAGCTCGCGCCGCGCCTCGGCCGACTGCCAGGCGTCCACCGCTCGGACGGCCGTGAGGCGCTCCAGCGCCGTCGTCAGCGTGTCGAGCCAGTCGGCCAGCGGGCGCTCGCCGACCATGCGGTCGAGCATCTCGGTCAGCCGGTCGACGAGTTCGGCCAGCCGGCCGGCCAGGTCGATGTCGCTGCTGTCCACGTCGTCGAGCGGCAGCGCCAGTCCGAGCCAGCGCGGCTCGTCCTCGGCCATCGCGGCACCCAGCAGCACCCGGTCCAGCCCCGCGCGCCAAGTGTTCTGCGCGACCGTGTCCAGGCCGAAGGGCTCGCGGTGGGCGGCGTCGAGCCCCCAGCGCACGCCGGAGGTCGCGACCCACTCCTGCAGCCGCTCCAGGTCGTCGTCGCTGAACCGGAAGCGGCGGCGTACCGGGGGTGTCGACGCCAGGTCCAGCACCTGGCTCGCGGTGACCCGCGCGGCCGCTAGCTCCAGTAGTGCCGCCACCGTGGCGAGCACCGGGTTGGTCTGGCGCAGGGAGCGGTCGGCGAGCCGGACGCGCAGCCGGTGACCGGGGTGGTGCAGGCCCGGTTGGTCGTCTTCGAGCCCGAAGGTGGCCGAGATCAGCGGTGCGTATTCCTCGATGTCGGGACACATGACGAGTACGTCGCGCGGCTCGAGCGTCGCGTCGGCCGCCAGCAGCCCGACGAGCACCTCGCGCAGCACCTCGACCTGTCGCGCCGGCCCGTGGCACGCGTGCACCTGCACGGTGCGATCGTCGGGTGACAGCTCCGGCCGCTCGCCCGAGGCGGGGTCGCCCACGTCGTCGCCCACGTCGTCGCGCAGCGCCTGCTGCAGCCGGCCGAGCAGCGTCGCCGGTTGCTCGGCGAGCGGATGATGGTGGTCAGTGACCTCGACGTCGCAGCGTGCGAGCCGGAGCTGAAGCTCGCGCGCGTCCCGACCCAGACTGGACAGCAGCGGGTTGCGGGGAAGTCCCGCCGTCGGATCCCGGCGACGTCGGACCGGACCCGCGGCCACGGCGACTAACGCGACTCGATCCCACAGTGCCGCTGAGGGATGCGGCAGCCACAAGTGCACCTGCCGGCGCACGGCGAGCGCCGCCAGCACCTCGAGCTGCGCCGTGGTCAGTCGGGTCGGGCCGAACAGGGACACCCGCGCCGGCAGATCGACCAGTTCCGGCCGGTCGAATAGCTGGTCGCAGGCCGAGGCCATCCGCTCTGCCGGGCTGGGCGCGCCGATCCGCCCCCGGACCCGCCGCCACAGCTCCGCCTGCCACCGCAGATCGTCGCCGAGGTGGTCACCCGCCCCATCGGTGTCGTCGCCCTGGGCCCACTCCCGCAGCATCGACGGACGGTGGGCCGCATAAGAGTCGAACAGCCGCGCCACGTGCTGCGCGGTCGTCAGCCGTCGCCCCCGCCGGTGGGCGGCCGGGGCATCGCCCACTCCCAAGTGGCCGGCGAGGGCTGAGAACCACGGCTGGGTAGCACACTCGTCGATCACCTCAATCAGCGTCCAGAGCAGCCGGCCGCGCTCCCACGGATCCTTCTCGGACCGGATTCCCACCGACGCCGCGACGGCATCGGCGACCAGCGCGGACGGATGCGGGAACCGCACGTTCGCAGCGACGCCGTCGGCTCGGCCGGCCCGGGACCCGAGAACGTGCGACAGCCGCTGCGTCAGCCAGCGTTCGACTCCCTTGGCCGGGACCGCAACCACCTCGACCGCCAACGGATCCGTCGGCCGATCCCGCAGCATCTGCCCGAGCCCGTCCACGAGCCGATCGGCGCGCTCGGAGCGATGCACGTGCAGCACGTTCGCGCCTCCTCGGGCGAAGACCAGCGACAGCCAACATCACTGTTCCGATCCCACCCCAGCCACGTCCACCCGTACGTCGGGCTGTCAAGCATGGTGCTTTGCCGTAGACGGCTCTGGTCGAGGGCGGGGCGGCCTTGAGATGGACGCCGCGGACGTTATCGACGACGGTCGCGCTGACATCGACCCGTCACCTCGGCCGCGGCCGCGTCAGCCCCACCAGAACGACGCCGCCAGCAGGGCGTAGAGCGCGACCAGAACCACGCCCTCGTACCAGGTCGACTCGCCGTCGAGGGTGATGAAGACCGCGAGCAGGGCGCTGATCAACAGGCTGGCGAGCAGCAGCGGCGGCAGGACAAGCGTGAAGGACGCGGCTCCGAGCAGTGGCGATACGAGCAGCGTCAACGGCGCGACGACCATGGCGATCTGGATGGGTGACTGCAGGACGACCTGCAGCGCGTGCTCGGCGCGGTTCTTCAGCGCCAGCTGGATGCCGACAAAGTTCTCGACCGCATTTCCGGCGATGGCGACGATCACCAGGCCAGCAAACGCCTGACTGATGTGCAGCGCCTCCATCGCGGGGGTGAGCGCCGCGACGAACCAGTCCGAGACCAACGCCGCCAGCATGCCGGTGACAGCGAGCACCGTTACCGCGAGCCAGAGTGGCCAGGGGGCGACCGCCGCCGGCCGGGGGCGCACCGCACCTGACGAGCGCTAATAACAGCCACCACGTGGGTGAAGAAGGCCAGCGAGCCCACTTCACCCACGCGATTGCTGCTATTCGAGCCGTTTCGAGCCCTGACAACAGCAATGGCGTGGGTGAAGCGCCAGGCACCCGGCGCCGCGGGCGGGCTTTCGGACCCGGGTCGCCAGCGCACGCTCCTCCGGCCTGCTCGGCGGGACGGCGGCGCTGGGTGTCTGCCCGGCGAGCCAGCGGCCGATCTTGGGCGAACGGGCAGCGGCGATGGTTAGCCTCTTCCGGTGGCTGTTCCTGGGAACGCTGTCGGCGGGCAGCGCGACGATGCTGTGATCTTGCCCGGTGGTGGTCCCCGGCTGGCCGTGCGGCGGGCGGAAGGCACCCGCCGGCCGTTCCTGCTGGTGCACGGCCTGGCTTCCAACGCGCGGATGTGGGACGGGGTCGCCATCCGGCTGGCTGCCGCCGGGCACGAGGTGGTCGCGGTCGACCTGCGGGGGCACGGACAGTCGGAGGAGCCCGCGGACGGGTACGACACAGCGACCGCCGCCGCCGATCTCGCGGCGCTGATCGGCGTGCTGGGCTGGACCGGCGCTCGAGCGCCCGTCGTCGCCGGTCAGTCCTGGGGCGGCAACGTTGTCCTCGAGCTGGCGGCGCGGCACCGGGGGGTCGCGGCGGTCGCGCTGGTCGATGGCGGCTGGATCCGACTGGCAGAGCGCTTCCCCGACTTCGACGACTGCTGGCGGGTGTTGGCGCCACCCAATCCCTCCGGCGTTCGCCCGGCCGAGCTGGCAGCCCGGCTGCGCACCGTGGCCGGCGCATGGCCACCGGAAGGTCTTGCCGGCGTGCTGGCCAACTTCGTGGAGCTGCCCGACGGGACAGTGCGGGCCCGGCTGGGGCGCGAGCACCACCGGGAGATCGTCCACTCGTTGTGGCAGGGCGACCCGCGGGCGGCCTACCCGCTCGTCGACGTACCGGCTTTGCTGCTGGTCGCCGACGGCGACGGGCCGGACCCGATGGCGAAGCGGGCCGCGGTCGCCGACGCGCTGGCCGGCCTGCCGGACGCGCAAGTGCGCTGGTACGTCGGGGGCCATCACGATCTGCATGCCGAGCAGCCGGAACAGGTGGCGGCCGACCTGGTGGAGCTGGCGGCGCGCGCGGAGGCGGCGACATGACCCTGCTCGTGGTGATGGGGTCGGGAGAGACGGCGCCGGCAATGCGCCGGGTGCACCGCGACGTCTTCGCCGCCACTGGGGACGGCCCAGCCGTCATGCTGGACACGCCGTTTGGCTTCCAGGAGAACGCCGACGAGCTCGCCGGAAAGACGCTCGCCTACTTCGCCGAGAGCGTGGGGCGCCGGGTCAGCGTGGCCCGGTGGCGCACTGCGGATGAACCGCTGGCCGAACGAGAGCAGGCGCTGGCGGCGGTGGCGGAGGCCCGCTGGGCATTCGCGGGACCGGGCAGCCCGACGTACGCCCTGCGGCACTGGCGGGGTACGCCGGTCCCGGACGCCTTGGCCGACGTGGTCGAGCGCGGCGGCACGCTGGTGTTCGGCAGCGCCGCCGCGGTGACGCTCGGCGCCCGCGCGATCCCGGTGTATGAGATCTACAAGGTCGGGGAGGAGCCCCGCTGGGTCGACGGGCTGGACCTGCTGGGTCGGCTTACCGGCATCACCGCCGCTGTCGTTCCGCACTACGACAACGCCGAGGGCGCCACCCACGACACCCGGTTCTGCTATCTCGGCGAGCGCCGGCTGACTCGGCTGGAGGCCGACCTGCCGGCCGAGTGCGGGGTGCTGGGCGTGGACGAACACACCGCACTGATCCTTGACGTGAAAGCGGGCACCGCCCGCGTTCTCGGACTGGGCGGGGTGACGGTACGTCGCCGCGGGCGGTCCACCGTGGTGCCGGCCGGGGAGCAGCTGGGGCTGGCGGAGCTCGGCGGCCTGCTGCGCGGGGCCAGCGCCGGTGGCGCGGGTGCGACCGGGCTCGCTGGGGTCAGCAGCGCGCTGGAGGCACCGGGTCAGCGTCCCGACGCGGCGCCGGTGGTGGCAGCCTCGCTGCGCGAGGAGGCCCGGCGAGCGCGGACCGACTTCGACACCGCACTCGCCGCCGCGGACGTCGCCGGCTGCGTCACCGCGGTGCTCGCGCTGGAGCAGGCGATTGTCGACTGGCAGGCTGACACCTTGCAGGGTGCCGACCGTGACGTCGCCCGCCGGACGCTGCGTGCCATGATCGTCCGGATGGGGGAGCTAGCCCGGGTGGGTGCCCGGGATCCGCGCGAGGTGCTCGGGCCCGTCGTCGAGCTGGCGTTGGACGTGCGCCGACGCGCCCGGGACAACAAAGACTTCGCCACCTCGGACCTGGTCCGGGACCGGCTCGCCGCTGCGGGGATCGACGTGCGCGACACCCCGGCCGGCCCCGAGTGGTCGGTGCGGTCGTGACTGACCGGCGGGCCGACCACCCGCACCACGGGCCTGAGAATCACGGGCCCGAGAATCACGGGCCCGAGCAGTACGAGCAGCACGAGCACCGCCACGGATGGTGGGGCCGAATAGCCGACGTGTTCGCCTCGCACAGCCACGACGCGACCGACGCGGTGGACAGCGAGCTGGAAACCAGCCAGCTCGGCGTCCGCACCCTGGTCATCAGCTTCGCGGTCCTGGCGGTGACCGCCGTAGTGCAGCTGGCCGTGGTGCTGTTGTCCGGCTCCGTGGCCCTGCTCGGGGACACGCTGCACAACTTCGCGGACGCGCTGACCGCCGTCCCGCTGGGCGTCGCGTTCACCCTCGGCCGCCGGGCGCCCACCCGCCGGTTCACCTACGGCTATGGCCGCGCCGAGGACCTGGCCGGGTTGGTGGTCGTACTGCTGATCACGGCATCCTCGGCGCTGGCCGCTTACGCCGCCATCCGTCGGTTGCTGCACCCGGAGCCGGTCAGCTATCTGGGCTTCGTCGCCGCCGCCGCCGTGATCGGCTTTGCGGGTAACGAGCTGGTCGCCCGGTACCGCATCCAGGTCGGTCGCCGGATCGGCTCGGCGGCACTCGTCGCCGACGGTTTGCACGCCCGCACCGACGGACTGACCAGTCTCGCCGTACTCCTCGGCGCCGGTGGCGTCGCCCTCGGGTTCCGCCTCGCGGACCCCATCATCGGCCTGGTGATCACCGTTGCGATTCTGGCCGTGCTCCGCCAGGCGGCTCGGGAGGTCTTCGCTCGGCTGCTGGACGCCGTGGACCCGGCCCTGGTGGACCGGGTCGAGCAGGTCGTCCGGGCAACTCCGGGAGTTCGCGATGTCGGCCAGGTGCGCGTGCGCTGGATCGGCCATGCGCTGCGCGCCGAGTGCGACATCGTCGTCGACGAGACGCTGTCCCTGGTCGCGGCCCACCACATCGCCGACGAGACGGAGCATCGGCTGCTCCACGACATACGCCGACTGACCTCAGCGATCGTGCACGCCGACCCTTACGCCACCGACCCGCAGGCCCACCACGAGCTGTCCGGCCACCACCGGCCCGGGTGGCGTTGACGGCAACCAGGATCGAGTCCGGGCCGGTCGCGTCAGCGGCGTGCGGTCGCTCGCGGGACCGACGGCGCCGCCTCGTTCTCCTCGACGGAGCCCGTCCGCACCAGCGCGGCCCGGGTGCCACCGCCGGCCCGGATCACCAGCACGGCTACGCCGACGGCCAGCAGGGTGGCCGCGGTGAACGTCGTACCGGGGTGTGGTCGGACGACGGGCAGGAACACGCTCAGCTGCTGGCAACCGGGCAGGGCGGTGAACACCGCCGCCGCGCTGAGCGCGGTGACCGGCCAGTCCCAGCGCCGGCCGGCCACAACCAGCGGCAGCAGTCCCCAGGACAGGTACCACGGGTAGAGCACCGGACCCAGCAGCGCCACGACCAGCAGTCCGCCACCGATGGTCTCGGCCGGGCTACGCCGGCGCCAGGTAAGCAACAGGCCGGCGGTCACGACGGCCGCAAGCGCCAGCCCGAGCACCCGGGTGCCGGCGAGCAGACCGTCGAAGTGCACCGGTACGCCGAGCACGTGGCCCAGTACGGCGATGATCTCGGCGAGCAGGGTCGTTGGGGCGTAGAGGGTCCGACCGGCCAGCGGCGTGCTCAAGGCAGGCAAGAAACCGGCGGCGTTCGGGACCAGCGGGGCCAGCAGCACCCAAGGCAGCGCCGCCGCGGCGACCACTTTGCCGGTCGCCCGGACCCGCTGGCCGATGGCCGGCACCGCCACCACATGGGCGGCGGCCAGGACCAGCACGGCCAGGGCTGCCGGCGGCTTTACGGCGGTGGCGACCGACGCCATGGCGACCGCAGCCAGCGGGTGTTGGCGACGCCACAACGCCAACGCCGCGACCAGGCCGGCGACCATCAGGGCTTCCCAGTGCGCCGCCGCGAGCAGCTGCAGCAGGATCAGCGGGTTGGCCACGGCGAGCACCAGCACCAGCGGCCGACGGTGCGCCGGGCTGAGGTCGCAGACCGCGACCGCTACCAGCACCAAGGCCAGGGCGGCCACCAGGTGCAGGGCCAGCAGGGCGGCGACCGGGTTGCCCAGGCTGGTCGCCAGCCGCGCGGTCAGCAGCGCCAGCGGCCCGTACGGCGCCCGAGCCGACCGCCAGAACGGGTCCACCGCGGCCAGCGCCGAGCCGCCGCCAAGAGCTTCCGGCCCGACCCGGTAAGGGTCGCCACCGGCGCGCAGCAGCTCGCCCTGCGCCGCATAGCTGTACGCGTCCAGACTGAGCAGTGGAGGTCCGAGCAGCAGCGGCAGCGCCCAGAGGACGGCCACCGCACCCACCGCCGGGATGCTCAGTTGACCGTGCTTGGCCAGCTGGACCAGTCGCAGCCAGCTGCCCAGCAGCAGGCTGACCCCGGCGATCAGTGCCAGCGGCACCAGGCCCGGCATCCAGTCGCCGTGGACCGGGGCCAGCAGGCCCCACCACCGGCTCGGCGGCGTCGCCCCCGGCACGGTGGCGGCTCGCCCCGCCGTGACCAGCACCAGCAGGCTGCCAACGAGCCCGCCGACCGCCGGGGCGAGCACCGGACCGGCCAACCGTGGCCGCAGCGACCACGCGTATCCGCGAGAGCCGCGGCGGGGCGCGGTTCGGGCGTTGGTCATGAGCTCCGTTCCGGGTCGGGGACTTCGACGGTAGAGGCAACGGTGGCCCAGGAAGGGTAGGCAACGCTCGTCAGCGTGTCCGGTACGTCGGGCGAGCATCGCTCCTGGGCGGGACGTAGGGCTGACCGAGAGTAGGGCTGACCGAGAGTAGGGCTGACCGAGAGTAGGGCTGACCGAGAGTCCGACTGACCGAGAGTCCGACGCACCGGCTGGCAGCGGTGCGTCCGCTCCGCCGTGCGCTGGGGCGATGCCGCCAGCAGGCTACCGTGAGCCGTAGTCCGGCCAGCACGGCGGATGTCACGGCACTGCCCACGGGTCCGGCGCGGCCGCAGTCACGGCGGGCGTTTGAGTAGCTGCTGGGGAGCGACATGGCCAGGCTGAGGCGCTGGGAGCTGCGGGCGTGTGCCCGCCACGGCCACGCCACCTACGCGCCGACCGAGCCGGCGCTGGCTGGCCGGCTGTCCGGGACGACCGGGGTCGGAGAGGTATGGCGCTGCCTGCGTTGCAGCGACTTCGTGCTCGGCCCGCCGCATGCCCGCGGCCCCGCCGACGAGGCGCCGCTGGTGCTGCGCGGGAAGGCGCTGCGGCAGGCGGTCATCCTGCGGCTCCTGGCGGCCGAGCGGTTGCTGCGGGCGGTGTTGCTGGGGCTGGCGACGTACGGCGTGCTGCGTTTCCGCGACGCCCGCGGCTCGATTCAGGCTTGGCTGGAGCGCTACCTGCCGGCTTTTCGGGCGACCGGCGTCCACGTCGATCAGTTCGCGTTGGTCCGCGACCTGCAGCATGCGCTGGCCGCCCGGTCTTCCCAGCTCACCCTGGTGGCGGCGCTGCTCGGGGCGTACGCCGCCCTGGAGGCCATCGAGGGCGTCGGGTTGTGGCTGCTCAAGCGCTGGGGCGAGTACTTCGCCGCGGTCGCAACCGCCATCTTCCTGCCGCTGGAGGTGCGCGAACTGATCAAGGGCGTCACGTTCACCCGCGCCGGCGCGTTCGCCATCAACGTCGCCGCTGTCATCTACCTGCTGCTCGCCAAGCGGCTGTTCGGCCTGCGCGGCGGTCGGGCAGCCTACGACCAGGAGCGTCACGGCGACTCGCTGCTCGAGGTCGAGGCCGCCGCCGCGGCGGAGCCGGAACAGCGACCGGCGACGATCGGCTCAGCCTCCGCCAGGAGGTGAGCGCCCGGGTGACCTGATCAGCGGCGGCCGCCACCGGGGAGAGGACGCCACGGGGCAGCCTGCTCGGCGCCGGGCTCACGCCGGCGATTCGACCACGGTCGCAGTGCTGGCGCCAGCGGCCTCCACTCGGGTCAACGTGCGGGTCGAGCGGGGCAGCAGCGCCAGCGAGCACGCCGCTACCCCAAGCAGCCCGCCGACGAAGAGCACCGGAACTGCACCGAGCTCGCCGGCCACCGATCCGACGAAGAGATAGCCGACCGACAGCGGGGCGATGGAGCCCAGCCAGTCCCAGGCCGACACCCGTGACAGCAGGTGCGCTGGGATGCGCTGTGCGATCGCGGTCTCCCACCAGACGCCGAACAACCCGATGCCGACGCCGGCGGCGGCCATGGCGGCGTACAGCACCGGCAGCGGCGGTCCCACGGCGTACAGGGTGATCGCGCCGGGCCAGGACAACCCGGCGAGCATCCCGGCGAGGACGGGTCGATGGGGCCGCCACCACGAGCCGACCACCGCACCGGCGGCCGTACCCACACCCCAGGCGGCATTGGTCAGCCCGAAGACCGCGTCGCTACCATAGAGCTCCCGGGCCACCGACGCGCCGAGGACAAAAAACGGCGCCAGCGCCAGCAGCAGCGAGGCGGAGAAGGCGGCAATTGTCGCCCACAGCCACGACCGCTCCCGCACGGCCACCCAGCCCTCCCGCAACTCAGCGATCACCGTACGTCGCATCGCGACTGCGCCTCGGGCGCGCGGGTGGACCCGGGCGAGCAGTACGGCCGAGAAGGCGAAGGTGAGCGCATCGAGGCCGAAGGCCGCGGCCCCGCCGACGCCGAGCACCAGTGCGGTCGCCAGCGCCGGGCTCGCGAACGAGGCCACCTCTCGACTCACTCCGCCGAGGGCCTGAGCGGCCTGGATGTCCGGTTCGTCGACCGTCTGTGGCACCAGCCCGGTGTAGGCGGGCTGGAAGAAGGCCTCCGCCGTCCCGAACAGCACCCCGATGACGACCATGTGCCATACCCGCACGACACCGCTGGCGATGAGCACCGCCAGCGTCCCGTGCAGCAGTCCCCGCACAGTGTCCGCGACGAGCATGACGACCTGGCGCGGCAGCCGGTCGGCGACGACGCCCCCCAGCAGCACGAAGAGCACCAACGGCAACGAGTACGCCGCCAGCACGACGCCGACGTCGGCGGGGTTGCCGGTCAGTCGGGTGACGTACAGCCCGATGGCCACGATGATCAGCGCGTCGCCGATCACGCTGGCGGACTGGCTCAGCCAAAGGAGGCGGAAGTTGCGCGATCGCAGCGCCGAGAACACACCGGAGACGGTAAGCGCGCTGTCAGCCGGTTTTCCCGCTCCGGCTGGCTCTGGCTGGCTCGGCGACGTAGGGAATCAAGGCAACCGGCTGGCCCGTAGCCGACTGCCCCGACAGCTTCACCCGCCCACGGCACCGCCGACTCGGCGGGTCGCGGTCCACCACGATGCCGACGACGGGTGAACGCGGCGAGCAGGATTCGCTTCACCAGCCGGCGGCACTGACGGGGAGGGTCGCCCCGACCACTTGCGCGTGGACCATGGCGACCGTACGAGGGTCAGGCGGTCACGCCGTGGAGCACCAGCGTTGCCAGCTCGGCGTACGCCTCGGCGTCGGTCAGTCCGGTCCGCGCTGTCACGTCCCCACGCTGGATGCCGGCCATCGCGGCGGCGGCCACCTCGCCGACGAACTCCGCGTGGGCGTCTCGGAAGGCGCCGCTGATCACCCCCTCGGCAATCAGGGCACGGACCCGGTCCGCGGCGATCCGGGTGTTGCGCTCGTACACCGCGCGGCCGGGCGGGAAATCGGCGATGGCGGCCTGGAAGTCCGGGCTGGCCGGTCGCAGCTCGTCGGCGACTGCCGTCAGGTAAGCGACCACGCGGGCGCGCGGGTCCGGGCCGGCCGCCAGCACCCGCTCCTCCACCCGGCTGGCCGCCCGCCGGAAGAAGTGCGTGACCACCGCGACGGCGAGCTGCTCCTTGGATTGGGCGAGCGCGTACAGCGTCGACTTCGAGCAGCGCAGCCGGCCGGCGATGTCTTCCAGGGTTAGGTCGGCGAAGCCCTCGATCAAGAACAGATCAACGAGCCGGTCGAACAGTTCCGACTGGCGACGGGTCCACTTCCGCTGCCCGCGCCCCGACTCGGTCGCCGATAAGGTTGGGTCGAGCGCCGAACCATCAGTCACGCTGCCTGTATGAAGGCGCTCGTCCACACCATTGACAGTACCCAGGTACGTCCTCTGGTACCCTCTGCTGCCTGACGCGGGTTGTGCACCAACGGCCCGTCCTGGAAGCGCAGCGACCGCTGAGGAGACGCCCATGCCGGCCGAGCGCATGCTCCCCACTGCGGAGTCCCAGGACCTGCTGGCGCTGGCCCGGGACATCGCCGACAACGAGCTTGCGCCGATCGCCGCCGAGCACGACGCCGAGGAACGGTTCCCGCGCGAGGTATTCCGCACCCTGGGCCGGGCCGGGCTGCTGGGACTGCCCTACCCCGAGCAGTATGGCGGGGGCGCCCAGCCCTACGAGGTCTACCTGCAGGTGCTCGAAGAGCTCGCCAGCCGGTGGGCGAGCGTGGCGGTGGGTGTGAGCGTGCACGCCCTCGCCTGCTACCCGCTGGCCACCTTCGGCAGCGAGCAGCAGCGCGAGCGCGTGCTGCCCGATCTGCTCGGTGGCGAGCTGCTCGGGGCCTACGCGCTGTCCGAGCCGCAGGCCGGTTCGGACCCGGCGGCGATGGTCACCAAGGCGACCCGCACGGATGTCGGCTACCTCCTGTCCGGGACGAAGGCCTGGATCACCCACGGTGGGCACGCCGACTTCTACACCACCTTCGCCCGCACCTCGGCCGACCGCAGTCGGGGCATCTCCTGCTTCCTCGTCGACGCCGGCATGCCGGGGCTGTCGTTCGCGGCTCCCGAGCGCAAGATGGGGCTGACCGGGTCGCCGACCGCGATGGGGCACTACGACGACGTGGACGTCAGCACCGACCGGCTGCTGGGCGCGGAGGGCCAGGGGCTGCACATCGCGCTGAGTGCGCTGGACAACGGCCGGCTTGGGATCGCCGCCTGTGCCGTCGGGCTGGCGCAGGGCGCTCTCGACGAGTCGGTCGCCTACGCCAAGCAGCGGCAGACCTTCGGCCGGGCGATCATCGACCACCAGGGCTTGGGCTTCCTGCTCGCCGACATGGCCGCCGCGGTCGAGTCGGCCCGCGCGACCACGTTGGAGGCCGCCCGCCGGCGCGACCGGGGCCTGCCCTATGGCCGACAGGCGAGCATCGCCAAGCTGGTGGCCACCGATGCCGCGATGAAGGTGACCACCGACGCCGTCCAGGTGTTTGGCGGCTACGGCTACACCCGCGACTATCCGGTCGAGCGGTGCATGCGCGACGCCAAGGTGATGCAGATCTTCGAAGGCACCAACCAGATCCAGCGCCTCGTGATCAGCCGTCACCTGGCCCGCAGCTGACAAGGAGACGATGTGACATGACGCCGGACGACCGAGTTCGCGAGCTGCTCGAGGCCTATGCCGGCCCCGACGCGTGCGCCGCCGACCTGCTGTGCGACCGCCATCCGGCCGACGCTGTCGCGTTCACCTTCATCGAGCCGGATCTCACCGCGCACGACCTGACCTACGCCGACCTGCGCGAGCGCTCGGAGCGGGCGGCCCGCGCGCTGGCCGACCTCGGGGTCGGCCCCGGTGATCGAGTCGCGACCCTGATGGCCAAGAGCGAGGACCTCGTCATCACGCTGATGGGCATCTGGCGGCTCGGCGCCGCGCACGTGCCGCTGTTCACCGCCTTTGCGCCGCCGGCGATCGCGCTGCGGCTGACAGCCAGCGCGACCAAGGTGGTCGTGGTCGACGCCGGCCAGCGGGCGAAGCTGGTCCCGTCCGCGGACGTCCCGGCCGACGCGCCGTGGCGAGTCGTAGTGGCGGCGGATGACACCGCCGTTGGGGCGCAGGCCGGCAGCGCGACCGGCACCGCGGCTGGCCGCGAAGACCTGCGGCTGACGGACCTGCTCGACCGGGCCGACCCAGGCTTGCCGGCCGCTCGCCTGGGCGGGGACGCCACCCTCGTCCACATCTTCACCTCCGGCACGACCGGCGCCCCGAAGGGCGTGCTGGTCCCGGTGCGCGCGCTGGCGGCGTTCCAGGCCTACCTGGAGTACGGCCTGGACGTCCGCGCCGATGACGTGTTCTGGAACGCGGCCGACCCGGGCTGGGCCTACGGCCTCTACTACGGCATCCTCGGCCCCCTGGTCAGCGGCCGGCGCAGCATACTGCTGCACGCCGCGTTCGAGCCGGCCCTGACCTGGCGGCTGCTGGAGAAGTTCGGCGTGACCAACTTCGCCGCCGCTCCTACCGTGTACCGCACCCTGCGGGCTGCCGACGCCGGCGCCCCGGTGGGGCTGCCGCTGCGGGTCTGCTCCAGCGCTGGTGAGCCGCTCAACCCGGAGATGGTCAGCTGGGCGGAGCGCGTCCTCGGAGTCGCGATCCGGGACCACTACGGCCAGACCGAGCTCGGCATGGCGATCGTCAATGGCTGGCATGACGACGTCCGTCGCGAGCTCAAGCCCGGCTCGATGGGTCAGCCGATGCCGGGCTGGGGCGCCGAGGTGCTGCTGCCCGACCGCGACGAAGTGGCACCCGCGGGCACGTCGGGCCGAGTAGTGATCGACCTGCTGGCGAGCCCGCTGATGTGGTTTAGCGCCTACGCTGGGGACGCCGAGAAGTCGGCGGAGCGGTACAGCGCGGACGGCCGCTGGTACTACACCGGGGACGCCGGCTCCCGGGACGCCGACGGCGACTTCTTCTTCTCCGCCCGCGACGACGACGTCATCATCATGGCCGGTTACCGGATCGGGCCGTTCGAGGTCGAGTCGGTGCTGATCACGCATCCGGACGTGGTGGAGTGCGCGGTCGTCGGCGTACCGGATGAGCTTCGCGGGGAGGTGATCGAGGCCTACGTCGTCCTGCGTGCGGACGCCACTGCCTCGCCGGCGTTGGCCACCGAGCTACAGCAGCTGGTCAAGACCCGGTACGCCGCGCACGCCTACCCGCGCGCTGTGCACTTTGTGCCGGACCTGCCGAAGACGCCGAGTAGCAAGATCCAGCGGTTCCGGCTGCGCCAGCGCTCGGTCGACTGATCGAGCGTTGATCGAGCGTTCACAGCGGACGCACAGCCCGCACGGTCGGTCCGCACAGGTGGCCGGGTGACTCTGCTGGCATGACCACCAACGCCGAGCACCCGCACGTGGACACCACGGCCGAGATGCCGGGACACAGCCCCTCCCCGTGGGACCCCACGACCGGATCTACCTCCGCCGCTTCCGCCGAGTCGCCGTGGTTCACCCCGCCGGCCCCGCCGGCCGCGGGCGGCGGCGGTACCGCACTCCCACCGCCACCGGTCGCCGGGCCCCCGTCGGGGACGCACCGTCTCCCGCCG
>Ga0208478_1000210_pt1 | contig 22899 bp, 18 predicted proteins | sample NGESurdeep072012_5_FD_184462 | JGI IMG/M metagenome (GOLD analysis project Ga0208478, IMG submission 184462) | Arctic peat soil microbial communities from Barrow, Alaska - NGEE Surface sample 415-2 deep-072012 (SPAdes) | ecosystem: Environmental > Terrestrial > Soil > Wetlands > Peat ...
GTCCATATCGACGGCATGGTTTGGCACCTCGATGTCGGCTCGTCGCATCCTGGGGCTGGAGTAGGTCCCAAGGGTTGGGCTGTTCGCCCATTAAAGCGGTACGCGAGCTGGGTTTAGAACGTCGTGAGACAGTTCGGTCCCTATCCGCCGCGCGCGCAGGAGACTTGAGAAGGGCTGTCCCTAGTACGAGAGGACCGGGACGGACGAACCTCTGGTGTGTCAGTTGTCGTGCCAACGGCACTGCTGATTAGCTACGTTCGGCAGGGATAACCGCTGAAAGCATCTAAGCGGGAAGCTTGCTTCAAGATGAGGTCTCCCACAGGGTTAACCTGGTAAGGCCCCCGACTAGACCATCGGGTTGATAGGCCGGAAGTGGAAGTGCGGCAACGCATGCAGCTGACCGGTACTAATAGGCCGAGGGCTTGACCACAAACATGTTACGCGTCCACTGTGTGGTTCCCGAGATACGGTCGGGGTCCGACTGACATCTCCATAGCGTTTCGGCGGCCATGGCGAAGGGGAAACGCCCGGTCCCATTCCGAACCCGGAAGCTAAGCCCTTCTGCGCCGATGGTACTGCGTGGGTGACTGCGTGGGAGAGTAGGACGCCGCCGGACAACTCCCACGACGATAGGCCGCCCTAAGGGGGCGGCCTATCGTCGTTTCCACCGCCGTTGGCGCCGAAGGGCGACGCTGTCAAGCGGGAGGGAGCGCCGACATGGACAGGGCTGGAAGGGACGGGCCTGTCGGTGGTCGTCGTTCCCAGGCGGAAGGCAGATCGGCCGGCGGCCAGCGTCGCAACAGTTCCGCCGCCGGCAGTTCCGCCGCTGGCCGCGACTCCGCCCGCCGCGACTCCGCCGGCCGCGAGGCCGCGGCACATCGATCCCGGCCGCCGCGGCCGCCGGGACCGCGCCCGCCCCCGCTGGTGGCGGGGGACCGGCTGGCCGAGCAGCGACGGGCCGAGCGCAGCGTGCCCCTCCCGGATGATGCCGATCCCCGCCGGCTCGACCCGGAAGTGCGCCGCGGGCTGAGTTCGCTGTCCGCGGCGACGGCCGACCGAGTGGCCGCCCACCTGGTTGCGGCCGGCCGGGCGCTGGACGAGGACCCGGCCAGGGCGCTGGCGCACGCCCGGGCCGCGCGGGCGCTGGGCGGACGCGTCGGCGCGGTCCGGGAGGCCGTGGGCGTGGCGGCGTACCACGCCGGCGAGTACGCCGAGGCGATCGCCGAGCTGCGCGCCGCTCGCCGGATCACCGGCTCACCAGAACACCTGCCCCTGCTCGCCGATTGCGAGCGGGCGCTAGGGAGGCCGGACCGGGCGCTGCAGGTGGCTCGGGACCCGGGCGCCAGCGGTCTGGACCAGGCCGCCCGGGTGGAACTGAAGATCGTGGCATCCGGCGCCCGCCGCGATCTCGGGCAAGCTGAAGCCGCCGTGCTGGCGCTGCAAGGTCTCGAGCTCACGGCGGCCACGGTCACGGACTGGACGCCGCGGCTGTGGTACGCCTACGCCGACGCGCTGCTGGCAGCCGGTCGGGTGGATGAGGCGCGGCAGTGGTTCTTGGCGGTGGTGACCACCGACGAAGACGACACCACCGACGCAGCTGAACGGCTGGCCGCACTGGCAGTGGCCGGGCCGAACGACCCCGAGTCGGGCGGTTGAGCGACCAGCGCAGCTCCTCAGTTGTCCGCGTAGGCCCGCAGGACGATGCCGCTGCGCGGCTTTGGCATGAACAGGGTGGACTTACGCGGCATCCGCTCCCCGGCGGCGGCCACCGCGATCACTTCCTCGACCGGCGTCGGGGCGAGCAGCAGCGCCGTCCCGCCGGCAGCTGTCGCGGCCCGGACCGCCTCGGCGGCGTCGGGGCAGAAGTCGACGACATCCTCCCGGTCGGCCAGCCGCCACAGCGACGCGATCAGCAGCGAGTGCGCCACCGTCACGTCCAGCGCCCGCCAGGCTGCGGATCGCTCGGCCGGGACCGCGGCAGCCATCGCCGTTGGCGACGGTTCGGTGAGCAGGTGGTATTCATCGTCGCCGGCCAGCACGAAGGAATAGCCGTCCGGACGAGCGGCGGTGAGCCGGTCCAGCGCCACTGGCAACGGGCCAGTCAACCGCTCGACCTGGAACGCGGTGCCGGCTGCCGCCACGGCCTTCGCCACCGGCAGCGAGCGCACGACCCGGTGGATGGCATGCACCTGCGGGCCGAAGGCGGAGGCGTCGACCAGCAGCGCCAGCCCGAAGTCCCATGGGCCGGCCCCGGCCCCGCCAGCGTGCTGGTCCGCCTGATGGCGCAGGTAGGTCGCGTACCGGTGATGCCCGTCGGCAATCACCGCCCGGCGCGGGTGCAGGTCGCGAGCGATCTCGGCCAGGCAGGCCTGGTCAGTGATGGCCCAGAGCCGGTGGGTCAGCCCGTCGTCGGTGCTGGCGGTGAGCAGCGGCGGCTCCCCGTCGGCACCGGCAGCGGCAACCGTGGCCGAGGCCGCCCCACCCCCGTGGTACACCAGGAAGATCGGCTCCAGGTTGGCCTCGGTGGCCGCGGTCAGCGCCAACCGGTCGGCGACCGGTCCCGCCATGGTGTTCTCGTGCGGCAGGACGGTGCCGGCGTCCGCGGCGGCCAGTGCGACCGCTCCCAGCAACCCGCGTTGGGTGTGCGCTGTGCCGCTGTCCTCGTCGACACCGCTCTCCTCGTAGACGTACAGCGCCGGCTGCTCGTCCGGGCAGAGCACCCCGTCCCGCCGCCAGCCGGCCAGCGTGTCTGCGGCTCGCCGGTAGCGACTACCGGGGGCGTTGGGCTCGTCACGTGGGAGGATGAGTCGAATGACGTTGTGCGGATGTCGCTCCTCGAGTACCCGGACGCCGTCGGTGTCGATCACGTCGTACGGCGGGGAGGTCAGGGGGCCGATGTCGCCGCCCGGCAACCGGGTGGCGGCGTAGCGCAAGCCGCGAACAGGCGAGAGGACCAGGCCGGTCGGGACCGGTACGTCGCTGTGGTGCCGACCCGGCGGCGGCGGACTCGGCATGGAGGCATCGTAAGGCGGGGCGGCCGACCGACGACCATGAGGGAGGGTGAAGTGGCGGATGACCGGTACGACCCGCACGCACGCTGGGACGACGACGCGCCGCCTCGTCCGTTTGCCGACGCGCCGCCGCCGCCAGAGGACGTGCTGCCTCGCGGTGAGGTCTACGACTGGTACGTCCGCGGCGCCGACCTGCTGGAGAGCGGCAACCCCGCCGCCGCCGTCCAGCTGCTGACGCACGCCGCCAGCGCCGAGCCGGAGTCCCGCAGCGTCCGCGAAGCGCTGGCGCGGGCGCAGTTCGACGCCGGGCAGTATCTCCAGGCGCGGGAGAGCTTCGCCTGGATCGTCTCGGTGAACCCGGCCGACGACTACGCCCAGTTTGGCCTCGGCCTGGCTGAGACCAAGGTTGGTGACCTGCAGGCTGCGGTCGAGCATCTGGCCCTGGCGGCGGCCATGCGCCCGGACCTGTCGCACTACGCGATGGCCCTGCGGGGCGCCCGGGCCGCCTTGACCGCCTCGCGGTGACGCCACCGTCCTTGGACTCGACCCAGTTGGACCCGCCCGAGCCGCCACGCGCCCCACCGACGACCCGATCGGCCCGGCTGCTCGGCTGTCCGCAGCCGCTGGCGGCGGCGTACGACGTGGCGCTGCTCGACCTCGACGGCGTGCTCTATCTCGGTCCCGACCCGGTGCCGACCGCGGCCGACGCCCTGGCGGCGGCCCGGGGACTGGGCATGCGGCTGGCCTACGTGACCAACAACGCCTCCCGGTCGCCGGCGCAGGTGGCCGAGCGGCTGTGCAACCAAGGCGTCCCGGCGCAGGCCGCGGACGTGGTCACCTCCGCCCAGGCCGCGGCCCGGGTGCTGCACGAGCGGCTGCCGCCGGGTGCCGCCGTGCTCGTCGTCGGCACCGACGCGCTGCGGCGCGAGGTCGCGGCGGTCGGGCTGAGCGTGGTCGGTTCCGCCGACCCGCAGCCGGCGGCGGTGGTGCAGGGCTACGACCCGGCGACGACGTACGCCGCGCTGGCCGAGGCCACCGTGGCCGTCCGCCGGGGCGCGCTGTGGGTGGGCTCCAACGCCGACCCGACGGTCCCCAGTCCGCGCGGACTGCTGCCGGGCAACGGGGCGTTGATCGCGGTGGTGGCCACCGGCAGCGGCCGGCAGCCGGTGATCGCCGGCAAGCCGGAGGTGGCCCTGCACGCCGAGTCGGTGGACCGCACTGGAGCGCAGCATCCGTTGGTGGTGGGGGACCGGCTGGACACCGACATCCGCGGGGCTGTCCGTGGTGGCAGCGCCAGCCTGCTGGTGCTCACTGGCGTGACTGGGCCGGCGGAGCTGTTGAGCGCACACCCGGTGGAGCGGCCGGACTACCTGGCCCGGGACCTGACCGGGTTGCTGGCGGCGCACTTGGCGGTCGAGCCGACGCGGGCGGGTGCCGGGTGGCGGGTTGAACGTGGCGGCTGGGAAGCGCTGGCCGAGGACGGGGTGCTGTCGCTGCGCCGGTCCGGCTCGGCGCAGGAGCGTCCAGATGGGTCTGTCGACGCGCTGCGGGTTGTCTGCGTGGCGGCCTGGGCCGCCGCCGACGCCGGTGCTCCGGTCCACCGAGTCGAGCTGGACGCGACCGGCGCCCAGGCCCTGAGTGGCCTCGGGGCACCCGCCTTCCCCGGCAACCTTGGGTAGCGTGAGCCGCCGGCGAAGTGGATGCAGCGCCCTACCGGAAAGAGTGTGCGCGATGCTGCCTCATGCGGTGAAGCCCTGTCGGTCCGGAGTGCACCGCGCGCTCGCCCGGCGCGGCCTGGCTGCCGGCGATGGCGGGCGGGCATGACGCAGAGCCCAGTCGGCGACGACCCGGTGGTGACGGCTACCGCCCGATTGGCGGAGCTGGACACCCAGCCCGTCGGCGCGCACGCCGAGGTCTACGACGAGGTACACCGGCTGCTGCAGACCGCGCTGGCTGCGATTGACGAGGGCTGACCGGGTGGTCCGTCATGCCCGGCTGGACCAGGAGCTGGTCCGGCGCGGACTGGCCCGCTCCCGCGAGCACGCGGTCGAACTGGTGGCCGCCGGGCGGGTCCGCCTGGCCGGGCAACCGGCGACGAAGCCCGCGACCGCGGTGGCCGTGACCGCGTCGGTGTCGCTGGTCGATGCCGGTGGCGACCCGGCGTATGCGTCCCGGGGCGGCCACAAGCTCGCTGGCGCGCTGGACGCCTTCGGCTCGACCGGAACCTTGGAGCCCGGAATGTCCGTGGCCGGTCGGCACTGCCTCGATGCCGGTGCCTCGACGGGCGGCTTCACCGACGTCCTGCTGCGCCGGGGGGCGGCGACGGTGACCGCCGTCGACGTGGGCTACGGCCAACTGGCCTGGACGCTGCGCGTCGATCCCCGAGTTCGGGTCGTGGATCGGACCAACGTGCGCGCCTTGGCGCCGGCGACGCTGGCCGCCCCGGCGGGACTCGTCACGGCGGACCTGTCGTTCATCTCGCTGGCCGTCGTACTACCGGCGCTGGTGCGCTGCGCCTGTCCGGACGCCGACTTCGTGCTGCTGGTCAAGCCGCAGTTCGAGGTGGGCCGGGGGCGGCTGGGCCGTGGTGGGGTGGTCCGGGACCCGCAGCTGCGCGCCGACGCGGTGGCGGCGGTGGCCGCGGCCGCCGGAACCCTCGGGCTCGGCGGGTGCGGGGTCGTCGCCAGCGGACTGCCCGGGCCGGCGGGCAACGTGGAGTACTTTCTCTGGCTGCGCGCCGGGGTGGCGGCGTTGGACGCCGGCGAGCTCGCCCGTGCGGTGGCGGCAGGACCGGCATGAACCGCGAGGTGCTGCTGCTCGCCTACACCGAGCGGCCGGCTGCGGTGCTGCGGGCCCGCGAGGTGGCCGCCCGGCTGACCGCCGCCGGGGTCGGGGTCCGCGTTGTCACCGGCGAAGCCGACGTGCTGGCGGTGCCGGGGGCGCACGTCGCCCCCGAGAACGAGTTGGCGGCGGTCGGGGTGGACCTCGTGCTGGTCTTCGGCGGTGATGGCAGCCTGCTGCGGGCCGCGGAGATCGCCCGACCCGCTGGTGCGCCGCTGCTGGGGGTCAACCTCGGCCGGGTGGGGTTCCTGGCCGAGGCCGACCCGGACACGCTGGCAGCGACGGTCGGGCAGATCGTCGACGGCGACTTCAGCGTCGAGGAGCGGCTGACGCTCGACGTGACGGTCCGGGTGGACGGCGACGTCTTCGCCACCGGCTGGGCGCTGAACGAGGTGTCGGTGGAGAAGGCGGCGCGGGCGCGTATGTTGGAGATGGTGGTCGAGGTGGACGGCCGGCCGCTGTCGCGCTGGGGGTGTGACGGCATGATCTTCGCCACGCCGACCGGCTCCACGGCGTACGCGTTCTCGGCCGGTGGTCCGGTGGTCTGGCCGGCGGTGGACGCGCTGTTGCTCGTCCCGGTCAGCGCGCACGCGCTGTTCGCCCGGCCACTGGTGACCGCGCCGACCTCCACCCTCGCGGTTGAGGTGCTGCCCGGCTCGACCGGTGCGGTGATGGCTGCCGATGGCCGGCGCACGCTGGACCTGCCGGCCGGGGCACGGGTGGAGGCCCGGCGGGGCGCGGCCCCGGTCCGGCTGGCGCGGCTACGGGCCGAGCCGTTCACGGACAGGTTGGTCACCAAGTTCGGGCTGCGGGTGGAAGGTTGGCGGGGTCGACACGTCGGGGAGGAGGTCGGACCGACCGCCGGCTGACGGCCCGACGGGCCCGCCGGCTCGACTCCGACGCGCCGGCCGAGCCTGGCCGATCCGCCCGGCCGGGCGGCTACTGTCGAGCGCGTGCTCGAGGAGATGCGCATCACCTCGCTCGGCGTCATCGACGCCGCCGTCTTGGAGCTCTCGCCGGGCCTGACCGTGGTCACCGGTGAGACCGGAGCGGGCAAGACGATGGTGGTGCAGGGCCTCGCACTGCTCATGGGCGGTCGGGCGGACTCCGCGTTGGTCCGGCCGGGATGCGCCCGCGCGGTCGTCGAGGGCCGGCTCGTCGTTCCGGCGGACGGTGCGACCGCCCGGCGCGCGGCCGAGGCCGGCGCAGAGCTCGACGAGGGTGACGATCGAGACCACGGCGCGCTGCTGGTTGGGCGCACCATCTCGGCGGAGGGCCGCTCCCGCGCCTACCTGGGCGGCCGTAGCGTCCCGGCGACGCTGCTGGCCGAGCTGGCCGACGACCTGGTCACAGTGCACGGCCAGTCTGACCAACTGCGGCTGCTGCGGCCGGAGGCGCAGCGCGCGGCCCTGGACCGGTTCGCCGGTGCCGCCGCGACCGAGCCGCTGGACCGCCACCGCCGGGCCTACACCCGGTGGCAGGCGGTGTCGCTGTCCCTGGCCGGGCTCACCGACCAGGCCCGGGAGCGCGCCCGGGAGGCCGACCTGCTGCGGTTCGGGCTGGCCGAGATCGACGCCGCCGCCCCGATCGGGGGCGAGGACGTCGAGCTGGCCGCGGAGGTCGGCCGGTTGGCGCACGCGGACACGCTGCGGACGGCCGCGGCGCGGGCTCATGAGGCCCTGCTTGGCGACCCGGTGGACGATGCCGTCGCCGACGCCACCGGTCTGGTGGCGTTCGCCCGCCGAGCCCTGGACGCGGCCGCCGGGCACGACCCGGCGCTGGCCGCGCTGGCCGAGCGACTGGCCGAGGTCAGCTACGCACTCGTCGACGTGGCGGCCGACCTGGCGTCGTACGCCGAGCAGCTCGACACCGACCCACGCCGGCTGGCGGCGGCGCAGGACCGCCAAGCGGTGCTGCGCGGGCTGGTGCGCAAGTACGGCGCGGACATCGAGGCGGTGCTGGTCTGGGCGGAGCAGGCTCGGGGCCGGCTGGCCGAGCTGGACCACGACGACGAGGAGATCGCCTCGCTCACCGCCGAGCGGCAGCGGCTGCTTGGCGAGCTGGCCACGGCGGCGACCGCGCTGTCGGCGGTCCGCAACACCGCCGCAACCCAACTGGGCAGCCGGATCGGGGCGGAGCTGGCGGAGCTGGCCATGCCCCGGGCCCGGGTCACCGCCGTGGTCCGGGCGCGGCCGGCGGCGGTCGCCACAGCGGGCCTGCTGGTTGACGGCCAATCGGTCGAGTTCGGCCCGGATGGGGTGGACGAGGTCGAGCTGCGGCTCGAACCGCACGCCGGGGCGCCGGCCCGACCGCTGCATCGGGGCGCCTCCGGCGGGGAGCTGTCCCGGGTCATGCTGGCGGTCGAGGTCGTCTTCGCAGCCGCCGACCCGGTGCCGACGATGGTCTTCGACGAGGTCGACGCCGGGGTCGGGGGACGCACCGCCGTCGAGGTGGGCCGTCGGTTGGCGCGGCTGGCTCGCAGCCACCAGGTCATCGTGGTCACCCACCTGCCGCAGGTGGCCGCGTTCGCCGACCGCCATCTGGCGGTGGTCAAGTCCGACGACGGCAGCGTGACCCGCAGCGGAGTTCGGCTGTTGACCGGTGCCGACCGGGTCGAGGAGCTGTCGCGAATGCTCGCCGGCCTGGCGTCCTCCGCGCTGGCCCGCGGGCACGCCGAGGAGCTGCTGGCGGTCGCCACGGAGACCAAGGCCCGAGCGCCGGCATGACGGCTGTTCGGCGGCGGTCTGGGCCGGCGGCCTTGGGCGCGTCCGGAAGTGGCTCGACGACCCTCTGGCAGGATGAAGGCCGATGAACATGGCGACGCGACGGGTCCGGGTGCGGCCGACCGAGCCCGGGCCGGGGGTGTCCGGTATCGCCCGGCTGGACCGCCGGACGAAGTCGCTGACCCGGCGGCTGCGGCCCGGCGACATCGCCGTGATCGACCATCTCGACCTGGACCGGGTCAGTGCCGAGGCGCTCCTGCACGGCGGTGTCGCCGCGGTGGTCAACGTCGCTCCGAGCATCTCCGGCCGGTATCCCAACCTCGGACCGCAGCTGTTGGTGGCGGCCGGCGTGCCGTTGCTCGACCGGGTGGGGCCGGCGGTCTTTGTCGCCGTACGGGAGGGACAGCTGGTCCGGCTGGAGGACAACCGGCTCTACGCCGACGACCGTGAGATAGCGGTCGGCGAACTGCTCACTCCTGAGTCGATCGAGGCGGCCATGGCCGAGGCCCGGGCCGGCCTGGCCATCCAGCTCGAAGCGTTCGCCAGCAACACGATGGAGTACGTTCGGCGCGAGCGCGACCTGCTGCTCGACGGGGTCGGCGTACCGGAGATCCGCACCAACCTCACCGGCCGGCACGTGCTGATCGTGGTCCGCGGTTACCACCATCGCGAGGACCTGGCGACGCTGCGACCCTACATCCGGGAGTACCGCCCGCTGTTCATCGGCGTGGACGGCGGGGCCGACGCCCTGCTGGAGGCTGGCTACCGCCCGGACCTCGTGGTCGGCGACATGGACTCGGTCTCGGACCGGGCGCTGGGCTGCGGCGGCGAGATCGTCGTGCACGCGTACCCGGACGGGACTGCCCCCGGGCTGGCCCGGGTGGAGGCACTGGGACTGCCGGCCGTTCTCTTCCCGGCAGCGGCCACCAGTGAGGACGTGGCCATGCTGCTCGCGGACGACAAGGGTGCCAGTCTGATCGTCGCGGTCGGCACCCACTACGACCTCGTCGAGTTCTTCGACAAGGGCCGGGCGGGGATGGCGAGCACGTTCCTGACCCGGCTGCGCGTGGGCGGCAAGCTGGTGGACGCCAAGGGGGTGAGCCGGCTTTACCGGAGCCGGATCAGCACGTCGTCGCTGCTGTGGCTGGTGGTCGCCACGCTGGTGCTCTTCCTCACCGCACTGGCGATCTCCAGTGCCGGCCATGCCTATATCGAGCTGATCGCCGACGCCTGGCACAGCTTCCTGTTCTGGCTGTCCGGGCTGTTCCGTTGATCGACTTCCGCTATCACATCGTCTCGATCGTGGCCGTCTTCTTGGCCCTGGCGGTCGGCATCGTGCTCGGTACGACGGCCCTGAACGGTCCCGTGCTCACCGACCTTCGGGGCCGGGTGAACGGGCTGGCGGCGGACAAGCGCGGGCTGGAAGGCCAGGTTCGCGACCTGCGCGTCCAGGTCGACGGCAACGAGAAGTTCGCGACCACGATCGCGCCCACGGTGGTGGCCGGCCGGCTCACCAACGACTCGGTGCTGCTGCTCAGCGCTCCCGGCGCCCCCACCGACGCCCGCGACGCGTTGGCCACCACGCTGCGTCAGGCCGGAGCCGTGGTCACCGGCCGAGTGCAGCTGCGCGGGGAGTACGTCGCCCCAGACAAGGCCGTCGTCATCGACGACCTGGTCACCCGACTGGCGCCGGCCGGCCTCGCCCTGCCCACCGGAGACGTTGGCAGCCGGGCGGGCACGGAACTGGCGGCGGCCCTGTCCTACCCACTTGGCGGCCCACGTGGCCTCACGCCGGATGCGGTCGACAGCGTCATCGCCGGCTTTCGCGAGGCCGGCTTGCTCACGATCGACGGAGCCGACCCCACGGCCGCACCGCTGGTCGTCGTGGTGGCCGGCGCCGCTCCGGTGAAGGCGTCCGACGACGATCGGCGGGCAGCCGCCGTCCTGCTGCGGTTGGTCGACGCGCTGGCCCGCCGAGGCAGCGCGACAGTGGTGGTCGGCCCGCGGACGGCGGCCGACGACGGGGGGTTGATCGACGCGCTCCGGTCGGACCCGCAGGTGTCCACGCTGGCGTCCTCGGTGGACGCTGTCGACACCTCGGCCGGCCGGGTGACCACCGTGCTCGCGTTGGCCGGTCGGTTGCGCGGCGAGGTGGGCCAGTACGGCATCGGCCGCGACGCGACCGCGGCGCTGCCGGCCCAACCCACTGCCCAACCCACTGGGCAGCCCACTGGGCAGCCATCGGTATCCGCCGCGCCGTGACCGCCGGTCCGTGACCGTCGGCTGCGTCGGCGGGGTCGGGGTCGGCCGGCGACGGCTGGTGGCGGCGACGACCGGTGGTGTGTCTGCCGTCGCTGCTGCCGAGGCAGTGGAGCGCAGGTCACCCGGTGCCGACGCCCGGTGGCAGCGGCGCAACTACCGGGGGACAACGGTGAGCCTGTCCGCCGGCCCGGCCGCTGTGCTGGCGGTCGGGGGGTCGGCGGCCTTGGGTGTGCTGCTCGAGCGCCGCCAGCCCGGGTCGGGCGGTGCGGGCTCGGCCGGGTCGCTGGCGGCGGCGGCCCTGCTCGCCGCACTAGTCGCCGGCGCCGCCGGTCGGTACGACGATCTTGCCGGCGAGCGGCCGGGCGAGCGAACAGCCAAGGGCTTGCGGGGGCATGCGGCGGCGCTTCGGCGTGGCCAGGTGACGGGTGGCGTGGTCAAAGCGGCCGCCGTCGGCAGTGCGGCGGCGGTGGCTGGGTGGCTGCTAGCCGACGCCGACGCCGACTCCGCCGCCGACTCCGCCGCGACCCGACCGGCCGGTGCCCTCCTCGACATCGCGGTGCGGGCCGGGGTAGTGGCCGGCACCGCAAACCTGGTCAACCTGCTCGACCTGCGACCCGGCCGGGCGCTGAAGGCCGTGCTGGTCGCAGGCGCCCCGCTGGTGCTCGGTCGGGGTTCCGGTGGCGGCTTGGTGGCCGGGCCGGCGGGGGTGGCTCTGGCTCTGCTGCCCGGCGACCTCGCCGAGCGGAGGATGCTCGGCGACGCTGGCGCGAACGCGCTGGGCGCCGTGCTCGGGGTCGGGTGGGCGGCCGGCGGCGGTCGCGCCAGTCCGGGTCGGCGGATCGTCGGGCTGGTCGTCCTGGCAGCGGTGACGGCGGCCAGCGAGGTGGTGAGCTTCTCTCGCGTGATCGACGCGACGCCGGTGCTGCGCGGCCTGGACCGGATCGGGCGGCGACCGGATCTCGGCCCGATGGCGTGAGCGCCGCCCGCACTGACTCGGCTGCCGGCGGGAAGGCGGGGGTCGGACTGGCCCGCGCCGCCGCCGCCATCGGCCTGGTCACCGTCGCCGCTCGGGTGGTCGGCCTCGGCCGGACGGTGGTGCTCGCCCGCACCGTTGGGACGACCTGCCTCGGCGACACCTACCTGACCGCCAACACCGTCCCCAACATCGTCTTCGAGATCGTTGCCGGGGGCGCGCTGGCTAGCCTGGTGGTGCCGGTGCTGGCCGGACCGGTGCAGATGGGCGACTCGGCGGCTGCCCGGCGTACCGCCTCGGCACTGCTCACCTGGGCGGTGCTGCTGCTCACGCCGCTCGCTGTCGCCGGTGCCCTGCTGGCCCGACCGGTGATGAGCGTCCTCGTCGGCGGCCAGGTGGGTGGCCAGCCCGTCGGCGGCTGCGACCGGACCGCCCAGGTCGCCGTGGGTGCTCGGATGCTGCTGGTCTTTGCCCCGCAGGTCGTCCTTTACGGTGTCGGCATCGTGCTCACCGGCGTGCTGCAGGCGCACCGACGCTTCCTCGGCCCCGCGCTGGCGCCGCTGCTGTCCAGCCTGGTCGTGATCGCTGCCTACCTGGCCTACGCGGCGCAGGGCGGCGCCGGCGAGAAACTGGCCAGCCTGCCCCCTGGCCAGGAGCTGACACTGTCGGTCGGCACCACGCTCGGGGTGGCTGCGCTGAGCCTGAGCCTGCTGGTGCCGCTGCGGCGGACCGGGCTGCGACTGCGACCGGAGCTGAGGTTCCCGCCCGGGGTCGCAGTCCGGGTACGCCGGCTGGCGCTGGCCGGCGCCGCCGCGTTGGCCGCGCAGCAGGTCTCGGTCGCGGTCGGTCTGCGGCTGGCCAACGGCGGTCCGGGCGGCAGCGTGATCGTCTATGCGCTGGCAACCACCGTCTTCTTGCTGCCGTGGGCGGTGCTGGCCGTCCCGATCGCGACCAGCGCCTTTCCCACGCTGTCGGCGCGAGCGGCCGGCGGTGACGAGGCCGGCTACGCGGCGACCGCGGCGGCCACCCTGCGCGCCGTACTGCTGGTGACCTGCGGCGCGGCCGCGCTGCTGGTGGCGGTGGCCGGTCCGGCGGCCCGGCTGTTGGTGCACGGCTCGCCGGGTCGGCCGAGCGCTCCGGCGCTGGCGGCGGCCGTGGTGGCGTTCGCGCCGGGTCTCGTGGGGTACGGCGTGCTGGCCCTGCTCGCCCGCGCCCTGTACGCCCGCGGTGACGGCTGGTCCCCGGCGGTGGCGACCGTGCTCGGGTGGCTGACCGTCGTGGTGGTCGACCTGGTCCTCGCGGCCGCGCTGCCGGTGGGTGCGCGGGCGGCGGCGCTCGGCGCCGGCAACAGCGCGGGGATGACGTTGGGCGCCGGCTTGCTGGTCTTGGCCCTGCGCCGGACCGCCGGTCGGGCGGCCATCGCCGGGCTGGCCCGGGCCGCGGCGGCCGGTCTCGCCGGCAGTCTGCTCGCGGCGACCGCGGGTGCGCTGGTGGCGCGGGCGCTGACCGGCGGGCTCGGTAGCGGCCTGGCCGCTGCGTTGGCCGCCGGGGTGGCCGCGACCGCCGGGGTCGCGGTGATCTTCAGCGGGGTCGTCGTCGCCTTCGACCCCACGGACGCTGCCGGGCTGCTGCGGTGGCGACGTGGCTGAGCCATTGGCGTCTGGGCCATTGGCGTCTGGGCCGGTGTCGGTGGCGCTCCTGCTCGCAACCAGCACCGGGGGAGTAGGCCAGCATGTGCGCTCACTCGCCGCCGGCCTGGTCGGCCGCGGGGTGACCGTGCGGGTCTGCGGTCCGGCCGCCACTGATGCGCTGTTCGGCTTCGCCGCCGCCGGCGCGTCGTTTCGGCCGGTCGAGATCGCTGCCAGTGCTCGGCCGGTCCGGGCAGCGCTGGCCGTCCGGGCGTTGCGGCGGGCGGTGGCGGGCGTCGACGTGGTGCACGTCCATGGCCTGCGAGCCGGGCTGCTCGCCGGGGTGGCACTGACCGGCCGTCGCCCGCCGTACGTGGTCAGTTGGCACAACGCCGTGCTTGCCACCGGCCCGGCCGGCCGAGCGGCCACCCTGGCCGAACGGCTGGTGGCCCGCAAAGCCGACGTCTCCCTGGCCGCCTCGGCCGACCTGGCCGCTCGCGTCGCCCGCCAGGGCGGCCGCGACGTCCGACCGCTGGACGTCGCGGCACCGGCGCTGGCGCCGCCGCGGCGGACGCCGGGGCAGGTCCGGGCAGAGCTCGGGGCCGACGGCCGGCCGCTGTTGCTCTGCGTGGCTCGGCTGCATCCGCAGAAAGGTCTCGACACCCTGGTCGCCGCCGCCGCTGCCTGGCGCGCTCGCGAGCCGGTGCCGCTGACCGTCATCGCCGGCTCCGGGCCGCTCGAGCCGGTGTTGCGGGCTCAGGTCGAGGCGGCGGGGCTGCCGGTACGGTTGATCGGGCGGCGTACCGACGTCGCCGACCTGCTCGCCGCCGCCGACGTCGTGGTGCTCCCCAGCCGGTGGGAGGCCCGCGCGCTGGCCGCCCAAGAGGCGCTGCGGGCGGGGCGTCCGCTGGTCGCTACCGCGGTCGGTGGCCTCCCGGCCCTGCTGGGGAACGCGGCCGTGCTGGTTCCGCCGGACGACCCGGCGGCTCTGGCCGCCGCGGTGAGCCGGCTGCTCGACCACCCGGCCGAGGCGGCAGCCCTGGCGACGCGCGGCGTGCGGCGGGCGGCGACCTGGCCGGACGAGGCAGCCACGGTACGCCGGGTAGCCGCCGTCTACGCCGAGCTCACCGGCCGGGCGGTTTGAGAGCCGCCCGAGCACTCTTCGGACTCGGGCTGCTCGCCGCCATGGTGCTCGGGTTCGGCGGCCTGCGACCCGGGCTCGCGGCGGCGGCCCCGGCTGACCGCACCCCCCGCGGACCGGTTGTCGTCGTCGGCGTACCGGGGTTGCGGTGGGACCAGGTGAGCCCAGATGCCACCCCGGCGCTGGCCGCGCTGGTCGCGCGAGGGGCCGTCGGCTCGCTGTCCATCCGGGGTGGCTCAGGCATCACCTGCCCGGCCGACGGTTGGCTCACGCTCGGCGCGGGCAACCGGGCGACCGGACCGTCGCATCCCGGTGCCGGCTGCCCGCCCGACCTGCCCACCGGACCGGTGGTCGCCCAGGCCGGCGGCGGCGCGACCGTAGCCGGCTTTCCGGCGCTGGTCGCGACGAACCGCCGGCTGCCGGCGGCCGTGGAGCTGGGAGCGCTGGGTGCCCAGGTGCGGGCCTCCGGCGGCTGTACGGCGGCCATCGGCCCCGGCGCCGCGCTGGCCGCGGCGGACCCGCGCGGCCGGATCGACCGCTACGTCGACCACCTGCCGCCGGACGCTCCGAACCTCGCCGACGCGCTCGGGCAGTGCGCGCTGACGGTGGTGGCGCTGCCGCCAGCGCAGTCCGCGGTCCCCGATGCCGAGATCGCGGCCGTGGACGCGGCCCGGCCGACGGGCTCGCTGCTCGTCGTCGTGGGGCTGGCGGAGAGCGGATCGCAGCCGCGGCTGCACGTTGCCGCGGCCGTCGGCCCCGGGATGGGCGCCGGCTACCTGACCTCGGCCTCGACTCGGCGGCCGCCGTACGTCCAACTCGTCGACGGGGCGCCGACGGTGCTGGCGCAGCTGGGCCTGCCGGCCCCGGCCGGCGCCATCGGGCAACCCTGGCGCAGCGTCGAGGGACGGCCGGCGGGCACCCCCGCGACCGTGGCGGCGCTGGTGGACACCGACCGCGCGGCCCAGGCCCAGCGGCGCGTGGTCGGGCCGTTCTTCTTCGGCTTCGAGCTGGCGCAGGCGATCGTCTTCGGCCTGGCCGCCTGGCGGCTGCGGCGCCGACCCGCCGACCGGGCGGGCACCCTGCGCTGGCTGCATCGGGTGGCGGTGGCCGCCACCGCCGTGCCGGTGGGAACCTTCCTGGCCAACCTGGTCCCGTGGTGGCGCGCCGGCCTGCCGGCGCTCGCCCTGGTCGGCTCGGTCGTCGTGGCCACGGCAGCGCTGAGTGCTGGGGCGCTGCTCGGCCCATGGCGTCGCCGGCTGCTCGGCCCCCCCGGCGCGGTCGCCACCATAACCGCCGGTGTGATCGCCCTCGACCTGGTCACCGGAGCCCGGCTGCAGATCTCCAGCCTGGCTGGGTACTCGCCGTTGGTGGCCGGCCGGTTCGCCGGCATCGGCAACGCCGCCTACGGCGTGTTCGCGCCAGCAGTCCTGCTCGCCGGCGCCGCGCTCGCGGGCGCCGCGCAGACCGGCGCCGCACACGCCCGCACCGCGGCCGCCGGCGCCGCGGCCGCCGGTACCGCGCTCGCCGGCCGGTCCCGCCAAGTGGCCCTGGCCATCACCGCTGTCCTCGGTCTGGTCGCGATCGTCGTCGACGGCAGCCCGGCGTGGGGCAGCGACGTCGGCGGAGTGCTGGCGCTGATGCCTGGCGTCGCCGTACTTGTCCTGGGCTGTGCCGGCTATCGCGTCTCGTGGTCGCGCCTGGCCGCGGCCGGCGCGGCCGGCGTCGCGGTCGTGGCCGGCTTCGCCGTCGCCGACTACCAGCGTCCGGTGCCCGCCCGCACCCACCTGGGCCGGTTCGTCGACCAGCTGTTGCACGGCGGGGCGGGCGCCGTGATCCGGCGCAAGGCGCAGGCCAACGCCGAGCTGCTGTTGCACAGCGTGTGGTCGCCATTCGTCCCGCTGCTGGTCCTGCTCGCCGCCGCGATCGTGCTGCGACCGGACCGAATGGGCGCCGGCGGGCTGGCGCGGGCCTACGACCGGGCGCCTACGCTGCGGGTCGGACTGCTCGCCGTACTCGTGACCGCCGTCGTGGGCTTTGCGGTCAACGACTCCGGCATTGCCGTCCCCTCCCTGGCGATCGTTTTCGGCGTCCCTTTCGTGGTGGCCGTGACTGCCCACGTCGCCTGCCCGTTCGGCGGGTCGGACTAGCATTCGAACCAGCCTTCCGGACTCGCCGGGAGTAGGGCGAGCAGCCGGGTGGCAGAGATCGTGACGGAGTCGAACTCTGAGTTTGCGGCGCCAGGCGGCGCCGCGGCGACCGAGCTGCCGCTGGTGCTGCTGTCGCACCGCGGTCCGATCACGTTCGACTGGGACGAGTCCGGCCGGACCGCGAGCCGGGGCAGTGGCGGTCTGGTCACCGCCCTGATGGGGCTGGCCGAGCACCTGGCCGACGCAGTCTGGGTGTGCGCCGCCTCCAGCGACGAGGACCGCGTGGTGGTGGGCGAGGCCGGTGGACGCTCCGTGCTGGTCGCCACCGGCGCTGAGCCGGCGATTGTCGCGGGCGACGACTCGGTCGAGGGCTCGACGTTGCGGATCAAGATGGTGGCGGTCGAGCCCGCAGCCCACGACGCCTTTTACGCAGTGATTTCGAACCCGCTGCTGTGGTTCGTCCAGCACAGCCTCTACGGGCTCGCCGAGTCTCCCGTCATCACGCAGGTCGAGCACGCCGCCTTCGACGACGGGTACGTCGCGGTCAACCGGCTCTTCGCCGACGCGGTTGCCGACGAGGTCGAGGCCCGCGGGGGCAAGGCGCTGGTGATGCTGCACGACTACCACTTCTACCTGGTGGCCGAGCAGGTACGGCGGCGCTGCCCGCACGCGCTGCTGTCGCACTTCGTGCACATCCCGTGGCCGGGGCCGGACACCTGGCTAACGCTGCCACCGACCATGCGCGACCCGCTGCTGCGTGGGCTGCTCGGCAACGACGTGGTGGGGTTCCAAACGCTGGGATTCGCCCGCAACTTCGTCCGCTGTTGCCAGGACCTGCTCGACCTGCCCGCCGACCTCGACGCGCTGACCGTGTCCGTCGACGGCCGGACCGTGCAGGTGCGGCACTACCCGATTTCGGTCGACCCGGCGGCCCTGGACCGGATCGCGGCCGCGCCGGCCACGCAGGAGTACGCCGCGGATCTCGCGGGGGCGTTTCAGAGCGACGGCCGACAGCTCATCCTGCGGGTCGACCGCACCGACCCGAGCAAGAACGTCGTCCGCGGCTTCCTCGCCTTCGGCACCCTGCTCGACAACCATCCCGAGTTGGTCGGGAAGGTCAGCTTCCTGGCCCTATTGCAGCCCAGCCGAACCGACGTGCCGGAGTACTTCGACTACATCGCCCACATCGGCGCGGTCGTCGCCGAGGTCAACGCCCGGCACACCAACGAGGGCCGGCAGCCGATCGACATGCGGATGGTCGAGGACTACGCGCTGGTCGTCGCGGCGTACTCGGTCTGCGACGTCGTCATGGTCAACCCGGTCGCCGACGGGATGAACCTGGTGGCCAAGGAGTTCCTCCTGGTCAACTCCCGCGACGGCGTGCTGGCGTTGTCGGAGACCGCCGGGGCGTATGAGGAGCTGCGCGAGCACGTCCTAGCGCTGCATCCGTTTGACGTCGCGCAGATGGCCGAGGCCCTGTACGAGGCGCTGACCATGGACGCCGACCAACGGCGCGAGCAGCGGGTGGCCGCCGCCGCGCACGTGCGCACCCACGATGTCCGGGCCTGGCTGACCGCTCAGCTGGAGGACCTGGCGGCGGTCCAGCGCTTGGGTCGAAGGGAGGCCCCAGCGGCCCCGGCCGCCCCATTGCCGCCGCGCGAAGCGGCCAAGCACCAGCGGCGTACTGCGGCTAGACCACGAGGCTGAGCAGCAGGACGCAGGCCAAACCGACCACTGAGATGATCGTCTCCATCACCGACCAGCTCTTGATGGTCTGGCCGACGGTGAGCCCGAAGTACTGCTTCACCAGCCAGAAGCCGGCGTCGTTGACGTGGGAGAAGAACAGCGAGCCCGCACCCACGGCGAGCGCCAGCAGGGCGACGTGCGGCCGGTTCAGGCTGGCGGCCAACGGCGCCACGATGCCAGCTGCGGTGATGGTGGCGACCGTGGCCGACCCGGTGGCGACCCGGATGCCGACCGCGACCAGCCAGCCCAGGATCAGCGGAGACAGCGAGGCCCCCTTGGCGGCGTTGCCAACCATCTGACCCACGCCGGCGTCCACCAGCACCTGCTTGAAGCCACCACCGGCGGCCACGATCAGCAGGATGCCGGCGATCGCGGGCAGCGACCCACCGACCGAGTCCGAGATCCGGCGACGGTCCATCCCGACCGCCATCCCCAGGGTGAACATCGCCACCAGTACGCCGGCCAGCAGCGCCACCACCGGGTTCCCGATCACGTCGAGGATGGCCCGAACGTTGCTCTTCGTGTCCAGCAGCACCTCACCACCCGCGCGCAGCAGCATGAGCACGATCGGCAGCAGCACCGTCGCCACCGTCGGCCCGAAGGCGGGCCGGCGCGGCTCGTCGTCGACCCCGGCGGACCCGCCGCCGGCGGCGCGGGCACCCAGCGCCGTACCGGCAGCCGTCGCCGCACCCGACCGGGCGTCCGGCTCACCCGGACCGGCGCCGACCAGAGCCGGCTCGCGCTCCCGGCTCGGGATGAGCTCCGCCGGGGCCACCGCGGTGACGTAGCGGCTAATGAAGCTGCCGAACACCGGTCCGGCGATGATGACCGTCGGGATGGCGACCACCAGACCGAAGGCCAGGGTCAGGCCGAGGTCGGCCTTGAGGGCGGCAATGGCCACCAGCGGGCCGGGGTGCGGCGGCACCAGGCCGTGCAGCACCGACAGCCCGGCCAGTGCCGGGATGCCGATCTTGAGCAGCGGTACGTCGCTGCGCCGGGAGACCAACAGGACCACCGGCACCAGCAGCACCACGCCGACCTCGAAGAACAATGGCAGGCCGATGAGCGCGGCGACCCCGGCCATCGCCCACGGCAGCTGTCGATCCGACACCCGCTGGACCACGGTGTCCACGATCCGGTCGCCGCCGCCGGAGTCGGCCAGCAGGCCGCCGATCATCGCGCCGAGCGCGATCAGTAGCCCGACGCTGCCGACGGTGTCGCCGACGCCCTTGGTGAAGCTGGCGATGGTCTTGGTTGCGCCCAGCCCGGCGACCAGCCCGAGCGTTGCCGAGCCGAGGATCAGCGCGAGGAAGGGGTGCACCTTGAGCCAGGAGATCAGCGCCACGACGGCTGCGATGCCCAGGACGGCGGCGGCGATCAGTTGCGCGTTACCGCCCGGCGGGGTCGGGATAGCGGCCGCGAGTGTTGTCATGAGTGCGCGTCCTCGCTGTTGATGTTGATCTACTCAGTCTCAGACTCAGGCGACGTACCGGATCGTTCGGGCAGCAGTGTGATCACCCGCTCCGCTACCACGGCCGGAGGGTCGTCGACGTCCACGGCGGCCCCCGGCTCGTCGGCGGCCAGCGGCTCCAGGGTGGCGATCTGACTGGCCAGCAATGAGGTCGGCATGTAGTGACCCTGGCGGTGGGCGATACGGTCGGAGAGCACCGCCCGGCTGGCGGTCAGGTGGACGAAGAAGACCGAAGGATGGCCGGCGCGCAGCAGGTCGCGATAGGACCGGCGCAGCGCCGAACAGGTCACTATCGCGTTGTCCCCGGCCTGCTCGCGGGCACCGATCCAGGCGGCGATCGAGCGCAGCCACGGCCAGCGGTCGTCGTCGGTCAAGGCGTGACCGGCGTGCATTTTCGCGACGTTCGCGGCGGAGTGGAAGTCGTCGCCCTCGGCGAAAGCCCAGCCGAGCCGGTCGACCAGCTCGTGCGCGATCGTGGACTTGCCGCACGCCGATACGCCCATGACGACCACTGTCGCCGTGGGGGCAGCTGGCATCGTGGTCATGGGTCACCTCCCACCTGCCCACACGTCGGGCTGGTCGAGCGGCCGGACGTTACACCCGCCGAGGCGGGCGACCCCGACTCTCGCCCCTCGGCGCGCCGAATAGCCTCGCGGTCGTTGGGGAGCGGACCCGGCGCCGGCTGTTAGCCTGGATATCCGTGAACAGCGGCCGGTCCGGCAAGTCCCCCCGTCATCTCTTCGTCACCGGTGGCGTCGCCTCGTCGCTGGGCAAGGGGCTCACCGCTTCCAGCCTGGGCATGCTGCTCAAGGCGCGCGGGCTGCGGGTCACCATGCAGAAGCTCGACCCGTACCTGAACGTTGACCCCGGGACGATGAACCCGTTCCAGCACGGCGAAGTTTTCGTCACCGACGACGGCGCCGAGACCGACCTCGACATCGGCCACTACGAGCGCTTCCTCGACACCAACCTGCACGGCTCGGCCAACGTGACCACTGGGCAGGTCTACTCCGGGGTGATCGCCAAGGAGCGGCGGGGAGAGTACCTGGGCGACACCGTCCAGGTGATCCCGCACATCACGAACGAGATCAAGTCCCGCATCCGCCGGATGGCCACCGACGGCCGGGACGGCCCGGTGGACGTGGTCATCACCGAGGTCGGCGGTACGGTCGGCGACATCGAGTCGCTACCCTTCCTGGAGGCGGTCCGCCAGGTCCGGCATGAGGTCGGTCGCAACAACGTGTTCTTCCTGCACGTCTCGCTGCTGCCCTACATCGGGCCCGCCGGCGAGTTGAAGACCAAGCCCACTCAGCACTCGGTTGCGGCCCTTCGCTCGATCGGCATCCAGCCCGATGCGATCGTGCTGCGGGCTGACCGCGCCGTACCGATCGGGATCAAGCGCAAGATCAGCTTGATGTGCGACGTCGACGACGAGGCAGTGGTGGCGGCCGTGGACGCCGAGTCCATCTACGAGATCCCTAAGGTGCTACACGCCGAGGGCCTGGACGCCTACGTCGTGCAGCGGCTGGGTCTTCCGTTTCGCGACGTGGACTGGACGGCCTGGGACCGACTACTGCGCCGCGTGCATGCGCCGGCGCGCTCGGTCACGGTCGCGCTCGTCGGCAAGTACGTAGACCTGCCGGACGCCTACCTGTCGGTCACCGAGGCGCTGCGCGCCGGCGGCGTGGCGGCCGATGCCCGGGTGGACATCCGCTGGGTGACCAGTGACGACTGCGCCACCCCCGACGGGGCTGCCCGCGCGCTGGCTGGGGTCGACGGCGTCCTGCTCCCGGGCGGCTTCGGCGTCCGCGGGATCGAGGGCAAGGTCGGCGCCGCCCGCTACGCTCGCGAGCACGGCGTACCGGCGCTGGGCCTGTGCCTCGGCCTGCAATGCATGGTGATCGAGGCGGCCCGCCACCTGGCCGGGCTGACCCAGGCTCACTCGGCGGAGTTCGACCCGGCCACGCCCGACCCGGTGATCGCGACCATGGCCGACCAGCGCGACGTGATCGCCGGCGAGCGGGACATGGGCGGCACGATGCGGCTGGGGCTCTACCCCACCAAGCTGCTGGCTGGGTCCGTAGCGGCGCAGGCCTACGGCGCGGCGTACGTCGACGAGCGGCATCGACACCGCTACGAGGTCAACAACGCCTATCGGGGCGTGCTCGAGGCGGCCGGGTTGGTGTTTTCCGGCACCTCGCCGGACGGCCGGCTGGTCGAAATCGCCGAGCTGCCGCGCGACGTGCACCCGTTCTACGTCGGCACCCAGGCGCACCCGGAGTTCCGGTCCCGGCCGACCCGGGCGCACCCGCTGTTCGCCGCGTTCGTCCAGGCCGCGCTCACCCGGGCGGACGAGGCGCTGCTGCCGGTCGATGCCGGTGTGGCCGACGAGCCGCGGCCCGAGCCGGTGCTGCTGCCGTGACCGCTGACCGACAGGTTGCCGACAGCGTGCCGGTCGAGGCCTCGATCACCGACCAGCCCGCGGACGCGCATGTCTTCCAGGTGCGGTCCTCCGAGCCGGCGTACGACGGGAAGATTATCCGGGTGCGCCGGGACATCGTCGCCATGCCCGGTGGCGGCGAGTCGCAGCGCGACGTGGTGGAGCACCCCGGCGCGGTCGGCATCGTGGCGCTGGACGACGACGACCGGGTGCTGATGGTCCGGCAGTACCGCCATCCCGTTCGCCGGCACCTGTGGGAGCTCCCGGCCGGGTTGCTGGACGTGGCCGGGGAGCCGCCGCTCGACGCCGCCCACCGTGAGCTGGCCGAGGAGGCCGGGCTGCGCGCCCGGGACTGGCGGGTGCTCGTCGACGCCTTGAACTCCCCGGGAATGTCCGACGAGGCCGTCCGGATCTACCTGGCCCGCGGAGTCGAGGAGATCGGCGCCGACGAGCGGCACAACGGCGAGGACGAGGAAGCGGAGATGACGACGGCCTGGGTGCCGTTGGACGAGGCGG
>Ga0208478_1000211_pt1 | contig 22864 bp, 34 predicted proteins | sample NGESurdeep072012_5_FD_184462 | JGI IMG/M metagenome (GOLD analysis project Ga0208478, IMG submission 184462) | Arctic peat soil microbial communities from Barrow, Alaska - NGEE Surface sample 415-2 deep-072012 (SPAdes) | ecosystem: Environmental > Terrestrial > Soil > Wetlands > Peat ...
AGCAGCAACGGGAGCGCCCCGCCGAGGTAGTACGGCTTGCCTCCGGTAATGATGAATGTCGCCGCGAGGACGACGTATGCGACGCCGAGTGCGCGCCAGCGGCGCATCGCGCGGTGGCGAAGCAGCCGGACCAGCCCGGCGATCCAGATCGGCGACAGAAAGAGGCTCACGAGCACGAGCTGCTCCGGGAGCAGGAGCCAGCGTGGCGCGGACGTTCCGGAGCCGCCGTTGGCGATCGATTGCGCGACCGTCAGCTCCGGCCAGCCGTGCCGGCCTGCCAGGCGAGGTAGGGCAGCCACATCACGATTGCCAACAGGCCCCCCGCGTACAACCACGGTGAAGTGAACGCGTGACGCGGTCCGACGAGGACGAGGCCAACGACGATCGCGAACATGAGGAAGGCGATCAGGTCGCTGTCGAGCAGCCCGAGCCCGACGACGCCGCCGACAACGACCCACAGTCGGTCTCGGCCCGTGCGCAGGATGCGCACGACCAGCCAGCACACGAGCGCCCAGGCCGTGAGGTCGAAGACGTTCGTGTTGAGCGTGTGGCCCGAGGCGTCGAGCAGCGCACTGATGGCAATCGCGCTCGAGGCGAGCACCTGCGGGCCGCGACTGCCCCCCAGCTCGCGCGCGATCAGCCCCGTCAACAGGACGACCGCGAGCGCGGCAAGCGCCGACGGCAGCCGCAACACGACGAGCGACGTTGGCGCGATGTCCGACATCAACCGAGCCACCAGCGGCACGAACAGCGGCTGATCGGGATAGCCCCAGGCGAGGTGCCGGGCGCACGCGAGGAAGTACAGCTCGTCGCGGTGGTACCCGTACGCGCCCGAGCTTGCAACGAGGACCGCGGCCAGGATCGCGCCGACGGCGGACACCGGACGCCAGGCAAAGGCCGTCAATCGTCCGCCGCCGGCGTCTTGATCCTCGCCGCCGGAGAGACCTGCGCCGGTGCTCCGTCCAGCGATCACGGAACCCACCCAAACCTCGGATCCGAGTTGTGCCGACAGGCTACCTACACAGCGTGTCCTCCTCGGGCGCCGTTGACTTCGGCCCGGAGGGCTCGATCACGCAGCAGCGGGATGTGCCGCCCGGAAATAGTGCCCCTGCTCGAGGTCTGCGATCAGACCGGGATGCGTGGGCTCCCATCCCATCAGCTCGCGCGTCACCGCGCTCGAGGCTGGGCAGTCGATCGCCAGGAAGTCGCCCATCCAGCTGAAGTGCTCTCCCGCAGCCTCGGGGGAGACCGCGACCACCGGGAGGTCGAGATGTCGCCCGATCACCGCGGCGACATCGCGGATCGGGACACCCTCATCGGCGACAGCGTGCAAGGTGGATCCCGCCGCTGCGTTCTCCAGCGCGAGGTGGAAGAGGCGGGCGGAGTCGAGCCGGTGCACGGCGGGCCAGCGGTTGGCCCCGTCGCCGATGTAGCCGGAGACGCCCTTGTCACGGGCGATCCCGACCAGGGTGGCGAGGAAACCGCTGTCTCCGTCGCCATGATTCGTCGGGGGCAGTCGCACGATCGACGAGCGGACGCCGCGGGACGCGAGGGACAGAGTCAACTCGGCGGTCGCCCGGCGAGTCTGCGGACCCCCGCCCAGAGCGGCCACGGCCGGGTCGGGATCATGTCCGTCCTGTTCGGTCGCCAGGCGCCCGGGTGCGAGCCCGAGCAACCCGGAGGCGAGGACGAACGGCCGATCAGAACCCGCCAGCGCCTCGCCGAATGTCTCAACCGCGCGGCGATCCGCGTCGGCGGCGCCCTGGAAATCCCCCGAGAACGCGAGGTCGTGCTTGAACGCGAGGTGGATCACGCCATCCGACGCGGCAGCCGCGCTCCGCAGGCTGCCGAGATCGTCGAGCGTGCCGTGATGCACCTCGGCGCCGGCTGCGCTCAGGGCGGCGGCCGAGGTCTCCGAGCGAGCCAGCCCGATGACGTGATGGCCCGCTTCGATCAGCTCGGGCACGACGGCGGAGCCGATCCAGCCCGACGCACCGGTGACAAATACACGCATGAGAAACCTCCTGGGTGGTCGGCTGTTCTCGCCGCTTGGTGCGCGAAGACAGCCTGATGTCAGTTGCTGTCATCAGCGTAGCACGCGATGACAGTCACTGCCATCAGATACGATCGGGACATGGGTCGATGGGAGCCAAACGCGCGCGGCCGCCTCGAGCAGGCGGCGCTGGAGCTCTACGGCGAGCGCGGATTTGAACTGACGACGGTGGCGGAGATCGCGGAGCGGGCGGGGCTCACGGAGCGAACGTTCTTCCGGCACTTCGCCGACAAGCGGGAGGTTCTGTTCTCGGGCGCCGGCTCACTGCAGGAGCTCCTCGTGACCACGCTTGCCGAGGCGCCTGATTCCCTGGCCCCCATCGACGCCGTCGCGGCGGCCCTCGAGGCCGTCGGCGCCCTGTTCCAGGGCCGACGCGACTTCGCCCGACAGCGCCAGCGCATCATTGTTGACAACGTCGAGCTTCAGGAACGCGAGTTGATCAAGCTCGCGACGCTCTCCGCGGCGCTCGCCGACACGCTGCGCCGGCGCGGCGTCGCAGAGCCGGCGGCGAGCCTGACCGCCGACGCCGGGATCGCCGTCTTCAGAATCGCGTTCGAGCGCTGGGTCGCCGAGACCAACCGGCAACAGCTGTCAGCGATCATCCGCGAGTCGCTCGACGAGCTCAAAGCGGTGACCGCGGGCGCATGATCACTGACGCCGACGCACATGCTCGCCAGCGCGACTGTCGCGACGGTCACGATCGAACTCGTCCGTGGTCGGTTGTGGTCAGTCATCGAGATGCCGTTCCCCGGACGGGGAACCCCGCGCCAAGGCTCGAGAGGCTAATCGATCCATCCAAGAGCTCGGCGCCGGGACCGCGATAGGGCGCTCACGACGAGGTCGTAGGAATCCTCGATCATGTCCCTGATCACCTCGTCGCGTATGGAGCCGTCGATGACCACGGTGTTCCAATGGCGCTTGTTCAGGTGGTAGCCAGGGAGGACGGCCGCGTGCGCGTGACGGAGCTGCTCGGCGAGCAGTGGCTCGCATTTGACGCTGACCTGCAGCGGGGACTGTCCGAGCCGGGAGAGCGCGAATATCTTCCCGGCCACCTTGAACACCGACGTCTCGAGACCGAACGGGAACGTCTCCGCTGAACCCGCGAAGGTCAGGCAGTGATCACGGAGCTCGTCGGGGCGCATGTCCTAGACGGCGGCGAAGTTGTGGATCTCCGCCGCGCTCGCGGGGGCGATGGTGATGCCGACGCCTGCGCCGACGAGGTGGAAGATGGTGACCCAGTTGGAGGCTTCCTGAACGATGCGCGGCTCGAAGCCGGCATCGAGGCACGCTCGAAGGTTGCGGCGGTAGGCGAGCTCGCCCGCCGTGCGGGGGTAGAAGACGAAGCGCTCGTCCTTCAGCGCCCTGGCGTTGAGGCGCCGCTTGGCGGCGTGGGCGTGGTGCCTCGGCAGCACGGCGACGAAGCCCTCGGTCGCGAGCGTGATATTGCTCAGCTCGGCGTGTGGCGCCGCGTCGCGCACGATGCCGAGGTCGATCTCGCTTCGCAGCAGCCGGCCGAGGATCTGCGATGTCTGGCGCTCGTGCCGAGCGTCCCCATCTCCCCGCGACCGATCCGCGGACCTTCCTCGATGCTCTCGTCGGCTTGGGCGAGAAGTCGTCTGGCGCGGTCGAGGAACGCGAGGCCGGCGGGGGTGAGTGCGACGGACCGCGAGGTCCGGACGAGCAGTTGGCTGCCGACGATCCGCTCCAGGCGCTGGATCTGCTGGGACAGCGGCGGTTGGGACATGTGCAGGCGCTGCGCCGCTCGGCTGAAGTGCCGCTCCTCGGCGACCACGACGAAATAGCGTAGGTGGCGGAGCTCCAAATCCATCGCCACAGCATATGGATCCGAACAATCGAGATATTGGACATCTTGGTGAGCGACGGCGATCATGGGCGTGTGGTCACGATCTCATCGATGCGCACAGGCGAGGACGCCGAGGCGTTCGGTCAGCTCAACGCGGAATGGATCACCGCGTTCTTCGCGCTCGAGGCCAAGGACCGCGAAACCCTGGCCGACCCGTTCGGCCGGTACATCGAGCCGGGCGGCGACGTCCTGCTCGCCCGCAACAGCGACGGCCGCGTGATCGGCTGTGTCGCGCTGGAGCCGACGGGCGGGGGCGTATTCGAGCTGTCCAAGATGGCCGTCTCCCCTGCCGAGCGCGGTCGCGGGATCGGCCGGCTGATGCTGCAGGCCGCAATCGACCGTGCCCGAGCCCTCGGTGCTGTTTGAGCCCCACCTGACCTCCTGACGGAAGACTGAACCGCGTCGGGCACGCTGAGGGTGGCGGCCGGTGCAGGAGACGTTCAGAATCATCGAGAGTGATGGGATTGGGCCCTTGATCGCCGCCCTGGGCGGCACGCATCGTCCGCTGAGGACCGGCCGGGAGTGGCTTCGCAGGCACGATCCTGGGTACGTCGCGCTGCGCCGAGCTACGCGAACGGCGCTGATCATGCCGGCCATGTTCGCGCTCGGGGACAAGGTGATCGGTAACCCGGTGGTGGGCACGTTCGCGGCCTTCGGTTCGTTCGCGATGCTGCTGCTGGTCGATTTCTCGGGGTCGATCAAAGACCGGTTGGTCGATCAGGCGGCGCTCGGCGTGTCCTGCGCGGCGCTGATCTGTCTCGGGACGCTCGTGTCGCAAACAACTTGGCTGGCCGCTGTGTCCATGGCGATCGTTTCCTTCGCCGTCCTGTTCGCCGGTGTGGTGAGCTCTGAGCTCGCCGGGGCGAGCACCGCGCTGCTGCTGGCCTTCATCCTGCCCGTCTCCCTGCCAGGTCCGGCTTTCTCGATTCCGGACCGGGTGGCCGGCTGGGGTCTGGCCGCCGCCGCGTCGCTGTTGGCGATCTCACTGTTGTGGCCCTCTCCGGCCCGCAACCCGGTGCGCGCGGAGGCCGTTGCCGCCTGCCGTGCGCTCGCGGGTCGGCTGCGCGCCGAGGTCGTCTACGTGATGGGCGCCGGCGCCGATGACGCCCGCGAGGTTCACGCGGCCGCCGTCGCGCGCGCCGACGAGGCCGTGCGCAGGGTGCACGCCGTCTTCTTCGCCACTCCCTACCGCCCCACCGGGTTGGCCGCCGACGCCCGCGCCGTGATCCGCTTGGTCGACGAGCTCCGGTGGCTGAACACGATCATCCTGCGATCCACGCCGCACCATCATCCGCCCGAGCCGCGCCCTCACGTCTGCGCGGTGAAGACCGCCGCCGCCGACGTGCTGGAGCGCGCCGCCGACCTATTGGAGGCACCCCGTGGTGCGGGCGGCGGCCTGAGCATCGTGCTCGATCAGATGCGTGGCGCCGTCGCCGAGCTGGAACGGGCGACGATCACGCGCCTGCCGAGCGGCGCCGGGAACGGCGAGCAACGGCCCCAGAAGGTGGTCTCCTCGTTGGACCCGAGCTTTCGCGCCCAGGAGCTGAGCTTCGTCGTCGCTCAGATCGCCGCCAATACCGATGCCGCCGCCGCGGCGGCGCGACGAACTTGGATCGCCCGGTTGCTGGGCCGCGCGCCCGAAGGTCTGCAGGGGCCGCTGACGGCGGTGCAGGAGCGCGCCGGCGCTCACGTGGACCGCCATTCGCTGTGGTTGCACAACAGCGTGCGGGGCGCCGCGGCTCTTGGGCTCGCGGTGCTCGTCGCGGATCTGAGCAGCGTCCAACATGGCTTCTGGGTCGTGCTCGGCACGCTCTCTGTGCTTCGCTCCAACGCCCTCAGCACCGGCCAGAACATCGTCCGTGCGCTGGCCGGAACCACGGCCGGATTCCTGGTCGGCGGTGTCCTCGTGTACCTGATCGGGACGAACACCACTGTGCTGTGGATGCTGCTGCCGGTTGCGATCCTGTTCGCCGGGCTGGCGCCGGCGACGATCTCGTTCGCCGCGGGCCAGGCAGCGTTCACCCTGACGTTGCTGATTCTCTTCAACATCCTCGCCCCCGCCGGCTGGAAGATCGGCCTGGTCCGCGTCGAGGACATCGCACTGGGTGGTGCCGTCAGCCTGGCCGTCGGCCTGCTGTTCTGGCCCCGCGGCGCCGGTGCCGCGCTCTTCCGGGCGCTGTCCCAGGCCTACGTCGACAGCGCCCGGTACCTGGCCGACGCCGTCGCCTACGGCGTCAATCGATGTGACGCCGGCGGACCACAATCGCCGCCACCCCGCGAGCGGGCCACGAATGCCGCAGCGTCCTCGCGGAGACTTGACGACACCTTCCGCGGGTACCTCGCCGAACGAGGCACCAAGCCGCTACCTCTGGCTGAGATCACCGGGCTCGTAACCGGCGTCGCGGGAGTGCGGCTGGCGGCCGACGCGGTCCTCGATCTCTGGAACGGCGACGGCGTCCCCGGGGGCGATCGCGCCGCCGCACGGCGCGAGCTGCTGAACGCCGCGGAGCATCTCACCAGTTGGTATGACCAATTCGCCGCGGGCCTCGCCGGGCGCGAGGACGTTCCCGAACCTCTGGCCGATGACGAGGTTGCCGACGGCCGGCTCGTGGACGCGGTGGCCCGGGACCTACGAGACTCCAACGGCCAGGCCAGCGCCACCGGCGTGCGGGTGATCTGGACCGGGGATCACCTCGACGCGGTACGCCGGCTACAGCAGACGCTCGTCGAGCCGGCGCGTGCCGCTGTCGCCGAGCACGCTTTGAACCCATTCGAGGATCTCCGCGCCCGAGGGGCGTGATCGCATGGATCTCCGAGCGTGCGACAGGGTGTACCTCGTGACCGTCCGTGAGTTTGACGCCCGCAGCGGCGATCCCGATGTGGTCCGGGCACGCCAGTCCGAGCTGATCCCGCTGCGCAGATATGGTGAGCCCGATGAGTTCGGGCGAACCGCGGCGTTCCTGCTCTCTCCGGCCGCCTCCTACATCACCGGCGCGATGATCCCGGTCGACGGTGGTGCCATCCGCTCGATCTGAGCGTTCCGACCCTGCACGTCAGTCTTCGGGCCTGGAGGCGAACAGGTCGAGTCCGAGCCGACTCGAGAGGAATCTGGCCGCGAGCCGGCCTTTGACGCTGTTGCCGGCGTGGTCGAGCGGCGGGGCGAAGGTGCCGAGCCCGCCTTTGCCGGGTGAGACGGTGACGATCCCTCCGCCGATTCCGCTCTTGCCGGGAAGGCCGACGTCGTAGAGCCAGTCGCCCGACGTCTCATAGAGCCCCGCGGTTGTCATCACCGCGAGGGTGTGCCGGCACACGTCTGGGTCGACGACGCGCTACTTGGTCAGCGGGTTCATGCCGCCGTCCGCCAACGTCGCACCCATCACGGCAAGGTCGGTGGCGCTCACGTTCAGCGAGCACTGGCGTGTGTAGAGGTCGATCGCCTCGGCGGGCTCACAGTACACGCGGCCGAGCCGCCCGAGCAGATCGGCGATGTCGCGGTTGCGCTGATTGGTTCCCGCCGCTGAGCGGTACACCTCGGCGTTGAGGGAGAGCTCGCGCCCCGCAAAGCGCGACAGGCCGCCCCGGATGGCCTGCCACTTGTCCTCGGTCGTCTCACCGTCGATGAGACTGGTGGCGGCGATCGCTCCCGAATTCACCATTGGATTGGTCCGGCCGTCGCTGCTGCTCTCGATCGCCGCCAACGAGTTGAACGGCAGGCCTGTGCTGTTGACGCCGAGCAGCGCGCGGGCGCGCTCGGCCCCCACGGCCTGGCAGACCAGCGCGAACACGAATGGCTTGGAGACGCTCATGATGGTGAACTCGATCTCGGCGTCGCCCGCCGTGAACGTCGCGCCGCTGGTACCGCACACGCAGATGCCGAACAGGTCGCTCGGCACGGCAGCCAGCGCGGGGTACACCTGTGCGTTCTCGCCGGCGGCGTGTGACCGATGACGTTCGTGCGCCTCATCAACGAGGGCTCGCACCCGCTCGGGGGCCGGGAGGTGCCCACTGGAGACAAACTCACGCGCGTCCATCTGGCGCTGGACTGTCACGGAGAACGCGTCAGGTCCTCACGGGTGAAGCTCGGCAACTCGGCGAAGCTCGCGCGCAGTTGCCGCTCCCAGGTCTCCTGCAGCGCGAGCAGCACCGGAGAGTCCGCTTCGATCCGGAACTCCTCGACCGCGAACCGATCGCGGGTGTAGAGGCCCAGGTCATACGGCGGTCCCACTGACAGGTTCGCGCGAGCGGTGCTCATCATCGACCCGAGGGCGATCTTCGTCGCCGTCTCCGCGTCGAAATCCAGGGCGGCAGCCATCTCGAGCAGGAACTTGCCGTACTTCGTCTCGCCGATCTGCAGGAACGGCAGTTCGTCGGAGGCGCGGATGTAGTTGCCCTCGGGATAGATCAGCAGAATCTCGGGGTCCTCGTCTTCGATCTGCCCGCCGAGGATGAACGTGGCGGTACCGTCGACGCTGCTCAGCGCATCGCGGTGTCCGGCGACGACCTCACGACTCACCCGCCCCACGTACAGGGCGGCCTCGAACAGGTGGTTGACCGAGGCGAGGTTCTCGCCGTCGCCCGGAGTCGCCAGATCACGCCGGACCCGGTCGAGCACCTCCTGCGTGGTCGCGAGGTTCCCCGCGGACTCGATCACGAACAGCCGACGCGCTCCTGGTGCGATCACGTGCTGCTTGCGGTAGGTGCCGACGTTGTCGACGCCCGCGTTGGTGCGGGTATCGGACAGGAACACCAGCCCCTGTGTCAGGCGCATGGCCAGGCAATAGGTCATTGGCTGCCTCTGGATGGAGATCGTTGGACGATGTGTCGCAGCTACGCCACGGCCGTGGGCCACCGGACGGCGTGGCTGTGAGAGGCTTCGCCGATGCCATGGATCCCGGAGCTGTTCTCGGGCCGGACCGACCCGCCGCTGGGGGCCGCGCATGAGGAGGGACCGCGGTGAGCGAGGGCGACGAGCACGCCGCGCGGGTCGGCGCGAGCATGCGACAGCGCGTGGGAGGTTGGCTGCCCCCCGACCAGGGCGCCCTGGAGCGATGGCTCGCCGGGCTGAGGAGCAGCGTGGAGGAGCAAACGGAGCCGGCCGATCTGCATCCGGTGATGGTCGAGTTCCAGGGGCTGATCGGGACCGATCCGGTGGTGCGCATGTATGTCGAGCAGATGATCGCCGAGGTGCCGAAGGGCAAGAGCTACCGCCGACGCCACCTGAGCAGCGTCGACCAGATGCTCGCGCTGATCAACGAGGTGCTGACGCGGGCGCCGGAGTACAACACGACAGCGCTCGTGGGGGCGCCCCTGAACGCGGTCATCGACTGGGCCATGGGCACACCCGCGGGGTTTGCCGCCTTTCGCACGGAGGCGATCAACGCGATGTTCAAGAAGATCCTGGACGTCTGGTGCAAGTTCTTGAGCGGCCCGAACTCGCGCTATGTCCTCAACGACGGTCCGACCGGATGGAAGAGCCCGGCTGCAGCCGCGGCGATTGGCATCGATCAGTACCGGTACGACCCTGACGACGAGTATTGGGGGTTCAGCTCATGGAACGACTTCTTCACGCGACGCTTCAAGGACGGTGAGCGTCCGGTTGCCGACCCTGACGACGACACGGTCATCGTCAGCGCCTGCGAGTCGACTCCGTTCGCGATTCGCACCGATGCGAAGAGGCACGACCGGTTCTGGCTCAAGAGCCAGCCCTACTCACTGCAGGACATGCTGGCCAACGACGATGCGGTGGATCAGTTCGTCGGAGGAACGGTGTATCAGGCATTCCTCAGCGCGCTGAACTACCACCGCTGGCACAGCCCGGTGTCGGGCACGATCGTCAGGGCGTTCGTGAAGGGCGGCACGTACTACTCGGAAGCCGACGTCGAGGGCGAGGATCCGGCCGGCCCGAACAACTCCCAGGGCTACCTCACGCACCTCGCCACCCGCGCGCTCTTCTTCATCGCGGCCGATGACCGCCGAATCGGGCTGATGTGCTTCATGCCGGTCGGCATGGCGGAGGTCTCCTCGTGCGTCATCGACCCGGGCATCGCGCCGGGATCCCACGTGATCAAGGGACAGGAGCTCGGATACTTCCAGTACGGGGGCTCCACCCATTGCCTGATCTTCCGGCCCGGGGTGATCTCAGACTTCGCCGTCGGGGCGATTCCGCAGCCCACGAACCCACACGCGCCACTCGTACGCGTGGGCTCGCGGATCGCGACCGTCGCGTAAGCCGTGCCAATACGCCCCGAGTGCCTTCCTCCGGGCTTCTTACAGTTCTTCGCTGCTCCTCTTACGCGTGGGGTGCACCGTCAATGGTGAACCCGGGGCAGGCCCGGATAACCGAAAGGACGAAAGCGAATGCTCCACCCCATGAAGAAGGTAATAGCGGGAGTCGCGGCGCTTGGTGCCCTGGCCCTCGGCGGCTCGGCGATCGCCGGCGCGGCGACGTCATCAACCGCGAGTACCTCACCACAGGGCGCGCCAAGCTCTCAGGGCGCGCCTCGCTCCCAGGGTCGGCCGCCGTTCAACGGGCCCGCGCACGGAACCGCCGCGCATGAGGACGCGGAGAAGGCGGTGACCGGTGCCGCGGCTGCCAAGGCTCAAGCCGCCGCCGTCAAGAGCGTCGGCAGCGGTACGGCGGGTGCTGTCACCACCGACCTCACCGGTAAGGGCTTCGAGACCACGGTCACGAAGGCCGATGGCACCAAGGTCGAGGTCCACCTCGACAGCTCGTACAACGTCATGCAGGGACCTGGTGGCCACGGTCGGCCGCCCGCCGGTCGGGGTGGGCCGCCGCCCGCCGCCGGCTACGGAGGCTGATCACAGGCGGACGGGGGCCGGCGCTCGCCGGCCCCCGTCACGTCGCCCGCAATCACCCGCCCTCGACGCGTGGCCGGTCTCGCTGGGTCACTGAGGATCGGCGCGGGCGCGAGGATAGAGTCACGCCTGTGACGTTCGCGGAGACATTCGCGCTGACTCGCAGTCGTCGTGCGCTACCGCCGCCGGCGTGACGATGGCGCCGCCGGGGCGCTGCGCAGCCGCCGAGCGCTCGTCTGCTGAGCCTCGGCGCAGGAGGCTGTCCGCTGTCGCAGTGACACTGTGCCGATGAGCGCGCGCGATCGACGATTCAGTGTGCGCTGCCAGTACCTGGTCGTGCGTGAGACCTCGTGACGAAGCCACGATCCGGTCCGGTCTGGCTGCCGGTGGTCGCGATTGCGATTGGGTGCGCCTTCCTCGTGGTCCTGGCCGGCGGCGCAGACGCCTTCTGGTTGTGCCTCCCCGCGGCGCTTGCGTGTTCCGCGCTGTGTCGAACTCGCATCGGCGCCGGGCTCAGTACCGCAACGGTCATCGCCTTCGCCGTCGCGCCGGCGGTGGTATCGCCGCGTCTCGGTCAACCGCCGGCGCTTTCACTCGTGCTCCTCGTCCCGGCGGCCAGCGTGGCCGTGCTCGTCGCCGTGCGCGAGCGACTCGAGGGCGAACGGGACGCGCTCCGCCGCTTTGCCCTCACCGACGCGTTGACAGGCATCGCCAACCGAAGATCGCTCCTCATCCGCATCGAGTACGAGGTCACCCGTCACACCCGCGCCCAGCGCAGGTTTGCCCTGTTGATGCTCGATCTCGACGGCTTCAAGCGGCTGAATGACCGGTTCGGCCACGCAGCCGGCGATGACCTGCTTCGCGACGTGACCGACGCGATGAAGGGTTCGCTCCGCGGACAGGACACCGTGGCGCGGCTCGGCGGAGACGAATTCTGCGTGCTGGCTCCCGAAACGGACCGGGCCGGCACGGGGCGCCTGGCGGCGCGCATCGCCAGAGCGGTCAGCGATGTCACCGTCGGGGTCGAGACGGTGCGAGCAAGCTGCGGAGTCGCCCTGTTCCCCGATGATGGGGACTCGGTCGCGTCGCTGCTGCATGCCGCCGATCAGAGACTGCTCGACGCCAAGCGCGAGCGGCATCGCGGGCGGGCCACACGCCGCGCGGCGTGAGGTCCTCGGCGCCGCTCTACTGACCCGCCGTCACCGTGTCGATCGCTGCGAGCAGGCCGAACACGAGCGACGCCAGGCCGCGAGGACCCATCCAGCCGATGAAGATCGCCTCGCGTCGCCGGATCGTGGTTCCACGCAGCACGAGCACGACCGGGATGATCCGCACCACCGTGAGCGCCAGCACCGCGTACACCACCACGTCGAACCGAACCCCGGCCCTCAGCACCTTGTCGACCTCCTGGCCGAACACGAACCACACGCACATCGCCAGCAGCGTCGCTACGTCCTCGGTGGTGTGCAGCGCCACCGGCGGGAGGCCGCGATCGCGGGCGGCGAACAACAGGCCCGCGGCGAACGCCGCCACGAAGCCGTTACCCCCGAGCGGGATCGCCAGCGTATAGGCCATGACCGGGAGCGCGAGCACGCCGAGCCGCAGCGCGGCCGGCTCGGTCCAGTCGCGCCGCCATGACCAGCCGAGACTCACGCCGCCGGCCAGTCCGATCGCGCCGCCCACGCCGACGGCGATCAGGATCGCCGGTACGGCGTTCTCGAGCGCCTCGACGGCGGGAGTGTGGGTGGCCGTCGCCCCCGCTAGTAGGCAGAACAGGAACAACGGGGCGGCGAGGCCGTCGTTGAGTCCGGCCTCGACGTTCATGATCTCGCGCAGACGCGTGGGGACGCGTGGGTCGCGGACGATCGCCACCGCGGGCGCCAGATCGACGGGCACGACGATGATCGCCAGCACGGCGAGCAACCACGCCTCGCGGGGGGAGAACAACGCCAATCCGACCAGCCAGGCGATCAGCAGGCTGAGCGGCAGAGCGATCGCCAATAGGCGCAGCAGAACTCGGCGCTCGCGGCGCATGATGCCCCCGCGGACCTCGGTGGCGTCCAGGAACAGGAGCATCGCCAGCGTCAGCGCCACCCCGCGCTCGACGATCTTCGTGTCGAGATCGATCCGATGACCGGGTTCGAGCCGGCGGTCAGGATCATCCCGACGACGACGATGGCGATCGCGGTGGTGATGCTGAGCGTGGCCATCCGCCCAGCGACGAGCGCCACAGCAACACCACGATGACCAGCACGAACACGCCGAGCACACCGGCATCCTGACCGTGCGATTCGATCGGCAGCCGGCCGGCCGGCCGGCCGCCGCAGCCGTCAGCACCAACCCGGCCACCGTTGACGGGCGCTCCGCCGACGTCGACGTGGACGCTCTTCTCCACGCATATGTTGGTCAAGAGCGTCCACGTCGAATAGGTTGGCCGCCCGCCCTCCGGAACCGTCACGTTCGGAGCCCTCGTCATGAAGATCCACGCCCTCACCACCGGAGCCGTGAGCGTCAAGCACAGCTTCCTGTACCCCAGCCCCGGCCCGCGCCGTCAGCTCGACCCGTTCCTGCCGGGCGAGTTTTCCGAGCCGCTGCCGATCCACTGCTGGGCGATCGAGCACGAGGGGAGCCTGAGGCTGGTCGACACGGGGGAGACCCGCAGCCGGCAACGTGCCGTTCGCGCGCCTCGCCGTGACGCGTGAGCAGGAGCTCCCGGGGGCCATGGCCGCGGCGGGTCTCCGGCTCGACGACGTCTCGGAGGTCATCCTCGCCCACGCTCACGGCGACCACATCGACAGCCTCGTCCATGTGCGTGCGCCCGTTCTGATGAACGAGGCTGAGCTCCGATTCCTCTCCTCGCCGATGGCGCGGGTGATGCGTCGCGTCCTGCGCCAGCCGCTCCCCTCCGGCTTCGCCCCCGAGGCCTTCGCGCTCGACGGCGGCCCGTTCGGGGCGTTTGCACGAAGCCGAGCGCTCAGCGGTGACGGGCGCATCGTCGCCGTCGAGACCCCCGGTCACGTATCGGTGATCTGCGTCGATGGCTCAGGCCGCCTATGTGATGCTCGCCGGTGACGCCACGGACTCGCTGGAGCAGCTCTACGCGCTGCGCGCCGACGCGGTCGCGCCGGACCCCAAGGTGCACGTCGCGACCCTGAAGACGATGCTCGCGCACCGCGTCCGGCACCCGACGATCCACCCGCCCTCGCACGACCCCGAGTCGGCGCCCCGGTTGGCCGACGGGATCACGTCCGGCGGGTCGCCGGGTCCCGATCGGGTGATCAGCGTGATCTGTCTCTGACACCGCGCCCCGAGCCCTGGGCATCTACCGTGCGGTGCATGCAGGGAACCCACCGTGGTCGCGTCGAGGCGCTGCTGGCCGAGGCCGCGACCGAGCACGCAAACCTGATGTCGCGACTGACGCCCGAGCTCCAGGCATCGCTGCCCGTCGATGCCCAGGGGGTCACGCGGGCGATCGAGCACCTGGCCGCTGCGGCCGGGCTACCGGAGAGTGAGCGCCGCGCGCTGATCCGTCCCCATGCCGTCAATCCGGCTGTTCTGCACGCCCGCGTGTTCGGGCGCGCGCCCCTGGCCCGCGAGACGGTGATCGGCTCCTTCGTGGAGGGCGCACGGGTCCGCGCGGACGCGCTGGCAGGCCTGGCCGATGGGGTCGGAGGCGAGCCGCTCGGTCGGGAGGTCCGGCGGCTGCTCGTCGCCCATCCGCCGCCGGCGGGCGCCGACGGAGACGACGTGGTGCCGGCGCTCCGTGGCACCTACGCGGCCCAGGAGCGCGCTGCCGTGATGATCGCGGCGAGCCTCGATGGCACGTGGGTGGAGGGTGAGTGAGCGCTGAGCGCGATCAGGGCGTGGGCCAGCACGAGTGGAGCGCGACGTTGACCTGCGCGCTGCCGGCGCTGGTGCCGTTGTCTCTCGCCGTGGCTCCGATCCCGTCGGGCTGATCGTCGGTGAGCGGCCGGATGCCCAGATTGACGCCGAACCCGAACCCTCGATCCCGGCGTCAGTGGCGTCGACGATGGTGTTGCCCTCGACCCTGGCCTCCTCGCAGTCGAGCTACCCGAGCACGGGAACGTCGCCGGTGATCACCTCGTGCCCGCTCTCGGTGATGAGGACGTTGTCCTCGATCCGGATGCCGCCGAACCCGAGTATCCGGTCCACGCGGTCCCAGTCGACCTCGCGGGCGTGGCACCGGCGCCGCTCGGCATCCTCGAGGATCGCCGGGATGAAGTAGATCCCCGGTTCGACCGTCACCACCATGCCCGGTCGGAGCGGCAGGTCAATCCGCAGGTTCGGGAACGGCGGCGGGTCGTCACGCCGCTCGGCCAGCGTTCCCCCGGCATCGCGGACACCGAGGCCGACGAGGTGCCCGATCCCGTGAGGGAAGAACAGCCAGACGGCTCCGGTCTCGAGCAGGGTGTCCGGCGCGCCGCGCAGGATCCCCAGCGCGACGAGGCCGTCGGCGATCACCCGGGCGGCCGCGAGGTGCACGTCTCGCCATTCGCGCCCCGCGGTGCAGAGCGCCATCGCCTCCCGCTCGGCGGTGTGGACGAGCGAGTGCAGTTCCTGCTGCTCGGCGCTGAGCTCGCCGCCGACCGGGTAGGTCCGCGTGATATCGCTGGCATACCCGTCTCGCTCGGCGCCGGCATCGATCAGCACGAGCTCGCCGGAGCGGAAGCGACGGGAGCTCGGAGCGAAGTGCAGGACCGCCGCATTGGGGCCGGAGCCGACGATCGTGTCGTACGCCATGGCATCTCCGCCGTGCCGGAACGCCGCGGCTTCGAGCTCGATCTGCGCTGCTCGCTCGCTCGTTCCCTCGAATAGTGACGGTACGACTGCGGCGAAGCCGGCGCGCGTCGCGCGCTCGGCCAGGCGCATGCGCTCGAGCTCGACCGGGTCCTTGACTCGGCGCACGTGATTGAGGCCAAAGCGGATTCTGTCGGTCAGCTCCGCGTCGCACCGCAGATCGGTCAACCGCTCGCCGAGACACGCGATCGGGCGACCGCGCCTCGATGCCAGCCACGCGTCGAGCTCGTCCGCCGGCAGACCATCCGGATCGCCGGCGGGCGCCCCGGACCACAGGCGCTCGCTCGCCGAGACCGGGACCACGAAATCGAACCAACCCTCCTGCGGGTCGAACGCCAGTGTGCCGCCCGGCCGGTTGCGGTCGGTCAGGTAGAAGTATTCGGAATGGGCGCGGAACGGGTACGTGATATCACCACGCCCCGGCACCTCGATCGGCTCGCCCGCGCCGATCAGGACGGCCTGGTCGGTCAGCTCCCACGCCGCGGCGGCCGCGCCGCGCCGGCGCGCGAGTTGCCACGCGATCGTCGTCTGCACCGGCGAGTTGGTCACGCCCGCGAGTCTAGGTCTAGGCACCGGCCGCTCGACCGCGGCCGTTCACGTCACCGCGCGCACCAGCGCCGCGGTCGCCGCGGCTCCGAGCACCACGACGAGGAACGGGGCCCGCCGCCACACGAGCAGCGCCGCCACGCACAGCGCCGGTGCGCGGGCGTCGATGACCAGGCGCCGCCCGCCGTCGAACGTCTGGACGAGGATCGGCTCGGCGAGCACCGGCACCGCGATCAGCTCGAGCACCTGGTTCAGGTCCGCAGGCAGCGCGCGGCGGCCGACCACGAGCGCGGGGGCCAGCAGCGCGCCGCAGATCGCCGCGGTGCGCCTGATAACTCCGACGCGAGAGCGAAGGCGATCGCGGAATTCAAGAAGGACCTGGTGCTCTACGTCGCCGCGGTGATCGTCGTGGTCGTCATGGCGCGGCTCCGCGGGTCGGGCGTGGTGAGTGCGCTCCGGTGGGTCGTCGCCGTGCTGGCGCTCGTGCTCGCCGTCGCCGCCCGGGTTGTGAGCCGCCGCCGGTCCCGGGTCAGAGCCGCCTCCTCAGCGGACCCGAAGCCGTAGCTCGGCCGTCTACACGGAAACGACCACCTGCAGAGGAGCGCAGATGCAGATCCAGAGCCGCCTGGCCATCAGTGCCGATGGTTACGTGAGCACACCGGACGGATGGCCGGCGCAGCTCGCGGACCCGGCCTTTGCGCCCGGCACGAGCCACGGTATCCCGGAGTCCTCGTCGGCAAGGAGGCGGCACTGATGGGCCGCACGACCTTTGAGCCCGCGCTCGGGGCCGACCGCTGGCCGTGGCCGGACCTCGACGTGTTCGTGCTCGCTTCCGAGCGTCCGCCCGGCACGCCCGACCACGTGGTCACCGACAGCGATCCCGCCCGGTTGCTGGAGCGGATCCGCGCGGCCAACCGGGGTGGCGACGTCCACCTCATCGGCGGACCGCAGACGATCGAGACCTTCCGCGGGCTCGGGGCGCTCGACAGGCTCGAGCTCGTCGTACTGCCGCCGTTCCTCGGCGACGGCATGCGGTTGACCCCGCGCTCAGTCGACACCGGCCTCGTGTTGGAGTCCGAGCGCGCGCTGCCCGGGGGCTCAGTCGAGATCGCCTACGGCTGCGCGTGAGCGCGGGCCACGGCTCGGATCGCGTCCAGATAGGGCTCATCGGCAGCCTGCACGTCCGCGGTGAGCTCGTCGAACGGCTTGAGCGACTGGTGCCCTGGGTCCTGCCCGCTCATCCACGCCGCCCACGCGTCCAGCACGTCCTCGAGGGTCACGCTCTCGCCCTTGGCCAGCGCGAGCACGGCGTAGAGGCGGAAGAGCGGCGCGGTATCGCCGCCGGGCGTCAGGTCGGGCGGGATGCGGCGCTCGATCGCCGCGGCGAGATCGTCGATGTAGCTCAACTGCTCAGCTGCCGGATCAGCTCGATCGTGTAGATGGCGGCGAAGGCCAGTGGGACGACCCGCTCCACCGTACCCAGCTCGTGGTAGCCGTTCATCCACGCCCACAGGTCGCGGGGCGGCCACAGTCGCCGGGGGGCCTTCGTGCTCTCCAGATAGCGCCACTCCTCCGAGAACAGCTGAATCGGCAGGTCGGGCTCCAGCGCGGTGATCACCCTGAACTTGGCCGAGCTGAGCCTGCGGTAGCAGCAGCCACCACCACGCGAGGGCGAAGACGATCCCGGCCGCGGCCACGTACCAGCGCAGCGCCGTCCCGCCGAGCAGCGCGGCGAGGCCCGGTTGACGGTGAGAAAGAACGTACTGCTTACGCCAACGCCGGCGATTCTCTCAGGAATCGTGGCGGGCCACAACAGTGCGAGGAGGGGAAGTCGCGGCCGCCAAGGCGTCCTCCATCATCATGACGACGGTAACCGTCTCGCAATGGGGCGACCTGCGTCAAGGGAGGATGAAATGGCTGAGATCCCGACTCTGTACGTCTGCCACGGTGACAACGGCGGCCCCAAGATGCATCCGTGCCGCCGCGTGCAGGAGGCGCTGCGGGCGAAAGGGATTCGGTACGAGAAGGTGATCGCTGCCCACGGCAACCCGCTGCCCTTCCTGCGCAAGGGCTCGCGCGACGAGCTGCGTGAGGCAACCGGCACCACGAAGCTGCCGGCGCTCAAGCTGCCCGACGGGACGGTGATCACCCACTCCAAGGCCATCATGGCCTGGATCGACGAACAGGAGTGAGTGGTTCCTCCCGCTGCCTGGTCAGCGCGTCGCGGCCGCCAGCGACTCCGCCTCGGCGATGCCCACCAGGCGACGCTCTGCTCCCAGCCCTCGGCGCCGCCGTCCTGCGGGGTCCACTCGGGGTGCAGCGTCTCGAACCGCCAGAGGCCGGGGAGAATCTCGCTGGTCGAGCCTGCCATCGCCAACTAGGCCGACGCCAGGTTGCGGCGCAGGTTGCGGTGATAGGCGGCGAACTGGCGGGCCATCACCCGCTTGAAGATCGGCTCGAGCAGACGCATCGGTCCGCCGAGCTCGCCCGCGGCGGTGAACCCGACCACGGTGCCGGCGCCCGAAGGCTCGAACGTCCAGGTTCCGTCGACCGGATACGGGCCCTCGACGATGTGCACGTGAAAGCGTTTGGGCCGATCGAACTCGGTGAACTCGACGATCTGCTCGAACTCCTTGGCGCCAGGTGGCTTCGTGCGCTCCCGCACACGCGTCCCGAGAGCGGGCGGGCCATCGGTGAGCTGCTCCACCAGCGTCTTCGACGTCTGCCAGTCGGCGAGATTGGCCGGGTTGGTCATATAGTTGAACACGACCTCAGGCGGGGCGCTGACCTCGAATGTCTCTGTGATCCTCACGATCGGGACAGTTCTATCACTGCGGCCGAGCGACCGCGGCTGTGCCGGTTCGCGGCTACAGGCCCGCCGGGTGGCGCACGGAGAACGTCGACAGGTCCGGCTCGTCGGCTGCCCGGTCGGACCAGCGGCTCCCGGTCTCGGCCAGTGCGACGGTGTCGAAACGCAGGCCGGCGACGTACATGAACGTGTGCCCGGCGTTGGCGAACACCGTGATCCACTTACCCGGTCCCGGAAGGCCGTAGTGGGCGAGCTCCCCGGACACAAGCGTCGTGTTGAGCAGGCCCGCAGCGGCGAACACGAAACTGATCGACCCCGAGCAGTCGTAGCCCGTGTCCTCGTATCTGCCGTGGCCGCCACCCCAGATATAGGGGAGGTGGGCGATCTGGTTCCCGGCCGAGATGATCGCCTGGACCTGCGGCGGCGCGCTCACCGGGGCGATCGCCAGACGATTGGCGGTGAGGGTGGCCTGGCTCGAGCTCGCGGTCAGGCCACTGGCAGCGAGCTCCTGGCGGATGACCGCATCGGAGACCGGCTGGGCCAGCCCGCGGCTCGGGGGCCCGACACTGACCGAGGACGGGTCGGAAGCACCGGCCGCCCCGGACGCGGATGCTGCCCCGGCGACCGGTTCGATCGCCTGCGGGTGAGCGTGGAGACCGAGCGAGTTCGAGCCCGGGACCGCGTCGGAGACACGCGAGGGTGACGTCGGGGCGCTGCCGGCGCCCGATCCGGCCTGCCCGCATCCCCCAGCGGTCATCGCGATCGCCGCCAGCATGGTCAGCCCGCGTGCACGCACGAAAGGAATCATGACGTGATTGGTATCGGCTCGCGATGGTCGGCCCTTGACGGAACCGTACGCCGCCGCTCCGCGGCACCGGGACCGTCTCCTAGACTTACCCGGTCCGCCCCCATGGTGTAGCGGTCAGCACGCCAGCCTTTCACGCTGGTAGCGGGGGTTCGATTCCCCCTGGGGGTACTTCGTACCGTCCCGGAATGCGGCGACCGTGGTGCGTGGCGCGGCGCGGCGCGGCACTACGGGCTCGGCGGACGCTCCGGTCTCGGGATGTGGAACAGCGAACCGAGCCGAGCGGCGAGCATGATGTCGCCGGCGAGTCCGATGCGGCCGCTGAAGTAGGCCTGCATCGGATCAAGGTCACCGATCGCGAGATGGAGCAACTCGGTCCCGCCGAGCGTGATCGTGACGCGCGGATCCGGCCCATCGGTGCCTCGGTTCACGCGGCACCGTCCGTCGGCGATGTGCAACTGGTAGATGTCCGCGCCGCCGTCGGCGCGGCCGGTGATCCGCCAGCGGACGACCGCGTTGACACCGGCCGCCTGCTGCGCCACCAGGTGCTGTGGCATCTGCCGGAAGATCCCCTCGAGCACCGCACGCCGCACGGGCGAGGTGCGCATGAGCTGCTCGAGCCGGGTGTCGGGTGCTCGCCGGATCGCCCGCGCAAGGCGGTCGGCGACGCGGAGCGGGGCACCCTCAATTCCGCGCCGGGCGGCGAGGAGCGCATTGTGCGCGTCAACCCTGAGATCGCTCATGCCCAGAACATACTACAGCGGTGTAAATAATCAGCCGAGCAGCTCAGACAGCGTGACCGGCCGCAGGCCGCGCTGGCGCAGGATCTCGATGATCCGCGGCAGTGCGAACGAGGTCGCGGGGTAGTTGCCGTGCATCAGGATGATCGCCCCGGGCTTGGCCCAGTGCCTGATCGCTCCGAGGATGTAGCCCACCGTGCGCACGTTGGAATCCGCCACCGTCCCGGACCACATGATCACCTTCGTGTACCCGAGCTGACCGGCAACCGCGAGCGCGCTCGAGTTGTAGGCGCCGTAGGGCGGTCGGAAGAACGGGCGGGCGCTGACACCGAACGTGTGCTCGATCCAGTCCTCGTTGCGGGTGAGGTCGGTCTCGAGCGCCGAGGAGGGCTCCTCCAGCGCCGACATGTGGAGGAAGGTGTGGTTGCCGATCGTCAGCTGTCCCGCCGCGACAAGCCGCCGGATCGCGGGAGCCACCGGATCCCAGGCGGTGGAGTAGCGACCGTTGGGGAAGATCGTCGCGTGCGCGTGCGTACGCTCGAGCGAGCGCACGAGACGCGCGACGCAGGCGCTGCAGAACCCGTCGTCGATCGTGAGCGCGACCTCCGGCCGGGGCGGCCCCTGCTGGTAGACGGTGGCGACACCGGGGCGGGCGGGCTGGATCGGAGGCAGGACGGGAGCCGCCCGATGGGCGTGATGAACGGAGCGGTGCCCGGTCGACGTCTGCGCTGCCGAGGCGTGGGCAACCGAGGTAACCGGCGCCACGGTGGACGACGCCGAGGATCCGCTGATCACGATCGCCGCCACCGTGACGGCGATCAGGGCCGCCCCTACTCCCGCCGCAACCATGCGCCGGCGCACCCCCCGCCGGCGCGCAGCCTCGCGCCGGGCGGCGAGATCGCTCGGAGACAGATACGACACGGGTGGCTAGACGCTCCTCGTCAGGCCGCCGTCGACGAGCAGCGCCACCCCGTTGATGTAGCCGGCAGGGTCGGAGCAGAGGAAGGCCGCGGCCGCCGCGAACTCTTCGACCGTGCCGAGACGCCGCGCCGGAAGCTCCCGCAGGCGCTCGGGCGTATCGGCGCCGAGCTCCTTGGTCCGATCCGTCGCGATCAGGCCGGGCAATAACGAGTTGACGGTCACGCCGTCGGCGGCGACGAACCGCGCGATCGGCTTCAGAGCGGCGAGCAGGCCTGCACGGTGAGCGGTCGAAAGCACGAGATTGGGACCCGGCTCGCGCACCTGGCTCGATGACAGCGACAGGACGCGTCCCCACTTGCGCTCGCGCATCCCCGGCAGTACCTGTTCGATCAGCGCGATCGCCCCCAGCAGGAGCAGGTCGTAGGCCTGGCGCCATTGATCGAGGGTGAAGGCGAGCGGATCCCGGGTCGGCGGAGGACCGCCGCTGTTGGACACGAGGATGTCGATCGGCCCCAGCTCCGCCTCCACCCGGCGCACGAACGCCTCGGTCCCGTCGACGTCGGATGCGTCGTGCACGAAGGCCGTCGCAGCGATCCGCGCTGCCGCGGCCTCGATCGCCTCCGGCGAGCGCGAGCTGATCGCCACCCGCGCGCCCTCGGCGACGAGCGCAGTCGCGACCCCGAGGCCGAGGCCCTTCGAGGCGCCCGTCACGAGCGCGGTCTTTCCGGCAATCCCTAGGTCCATGGCGCCAGGCGATGGTAGCGGCCGTCTCAGCCGTCCCCGATCATGTCCGGCGCTCGGCCGTGCTCGGTACCATCACGCCGTCCGGGCGGTTAGCTCAGCTGGTAGAGCGCCTGCCTTACAAGCAGGAAGTCGGCGGTTCGAGCCCGTCACCGCCCATCGAGCCAAAAAGCCTGCAAAGCGGGCAGTTAGGCGCCCAGCTAGAGTTTCACGGGCGGCTGCCTAGCGGTGTCTTAGGGTGCACCAGGGGTGCATCAGGATCTGAGGAGACGGATCGCGGGCACTGCAAGCACAGGCGCCGCAGGGGCGGTGGAGACATCGACGCAGTAGTCGCGAAGACCACGTTGGCGGCCACTAGGGGCGCAGTCGCGGGGCTGAGAGGGATGCCGCTCGTGCTCTCGACGATGGTCTGTGGCGCGGCTGACCGTTGCGTACTGATCGCAGGCCACCGCGGCGAGGAAGCGTTCGAGGAGGTGCTCGCATGAGCCCGCGCGCAGGCCGTCGGGCGCGCGCCTGCGGGAATCGCGGCCTTGGCGTCGATGGTGCCGGCCGACCGCGGCGCGGAGCGGCGCCCGAGCGTCGTCTGCGGTCCGGCCGTTGTGCGGGCGCGGGCGGGTCGAAATTCGTGCCCGTCTGCAGGGGACCGCCACGCCTTAGCTGACCTCGGGGACGAGAAAGACCGGGTTGCCGCCCAGTCTTCCAACGCATACGCGCCTTCCAGCGCGGCACAAGATCAGTACGGGCAGTGTAG
>Ga0208478_1000213_pt1 | contig 22546 bp, 8 predicted proteins | sample NGESurdeep072012_5_FD_184462 | JGI IMG/M metagenome (GOLD analysis project Ga0208478, IMG submission 184462) | Arctic peat soil microbial communities from Barrow, Alaska - NGEE Surface sample 415-2 deep-072012 (SPAdes) | ecosystem: Environmental > Terrestrial > Soil > Wetlands > Peat ...
TGCTGGAGCGCACTGACGAGGCCATGGCCGGCGACAACCCCATGGGCCGCGACATCCGCACCGCGCTCAACAAAGCGTTACAGACTGACGGCCATCCCGCGGTCGCCGGCCTGCCTGCCATCACGCCCGCGCAGATGCCGCGACTCTTCTCCGGCATCTACGGCTGCGGATCGCGCGACTTCCGCCCCGAGCACGTCTTCGGCGCCTACGAATTCGCCACCGGAACCCGCACCCGCAACGATGGCAAGCACGCCTCTGACGGCACATCGTTCTTCGTGCTCGGACTGGATCATCCCTATGCTGTGCAGTCGGAAGACACGCCCTCGCTGTTGCCCGCAGGCGCGGTGGCTGTGCGCTTTCATTCCATCGGTGGCTGGGGAGCCATCACCACGGGCAAGAACCTTGGCGCGATCATTGGCGACCTGAACGATCTGCTCTACGACCGCGACAAAATCGTTGACGAGTTGGGCAATCCCAAGGAAATCATTCACGTCAGCGCCAATCCCAAGTACGGCTCCGAAAAGAAGGGGGCTCCCACCGCCTATTTCATGGTGGCCGCGCCGGAACGCATTCGCGTCAACTGCGACTTGCGGCATGTGACCGTGGTGCTGTGTTGCGACCCCAAAGCGTTCACCCATACCAATCCGCTCGACGGAATGGCCAAGGGAGGAAGCCTGGTGTGGGAGTCCGACCAGGAAGGCGAGATGGCGTGGGAGCAGTTGCCGCTGTGGGCGCGCAAACAGATCATCGAGAAGAAGATACGCGTCTACACCCTGCCGGGCTTCCAGATCGCCCGCAAGGCCACCGACCGCGCCGACTTGCAACTCCGCATGCAGGGCAACGCCTTCCTCGGCGCGTTCTTCCGGGTTTCGCCGCTGCTGGGAGAGTTTCGCATCACCCACGAGCAGTTTCTCGAGGTCGTCCACAACCAGTACGTAAAGAAGTTTGGCCGGCTGGGCAGTGCGGTGGTGAAGTCGAATATGGAAGTCATGACCCATGGCTTCGAGCAGGTGCGCGAAATTCGCGTAGGCGAGTTGAACGCGCCTGATCACTCGAGTTTGCGCGGTGTGGCCCTGCTGCCGTCGTACAGCGAAAACGGCGGCGATGGCTGCGGTAGCGGATGCCGCTCTCATCCGGCTCCAGCCGGACAAGCTGAACGCACTCCGGTGACACAGATCGCAACCTTCGATGGCCAGTTCCGTGCCGGCCTCGGATACAACCAGCCGTCGAATGCGTACGCCTCCGTCGGCGTCATGGCCGCAGGCACCGGCGATACCGCGTCGAAGTACGTCGCCCGCCGCGAAACGCCACTTTTCATCCCTGAAAACTGCACGCAATGCATGGAGTGCATCGCGGTGTGTCCTGACACGGCGCTGCCCAACTGCGCGCAAGATCTCCAGACGCTCCTGAACACGGCGGTAACGCGCTACGTCACCGATCAAGGCGAGCGTAGAAAGATGATGGATGCCCTCCCCGAGATCGATAAGCGCACCCGGCAGAGGATGGCCGACGCGGCCGCGAATAATGTTGGCACACCGTTGCCGCAAATTCTGCGTGAGGTCATGGCCGACGTGGATGGATTTTCGCCCGAGGCCAAGCGCCAGTTCTTCGCCATCCTCGACAAAGTTCCCATGGCCTACCAGAAGGTCAATGCCATCTTCTCCACTCCGGAGAGAAAGAAGCCAGGGGCGGGTGGCATCTTCTCCATCTTTGTAACCGACTTGTGCAAAGGCTGTGCCGCGTGTGTCACTGCCTGCGGTGACCACAAGGCGCTGAAGATGGTCGACGAAACTGAAGAGGTCAACGCCGACCACGAGACTGGCACTGGCTTCTTGAATCTTCTGCCGGATACGCCGCAGAAGTACCTGGGCCTCTACAGCGATGAGCGGCCACAGGAATCCAAGACTGCGACGCTGCGCAACATGCTGATGGTCCGGCACAACTACGACGCCATGGTCAGCGGCGATGGCGCCTGCGCGGGCTGCGGCGAGAAGCAGGTGTTGCGCGCGATCACGGCCTGCACCGAGGCCTACATGCGGCCGCTCTATCACGCTAAAGCCGACCGGCTGCGGGCCAAAGCTGCCGACCTGGCAGCCATTGGCGTCGATCGACTCGTGGCACTGAAGCAACGCAATCCGGAGGAGTACGAGCTGTTTCGCCAGGCCGTGACCCACCTGCTCATGGGACTGGGTGGCGAGGACGACCTTGACACCAAAGCTCGCATGGCGAGCCATGGCGCTATCTCCGACACGGAAATCGTGAACGCCCTCTGCGCCGTCATGCGACAGGAGGCCTTCAGCCACAGCGATCTGCAGGCCATCGATGGCCGGCTCGCCAACGGCATGTGCGTGATGGCGATGACCGCTCACACCGGCTGCAGCACGGTCTATGGCTCCACGCCGCCCAACAACCCGCACCCTTATCCCTGGATGAACTCGCTTTTCCAGGACGGCGTCACCATCGGCTGGCTCCTGGGTGAAAGCTTCATCGTCGATCATGGGCGACGCTCGGTCGTGCCCGAGCGGCTGGTGGACGCGCTGTTGAATCGCAAAACCGAAGTCATTACGCCGCGCGACTTCTACGCCTACACGCACTTCAGCGACCTGCTCATGACCGACCAGGAAGTCCTCGAACTGCCCAAGGTTTGGGCGGTGGGCGGCGATGGCGGCATGGGCGACATCGGCTACCAAAACACCTCGAAGGTAGTTTTGCAGAACCGGCCCAACGTCAAGGTGCTCATGCTCGACACCCAGGTGTACTCCAACACCGGCGGGCAGAACTCCGACTCGACGCCCATGCTCGGCGGCAGCGACATGAACGTGTTTGGCGAGGCCACGCAGGGTAAGACCAGCGAGAAAAAGACGGTGGCCGAGACGTTCCTCGCCGGACACGGCTCCCCCTTCGTCGCCCAAGTTTCGATTGCTAACGCGCCTAAGTTCTTCCGCGCCATCCTCGATGGACTGGAGTATCGCGGCACCGCGTTCCTGCAATGTTTCACCACGTGTCAACCCGAGCACGGCGTAGGCGACGACATGGCGCTCACCCAGGCGCAACGCGTGCGCGACTCGCGCTGCTCGCCCGAGTTTGTCTTCAATCCGCGGCTGGGAGAAACCTATCCCGAAGCGCTCGATCTCAAGGGCAATCCCTCGCTCGACCTCGACTGGTACGAGGCCAAGCCGAAGGGCAGCGACGAAGTCTTGCGTTATACCGTCGCCCACTGGTGCGCCACCGAGGCGCGCTTCCGCAACCATCTCAAGAAGATCAAGGAGGAGAAGGCCGCGACAATGGTTCCGCTCGACAACATGCTCATGCGACTCACCCAGCAGGATGTGGTGTACCGCCGCTACCTGCAGCCCGAACACCGCTCCTACATCCCGGACTTCGGCGTGTACATCAAGCTGCAGGGCGAAAATGGCAAGGCGGAATACCGCGCCGTCTCGCGGCAGCTTGTGCTGTTCTGCGTCGAGCGCCGTAAAGCCTGGAGGCTGCTGCAAAGCAAGGCGGGCATCGTAAACAAGGACTATGTTGCACAGAAGGCGCTGCTAGCCGAGGTCGATGCCAACAAGCTCTCCAAGGCGGAATTGTTCGCCCGCGGCGTGCAGACTGTGCAGGAACGCCAGCAACCCGCCGTGCTGGCGCATTAGGCTGTCCATGTAAAAGGTGGTGGAACTGGGCTTGTTTTTTAGCGTTTCACCACGCTCAATTTTGCCAGTAGTACTGGAAATTTTAACGTCAAAACAGGCCATTTTGAGCAAAAGGTGGTGATTGCTCCTATTTTATCTGTCTTGCCAATTTTGATGATGATTATATATAGGGGTATTGGGGTATTTACCTGACTCAGGTGGCTACTATATGTTGTGGTTTCGCACCACTGACAACCGCTTTGTAAGGGGACTGGTGCCACCGCGACAGATTGCTGGACCAGGCGGTAGAAGAGTTTGCCACGACTTCGGGACGTCCGCCGGTTGAATCTGAATGTGAATTCGTCCAGGTAATAGTCGAGATGTTCGCGACTCACCGATCCTTGGTGAGTGCCGAGGAGCCAGCGCACCGGTTACAGGGGCCCGCGAACGTTATTGGGGGCAATGGGTCCGTTCACATCGCGACGCACAACTATTCTGTGACAAGCGCTCGAAGCCAGGGCAACGTATCATCTGGGGTTGGGCTGTTCGAATGACTGCCGTGTGCTCTCGACCAAGCTGGTGCCCTTCTGTGCAGAGTCTCATGCCGCTTCTCGTAGTTGGCACGAGACGTAAGTCGCCCGATTTCTCTTGGATCGTGGACATTACTGGCACGACGCTGCCCAAAGCCGACAAGACCCTGTTGAGTTCTTGAAGACCTTCTGGAAGGTGACACTTACTGCCCCGTTTCACCGCTTTGCTATAATGCCGCACATTTCCATCAACCGGCCACCCCGCTATGCCGGAGGAGTCTCACGTGGATTATGCGTTTGCACCCGGTACAACCGACCAGGATGCGCGCCTTCGCTTGTTGCTGAAGGCACGCCACAATACGACCCTTCGCGCGACGGGAACATCGATCGAAGATTTCCTGAACGATTTGAACAGTTCGAACCTGCAGGCCGACGATCTGGTAGTCGGCTCGCACACCAGCGACGAGGGCTTTCTTTTCCTCGCTCTCGACGGTTCGCACAACCGGCTTCCCGTCAGTTATGAGGACCTCGAGGCCGTGGACACCAGCGGCTCCATTCATATTCCCGCCGGAGTCCGCAGCCCGGGGACCAAGTTCCACTTTAAGGGATGCACTATTGGGTCCGACGACAGTCTGCCGTTCCTCACGCTGCTCAAGAATGCGCTCGACAACCCCGCGCAAGTTACCGCGCCGAAATTCTTCCACGGTCTATATGAACTCACCGGAGTGGGCGTCTTCGAGTTCATGGGTTACAACTTCAAGCTGCTGAGCAAGGACGGAATCAACAAGACTGACGATCTGGTGAAGGCGTACCAGAATGCCAACCCGAATCTGACTCGCCTCGATGGAACCCAGGTGCCGGATCCCGACATCAAGAAATGGGTACGGCCGCAACTCGCGTTGAAGCCGGCGATGCGAGACAAGAAGCCGATTCCCTTTCCCGTCAAGATCGTCCCCGCCACCGGCGGCCAGAACGCAATTCCCGATCCGCCGGCCGAATGCCGTTCCAAGCGCGAGACATACACCTACGACCTCAACGCCGGTGCGCCGCCTTCGAAAGACAAGGCCGCGCAGCTTGCCGCGATGCGCGCCTCACTTCCCGCCGAACCCGACCAGCAGTCGTCCCATGCATACCCTATTTACAAGCGCCTGCATTACGATACCTTCGATGACTTCTTTGACGGACAAAACTGGAAAGTGACGATCAGCGGGAACGACCAGCACTGGGTCGGCACCCACTTCGTCTATACCCTGGTCATACCAGTGGGAAAGCCCGGAAGCCCGGACGAATTGATCTTCAACTTCTATCCGAGCACGGGCGCGCCCACCATGAACTTCCTCGAAGACAACGCTGCCTTCAACTTATTCGGCAATGTGTGAGACAATGCTGCGCGCCTGGCCTGAGGTTGGTCATGACGAACTTCGCCTTCATCCCTGGAATCGGCGACAAAGCGCTCGAAGGACTCAGCACGCTCACGCATCTGAGCAGCAATGCTGTAACCGTGGTCGTGGAACAGAAGGCTACCCTCTCCAACTTCCTGCTGGCATTGCAGAACGGAGTTGAGATTCTCGGTTGGGACCCGGCTGGCGACCTCCTCATTGGTGCTCATGGCGACTCCTTCGGCGATCTGCAGATGGCACTGGATGAGGCCAACACGGCCCCGGCGCATTACGAATCGCTGGAAGACGCGTTACAGAGCAAGAGCATTCGCATTCCCGACGATGTCCGCTCACCCGGCACCGCCGTGCGGCTGCTAAGTTGCAGCATTGGCGCCGATGAGTGCCGGCCATTTCTGCTCCTCCTGAAGTCGGCCATGGGCAACCCGACTCGCCTGACGGCCCCGCGCTTCATCCACTCCTACGAGATCCAGGGCGACCAGAAGTCGGTTGTCGAGTTGATGTTCTACGATTTCTTCGTTGCCGGAGCCAACAACGGCCGCGCCCGTCTCGCCACGCGCGATGCCGTGTTGGGCAAATTCGTCGATGCGGATTTGCGGTATTTCGACGGAACAGCCATCGATCCCGACCTGTGGGACACGTGGATCCCGCTCCCGGCGCGCCTGTCGCTCAATTCCGGCGGACAAACCCTTAACACGCCCTACCCGGTGACCCTTACGCAGGGGAACCTCACCGTCATCAACAACACGGTGCTGACCTTTGCCTACGGTGTCGTTCCGTTTGACATCGAACCGCTGCCCTACCATGGCTTCGTGCCAACCGACGACACCGCCAAGTTCGGCGTTCTGGACGCGGAGTTGCCGCAAATCGCGAAGTACCAGGACACGCACAAGTACCCGGTTTTCAAGCGCTGGGGATTCAAGCGCCTGTCGGACTTCATTCGCGGCTGGAACTGGAAAGTGAACCTCCTCAACGGCAAGCTGAAGTTCTTCGGGACTCGCTACATGTACGAATTGAAAATACCGATCACCAAGCCCGGCGCCTCGGATCTGATCTACAACTACTTCGCAGAGGGACAGGCCCCCACCATCAATTTCACCGATGCGAACCTGCAATACCTTCTGTTTGCCATCGTTTAGCACAATTGCACGCGTTTCGCAGCCCTTCTTCGGCCACCCTTCTTCGGCCAGAGGGCAAACCGGCTTTCCTGATTGACGGTGTGCTGGTTTCGCGTACAATCTATCCCCATTGCTTCAATTGACGGATCCGAGACGCGATTGCGCTCCGCCCCTCCGATCCCATTCGCCGTTGCGCCTCAGGGGTGAGGATGGATTTCGCAATCGTGCCGGGGATGTCGGACTATGAGCTAAGGCTCAGGCGCCTGGTGAGTTCTCGCGATCCGAAAACTACGCTCGTTGACAAGCCGTCCGTAGCCGACTTCTTGCAAGAGCTAGACGCGCAGCACCTCAAGGGCGGAGACCTGGTTCTAGGGGCGCACGCTTCCAAAAGTGCGTTCGTCATGCCCTTCGACGTCCCGTTCGATCCCGCCAAACCAGTCCGCACCGATTACGAAAAAGTTCAGGATCTGGTGACCAAGGGCTCGGTAAAAATCCTTTCCAGCGTGAGAAGCGACGATACGGGTGTGCACCTGAAAGGATGCCGCATCGGCGTTACCGCCAAGCCACTCCTGGATTTGATGAAGCAGGCCTTCGACAACCCAAAACTCATCACCGCCCCGAAATACCTTCACACCATCAGCGACGATGCCGGCCAGGGCGTGACCGAGTACATGGCATACGCCTACGAGGTGACTACTCCGGATAGCGATAGCTTCGCTAAACGCGCCGACCTGCTGACGGAGTTCCAGTCGAAACCGGAGCGTTTCAAGCAGGGAGTCGAGGCCGGGCAGCCACCGGTCAACGTGCCGTCCGACAAATTCGCCGATTGGCTGCCCACACAATCGCAGCTCGATACATTGATTGACGACCTGAAGCTCAAGAAATTTACCGTCCGCTTTGATCCGCCCATCATCCGCAAGGATCCGAACACGGGCAAGAAAGTCATCGAGCGGACTTTGTTCGACGCTTTTGTCTTCAGCGCGTTCGTCGACGACTTCACCTGGCCCATGGACATGACGGGCAAGGTGGTTCCGCCAGATGATCCGGCACGGATGGCGCTGCTGAAGCCTGACATGCAGCGGGATAACCGGATGAAGTTTCCCACAGCACATCCGTATCCCTATTACGTGCGGTATGGCTTCGACAACTTTGAAGACTTTTACAAAGGCTTCGCCTGGAGAGTGACTCTGGTGAGCGAAAACGCCAAGCAGACTCTCATGTACGTCGGCAGGATCTATATTTACCGGCTGGAAATTCCCGTAGTGAAGAAGGGAACCAGAGACGTCATTTTCAATTACTACCCAACCTCCGGTACCCCGACCATAAATTTTCGTGAAGACAATGCGAAATATGAGCTGTTCGGGATTTCGTGATTTGTCTGAGCTGAAGAGGCTGCGAGCAATAAGCATTCGATATGGCTGGTAAAGACACACTGGCAGTGATCGCGGAACAGTTGGGAGTGGCCCTCATCCCGCTGGACGTCGCTCTGACTTCCGACGAGATATTTTCTGCCTTCCTGTTGAAGCTCGGCTGGGACACCGCCACGGCCATCGCACCCGTCAAGAACCTCGGCGCGATTGCCACCAGCATTCTCAACGCCGTTGAGAATGGCCTCGACGAATCGCAGGCCGCCAATGTCATCAGTCAACTGGTTAATCTCTTTTCCGCTGTCGGGCAACTGTCTTCCGCCTCAGGACTGCCAGCCACGATTGACGTTGCGGAATTTCAGGCCGACTTCCCCGGGCAACTGGTGGACTTCCTGGTCGCGCGCTACCTGCTCGACAACCACGCGGCTCTCGGCGCCACCCTGCTCGCTGCGGGTGTCATCCGGCAGACTCCAAAGCCGGCGGCCGGTAAACGTCCGGCCTACGTCCGCATTGACATCGCCTGGAGCGACATCGGGAACCTACTCAAAGACGGGCTGAGCACCTTCCGCGGCGCTTACAACTGGGGCGGAGCAGGGTTCGACCAGCAACTGTTCATCAACAACATGAGCACGCTGGCCGACGCCTTCGGCTTGACGGTCTTCTCGGTCCCGATTGGCGGACCGCTGAAAACCGCGTTGACCCAGGGCGCGACGACGCTGACGAACCTGCAGAACTTCACGTTGCGGTGCCAGCTCATCGGAAATCTCGTAGCCCCTGCCGACCTGACCGCCGGCATCGATGTGTACGCACTGCCGCCGACCAATTCTGCGGCGCCCGGCATCGCCTTTCTCCCCTATGTCACCGGCAGCGGCGGCGCAGACTTCGACATCTCCGACCGCCTCTCGCTCATCCTGAAGGCGTCGTTCGATCTCGCCGGCGGCGTGCTAATCCGCATTCGTCCCAATCAGCCGGCAAAGCTCGATACCGGCGTCTTCGGGGGCGGAGCCGGGTCGGCAGCAGCATTCTCCGTCACGCTTCAGAACCGTGGCGACGGCGGAGCCAAGCAGGTACTGCTCGGCACCGAGGGCGCGAGCCGCCTGGAGTACGGCACCCTCGGCATCACCATCGGCTTCCGTACCGACACCCAGACGACCAGCTTCTACACCGAGGTCGCGCTTGCCGATGCCGCGCTCGTCATCACTCCCGGCGCCGATGCCGACGGTTTCCTCGCCAAGTTGTTGCCCGAAAACATCAGCGTGGACGCCAGCATTACCATCGGCCTCGACTCGAAGCTCGGCGTCTACTTCAGCGGCTCGGCCGGGCTGGAGATCGAAATCCCGGCGCACATCTCGCTGGGCCCCATCGAAATTCAATCGGCAACGTTCGCCATCAAGGCCGCCGGCGGCGCCATCCCCATCGAGCTGGGCGCCACGATCCAGGGAAACCTCGGGCCTCTGCAGGCGGTCGTCCAGAACGTCGGCCTCAGAGTTCCACTCACGTTCCCCAAGAACGGCGGCAACCTCGGTCCGGTCAATGCCGGTCTGCAGTTCAAACCGCCCAACGGCGTCGGACTCTCGCTGAACGCCGGCGTCGTGGTCGGCGGCGGATTTCTTTACATCGATCCGGACCGCGGCGAATACGCCGGTGCGCTGCAACTCGAGATCGCCGACTTCCTCTCGGTCTCCGCCATCGGCCTCATCTCGACGAAGATGCCGGATGGTTCGCGCGGCTTCTCGCTGCTGATTATCATCACCGCCGATTTCGGTGCGGGCATTCAACTCAGCTTCGGCTTCACGCTGCTGGCCGTCGGCGGGCTGCTCGGGCTGAACCGCACCATGCTGTTCCAGCCGCTTATGGATGGAGTGCGCACCAACTCCATCCAGAGCATCATGTTTCCCAAAGATATCGTGGCCAATGCGCCGCGCATCATCAGCGACCTGAAGGCGATCTTCCCTCCGCAGGACGGAATCTTCCTCATCGGACCCATGGCCAAGATCGGCTGGGGTACGCCAACGCTGATCAGCCTCTCGCTCGGCGTCATTATCGAGATCCCGCCCGGCGACGTCGCCATCCTTGGCATCCTGAAAATGGCGCTACCCGCCGACGACCTGGCGATCCTCGTCCTGCAGGTGAATTTCGCGGGCGCGCTGGAGTTCGACAAGCAGCGCTTCTACTTCTACGCCTCGCTGTTCGACTCGCACATCCTGTTCATCACCATCACCGGATCGATGGGCGTGCTGTTCGGCTACGGCGATAACGCGAACTTCGTCGTCTCCGTCGGCGGCTTCCATCCGCAGTTCAGCCCGCCGCCGCTTCCCTTTCCGGCGCCGGAGCGCATCGCGATCGACCTCATCAACGAGTCGTTCGCGCGCATCCATGCCGATGGGTACTTCGCCGTCACCACCAATACCGTTCAGTTCGGCACTCACTCCAGCTACTTCTTCGGCTTCTCGGCGTGCTCGGTCGAGGGCAGCTCCGGCTTCGATGCGCTGATCCAGTTCTCGCCCTTCCACTTCATCGTTGAGATCTCGACTCAATTCTGCGTCAAGGTCTTCGGCGTTGGCGTCTGGGGCGTCGGCATCGACGTTCAACTGTCCGGTCCCACGCCGTGGCATGTCCATGGCACCGCGTCGCTCTCGTTCTTCTTCTTCTCGATCGCCATCGGCATCGACTTCACCTGGGGCGACGCTCCCAACACCACCTTGCCTCCGGTCGCCGTCATGCCCATCATCAGCGGCGAGCTGGAGAAGATTACGAACTGGAAGGCGGTGCCGCCGGCCAACGTCAAGCTGCTGGTCTCGCTCCGGCAACTCGATCCATCCGAAGCCGGCATGGTGCTGCATCCGGCCGGAACCTTGCAGGTGAGCCAGCGCAGCATCCCGCTCGACCTCGTGCTGGAGAAGGTCGGCAACCAGGCTCCCAGCGACGCCAACGATTTCGCGCTGCACATTACCGGCGGCGACCTGGCGAAGCTAGGCGACCTCAACGTGCAGTTCCCGCCGTCGCAGTTCCGCAACTTCGACGATGCGACCAAGCTCTCCCTGCCGGCTTTCGTGCCGCAGCACGGCGGAATCGAACTGGCCGGCACCAGTGCTATGGCTTCGGCGACGGCCATCACCCGCCCGGTGCGTTACGACCTGACGGTGGTGGATTCCGAGTCCGAACCGGTGCGCATCAGGTACTTCGGCCACCTGAAGGTGTTCTTCGGAAGCTTCCTGGCGGGCAACGCCGCCTCGCAGTCGAAGCTCTCGGCCACGTACCGCGCCCAGCTGAAGCCCGAAAGCGACGCCGTGAAGGTGTCGGACGAGCTGTTCACCGTCGCGTTCCAGTCGTCCAACCAGGCCTTCCATGCGGAGGCAACCGCGTTCATCAGCCAGGCGAGCGCGCACGATTACATGGCGAAGACCGTTGCGGCTGATCCCTCTCTGGCGGGACAGCTCCACGTTCTCCCTAACTTCGAGGTGGCTGCATGAGCCCGGGCCCTGACCCGATTGCCGATCCCGAGGATTTGCTCGGAACGTATTCGTTCCTGCCCTGGTTGCGACAGGGTGTCGCCAACGCGATTACCACGCCGGCTGCGGGACCGCGCGCGACCATCAAGGTAGCGTTGCAGTTGGTCGGCACTCCGGTCAGCGGAAATACGCCGCTCACGCAGGACATCCCGCAGGACATCCAGCTGTTCGGGCCGGGCGACATTATCGGCGTGGACGGACGCGCCGTGGTACGCACCGAGCCGCGCGACTGGGTCTCGAACTTCGAGTCGAACTATCTCGCCGCCATCGATTTCTACGACGAAGATCTGCCCTGGCGCTACACGCCTGCGCCACCCAACGGCCTGCAACTGCAGCCCTGGCTTTCGCTCATCGTGCTAGCGGAAGGTGAGTTCAGCGAACCCAAGAACGTCGCGGGACGGCCGCTGCCGTTCGTTACCGTCACCGCAGCCGGAGCGTTCCCGCCTTCCGGCGAGACGTGGGCGTGGGCGCATGTGCACTTCAACCAGGGCCTCTCGGCCGGCGGCGGCGAACTTGTCTCGCCCGACATGAGCGCCGTGCTGCCGCGCGTGCAATCCATACTCAACAGCAATCCCGACCTGGCTTATTCGCGCTTGCTCTGCCCGCGCCGGCTCGACGTCAACACCGGCTACCACGCTTTCCTGGTGCCTGCCTTCGAGAGCGGGCGCCTTGCCGGGCTCGGTCTGCCCGTCACTGCTCCGAGCGCGACTGCTGCGGCATGGGACAACTACGGCGGCCAGCCCGAGCCGCAAAACTTCCCCTATTACTACCGCTGGTACTTCCGCACCGGGGACCGTGGGGATTTCCGCTACCTCGTCGGACTGCTGAAGCCGCAGGCCGTGGACAAAACGGTCGGCACCCGCGACTTTGACGTCACCAGTCCCGGCTCGGGCGTTGCTGGCGTCACCAAGCCGGAGCTAGGCGGCATCCTGCGGCTTGGAGGGGCCCTGCAGGTTCCCGCTGCCGACCTGAGCGACGACGACCTGAAAGATCGCCAAAAGTACGAAGACTGGGACCAGCCCTATCCGGACGACTTCGAGAAGGGTCTCGCGCAGTTCATCAACCTGCCTGACGACTACTCGCGCATGAAGCCCGGGCAGGCGAACGCCGCAACCTCGCTTCAGCCGATTGTCACCGGCAATCCCGATCCGCTCATAACTTCTCCCCTTTACGGCCGCTGGCATTCGTTGACGCAGCGCCTCCTCATCAAAGCCGATGGCACCCCCGCGGACAATCCGACGAACTGGGTGCATCGCCTGAATCTCGATCCCCGCTTCCGCGTTCCCGCGAACTTCGGCACCGAGGTCGTCGAGCAGAACGCCGAAGAGTACATGAACTACGCATGGGAGCAGATCGGCGACGTGCTGGCGGCAAACTACAAGATCCGGCGCCTGCACTTCGCAACCGCGGCTTCGCTGCGCATGTTTGACCGCCACCTTGTGACCGTCGCCAACCTGCCGCAGCGCGTGCTGTCACTGACCAGCCCGGTATCTAGCCGTGTCCTGTTCACTCCGTCCGCCGTCGCAGGAGCAGCACAGGCCAAACCGATCACCGTCGCGAGCCTGCGCAAAACCACGCTTGTACCGGCCGTTCTCACCTCAACCATCATGCGCCGCGTGGCCCGTCCCGGCGCGCGACTGGTTCGCCAGTTGCCCTTCACCGCATCGCTCACGCCCAACATGCTGATCGAGCGGGTGAACGCTGGGCAAGTGACGAGCGCTCCCCCCAAGGTGGTTCCTCCCGGTGTCGTCACTGTCGATACGGCAGGTGGCGCGGTCATCCCGAAAGGCGCGCCGCCCAGCGTGCTCGACTGGCTCAAGCACTACCCATGGCTGCCGTGGGCGATCCTGATTGCCGCTATCGCCATTGGACTGGCACTCATTGCTATCCTCCCCTTCGTTGGCATCGCCGTTGCCGCGGCCATCGTCGGCTTCGCTGTCTACCTCTTCCGCCTGCTGCGCAAGTGGGCGACCGCCGAGTCGGCCAGCAACGCGGTCTCCGAGGCAGGACAAACGCCCGAGAGCGTCACCAACCTTCCAACCAGTTCCAACTTCGTGCTCAGCGATCCCGGCTCGAACTTCCAGCCTACAGTCGGAGGCGTCGACAGCCCAACCGCTGTCCGTTTCAAGTCCGCGCTCGTCGACTCGTTCTCGCTGAAAGCCGCCGGCAGTCAAGCCGCGCAGCTTCCTCTGCCCGTAGCCCTCGACCTCACCGCGGTCAGCACCACCATGGTCACCGCCGTCAATCCTGGCGTGACGATCCTGCGCCGCGGCATCACCGCGATTTCGCTACCGCCGTGGATCATCAACCTCATCGGCCAGGACTTTAACGAGGTCATGGCCTACCCGCGCATCGACCTCCCGATGTACAAGCCGCTGGCCGACAATAAAGTCGAGCGCCTGCTGCCCAACATCAACAAGATCCCGCAGAACAGCATCACGCTGATGGAGACCAACCAGCGTTTCATCGAGTCCTACATGGTGGGACTGAACCACGAGTTCGCCCGCAAGCTGCTGTGGCGGGAATATCCCACCGATCAGCGCGGCAGCTACTTCCGCCAGTTCTGGGCCGTCGACAGCTACATCGACAGCGAAGGCCTCAGCCAGAATGCGCTGCGGGAAAAGCTCTACGACATCCCGAAGCTCCACCTCTGGCCGCTCACCAACCCGCTCGGCGCCAACAACAACCGCGCCGATTCGCAGAATCCGTCCGCCTCGCAGGCGGTGCTTATCATCCGCGGCGAACTGCTGAAGAAATATCCCAACACCGTCATCTTCGCTCAGCACGCCAAGATGGTGAACGGTTTGCGCGCGCCCGACTGGCTCACCGCCGCCGAGGAAGCCAGCCCGCCGCGCTCCAAAACACGCAGCCCGCTGTTCAGCGCGAATCCGGTTGACGACATCTTCTTCTTCGGCTTCGACCTCACCATCGACGAGGTAAAAGGCACCGGCGGAGATCCCGGGTGGTACTTCGTGCTGCAGGAGCGGCCGGGCGAAGCGCGTTTCGGACTTGAACTGACGGGCGACCAGATCGAAACCTTCGACGAGATCACATGGGACGCTGCCCTGCCGGGCGGCAAGCCAGGAGACTTCCTGCGCGCAAACGTGCTCGGCAACGTCCCGCTCACCCAGCCGGTGAACGATCCGGCGAACGCCGACAAGATTGCGCAGTACAAGGACGACATCAAAGTGAACGCTGCAACCATTAGCTCCGCCCGCTGGGCCGATCTGCTCTTCCGGCAACCGGTGATGGTGGCCGTACACGCAGACGAGATGCTGCGGCAGAACCGTGCATAGCCATGGCTGACTTCAACACCACGCAGGCCCAACTCGAAGCCGCACGCAGCTCCCTCCAGCAGGCGCACATCACAGCGGCCCAGGCCGCCTCGCGCGCACAGCAGGCGCAGGCCGCACTCGACGCTGCTCAGCGGCAGGCCGGCGGCAGAGGGGACCAACCGAAGCTAGCGCAACTCGCGGCCACCGCGAACCAGGCTTCGGCCGACAGCAATGCCGCGAATGAATCGCTGGGGCGCGCGCGCGCGTTCGTCTCGGAGCTGACGGGCATCTTCGGCCAGTTCTCCGATCCCCGACAAAATATCAGCCTGCTCAGCGCAAGCTCTCCGTTCCTGCTTTTCCCGGTGCGTATCGAGACACGCTTCCGCACCATCGCGGCGCAGCCGGGTATCGCCGTGGTCGGTCCGCGACATCAGCTTTGGGTGCGCATTTATCCCGATGACTTCTCCATCGACACCTTCGAGCCGACGCTGTCGCAGTCGGAACTGAACAGCATTAAGAACTACTGGCAAAGCACCTGGCGCGCCGGCCGCATCGAGAATGACGAGCGCGGAGCATGGGCCGCGCTGGTGAACGCGCACGGCTCGGGACGCGCCGGGTGGCTCGCCGACAACTTCAAGCCCACCAACCCGCCTTCGCCAAAAAAAGTAGACGCGACCGACGAGATCCTCGTTATTCCCAGCACAACCGTCCTCGTCGGCGCCGAGGCAACTGCCATTTCCAGTTACTGGCAAGCGGTGTGGCTCGCCGACGGAGATAACGCGAAGACGCAAGCTGCACAAGCGGCACTCGAGGGCAGCATAGGAGCGGCGCGCGCCGCCGAACTCATCGCTGCCTACGCCCCGTTCAACGTGGCCGATAAACCTGCCGCTCCGCTCAAGAAATCGGACGTGCGCCTCTCCACCGCCTTCGTCATCTTCCCTCCCAATCCAGACACAACCGTGCATTCGTGGTCGCAGGCGCCGCAAGTGCGCGAGTTCCCCGACCGGTTCGTTGTGCTGGGCTATTCCGGCGGCGCGCAGACACTGGAGGCCCTCGGCAATCCCATTACGCTGCCGCTCTACGCGGGTCCCGACCCTTCGGCCGATCCCACCGAGACCATTCATCCCGATCCACCGCCGGACGGTCCCGACTTGTTTGTTCCCGATGAGCTGAAGTGGATGGTGGATTTCGATCGCGCCGTTGCTGCCGGAATGGGCATCGCGATCGACATCACGCCCGAGCAGGCCCGCGCCGGCTTCGATCGCCTGCTGGTGGTCGGCGTGAAGCTCAGCACGACCGCCGAAAATGGCTCCACCGCGCTGCAGGATCTGCTCGCGCACCACCAATGGAGCCGCAGCGGCTTCTCGCTGCTACCCCAGGGCACGCCCACCCACAACGCCGCGGGCGCCGGTTCCGGGCACGGCCGTGACGACGATCCCGACGTCAGCTTCGACGACCGCAAGAACCAGCCGCTGTTCACGCCCGACCCCAACCCCGGGCAGAAGGCCGACGGACAGTGGTTCGCCGAATTCCTCGGCCTCGATCCGGCGTATGTCGCGACGGTGCACGGCAGCGGCGACCAGGACCAGAAACGGGCTCGCGCCACGCAGACGGCGCTGTGGCCGGCGACCCTCGGCTACTGGATGAACACGCTGTTCACGCCTACGGGCGCGAAGACCTCTATCTTCAGCGACACCACCATCGAGCAGACCCGGCAGTTCTTCACCCAATACGTCAGCGGACGCGGTCCGCTGCCGGCGATCCGCATCGGCGGCCAGCCGTACGGCATTCTGCCGGCAACGGCGTTCTCGCGCATTCAGTGGTACGAGCAGGAATTCCGCGGGCTCTTGCTTCCCCCTGCCTTCCTGCGCAACCTGTATCGCGTCCTCATGCAGCTCGACGCCGACTGGGCCAGTCTAAGCCAGTCCGTCTCGCGGGTCGGCGATAACAAAGATCCGCATCAGACGCTTCTCAACGTCGTGGCCCATCACCCCTCGTCGGTGGAGTACTACTCGCGCACCGCCGAGAGCCTGCTGCAGCTTTACAACATGCTGACTTTCTGGGTCCTTGGGCCCGATTTCATTCAGGCGCTTATGCAGCTCGGGTTGCAGGCCGGCGCCATTGCCCTGCTGGAGAAGTTCGGCTACACGGGCAGTGCGCTTCCCGATTTGCTCAATCATTTCTTCCTCAAGGACAATCCGCGGATTACGACCGTCGTCGATGACCGGCCGCTCTCGGAGACGAACGGTATCCGCGCCTACACCGATGCCGGCAAGAACTACATCCAGTGGATGATCGACGCGGCCGCGTCACTGGACACGCTGCGCGCGGAATCGGGCTTCACCCAAAACAAGTCCCCGCAGGCGCTGCTGTATCTCTATTTGCGGCACGCGCTGATGCTCGGCTACTACGACGCCAGCTACAACTTCCATCGCAACACCGGCGTTGTTTCCGGGGATGCGCTGTTGGCCATGCGCGCCGAACCGACCTTCGTGCATGTCGCAGCTTCCGCCACCGCCAGCGAAAGCCGCTTCGCCGCGCTCTACAAGTCCGAGAGCCGTATCACCGGCAGCCCGACGCAGCTGGTGAGCGAATACATCGGCGCTCAGATCGGGCTTCTTCCCGAAGTTGCGGTCCTCACCTCGCAGCTCGACGCACTAAAGACGCTTGCCACCGCCAGCACCGCCGAGTTGGAGCGGCTCTTCGCCGAGCACATCGACACCTGCTCCTATCGCTACGATTCATGGCTGCTCGGGCTGGTGAGCCAACGCATCTCCGATCAGCGCGCCGCCAATGCAAACGCCGACGGCGACCAGCGGCCACCCGGCGGCATCTTCATCGGCGCCTACGCCTGGGTCGAAGACCTGCGCCCCTCGACGGCGCCGCTGGTTCCGGCGCAAATTCCCCCGGAACTTGCGCAGCAGTTCCCCGGCACGGAGCCGCTGATGGTCGACACCGCGGGAGGCGGCTATATCCATGGGCCGTCCATCCAACACGCGAATGCCGCAGCCGTTTTGCGCAGCGGCTATCTCGCCAACGCTTCGTCCGGCAATCCCGACACGCTGGCGGTGAACCTCTCGTCCGATCGCGTGCGCGTTGCCATGGGCTTGATCGAAGGTATTCGCAACGGGCAGAGCCTGGGCGCGCTGCTCGGCTACCGGTTCGAGCGCGGGCTGCACGACGCCTATACCCTGGCCGAGGTGGATAAGTTCATCTACCCGATGCGCAAGGCATTTCCCCTGGCGGCCGATGCGCTCGCTTCCACCAAGACCGATCCCAACGTGCCCATCGAGGCCATCGAAGCGCGCAACGTGCTCGATGGCAAGAAGCTGGTGGACCAGGTTCGATCCAGCGGCATCGCAGCCTATCCCTACGGCTTGAACACGCTGCCTGCGGCCACCGGGCCGGGCGAGCAGGACGCGCTCAACCAGCAGACTAGCGCGTTGCTCGATGCCTACGACGCCGTCGCGGACCAGGCCCTCGCCGAAGGCGTGTTCCAGGCCGTGCAGGGCAATTACGACCGCGTCGCCTCCACCATGGAGGCGTACACCTCCGGCAACTTCCCGCCCGAGCCGCAGGTCGTGCAAACGCCGCCCGCCGGTGTGACGTTCACCCACCGCTTCGCCATTCAACTTACGCCGGGGTTGCCGGCACCGGCTGGGGCCACACCGCGTGCTACGGCCGAGCCCGCCGTCAACAACTGGCTGGGTCGCATGCTCCCTCCGTTCGCGCAGCTTGCGTGCACCGTGGTCTGGAACGATCCGATCACCGGCAATCCGAAGTCGCAGACGGTCACGCTGGATGACCTTGGCCTGAAGCCGCTCGACGTTCTCTACCTGCTGAAACCCGACAACGTGCAGACGATGGCCGAGCTCGACGACCGCATCCTGGCGCGGGTCTACGCCGTCAGCAATCCTCGGCCGGATGCCGCACTGAAAATCCTGTACCTGCAGGCCGGCGCGGGACAGATCAGCTTCTTCGAAGCTAGTCCACTGTTGCGCGCGTTGCGCACCCTGGCCACGCAGTCGCGTCCCTTGCGTGCCAGTGACGCCCGGCGCGCCAACGATGCTTCCCAGGACGACAACTCGACGGTGTTCGCCGACAGCACCCGCATCTCCAGTCCAAACGGCGACTTAGAGACGCTAGGCGACGAAATCGAAGCCTATCTCGCCACTCTCGCGCCGGTGTTGGCCGATACCGTCACCCACCGTGCGCAAATCATCATCGACGTAGACGCCAACTTGGACAAGGCCGCCGGATACCTGGAGCGCACCGCGAAATTCGCCATGCCATCGTCCGGTTGGGGTTTCGCCTATGATTGGCGGCGCGGCGCCTTCAGCGATCTGCTGTCGCAGGTGCGCAGTCTGGCGGACCGCTGGACGCAGAAGCTCAGCGATTTCGACGCCGCCATCCTGGCGTACAACAACCTGCCGGGGGGCACCAGCGACGCCGATCGTTTCGCCGCGTTGCAGGCGGCCGAGTTGCTCATCAGCTCCCAACTCGAGCCGCTCCCCGCAACCCCCAACGATCTGCTCAACACCCTGACGAAACCCGGCGGTAAGCGCGATGCCTTCCAGAATCGCCTGAACCAGTTCTCGGCCATTCTGGGCGGAGCCGGAACTTCGTTCTCTGCGCTCTACAGCTCTGTCGCCGCGCTGGGGGTGCAGGAGTTTGATTCGCAACCCTTCGACATCCCGCCTTTTGGCGAACGCGTCATCACCGTCACCGAAGATATCTCGCGCATTCTCACCGGGCAGTTGGCCGCCATCCGCACGCGGGTGGACGGCGTGAACAAGCAGCTGGCGGCGGCGGCAGCGGCAGCGTCGGCCTCCGACCAGGTCTCCGCCACACAGGCCGCGGCCAGACTTCTCTTGGGCGACGACTTCCAGATCGTGCCCGAGTTCACCATCTCCACCGCGCAGGGCGGCGAGTGGGCCAACGCCTTCAACGCCTCCAGCAGTGGCGATCTGTTCAAATACCTGAAGACCGCGCTGAACATCGACTTCCCGGTCGACGAATGGCTGTACGGCGCCGCTCGCGTGCGGCCTCCGCTGCATAGCTGGGAGGCGCTTGTGATGCTGGCCTCCGCCTTCGGCGTGGCCGCGCCAACCCTCACCCCCATCCAGTTGCCGTACGAAGCCAACGCACCTTGGCTCGCGTTGCAATTCCCCGACGACTACCTGCTCGACAGCGACCGGCTGCTCTACACCTGCGCGTATTCGCAGGCCTTCGATGCCAACGGGCGGCAGTGCGGGCTCTTGGTCGACGAATGGGCCGAGGTGCTGCCCGCAACCACCCGCGACACGGGCATCACTTTCAACTTCAACCGTCCCGACAATGAGCCGCCGCAAACCATGCTGCTGGTCACACCGGCGTCCAATAACCCGCAGTGGCAGTGGGCTGACGTGGTGGATGCGCTGAATGAAACCCTCGACCTGGCAAAGAAGCGCGCCGTCGAACCGGGCGCACTCGACTTCACCGTCTACGCTCGCTTCCTGCCCGCCACGGTCATGGCTGCGACGACCCACCTCATCACCATCTCGACGATCCTCACCGCCGCGAATGGCGCGCTGGAACTGATGCCGGGAGGAAGCAATGCCTAGCGCACGACCCGTTGCCGACATAACTGCCGCGCTCGCTAAGCGCGAGATCCCGACCATCACTACATGGAACCGCCTGGAAGGGCGTCCGCGCACCCAGCAGTTCGAGCGGGCGTTGCAGGCCGAGGTTCGGGACGCGTTGTGGATGCTGACCAAACAATGGCAGATGGGTGAGTTCCGTGGCAGCGACACCGGCTCCCCGGTTTTCGCCAAAATCCTGATGCAGACCACGCGGCTGACCAAGTATCAGCCGGCCGGCGGCAAGCCCGAACTCTTCGACGCAACCGTGCCGTTGGAAGCCAAAGTCGAGCGCCGGCCCATCCCGCTGCACCGCCAGAAGCGAATCCTCTCGCTCGACCTGCGGCTGGTGATGGCGCGACAGTGGTTCGCGCTCATCGCCTCTATCGCCGACTACCGCGACGCCTTCATCACGGCCTACCCGATCTTAAAGCCCGATCCGTCTCAGCCATCGAACGCGGACGTCTGCGGGCATCCGGAAGCTTGGGACACCTTCCACGCGTACGCCGGCCGCGCCATGGATGGAGGCGCACTGTATGAGTACCTGATTGCCAACACCGGACACCATTCCTATGATGGCATCGGCTCCATCTCCGGTGGCGACCACGGCGCGCTGCAAGATCGCGAGAAGAAATTCCTGGCTTGGGCTGGTCGCTTCCTCACGCAACCCAGCGGCGACGACAACGCATGGGTGCCGGAAAAGCTCGAATACCAGTTCGCCACCTCGGCTCCGGCGCCGGGTGGCAGCGAAAAAGTCTATGTCGCCGAGCAGTATTACTCCGGCCGACTCGACTGGTACAGCCTCGACGAAGACGCCGGTATCAAGGCGCTCGATCCCGTGCCCGGCTCGGACGTCACCGGCCTCAAGCCCGACGGCCCGTTCACCACCATTCCCGTGCCGGTCTCGTTTTCGGGCATGCCGAACACGCGCTGGTGGTCATTCGAAGAGCGGCGCACCAACTTCGGCGACATCGACGCCGCCACCACCGACCTCGCCAAACTGCTCTTCATGGAGTTCGCGCTGGTCTACTCCAACGACTGGTTCGTCATCCCGCGAACGCTTCCGGCTGGAGCGCTGGCGAAGATCCAGGGACTCGCGGTGAGCAACGTCTTCGGGGAGCGCTTCTGGATTGAAGCTGCCGGAAGAGGCGTAGATAAAGACTGGGGCCGCTGGAGCATGTTCACCATCAACGTCCGCAACGCCCCCGCAGGAACTCCGGCGGATACGACCTTGCTGCTGTTGCCGACGCTGGCGAAAGGCCAAAGCGGGCCGCCGCTGGAAGAAGTTTTCCTGGTGCGCGACGAGGTCGCCAACATGGTCTGGGGAGTGGAGAAAACCGTTTCCTTGCCGACCGGAGTTGCCCGCCGCGGCAGCGAGGTCGCGGCGCAAACCCTGAGCTACACGCAAAACGTGATCGGCGGCGGCGCGCCACCTCCGCCTCCTCCGATGCAGGCGCCGGTGCGCTACCAGGTGATGAACACCGTTCCGGAGAACTGGATCCCGTTCATTCCCGTACACGTGCCCAACAACAATCGCCAGATCCAGCTTCAGCGCGCCGCGCTGCCGCGCATTATTGCGGGGACGTTCGCTCCCGTCGAGCCGATGACCACGCTGCTGCGCGAAGGTCTCGACCAGCAAACGGCGGTAACGTACTTCATTCATGAAGAAGAAGTGCCGCGCGCGGGAACTCGCGCCACGCAGTACTATTCGCGAACGCGCTGGACCTCGGGCCGGGTCTTCACCTGGTTCCGGGCGCAAAAACAGACGGGGCGTGGTGAAGCTTCGAGCGGATTGGGTTTCGATCGGCTGGTGGATGAGAATTCACAAGAGGCGTGAACAGTTCTCGCTTAACTTTTGAAGAAGCAATGGCGAGGAAAATCTGACCCAAGCCTACACTTTCTGTGTGGAAGTACTTCGCGCCTGAGTGTCCCCGTTGTCCCTAACGAAAACTCTGTGCGGCCGATAGCGGATGTCACTTCCCATGTCGTTCGCCCAAAAGAGATCGCTTCGGTATCGGGCGGAAGTGCAAGCGCCGCGACGTCAATCAGATTCGTCGATCAACGGTTCATCGCAGAGATCCACCAGCACCGAATGGTGTTGGAAAT
>Ga0208478_1000214_pt1 | contig 22514 bp, 25 predicted proteins | sample NGESurdeep072012_5_FD_184462 | JGI IMG/M metagenome (GOLD analysis project Ga0208478, IMG submission 184462) | Arctic peat soil microbial communities from Barrow, Alaska - NGEE Surface sample 415-2 deep-072012 (SPAdes) | ecosystem: Environmental > Terrestrial > Soil > Wetlands > Peat ...
TGACGTGGGCCACGAACTCCTTCTCCGTAGGGAAGCGGCTAAGATCGGGGCCGTATTCGCTCAGCACCACTTCCACCGTTTCCACCCCGAGGGCATCGACTTGCGTGATATCGACGCCGCTCATGCGGTATAACGCCTGCCGCTTCGACTCCTGCCCCCGTTTTTTGATTGCTTTAGCCCCAACCAAGAGGCAAAGTTGGAGTCGGTTTTCCAGCGACTCATGTCCAGCCCCACTTCACAGAGTAAGGTCTGGGCTACCATCACGTCGATGCCGTCAATGCGGGTAAGGTCTACGCCCGTGACACGCTGCAGTTCGCTGTTGAGATCGAAGCGTGGAGCGTTCTTGGCTGCTGGCTTCTTTGTCTTGGGCTTTTGTGTTTGGGGTTGGACCGGTGAGAGGGTATCCGGGAAACTGCCCAGGTGCTTGTGCGTTCGCTGGTCGCACTCGATGATTCGTCTCTGATAGGTATCGTACATGTCTACTTCCTGTTGCAGCACGAACACCAGTTCCGGACGCCAGTTGCCTTCCAGGCTTTTGGCAATCTCCTCTTGGCTGGCCTGAACCCGTGGATGACTGAGTGCAGCTAACTTTCGGGGATCGCGTTCCCCGGCTACGACTGCCCGCACGGTCGCCTGTCCGGTCAGCCCGCTTATGTCGCTGATCACGTTTGCCAATTGCACATTCATCTGCGTCAAGGCTTTTTGCATCCGCTGAATGCAGGTCGCTGCTTCACGCACGTGTTCTCCCCGTTGCCGCCAGTAGGTTCGCAGCACTCGAATCTCAGACGCCGGCTGGAACGAGTTGTTCAGTAGCCCATAGGTGTGCAATTTCAGTAACCACTGGCTCTCCTGTACGTCGCTCTTACGCCCCGGTAGGTTTTTGGTGTGCCGCGCATTGACGAGATAGACTCCGAAGCCATGCTCTTCAAGAATCTCGTAGAGCGGAATCCAATAGACTCCGGTCGACTGCATGGCTACCGTCTTCACTCGGCAGCTCTTTAACCAGTCCGCCAGACGATACAGGTCCGCGGTAAGACACTCAAACCGCCGCACTGGTTCTGGATCTCTCTCCGGCCGCACCGCGACGTAATGCGCGCTGTTGCCCACATCAATCCCCGCGGCATGAGGATGCACTACCTCCAGGCCTGGGTCCTCCGATTGCAAACGCCGCCCCCATTCCTTTCTCTCCTTCCGGTTCGCCACAACTTCCTGCCTGCCGTCATCGCTGCTCTCCTCGGTAAAAAATGGGATCCGATTCGGCCCGGTGACGATAGGTTGAGGAATCTCTCCAACGGGGTCAAAGGGCGGTCGAAATGACCGCCCTTGCCACCATGCCAGCGATCGCCAGTACCGGAGCCATGCTTTCAATCCGTGCATAAGAAGCACCATTTGGAAGGCGGCCTTAGCTTGCCGAATCTAATCCGAGATGAGAATCGCAAATAACCGGGGCTCGAGACAAGTTCTTGGCACCAGTGACTCCGCCTCTGGCGCAGTCAACTGCTTTTATAGGACTTCGGGTGAGCTGGGCGTTTCGCCGGCTGCGAACCATCACTGCAACCCAGTTCCGATTTCGCATAAACTTCTGGGTTGCTAGGACTTGAGAGGAATTTGGCGCCTGAAGTTCTCGCTGGGTAATGCCATTTCTGCGCTCATGCGAAGGCGATTTTCCAACAACGGAGCTTCACGACGTGGTCACCCTCAGCGTTGCACGACCTGACTCCTGCTTCCATTACCGATGTCTCGAATTATTAGGCTCTTGCAACTTCGCATACGCGGATTCCGCTTTCTTGGGGATGGGAATGCCGGGGTCGGCGTCTTTCCAGGGGGTGAGGAAGTCTTTACACGCCGCGCGGAGTTAATCGCGGACGGCGGGGTCTTCGGCAGCGTCGAGGGCGTGAGCGCGAGCCAGCCCAAGGCGGGTTAGCCCTACCCGCGAGGAATCGAACACCACTCTGGGATGGTCCACGACTTGAGATCGCTGGTTTCGTCGATTTCGGTAGGAAATTGGCTTTGACAAGCAGGTCGGGGGGGGATAAAGTGCTCCTCACTTCCATCCGGATGGCACACTAGGAGGTTCCCCTTGGGCTTTCCCAGCAGTTTCACCGTTGACCTCGATCTGGTATCGCCGGTAGACCTGACCGGGATCCCCACCGGCTACAGCGTGGATGTTAAAGGTCTTCCCAAAATTAGTATCGGACTCGATCCGATCACGGTGAATCCCATAACGCTGAATCCGCTGGATGTCTCCGTGCATTTGAAGGATATTCCATCCACACGCACCCACGTTCCTGCCGCGTTCACAGTGGGGTTCTCCGTGTTGGGATTGCAAATTGCTAGTGTCCGTTTATGCGGAGAAGCGCAGGTAATTACCGAACCCTACGTTCCCAACCCGTGTGAGCATTGTGGCGCGGGAGTGACCCTGCCGAACGGCCTGGTACCGCAGCCAATAACGACCGTGCCCGCCGCTACGGTTCAAGCAAGAAGGAGCAAAGTGAGAGCATGATGGACCAGCGAGAAACCCTTCGCTTTCGAGGCTCCCCAAGCCGGGTATCAGCAGTTTTGGAGCTTTCTTGCCCGTTGGCGCCTGCGATCACTTGCCGCGCAGTTCTGCCTGAAACGGGAGCTTTGCCGGTCCACATTCGCAGACTTCGGTCTGAACCACCGGCAGTCTCCACGCTTAGTTTTCGACTCCCAAACTCGACTCCACCCGGGTCCTATCGCGGCGATGTTGAACTAGGGGAGGAACGAGTTCCGATGGTGGTAGAGGTTGAGCCTCGTGCCAGCCTCCGCTTTCTTCGCTCTCGGTTGGCGTTCCGGGAAAAGCCTGGCGCCCGCACCACTGCCGATTTGATGCTGTGCAATCGCGGGAATGTGGAAGTAGCGATTCCGGAGGAGGAAAAGTTTTGCATTTTCGCCGACGACGGGTTCGCGAAAGCTATGTACTTGGGACTGGTCGAAGAAGATGGCGACGGCAAGCAACGCCTCGACCGGATCATGGACGAATTGGCCAAAGCCCACGGTGGACTGGTGCACGTGAAGGTCAGAAAAGGCGCCGGTCCTGTTGCCCCCGAAGAAGTTCGCAACCTTTCGCTGGAGTTTCACTTCTCTCGTAGGCTCAAGGACGGGCACACCTATCGGGGCTCCTGGTCCGTTTCAGGGGCAAGTCTGGATGTTCAGATCGAGGTCATCGGAGAACCCGGTGGCGAGGAGAGTGGCCGATGAGCAGTGGCAGCGCAGCGCTGACCGCATCTTTGCAAGCCTTCGCAAAGCTGGTCGAACAGAGTGCGCAACTGGGTGTCGACATCCTGGATTCGCTGGCGGGAAGTCCGCCGCAGCTCTTGAACAGCATCACGAAGCTGATCGCCAAGGAAGGGCTGTTGCCGGGTTGCAATCCCTGCGAGATCCCGCCCCCGTGCTGGATGCCGAGGCCATTATGTGATGTGACCAGCATCGGGCATCCGGGTGATACGGCAACTCTGGCATTCGATATCACCAACTGCAGCATGGCGCTTCGCAAGGTTGTGGTCTTTACCACCACCAAGAACGCCGGATTGACGTTCAGTGTCGCCGAGCTGGATTTAACGGCAATGGAGCGCGGCGAGATTCTGGTTTCGCATCTCATCCCGACGGTGTCAGTGATTGGCTCCAAACGAGAGCTGCTAATGTGGGTTCGGGGATGTCGGCTCTACTTTCTTCGCTGGACGATCGTGGTTGCCTCCATCGGCGCGGATAGCTTCTACGAAGTCGATGTTCGAGATTGTCCTGACCCGGTACACCACTGGTATGACCACTTCTATTGTCCGCGCCCGTGCCTAGAAGATCGTGGGAACCTCCCGGGAATACGAGGATGAGCGAGCTGACACCTCTGACAAGGGTCTGGGCGCGCGCGCTGGACGCCAATCTGCGCTATGCGGCCCTGCTGAGCGGACTGGCGGTCCGCAGCCTGGAGCTGCTGGTTTCGACCGTGTCTGAAATTGGCCCCCAAATCACATCTAGCGGAAATGGGCACAGAACTGACAACCAGGTAACATCTGGTTCTCCCGCAATGGTACCGGCGCCTTCGCCTGCCGCGATGGTGCTCGAAGGAGTTGCTGGAAGCAGTGCCATGGGGTTTTTCGTGGTCGAGAATAAGCTACCCCAACAGGTGTCTACTTGCGTTGAAGTTGGACCGTTGGTGAACCCGGATGGGCAAGAGATTCCCTCCGTCTTGCGGTTTGAGCCGGGCGTTCTAACGCTGGCCCCGGGTGAACAAGTGATTGCGAAAGTGAGTGCGCTCTTCAGCCGCAGTCTCGCTCCCGAAGTGCGCTACGAGGGGAAGATCAGCGTTCCTGGCATCGCAGGCGCGAGTATTCCGATCATTGTCAGACGTATCCGGAAGACTACCTCAGCGGCTGTGGTCAGCAAGGAAAGCTCTGAGAAGAACCCGCCGGGAAAGAGCGCGTGCGAAAGACCGACATCGGAGCCGCCCGTCGTAGGCGCTGCCATTTCCCGTTCAATTTCCAGACAACTTCAGATGAATAACCTGCGAACCGATTAGATCCACGATGAACGCGACCGTCGAACCCGTCACAGAAGTCAGCGCGGTGTGGGAACTTCCTAAGCGTCTCGGGTTGACCGAGGATCTGAGACGTCTCCAGGCGTTCCTCTCGGAGTGGGTGGAACAGACTGATCCTGAAGTGCGTCCGATGGTTGAAACGCAACTGTCCGGCCGAGCCAAGTATTTCCGGCCGGTCACGATTTTTGCCTGTTATCGCGCGATGGTGGATGATGCTCCATCGGCTGAGGTGGTAACAGCAGCAGCCGGCCTTGAGCTGTTGCACAACGTAAGTCTGATCGTCGACGACATCCTGGATCGTTCCCGCTACCGCAGAGGGAAGCTGTCCTTGCATTGCCGGTATGGCTTCCTGCCTGGACTGATGGTCTCTGGATACATCATGGCGGCGGCCTCGAAGTTGGTCGCTTCCGATGCATACTCGGTGCGGCAGCTGGCCGAGCTGATGCAACGTCTCGGAGTAGCCGAGTGTTTGCAATGGCGTCTCCGGCGCCATGCTCTCGGAACCGAAGACTGGCGGATGATCGCGGGCGAGGATACCGGCTCGATGTTTGAGATTTGCGCCCGCCTGGGCACGCGCGACAATCGCCTGCAAAAGTTTGGTAGGTCTTTAGGAATGCTTTATCACGGCTGTGATGACGTGGCCGACGTTCGTGGAACCACTGCCCTGGGTGGCGGCTCAGCCAAGGACATCGAAGATTCGATCCTGACGCTTCCGGTAGCAATCGCTGTGAGAGACCCGGAAACCGCCCTGCTTTTTCGCAACGCAGATCCCAAAGAGAGGGCAGCCCTGACTCAGAGGTTAGTGGAAGCCTTGCCGGAGGCCGAAGACTACCTGGACCAGATCGCCGCAGAAGCGGAAGCCGAGGCGCTGGCTCACAGCAAGTACCCGGAGCGGCTGCTTGCGCTGATTCGCGATACGCGTCTTCTTTCCAAGGCTTAGAAGTGACATCGAAAGGAAACTCAACGCCGAAAAAACGAGCCGTCGCCGCTACTGCCAAACTTCAGGCGAGGAATGCAGATCGCTACGACGTGGTCATCGTTGGCGCGGGCCCGGCAGGCAGCACCCTGGCATGGAGGCTGGCGTCACAGGGCGTCAAAACCCTCCTATTGGACAGCGCACGCTTTCCCCGCGAGAAGGTTTGCGGAGACTTTGTCGAGCCCCGCGGCTTGAGCCTGCTGGACAAGATGGGATGCTTACAAACTCTGCAAGAAACGTTTCCGCTTCCCATCGAATACTCTTCCACATATATCGACTCCAAACGGTGCTACATCGGCAGAATTCCCTTCTACGGTGTGCACAAACATCTGCCGGCGCACGGCTATATCGTACCTCGCGACATTTTGGACAAAGTCATCCTCGAAGCGGCGGTAGCTGCTGGCGTCGCCGTCCGCCAGGAAACCTATGTGTCAGATTTCAGTACTGACAAGAGTGGGGTGACCACAGCAGCTAGCTGTCGCGGGAGTCGCGTCGTTTATCGGAGCCGGATGATCGTCGGTGCAGACGGAGCGAATTCAGTGGTCGCACGCCACGCAGGGTTGCTGGTAAACGACCCGCGTCACATCGCTCTATCTCAACGAGCTTATGCTGACGGCTATGAAGGAGAAATTGGGGAGGCGGCATTCTTTTTTGATGGCGACTTCTTCCCAGGCTACGGGTGGATGTTTCCCATGAGGAACGGCCGGGTGAATCTCGGAGTGGGGATGTTGAAAGAGACTTGCCAGCGCGCTGGGATTGCCGTTCCGGCCCTTTTCCACGACTTCTTCGAAAAACTAAAGCGCAGCCATCCGCGCTGCGGGAAGCTCAAGCTTGTCAGGCCTCCGATCGGGGGCATCGTTAAGACCTATGGTGGCGCCGGTCCAAATTACTTCGACAAAGGTCTGCTGATTGGTGATGCTGGATGTTTTGTCGATCCGATGACCGGAGAAGGCATTACACCAGCCATGGAATCGGCTTTGATCGCATCCCAGGTTATTGTTAGCGCGCTGCGGAAGGGACGCCTCAATCGCGCATCCTTATCAGGTTACGAGAAGGCGTATCGCAGTTACTTCGATCCTTCGATGATCTTTGCTGATCTTTGCGCCTCCACTCTGCGCAATCCCAATTACTGGGAATCCTGGAAAAGGGCGCTTGTGAGGGGTTGTGAGCTTTCTCAGAGAGATACGAAATTCGCGGCTACTGCAGGCGCATGCTTCGGCGGCCTGGAGATCAATCCATCCGCCATTCTCGCCGAATTGTGGATGAAAACCGCTGAAAGTTTGCTGGGCACCGGCCTACAAAGTGTCCTTGACTTTACGGATGGCCGAGCAGATGCCATCTTTCAAACATTGCGTGACACGACTTCGTGGATCAGCGATACATGGGGATCGATTTTGGAAGATCCCCTGTGGCACGCCAGTTGGGCAATGGACGTTCAAAGAACGTGGGTCCACGCTCTTTCCATCATTGGAAAGCAGCTACCGGACCCCCGAACTAAAGGACTCATCTGACAATGACTATGGTGCATCGGCGGATTGAAAACGTCCGGAGCCTTGGGTTATCGCAGGCTACCGAGTCCACGATCTCCGTTTTACTCACGCTTGCCGAATTCATCGCAAGGAGAACCGGCGGCCGAAATTTTATGACAGCCTTGATGGCCGTGGACGTAAAGCCTTCTATGGAGGATTAAGCTTTCGCTCTTGCCTTACGCGATCGGGGTGGCGCCGGTGTGGCAGCTAGCTTCGAGATTTTCTCAACCTCATTGGCGAAGTGATCCACCGCAACAGGTGTGAGCGCGACGATTTCCCGAAGGTACTCTCGGCTGAAATCGGTGAACCGTCCCACAAACTTTTGTGAGTCTTCTGTGCCCTCACTGACCCGGGCCAGTTCGGCGCCGATCTTCTGTGTGTATTTCTCTGCCGATTCTACCCAACCGCCCCAGAACTTCAATGCCGCCGAAACCGCGGCCAGCTGAGTTCGAGCCAGCTCGACCACGATGTCCCGGACTTCCTCCCTTTGTTTCGCCGTATCCACTTGCGCCATGACGTCGGTTCCTCAAACTAGCGTTCAGATGAGTGGCATAGTACTACGGAATTGAGGCCGGTACAACGTCTACGCTCATTGGTCGACACTGCACTTAACGGTAGGGCTCCAGTCTGAGTCGCGTAGAGGTTCCGTATTTTAAATTGTGTCGATTGTTGGAATCGAATTCGATTGGTCTGCCCGACATTTTATATCAGTGTGCACTCCGTCTGATACATGGTCGACCAACAGGAAGTTGGCCAGAAATCGGCATGCGGGAGATTACTCCCGATAAGTCGGCAAGTGTTTACGAACATGTTCGCTTCACTTGGACGATGAACGCCCAACCCGTGCTGTTGAAGAACTCCACTAGGTCGCGGCCACAAGGACGGAACGGCGACTATTCGCTCAAGTGGATTTCCGCCGACTGCAGGTTTCCGACTCCATGCCTTGTCCGCAGTTGTGGAACGGGCCAGTGTGCGGCCTGCCCGAAATCTTCTGATTGTGGGCAAGCGAAACGCACGATTTCACGGGCCACCGTATCAAGCTGTTAGCGGTCCAGATTCACTGGGGTGATTGGGCAAGGCGGAGAAAGCCAATCTGAGCAGGGGTCCTTGCCTGCATTGAGCGGACAAGGTGAGTTACTTCTGTGTTGGCGGTCGCTCGGAAGGAATGTCCGCGATTGCAAGCGGCAGATTTCCGGAGAGACGACTTCCGGCCCGCGTCGACGGGAGCCTGTTCTGGCCTATACATTCAGAGTTGCTCAACTCTCGGGCACAATTCTCTGAACAGGCAAATAACTTCCACGCCTGCCATAGGTGACGGAGCACACCGCTCCGTCACCGGCCTCATTGCGGAGAAGAAGTACCTTGTCTTTCAAGGGGGACGGGACGCATAATGGGTCGCCATTGGGACAAAATGGGGGCCCCGGACTAGTAGCAGTTAGAACTGACGGTCCAACCAGAAAACAAGCAGAGCCTAACGATGCGAAGAAACTGGGTAATGCGCTTCCTGCTGTAAGTCCGGCTAATTACAATCACCCCTCAACGATCTGGCCCGCAATGATTTCTTAAGGAGAGCGCAATGCGAACCACACGACGTGCCTTCGCCGGCCACTGGCTGGTCGTTGTGGCATGCATTCCCATGCCCGCTGCAACGCTCGCCGCCCAGAACGTCACGGGCCCAACTACCGTACGCAGCGATATTCATCGCGACGTCTCCCTGCCACTGCGAGATCTCATCAGGAACGCCCCACCTCCTACTATTGGACTGGCCCCGCACGAGGCTCAGCCGGTGCGACGCATTCCTTTGCCTCCGGGGTTAGTGGTATTGCAGGAAGATCCCCTGCGGCAGAATGCCATCGCACCGCTGTCTCCGTTGACGCCGTTAACCAGTAACAGCTTCGAAGGACTTGGGCAGGGACAGTATGGATTTAGCGTAACTGGCGCGCCTCCAGACACCAACGGAGCGGTCGGAGCAACCCAGTATGTGCAATGGGTCAACACTTCGTTCGCGATCTTCAACAAGGGCAATGGCGCCCTGATTGCAGGACCGACCCTCGGAAACACACTTTGGACGGGGTTTGGCGGCGCATGCCAAACCAACAACGATGGCGATCCGATCGTACTTTATGACAGGATCGCGAACCGCTGGGTAATGAGCCAGTTCTCCGTCTCCACAACGCCTTATCTGCAATGCATTGCTGTTTCCACCACATCGGATGCAACCGGCACTTGGAATCGTTACTCATTCCAGTATTCCAACTTTGATGATTACCCAAAGATGGGTGTCTGGCCCGATGCGTACTACGAGACTTTCAACATGTTCAACGGCAATACCTTTGTAGGTGCAGAAGCCTGCGCCTACAACCGAACCGCCATGTTGAACGGGCAATCGGCAACGCAGGTGTGTTTCCAGCAGAGTTCGGCAGTCGGTGGTCTGCTGCCAGCAGACTTCGATGGCACCACTCCGCCCCCAACTGGTTCCCCTAACTTCATGCTGTACTATGGGACCAATTCGTTGAACCTCTTCAAGTTTCACGTGGACTTTGTCAACACTGCAAACTCCACCTTCACTGGCCCTACCGTGATCAATGTGGCTGCTTTCAATCCGCTGTGCAGCGGCGGTACATGCGTTCCGCAGCCCAGCACGACGAATCAGTTGGACTCACTTGCCGATCGCCTGATGTACCGCCTGGCCTACCGCAATCTGGGTTCCCATGAATCGTTAGTCGTGAACCATTCCGTAACGGTTAGCAGCAGTGGCGGCGTGCGCTGGTACGAGATCCAGAACCCCGGTGGCACACCCACGGTCGCCCAGCAAGGAACTTTCGCTCCAGACTCCGCCTATCGCTGGATGGGCAGTATTGCCATGGACCAGGCGGGAGATATCGCGGTTGGTTACAGCAAATCGAGCAGCTCGGTATTTCCGTCGATCGCGTTCGCTGGGCGCATACCCACGGACCCGAGCGGAACCCTGGAGACAGAGAGTCCGGTGGTAAGCGGAACTGGCTCACAAACCGGAACCCTTACTCGCTGGGGCGATTACAGTGGAATGACTGTCGACCCTGTCGACGACTGTACGTTCTGGTACACGCAGGAGTACATGACGGCCAGCGGGACGTTTAATTGGAATACCAGGATCGCGAACTTCAAGTTTCCCAGTTGCGGCACCAGTGGCTCTGTGACACTCAGTCCCACGAGCCTAACTTTCGGCAGTCAAATCATTGGCAACCCCAGCGCTTCTCAAGCGGTCACTCTTACCAATAGCCAGTCGGTCAGCCTCTCGGTCTCATCCATCGTGACCAGCGGTGACTATGCGCAGACGAACAACTGCGGTGCCTCTGTGGCAGCGAATGCCAACTGCACCATCAACGTGACCTTCACTCCTACGTCAGCTGGCACCAGGACGGGCACACTGACCGTCACGGATAACGGCCCGGGAAGGCCGCAGACGGCGGGCCTTGCCGGCACCGGCGTCCAGCAGTCAGTAACACTGACGCCCGGCAGCCTGCCGTTCGGCAACCAGAATGTTGGGGCCACCAGTGCGGCACAGCTTGTAACTCTCAGCAACAATCAAGCGGTCAGTCTTGCGATCGCTGGCGTCGTGACCAGCGGTGACTATGCCCAGACCAATAACTGCGGTGCCTCGCTGGCCGCGAACGCCAACTGCACGATCAACGTAACTTTCACTCCATCCGCAGCTGGCACCAGGACGAGCACACTGACCGTGACGGATAACGGCCCGGGAAGTCCGCAGACGGCGAGTCTGACCGGCGTCGGTGTCGCCAACACGTGCGTATCGGGCGTGCTCTCAAACGGCGGTTTTGAAACCGACGATCTGAGCTGCTGGACTAGCGGCGGCGTCTACGCGCCGTTCGTCACGTCGACCCAGAGGAACAGCGGCAGCTACAGCGCGCAACTCGGCGGGTCGACAACTCCGGAACCGAACGGAGACTCATCTATCTACCAGACGGTCAGCATCCCAAGCACGGTTACGAAAACCACATTGACTTTCTTCTACTGGCCCGCGACCACCGACACCGTCACCTATGATTGGCAGGAGGCCCAGGTCCGAAACGCCACCGGAACCTTGCTAGCGCAGATCTTCAAGGTAGCTTCCAACACCAAGACCTGGACCCCCGTAACCTATGATCTGACCACCTATAAAGGTCAGACCGTGCAAATCTATTTCAACGTTCACGGTGACGGCTACGGCGATCTGACGTACATGTACCTGGACGACATACGCGTCAGCGCCAGCACCGATAACACTCCACCCACAACGCAGGTCACGGCACCCGCCGACAATGCTGTCGTATCCGGGACCGTTTCGCTGACGGCAACTGCTTCCGACGTGGATGACCCCATTGTCGCGCAGATGCAGATCTTCATCGACGGCTCGATGGTTTCGTCGAACACCAACTCGAATACGATCATGTATTCATGGAACACCACCACCGCAACCAATGGGACGCACACCGTCTACTCGAAGGCTTACGACGTCGCTGGCAACGTGGGCACTTCGTCAACGGTTACCGTGACCGTGAATAACACCAACACGCAATTGATCCAGAACGGTGGATTCGACACCGGAAACCTGACCAACTGGAGTGCGGGTGGAGCGGCCCTGCCAACTATCGTGACGGGGCACGCGCATTCGGGCACCTACAGTTCGCAACTGGGTGCAAGCAGCGGCTCCGAGCCGAATGGTAATTCGTCGATTTACCAGACCATCACCATACCCAGCACTGCGACGAAAGCTACGCTCACGTTCTGGTACTGGCCTTCCACCACCGATACCATTACTTACGATTGGCAGGAAGCTCAAGTCCAGAACAGTTCGGGCACAACCCTGGCGCAGATTATGAAAGTCTGTTCCAATGCCCATGCTTGGACGCAGGTTACCTACGACCTGACCTCCTACAAGGGGCAGACGATCCGCGTCTATTTCAACATTCACCAGGACGGCTACGGCGACTTGACGTACATATACCTGGACGACGTTGCGGTGAGCGTTCAGTAGCTTTTTTGCTGGAGACGGACGGCAACAACTGTCGTCCGCACTCAGACTCTTGACGCCACACTCTAACGGTGTAGACGCGCCTTTTAAGCGAACGCGCGCGATCGCGAAATTGTAGTTGTTGTTCGATCCAGCGCGGCTGGAAGTCGACCGGGAAGCGGTGTTGCAGGACCGGGCCCGGGGTCAAAGCCTGACTGAGCTGGCCAAGACCTACCGTATCTCCCGGATCTCGGTAATACGGGTAATACAACAAGCTGATCGTGGAGGGATCGCATGATCTACGCAACGGTTGGTTTCCTCGCCGCCCTAATCGTCATGCTAGTGTTCGCCATAATCTGGCAGGTGGCCCAAGCCAAGCTCCAGCGTTGGAGCTATGACCTGAATCGCGAAACTCACAGCCGACTATTCGAGGCCCAGCTATAACTGGACTCCGTCGTACGCGGCCAGGAGCGTCTGCACTCGCAGTTGGAACGACTGCAACGTGCGGTCGATACCCAGCACAGCACGGTCAGCGATCTGCGGGCTCACCTGTCGAGCCCCGATCCTGCTTCATAAAGCAGGTGCCCAAAAGGGACCGCGCAACGCCCCTTGCAACTCACTGAAACCAGGCCGCCAGAAGTGGTGGCCTGGGCTGGTCCGAAACCTGTGGGTTGTGGGCCGCCGCCAGTGTCTTGGTGAAGGATTACTTCCGCCGGGCGCTTGTCGTTCCGGTTAACTTACGGAATGATGGCCTGTTCAAGATAGCTATTTTGAGCGAAGCAGATTGCGCGGAGGGCTAGTGCTGGCCGTCATACGCCAGGGAGAGCCTCCCCGAACGGTAGACCTTGTGACTTTGCAGCCGCAGCTTGGCTGGATTGTAAGGAGGAGGGAGCAGTGGAACGCCGCCTCCCAACAACACGGGTATAACGCTCACCTCAACGGAGTCCACGTGCCCGCAATCTAGAAAGTAGCGAAAGAGTTCGCTGCCACCCATTAACCAAACGTCTTTGCCGCCACGAGTTCGCAACGTCTGTATCCAACCCGGACTCAACTCGGAGACGACGGTGACGTGCGGGTGGTCTTGCGGTTTCATTGTCCGAGAGAAGACGATGGTAGCGACTCCTGTGAACGCCGCCTCACCCAATCTATTGCGTGCAGCTTCATACGTTCGCCTGCCCATCAGGAGGGTGTCGAATTGCGCCCAGAGTGCCGCGAAATCAACTTCAGGGTCGATGCTAATCCAGTCTGCTTCTCCGTTCGGGCCAGCAATATAGCCGTCCACACTCATCGCCACTACATAGCGAACTTTCCGCATTAAACGTATACCCCCACCGGCAGTTGATTCCCACTGGAGCGCCTTCCAGTGTGTCACAAAACGCATCGCTGTTGGGAAATCGCCAACTCGTAGGTAATCCCTTCTGAGCGCCGCCAGTCGGGTTAACGTACGGCATGTCCTGATATCAACAACGATCCGTTTGAATGGAGGAGCCGCGCTGCCCACCATCGCCAGTTGCGCCGACCGAGAGTTAAGAGCTGTGAACCAAACAGAAGAATGCCGGGGAGCGGCTCCCCGGCGTCTTAGACGAAGCGAGAGAGGATTACAGGTTGATGTTGCGGCGCAGAATACCCGCCAATCCGAGGATTCCCGAACTAAGCATGAGTAGCGTACCTGGCTCAGGAGTTGCCGTACTGACGTTGACAAAGACAAACTGATCGTCGTTGTAGTCCAAGTCCGACTGGCCGAGTGGGAGGTCTTCCATTCCGATAAAGATGCCAGCCGGAATACCCCCGCCGCCAGCGAAATTCGTTGCATACGCATGGTTGATACCATCAGCACTCATGGTAGGGTCGGATGCGAATACCAAATTAGATGTTTGATCAAAGAGCTTGAATACAAGGACATCTCCGGCAGCGACGGAACCGAAGTTGGCACTGGTACCCGGAACAGTAGTCTGGTTGTTAAACAGCCACCCGCTAAAGGCTGAAGTCGTCACATTTAGCATTCCGACATAGTCGGTATGGGCAGCACTAAAGCCGTAGAAATAGCCAGTAATGTTCCCGGTGAAGGCGGCCGTAAAGGTGTTCGTAGGCGCTATTGTGCCCGGGTTAGGGTAGGGAATGGCGCCTGCGAACACCGGGACGACGGAAACACTCATCATGACCAACAACACGAGAATTGTTCTCTTCATAGCATTCTCCCTCTTATCAGTGCTCCTGCTTACTTTTCAACTCAAAGATATGTCGCCATCAAGATGGCAACAAGAGAGCGAATACCCCACCGGATACCTTCTCTGGGGGGTTAGGTGCAGCGGTACAGGCTGCTTGAGAAGCTAGCGTGGCGGTGAATGAGAAGATCGGCCATGAGAAGGTAACGGCCCAATGGTCGTGCTGTGCAAGGCGGCATGGACTGCCTCGGTCCCTACTGCAGTCAATCGGGAGAATTCAGCGGGTTCAAATGTCCCTTAGCCGAGCTATGGGTATTGCGAGTGATAAATCATGTCGTAAGTAATTCCGGCTAAACGGCCCGTTCGAGTCAGATCGTGAGTTGGCGTGTTCACGACAGCATATCGACGCGGGCCAGAAGTCGGCTTGGAGGACAAGTGGTGTTACGGAGAGCTGCTTGCGCTCCGATCTCCTCGAACCCGGTTCTGGCTAATATCCAGGTCGAAAACCATCCACCATGATTTCGGAGCGACCGTTTGGAGCACGTTCGTACATGGATATTGGTGCGATCGTTGGAGTGGTGTGCCATTCACCCGATTGTGATTTTGTTCCGACCACTCGATTTGCTGACATACATCAACTAATCGGCCCTAGTGATTGCTGACTGAATGGAGTCCACTTGGGTAAGGAGGGTAGCGCCTACAGAGATGGTCACAGTGATCCGAGATTCGCCGCTTAACGCTCCAGTTTCGGCGACCAGACTCCGGCACCGCTCGGCTAGATGGCGAAGCACAGCGGCTTCCACGTCGAATAGAACCGCGAGGAATTCTTCATCGCCCCAGCGGCCCACAATATCGTCTGCCCTAAGGCTTTTCGCCAGCGTCTCAGAAATGGCCTTTAGCACGGCATCGCCGGCGTCGTGTCCGTACCGGTCGTTCACTTGCTTGAAGTGATCCACATCAAACATCAGCACTCCAAAGGTTCGTCCGAACTGCTGGAACTCCTCGAAGGATTGTTTCACCTTCAATTCGATATAGCGCCGATTGGGAAGGTTGGTCAACCCGTCACGGAACACCCGTCACGGAATGCCATACCCTCGAACTCGTGTACTCGCCTTTCGACCCGCTTCTTGGCAGAAATATCACTGAATACCTCGACGGCACCGACGGTTTGTCCTGATCGGTCGGTTATCGGAGCCACCCGTACGCACACCGGGACTCTGTGCCCCAGCCTATGTCTGAGGTCAACCTCGACCTCTCTTCGTTGTCCGTCGCGGATCGTGCAAGTTAGCGGGCAACCGTTCGTGCAAAGAGCGCGGCCCGTCCCATCAACGTGCACCAGGAAGTTGTCGTAACAGTGCTTTCCCACTGCTCCATCACTCGAATACCCCGTCAAGCTCTCAGAGCCTCGATTCCAATAAGTGATCTTCCGGTCCGCATCGACAAAATAGACTCCGTCGAAGATGCTGTCCAGCAACTTCGCGTGAAATGAAGACGAATCGTCTTCGATAGGCGCGCTGAACGCATCAGCGCCGTCGATGTGGGGAATGAGTTTCATGAATGACCTCCCTGTGGCGTTCGTGGGCTCTTGCCTCACCACAATAAGACTGCGCCAAGACCGATTTCAACCGGAACCAACCACCATGGCCGGCCTCGCCACTCCAACGATGATCGCCAGGCAGAGGGCGTCCACGAGTTACTGATGATCCCGCCTTTCGACTGTTTGGCATCCGCGACATTCGACCGATGCAGTCGCTGCCACGACCGTTATCTGATGTCCGTCGTACACAATATCGACCAATTCGGGATCTTCCATGATGTCGTAGCGAAAGAAGACATCAGCAAAAGGGGCGACTTGGCCGATAGAGTACTTGAGGAAATACTTCCGGAAGAACATTTGCTGCTCCGCGCGCAGGTAGCCCCACAAGTACTCTTTCTTCCAACAACTTCCAAGCCAAAGTCGATCGAAATCCCATAGCGTCCGCCGCGAGCAAAAGCGGCTTCCTTCAAACCGCTGTATCGAACGCGCTCCCAATACAGAGCCGCCTGCGCACTTCTACTTTGGGGCGCATCCGATATAGCTTTCAGAGTTATACGGAAGCGGGGTGGAGTTTTCATCATCTTCTGCCGGGGATTGTGCTCCATATTTTTCTGACTACAACGCCAGCCGGATTTGCCGATGTAATTAATTGGGGGCGGAATACCGTTCCCGGATTCCTGCAGTACCGGGCTGGGAAAGAGTAACTGTATGCCGCCGAGTACGCAGTTCTGGCGGAGCCATTGGCCGACTGGTCAGCCGATTTGGTGGGTGAAGCTGCACTTTGCCCTTTTCTTGCTGGGGCTTTTCGTCACTGTCAACCTGATACTAGATTTCATGTTTACGGTTGTATCCGCGACGATTTGGAACATGATTGGCGGCCCTTTTTTCGTTGCCAACCCCGGCAGCGTGATCTGCCCAACTACGCGGAGGCTCGCGAAATGAACAGGGACCTGGAAAATGTGGTTGGCCGCCGCACCGCCGCTCTAGCTGTGGCAGAAGACGCATTGAGCAGGCGGGAGGAGTCGCTCAACAGGCTGCTTGCCAGCCTGCCGGACGTGGTCTGGACGACATCGGAAGACCTGCGGACTACTTTCATCAGCCCTAATGTCGAGACCATGTTCGGCTTTTCGGTAGCCGAGGTCTACGAGAACACAGCAAATATATTAGTGGAACGTATTCATCCCGAGGACTGGCCGCGCGTGTTGGGAGGATACCAGGCACTCTTCTCGCGGGGCCAACGGTTCGATGAGGATTTTCGGGCTCAGCGCAAGGACGGCCATTGGATCTGGGTTCACATCCGGGCCATCCGCACACACCGGAAAGAGGGCGTACTGTTCGCCGACGGCATTCTCTCCGACATTACCGCACGCAAGGAGGCAGAGCAGGCAGCGAGAGAGTCAGACATGCGCTACCGCCTGCTCGTAGAGAGAAACCTCTCGGGAGTGTTTCGGGCGGAGGCGGGCGGGAAGATGCTCGACTGTAACCCTGCGCTGGTCCGCATGCTCGGCTATGACTCGGCGGCGGAGCTGGTAGGTCACCCGTCGACAGAATTGCTGTACGATCCAGCAGAAGAAATCGTGTTGTTGGAGAGTCTGGTCAAGAGCGGATCTCACAACAACGTCGAACTTCGGCTCCGTCGTAAGGATGGCACCGTCTTATGGGGCTTACACAACGTCTGTTTCGTGGCCTCGGACGACGGAGGGCCAGCCTGCATCGAGGGGACGGTGATTGATGTCACTGAACGCCAGCAGAGCGCGGAGGCTCTGCAATTGCAGCTCGCACTGATGCAGGCTATCAACACCTGCGCGCCCGACGCCTTGTTGGTGGAGGACGCAGCGGGCCGCTTGAGGTTCATGAACCCGGCGGCGGAGCGCATGCTGGGCTATACCGTGCCTGAACTGCTAGGCAAAGATATGCATGATGTATGCCACTTCCGGCGTCGCGATGGCACTCCGTTGGCGAGATCAGAATGTGCCTTGGCGCAGGCAGTTGCATCGGGAACAACCCTCAAAGGCCACGAGGACGTCTACATTCGCAAAGATGGCTCCCCGATTGATATTTCGTGTTCCAGCGCACCCATGTTTGAAGGCAACCAAATAGTGGGGTTCGTGCTGGTGCTGCAAGACATTACCCAGCGTAAGCTGGCGGAGCAAGAGTATCGGTCGTTGCAGGAGCAGTTTCTCCACGCCCAAAAGATGGAGGCCGTGGGGCGTCTGGCCGGTGGTATTGCGCACGATTTCAACAACCTGCTCCAAATCATCAACGGATATTCTGATCTGATCGCTGCCGAAAGCGCCTCCAACCCCAAAATTCGGAAGCGAGCGCAGGCCGTGCACGATGCGGGAATCCGGGCGGCTCGGCTCACTCAGCAATTATTGGATTTCAGCCGTAAAGATCCGGGTGCTCCCCAGCTCATTCCGCTCGGCTCCACCCTGAAGGGAATGTTGAAAATGCTTGGGACGCTGGTCGGCGAAAACATCGAGCTGACCGCAGCTATTCGCACCAACGGAGAGTGCATCAAGATCACTGCCAGTGAACTGGAGCAGGTAGTCATGAACCTGGTGGTCAACGCCCGCGACGCCATGCCGAAAGGCGGCAAGCTTCACATCGAAACCAGTTGCGTCGATCTGAATGACGAGACCCGTAAGGCCTTCGGCTACATTTCAGCAGGACCCCAAGTGCAACTGTCTGTGTCCGATACCGGTTGCGGCATGGACGCGGAAACCATGAAACATGTCTTCGAACCATTCTTCACGACCAAAGAACGTGGCCAGGGCACGGGCTTGGGGCTGTCCACCGTTTACGGCATCGTAACTAAGAACGGAGGCGGAATCCGGATCGACAGTACGCTGGGCGTTGGGAGCACATTTCACATCAGCTTGCCGGTGGCTGAACGCAAGGTCTCCTTGATAGAGGTCCATGAACATCTCGCGCCGCGGAGGGGCACGGAATGTATTCTGCTGGCCGAGGATGAGAAAGATGTCCGATCACTGATTGCTGGCCAACTGGCAGGCCTCGGCTACAGCGTGGTCGAGGCTGCTAATGGCGCAGAGGCCCTTCACCTTGCGAGCGGCAGTCCACAATCCTTCGAACTGCTCATCACCGACATGATCATGCCGAAGATGGGAGGGCAGGATCTGACGGAGAAAATCAGGGACACCTGTCCAACCATCAAGGTCGTCCAGATGTCGGGATACGATGACACTCCACAACAGCCCTCCGATCATGAGTACCCCGATCTTCCAAACCTGCAGAAGCCATTTACGCTAGAAGCTCTGGATGCGTTCGTCAGGCGAGCACTCGATCAGGAACCATTCTGATCGGGAGGAGTGGGCCGCATGCTTCTGCCCAAGCGGCACCACTTTCACACCAAGGCTCACCGGCGGTGCCGGGCAATCCTAACAACATCTGAATTCAGTGCAACATGAGTTTCGGCGATGACCTGCAAGCGCAGCCCGGTCGCCAAGGCATCCTGCGCATGGATAGCCGCCGGGGCGTAGCCCAGTGTCATCGACTCCATCCACATTGTAAGACCCAGCTACGCTTGCGGGCTTCTCTGAATTTGCCATGTCAGAGGCGGGAGCAGAGGTTCTCATCATATAAGGTGGCGTATCGAAGCCCGTCGAGCCACCGAAGGGGTTGTGAAATCCGTAGTGCCGTATCGACAGTGCTCCGCAGGCAGGATCTGGGCGGTGACTGCAGCGACCCTCCGCATCTGCGATCGTTGCAGCAACGCAAAATCTGGCAAGGGTTCGATGGATTAGCTCCCGGAAATCGCCATATCGCAGGTAATAGCGGCTGAGCGCTGCCGTTCCGGTTAACCTACGACATGACCTTTTCACGGAAGCTATCCGATCAGAGGGCGCACGTCTTCGGAGAGGGCAGGAACTGGCGTACCAAATGGCTCAGTGAGGTGGCAGCATGAAACGCCGAGTTGCGATCTGGGCGGTTGTGGGCGTTCTCGTTGCGGCTTGCTGGGCATTAGTTAGTTGGGCTGTTCGGATAACTCCAACCGAGCCGATTGTGTGGAATCTCGCTTTATTTAGCTGCCCAGTTATGCTTGTTGGATTTCATTTTCATTTCGGCATTCGTCTTTACTGGGTTATAGTTACGAACGCTGCGATATATGCGCTGGCCGGTGTGATCGTGGAAACCATGCTACGACTGCGCCATGGTTTTCAACCGACCCTCGGACCGTCCAAGTAGCGAGAAATCCGTAGCGCAGTACCAACAGCGCTTCTCAGGCAGGATTGGGGGGGATTCCCTCCGTGAAATCCCCAACTCACTTTCAATCCGAGGGTCACATTCCGGTTCGGGGACAGCGCACGCAATGGCCTGATGTCGCCAAAAATGTGATCCTTATCGCGTCAAGTCGAACTAGCAACTGGGGCGTCTCGGAGGCCGCCCGGTGTAAGATGCCGTATGAAACGAATCAGCGCTTTCTGCCGACCGCCAAGTGCGCTGCTGCTAGCCTTGCTATTCTTCCCGGGTTGCAACGCACTCAATCCCTTCTGCGGAAGTGCTCGGCCAGTCCCAATTATTGGGTCTCTTTCTGCCACCACGATTACGTTCGCTGAAGTGCAGCAGGGCTTTCTTCTCACCGTGAACGGCAGCCAGTTTGTTTCGTCTTCTGTCGTGGTCATCAACGGTACGAAGCTAAGCACTACGGTCATGAGCAGTCAACAGTTGCAAGTCACGATCACGACCGCCTTGATTTCCGCTCCTGGAACAGCAAGTGTGACGGTCAATACGCCGAGTGGGAACTCAGGCGATCTTGCCTGCACGAGCGGTGGAACCAGCAGCGCCCTCGTCTTGACCATCACTTAAAGAAAAGCAATAGCGAAGTGGGAGATTAACCCTGAAAGCCGGGCGTCTCACAGTCCCCGCCTCGTCAAACACCAGAGCTACCGTCCATGGTCAGCGCAATTACTTCTGGATAGTTCGCATTCGCCCCCACCACGGCTCGGATAGCGTTCGGGAAATCGCCATATCGTACGTAATGATTTCTTGAGGACCTAGTTGGTCTCGGAAGGACGGCGGCGGCGAACGACAAGCGCCCGGCGGAAGTAATCCTTCACCAAGACACTGGCGGCGGCCCACAACCCACAGGTTTTGGACCAGCCCAGGCAGCCGTTTTCGGCTGCCTGTTTTCAGTGAGTTGCAAGAGGCTTTGCGCGAACCTTTTTGGGCACTCGCTTTAGGAAGCAGTGCCCGGGCTCGACAGGCGAGCCCGAAGATCGCCGACCGTACTGCGTTGGGTATCGACCGCACGTTGCAGTCGCTCCAACTGCGACTACAAACGCTCCTGGCCGCGTACGACGGAATCCAGTTATAGCTGGGCCTCGAATAGTCGGCTGTGAGTTTCGCGATTCAGGTCATAGCTCCAACGATCGAGCTTGGCTTGGGCCACCTGCCAGATTATGGCGAACACTAGGATGACGATTAGGGCGGCGAGGAAACCAACCGTTGCGTAGATCATGCGATTCCTCCACGATCAGATTGTTGTATTACCCGTATCACCGAGGTCCGGGAGATACGGTAGGTCTTGGCCAGCTCAGTCAGGCTTTGACCCCGGGCCCGGTCCTGCAACACCGCTTCCCGGTCGACTTCCAGCCGCGGCCGGCCGATACGCCGCCCTTCCAGCTTGGGGCGCCGCATGCCGGCGCGCACGCGTTCGATAATCAGGTTGCGTTCGAGTTCGGCGATGGCGCCGATGATCACGATCATGGCCCGGCCCAGCGGGCCGCCGGTGTCGACGTTCTCGCGGAAGCTGACGAACTCGAGGTTGAGATGGGTCAGCTCATCCAGAACCTCCAGGAAGTGACGGACGGAGCGGGCGATACGATCGAAAGCCCAGACCAGCACGATGTCGAACTTGCCGCGTCGGGCATCGGCCATGAGCCGATCGAGTCCAGGACGCTTCTGTTTGGATCCGCTGATTGTGTCGGTATATTCCCCCGCGATCTCGACGCCTCGCTGCGCGGCCATGCCGCGCAGATCGTAGAGCTGAGTTTCCGGGTGCTGGTCGAAAGTCGAGACCCGCAGGTACAACACGGCACGCTTCATTGCAAACGTCTCCGGTTTCCGATGCGCGCCGGGAGGAAGTACTCCTGCTTCAGCCAGGGGTTGCGGCGCTCCAGCGCGTTTATGGAGCGGTGCAGGGATAACAAGTGCTCAAAGTCGTCGCTCGGGCCAAACAACTCAAGCACATATTCCCACTGCAGCCGGCGGTACTCATGCACAATGAGGGCTTTGGTCTGCTGAGGGGTAGGAACGGGCACGTTCGGTTTCGTGGACATGGGCGGACTCCTTGCGGGCGCCGGTTCGGCGCCGGGAAGAGGTTTCTGCGGCGGCTGGTAGGACCCCGGCGGTCAGAGGGATGTTTACATAACTAAGCAATGTCGTAAAATACAAAACCTACCCGGCCCGAGCCGCAGCCAGGTAGCCGACGTCGATGAGATCCGGCCACAGTATTCGCTCAATGCCCCTACGGCCAACGCCATCTTCGCCTCCTCCATCGTGCGCAATAACGGAGCCTCCCTGGCCAGCGTCGCCGCCGAGCTGGACAACGAAGTGAAGAACCTGGACAACCTGGGGTCCCTGGCCACCCCCAGCTATAGCGACCAGGTCCTGCCCTTCAATGTCACCCTCACCGGGGCCAACGAATACGGCGCCATGACCTGCGGCAAGATCCTCGGCATCGAGATCCTGAACGAAGTAGGTCTCTTCATCCTGCCGGACCACAAAAGCCTCGCGCAC
>Ga0208478_1000215_pt1 | contig 22452 bp, 22 predicted proteins | sample NGESurdeep072012_5_FD_184462 | JGI IMG/M metagenome (GOLD analysis project Ga0208478, IMG submission 184462) | Arctic peat soil microbial communities from Barrow, Alaska - NGEE Surface sample 415-2 deep-072012 (SPAdes) | ecosystem: Environmental > Terrestrial > Soil > Wetlands > Peat ...
TACGCCACGATCATGCAGCAGATGCCGGAGGCGTACAAGGCCCTCTTCACCGTCGGCGGCGGGGACCTGAGCACCCCGACCGGATACCTGAACACCGAGCTGATGACGCTGATGGCACCCCTTCTCGTTCTGCTCTACGCCATCACCGCCGGCGCCAATAGCATCGCCGGCGAGGAAGACCGACACACGCTGGACCTTCTGCTGGCGCAGCCGGTGAGCCGCACCCGGCTGGTGCTGGAGAAGGTCGCGGCACTCACCGTCGGCGTGGCGTTGATCGTCGGCGTGATGGGCATCTCCCTGGTTGTGGGCGGCGCGCTGACCGAGTGGCGGCTTCCCAGCAGCCATGTCGTCGCCGCCATGGTGCAGCTCGGGCTGCTCGGCGTGGAGTACGGCGTGCTCGCCGTCGCCGTCGGCGCCGCCACCGGCCATCCGGGCATCGCCAAGGCGGTGCCCGCCCTGCTCGCCGTCGCCGGGTACCTGGTGCACGGCTTGGCACCGCTCGTGAACTGGCTGGACGAACTCAAGCCGGTTACCCCGTTTCGGGCCTACATCGGCAACGACCCGTTGCGCACCGGGCTGCCGGTGCGTTGGACCGCCGTCCTGCTGGCCTCCAGCGTGGTATTCGTCATTGCCGCTCTCCTCGCCTTCCGCCGCCGCGACATCGCGACGTGACTGGCAGCGAGTCCCTGGTCCAGCACTGGCTCGGCCTCGAGGGGATGCCGCGGCGGTACGCCGACTACCTGCCCTCCGACGGCTTCACCACCTTGAACACGATCTCAACCATCGGCTCGTTCCTGCTCGGCGCCTCGATGCTGCCGTTCCTGTGGAACGTGTGGCACTCGCTCAAGCACGGCGAGTTGGCCGGCGCGGACGACCCGTGGGGCTACGGCAACTCACTCGAGTGGGCGACGAGCTGCCCGCCGCCGCGTCACAACTTCATCACCATCCCGCGGATCCGCTCGGAGCGGCCGGCCTTCGACCTGCACTACCCGCACGTGGCCGCCGGGGTCGAGCAACCGGCAACGCCTGAACTGCGCTGACGGCGCGCACCCGCCGACGGGCATTACCCATCGGCGGGTAACCCCTACGCTGCCGGTATGCGGACCCGGCTGTACCGCGACGGCGCCCTCGCCGCCGCGGACTTCCCCCCGGCGGAGGTGTCCGACCACCTTGCGCAGCCGGCTTCCGTCGTCTGGCTGGACCTGTGCAACCCCAGCGCGGACGATCTGGACCTGGTCGCCGACGAGCTCGACCTGCACGATCTCGCCATCGAAGACGCGCTGACCGCCCGGCAGCGGCCCAAGCTCGACCACTACGGCGGCCATCTTTTCCTCAACGCCTACGCGGCTCACCTGAACTCGGCCACTGGCGAGCTGACCACGAGCGAGGTCTCCGCCTTCGTCACCAGCCAGGCCCTGGTCACCGTGCGCAAGGACGACGGTTTCGACATGTCCGCCGTGTTGGCGCGCTGGGACGAAAGCCCGGAGCTGGCCCGGTACGGCGTCGGTTTCCTGCTCTACGGCCTGCTCGACTTCGTCATCGACGGGCACTTTCAGGTGGTGGAGAGCCTGGACGAGGAGATCGAGGGGCTCGAGGACCTGTTGTTCGATCCCCGGCCGCGGTCGACCGAGGTCCAGCGCCGCTCGTTTGAGCTGCGCAAGTCCCTGGTCGTGCTGCGACGCATCGTGCTGCCGATGCGCGAAGTGGTGAACGCGCTGATGCGCCGCGATCTGCACGTCGTCTCGGAACCGATGATGCCCTACTACCAGGACGTCTACGACCACGTGCTGCGGGCGACCGAGTGGACGGAGTCGCTGCGCGACCTGGTGACGACGATCCTGGAAACCCATCTGACCATCCAGGGCAACCGCCTCAACGAGATCATGAAGAAGCTGACCGCCTGGGCAGCGATCATCGCCGTGCCCACGGCCGTCACCGGCTACTTCGGGCAGAACGTGCCGTATCCGGGCTTCGGCAAGCCCTGGGGTGTCGTGTTGTCGCTGGGCATCATCGTCGGAATGGCGGCCGTGCTCTATGCCGCCTTTCGTCGCCGCGAGTGGCTGTAGGGGGGCGGCATGCAACTTCCTGAACCGGTGGATCGGGCTGACGGAGCTCTGGCGGACCCGACCGAGATCGCCCGTCGCTGCGCCGAGGTCATGTACGCCGACGACCTGGCCTCGCGCCATCTCGGCATCCGGATCACCGACGTCACCCCCGGTCGGGCGGTGGCCACCATGGTCGTGACCGAGGAGATGACCAACGGCCATGGGATTTGTCACGGCGGCTATGTGTTCCTGCTCGCCGATACGGCATTTGCCTTCGCCTGCAACACCTACGACCGGGTCACCGTGACTGCGGCCGCGGATGTCGTGTTCCTGGCCCCGACCCGCCTCGGCGACGAGTTGGCTGCGGAAGGATTGGAGCGGCAGCGGTTCGGCCGCAGTGGCATCTACGACGTCACTGTCCGGCAGGCCGACGGGTCGGTGGTGGCCGAGTATCGCGGCCACAGCCGCGCGATCGGCGGTTCGCTGCTGTCCGCCGACACCGGATCAGGTGAAGGGACCCGGTCATGACCGACCTGCGAGAGGCCTACCTCGTCACCGGCGTACGGACTCCGATCGGCCGGTACGGCGGGGCGCTCGCCACCGTGCGCCCCGACGACCTGGCCGCGCACGTGATCCGCGCCCTGACCGAACGGCTGCCCACCGTCGACTGGGCGGCGATCGACGACGTGGTTCTCGGTTGTGCGAACCAGGCCGGGGAGGACAACCGCAACGTGGCGCGGATGGCGACGTTGCTCGCCGGCCTGCCAGAGACCGTTTCTGCCAGCACGGTCAACCGGCTCTGCGGCTCCGGACTGGACGCGATGGCCATCGGCGCCCGCGCGATCCGCACCGGCGAGGCGGAGCTCGTCATCGCCGGCGGCGTGGAGAGCATGAGCCGGGCGCCGTTCGTGATGGGCAAGGCGGAGTCGGCCTTCGCCCGCCAGGCCGAGATCTTCGACACCACGCTGGGCTGGCGATTCGTCAACCCGCGGCTGAACGAGCGCTACGGCACCGACACCATGACCGAGACGGCCGAGAACGTGGCGGTGGAGTACGACGTCAGCCGCGCCGACCAGGACCTGTTCGCGCTGCGGTCGCAGGAGCGGGCCGCAAAGGCCGCGGCGAACGGGCGCTTTGCCGAGGAGATCGCGCCGGTGGAGGTGCCGGGGCGGAAGCGGGGCGAGACCGGCGTCGTGGACCGCGACGAGCACCCGCGTCCAACCACGATCGAGAAGTTGGCGGCGCTGCCGACGCCATTCCGCGAGGGCGGCTCCATCACGGCCGGCAACGCCTCCGGGGTGAACGACGGGGCGGCGGCGCTGCTGCTGGCCTCGGCGGCCGCGGTGGCGCGCCACCGGCTGACACCGCTGGCCCGGGTTGCTGGCGCGGCCGCGGCCGGCGTGCCGCCCCGGATCATGGGCATCGGGCCGGTGCCGGCCACCCGCAAGCTGCTGGGTAGGGCCGGGATTGGCATCAGCGACCTCGATGTGGTCGAGCTGAACGAGGCCTTCGCCGCCCAGTCACTCGCCGTACTGCGGCAGCTCGGGCTGCCCGATGACGCCGAGCATGTCAACCCCAACGGCGGCGCCATCGCGCTCGGGCACCCGCTCGGCATGAGCGGCGCCCGACTCGCCCTGACCGCGGCAGTTGAGCTAAAGGCCCGCGGGGGACTCCGTGCCTTGTGCACTATGTGCATCGGGGTCGGTCAGGGCATTGCACTGCTCCTGGAAGCTCCCTGAGTCATCAAGCGCGCTGAGCAGATCGCCAGCGCGCCGAACCGGGAGGCCGCCATGCTGGACCTGAGCCCCAAGCCCGGGGACCTGGATCCCATCGAGACGGCCTCCCGGGACGAGTTGGCGGCGTTGCAGCTGGAGCGGTTGCAGTGGACGCTGCGGCATGCCTACGACAACGTGGCGTTCTACCGGAAGTCCTTCGCCGCCGCCGGCGTCCATCCCGACGACTGCCGGACTCTGGCCGACCTGGCGCGCTTTCCGTTCACCGCGAAGAACGACCTTCGCGACAACTACCCGTTCGGGATGTTCGCCGTACCGACCGAGCGGGTGGCCCGGATCCATGCCTCCAGCGGAACGACCGGCCGGGCCACCGTCGTCGGGTACACCAGCCGCGACATTGACACCTGGGCCGAGGTGGTGGCCCGGTCGATCCGGGCGTCGGGTGGGCGAGCGGGGGACAAGGTGCACGTGGCCTATGGTTACGGCCTGTTCACCGGGGGGCTGGGCGCGCACTACGGCGCGGAGAAGCTGGGCTGCACGGTCATTCCAGTGTCCGGCGGCATGACCGAGCGACAGGTCACGCTGATCCAGGACTTCCGGCCGGACATCATCATGGTTACCCCGTCGTACATGCTGGCGCTGCTGGACGAGTTCGACCGGCGCGGGATCGATGCCACCAAGACCTCGCTCAAGGTCGGAATCTTCGGCGCGGAGCCGTGGACCGATGTCATGCGCCACGAGATCGAGGCGCGGCTGGACATGCACGCGGTCGACATCTACGGGTTGTCGGAGGTGATGGGACCCGGCATCGCCAACGAGTGCGTGGAGACCAAGGACGGCTTGCACATCTGGGAGGACCACTTCTACCCGGAGATCGTGGACCCACTGGGCGACGCCGTGCAGTCGGACGGCCAGGCCGGCGAGCTGGTCTTCACGACGTTGACCAAGGAGGCCATGCCGGTCATTCGCTACCGCACTCGTGACCTGACCCGGCTGCTGCCCGGCACTGCCCGAACCATGCGCCGGATGGAGAAGATCACCGGCCGCAGCGACGACATGATCATCTTGCGCGGCGTCAACCTGTTCCCGACCCAGGTCGAGGAGCTCATCCTGCGTACGCCGGGACTGGCGCCGCACTTCCAGCTGGTGTTGTCCCGGCCGGCCCGGCTGGACGAGATGACCGTGCGGGTGGAGGCGCGCCCGGCGGACTTCACCGCGCAGCGTCGGGAGGAGCTGAGTGCGCAGCTCACCCGCGTAATCAAGCAGAATATCGGCGTCAGCAGCACCGTGGACGTCGTGGAGCCGGGCACGCTGGAGCGCTCACTGGGCAAGGCGCAGCGCATCCGCGACCTCCGCCCCAAGGACTGACCGCATGCGTCGAGGGCTACGGTCGATCGATGCCTGACCGGCCGCAGCCCGGCACCAGGGACCGCCCCATCGCCGACGTGGCGGTCGTCGTCTCGGTGCTGACCGGCACTAATGTGGCGGCGTACTTCGCCCCCGGGTCACTGCAAACGCTGATCGTCCCGCTGGGGGCGGTCGTGCTCGTCGTATTGGGTCGGCATTCCGGCCTGTCCTGGGACGACATCGGGCTCGGGCGCAGGCATTGGTGGTCCGGTGCCCGGTACGGCGGGGCCGCGGCCGGTGTGGTGGTGGGAGTCGTCGCCGTAGGAGCGTTGCTGCCCGGCACCCGGGCGGTGTTCCTCGACGAGCGCTACCACAACAACTTCGGCGCGGCGTTGCTGCTGGCTCTCGTGTCGATCCCGTTGCAAACGGTCGTTCCCGAGGAGCTGGCCTTCCGCGGCGTGCTGCTGGCGACTCTGGCACGCAGTTGGGGCACCGCAACCGCGGCTGTCGTCTCCTCAGCGTTGTTCGGACTCTGGCATATCTCCTCCTCGCTGGGGCTGGCGGCGGCGCATGAGAACGTCAGCGGGCAGCTGGGTGGCGGGATGACAACCAAGGTCCTGGGCGTCGTCGGCTCGGTGCTCGCCACCGCTGCGGCCGGACTGGTCTTCTGCGCGCTGCGACGGCGCAGCGGCAGCCTGCTCGCGCCCATCGGGCTGCATTGGGCGCTCAACGGCGCGGCCGTGCTGGCGGCATCAATCCTCTGGTCGTCGATGGGACGGTAGCGGCGCTGTTCTCGGCCTGGGCGCAGATCCGGGTGCACTGCTATGTTCCAGCTCTTGTGCATGAGATTACCGGGCGCGACCGACGGGCCGCCTTCACTCGTCGCGGACGGGATGCAATGAACGGTCCGGCTGAGTTCGGTGGCTAACCCGGCGACGCCACCGCCGACGTCCTCCGGCGACGTCGTCCGTAGGCCTGACCGGCGGCGCTGGCTCCTTCCGGCGGCAGGTGTGGCGATCGCCCTGGTTGCTGGTGGCGCCGGTGGCGTGGTCGTGCACCAGACCAGTAGCTCAGTCAGGGTGAGCGGCTGCTCGGCTTCCACGATCGCCGACGCAGTCCTACCGTCCGTGGTCACGATCGCGGTGCGCAACGGGGCGTCGAGTGGCAGCGGAAGCGGGGAAACGCTCCACGCCAACGGGTACATCCTCACCAACGACCACGTCATCGCGGCAGGGGCAAACGGCGGCGTCATTACCGTCGTGTTCAGCAGCGGGCGGCAGGAACAGGCAGCCCTGGTCGGCCGCTCCACCCGACTGGACTTGGCCGTACTTCGAGTGACGAGTGCCGACCGGCTGCCCACAATCGCGCTCGGTCGCGCCGAACAACTGCGCGTGGGGCAACCCGTTGTCGCGCTCGGAGCGCCACTCGGGTTGTCCGGAACAGTGACCGCCGGCATCGTCAGCGCTCTTGGTCGAGACGTTCCGGTTCCGGCCGACAACGGCAAGACCGCCTTGCTGCCCGGGGCGATCCAGACCGACGCCGCCATCAATCCAGGCAACTCGGGGGGTCCGTTGGTAGACTGCGCAGGCAAGCTGATCGGCGTCAATACCGCGATCGCCACGGTGCCGAACGAGGCCGGGCAATCCGGCGGCGGCAGTGTGGGCATCGGCTTTGCGATCCCGGTGGACCTGGCGACCACGGTAGCCGATCAAATCATAGCGACCGGCACCTTCAGCGGCCCGTACTTCGGCGTGTCAACGCAAGCCATCCCGGCCGCCGTGGCCGCTCGCTTCGGCGTTCCCGGTGGGCTTTTCGTGCAAGCGGTCGCCAACGCGGGGCCGGCGGCGAAGGGCGGCCTACAGGTGGGTGACATCATCACCCACGTAGCCGGGCAAACCACAGACCTGCCGGACAGCTTATTCACCATCACCGTGACTAAGAAACCCGGTGATCGCGTCGAGGTAGCGTACTTGCGCGGCGGACAAAACTCGACCACCTCCGTCACCCTGGCCGAACAGCCGTGATCAGCGCTCATACTTCGAGCCCGTCAGCATCGGTCGACGCAAATCAGGTTGGTTGCTGGCGGCCCGCGCCGCGGCTCCGGCCGCCGCCACGCGTATTCCTGGGGTCGGCTTCTCCGCGCGTTGCTACTGCTAGGGTCCGATGTTGTGCCTGAGGTAGCCAAGGTCCAGGTGTTGGCGGGCTCTGGGTCCGATGCTGATCCGGCCGTACCGGGCTCCAGGCGGCATTGGCGTTGGCTGCCTCGCAGGTACTCCACCGTCGGCTCCATCGTCGCCCTGGTGTTGCTGTGGCTCTCGCTGTCCCCGGCGCTGCTGCCGCGCAGTGGCCTCTTCCAGGGTGTGGTCAGCGGCGCCTCGGCAGCCATCGGGTACGGCCTGGGTAGCCTTCTCACCGCTGCTTGGAACGGCGTGCGGCGCCGCTCTGGCGGGAACGCTCCGGCTCTCGCCCGCCGACTGCTCGGCCTGGCTGCAGTTCTCGGCAGCGCGCTTGGCCTGATCTGGTTCGCGCATTGGCAGGCCCAGTTGCGCACGTTGATGGGCATGGGTCCGGCTCCCTGGCCCGAGTATGTCGTGATCCCTGTGCTGACCGGGGTTATCTTCGTCGTGCTGGTTGGTGCTGTCCGGATGTGGGTAACTGCGGCGCGCTGGGTCGGGCGCCAGGTCAACCGAATAGCACCCCCGCGCGTCTCGGCGCTGGTCGGAGTCGTTCTCGTCGTCGCCCTCACCGTCGGCCTGCTCAACGGCGTGGTCGTGCGGGCCCTGATGTCGGCCATGAACTCTTCGTTCGCCGCGGTCAACCAGGAGACCCAGGCCGGCACGAAGGCGCCCACGACTCCTCAGCTGTCCGGCGGACCGTCGTCTCTGGTCACCTGGGATTCGCTCGGCCGGCAGGGTCGCACCTTCGTCGCGGGCGGACCGACTCCGGCCGCCCTGGAGGCTTTCAGCGCAAAGCCGGCCCGGCAGCCCATCCGCGCCTACACCGGGCTTGCCTCGGCCGACACGGTGCGGGACGAAGCCGAGCTGGCGGTCCGCGAGCTCGATCGCGCGGGTGGCTTCGACCGAGCGGTTCTCGGAGTGGTGACGACGACCGGCAGCGGGTGGATCAATGAGAGTTCGGCCAGCGCGCTGGAGTACGCCTACAACGGCAACACAGCGCTCGTCAGCATGCAGTACTCCTATCTTCCGAGCGCCGCGTCCTTTGTTGTCGACAGCAACCGGGCGCAACAAGCGGGCCGTGAGCTGTTCACAGTCGTTTTCGCGAAGTGGGAGTCGCTGCCGGCGGCAACCCGGCCGAAGTTGGTGGTCTTCGGTGAGAGTCTCGGGTCCTTCGGCGGGGAGGCAGCGTTCAGCGGTGCCCAAGATATTCGGGCTCGGATCGACGGGGCACTGTTCGTGGGTCCTACCAGCAGCAACCCGCTGTGGGGTAGCTTCGTAGCCGACCGCGACCCAGGCACCCCGCAGTGGTTGCCGACCTTCGAGCACGGTCGCACCGTCCGGTTCGTCGCGCGGCCCTCCGACCTGGACCGACCGGCGCAGCCGTGGCCCTTGCCCCGGGTTGTGTATCTGCAGTACGCCTCGGACCCGGTCACCTGGTGGTCTCCGAGCCTGCTGTTCCGAAAGCCGGATTGGCTGCGCGAGCCGCGGGGCTATGACGTCCTGCCCAGCACTCGGTGGTATCCGATCATCACGTTTCTGCAGCTTGCGGCGGACATGGCGATCTCTCACGACGTACCGGACGGCCACGGCCATCGGTACGGCGCGGACCCGGCGAACGCCTGGGCCGCGATTCTGCAACCGGCGGGTTGGACCGCCGCGGACACCCAACGCCTGCGCGGTGTGCTCGGGAGCTGACCGCTTGCTGCGCACCGACTTGCTGCCACCTCGGGAAACCGCTAGCCAGAGCTGCCGCGCTGGCGGAGGGGCGTCAGGCCCCGGCGAGTATGCGGGCCTTCTGCACCTCGAACTCAGCAGCGGTGAGAATCTCGGCGTCGCGCAGCTCCCCCAGCTCCCGCAGCGCCGCGAGCATGGCCGTGGTGTCCCGGGTCGCCGGCTCAGCCGGCCGGACTGGAGCGGGTGGCGCGACCGTCTGCTCAGCCCAGCTGCCCTGCTGTCTGGCCGCGACCCGCCCGTGGACCCGGGTCGCGGTGCCCGTGATCACGGCTGTCCGTGCTGCTGTCCTCAACAACCCCATGACGGTGCCCTTTCCGGTGCCGAATGCGCGAGGAGCGCGGTCGGTGCGGCCGTCACGGCGACACCGCGCTCAATGCGGCTTCGAGATCGTCGGGATCCACCTTGCCGCTGGAGACGATCCGGGCACCTCCCCTCCGCATCGCGGAGAGCATGCCGGTCGCCCAGACGTTTTCGTACACGAGGATGCCTGCCAGACTGCCGGGCTCGAGCAGCGCACCGGCGCGAGCCAAATCATCCTGGTCGAGTAGCAGGGACGATGCCCCAAGGAACGCCGACAGGTCGCCGGAAGCCCCGGACACCGCTGCCGACAGGTCAACCAGGGTGACGATCCCGTCCCGGCTCTTGGTCACAAACTCGAGGTCGAGGACGCGGATGACGTCTCTGGCAACGAGGTCGAGGAGCGTGTCGAATCCGGCCGCGCTTACCTGCCCGGAGGGGAATTCGACGACCAGATACTCGACTGGGCAGACAACATCTGCATCGGTCGACGCCGATGCGGGGGACTGAGTCAACTGGCCTCCTGAGCCGTCGATGGTCCCGGACTCGCTCAACGAACTTGCGAACACTACCGAAACGTCCAATGTGGTGGGGCATGACACGCCCGACATACCAAGCTGACGCTGCTCGGTGCTGAAGGTCGCCGGCCGCCCGCCCCGGTTGCCGGGGTAGAGCGCGTCGAACCCGTCGGCGTCGAAGTTGTGGATCACGTCGCGGACCCGGTCCGGGCTGGTGCAGGTCACCTCGGCGATGCGGCACCGGCATGCCCTGGGCGGACAGCAGCCACGATCTGCGCCCGCCGTCGGCTCACCACCGACCCGGAGTCGCGGCGCACGATCCGCAGCAGCCGGTTGCCCTCCTCGGAACTGATCTCACGCACCTGCACCCGGTCGGTCATCGGCTCCTCCGGGGGGAAGTCAGAAGAAGCGGACGAGAATGTGTTCAGCGCACGCGAAAGTCCCGGACCTTGATCGGCGTGTCGGGCAGCGAGGCGAAGGTTGCCTGAAGCGGCAGTAGAGACAGCTCACTTCGACCGTCGATAGGGTGCAGGCCAAAGGCTGTCACGCTGCTCGCCAACGTCCGGGACCCAACTCCCGTCGGCAGCTGGCGCGACTCCGTCGACAGATATCCGGAGCCGGGAGTCCAATGATGTCGTTCACGCACGAGGCGTGGGTGCTGTTCCTGGCACTGTTCGCGCTTTACAGCCCGGTCGCTGCGCTGTCCTCGTACCTGCCGATCATCCGCCCCTACAGCAACGCCCAGCAGATCCGCCTCTCGGTGGGTCTGTTCTTCAACGCCGCCATATTCGTGCTCGTGGCCATCTGGGTGGGCGAGCCGCTGCTCAAGCTGCTCGGGCTCAGCACGGCTGCGATCACCGCGACCGGTGGCATTGCGCTCATTTTTGCCGCGGTGCCGCTGATGCGCGGCGTCGGGGAGGCCGTGGCCGACGACAGCGCCACCAGCGGCGAGCCGGAGGCCGCCCCGACCGGGTCACTGCGCTCCGTGCTGCTCACCCCGATCACGTTCCCCCTGACCGTCGGCGGAACGACGTTCGCCTTCGGCGTGGCCGCCTCTGCGGACGTCGGCAACGTGAAGGGCCGACTTCTCCTGTCGGTCGCCGCGGTGGCTTACGCCGCTGTCACCGGACTCACGCTTTACGCCTCCGGTCATGTGGAACGGCGGGTCTCTCTGCAGACGGCCAGAATCCTCGACCGGGTCGCGGGCATCCTGCTGACGGCTATCGCTACGATCCTGCTGGCCAACGGATTCACCGACCTCGTCGTCGCGGCCCTGCACCGGCACTGACGGGAGTCCGCGTGTCGGCGTCGTGCCCTCGCAGGTGGATGAGCCTCGATCTGAGCTGTGGCAGGGACAAAGCTAAGTCAAGCGTCAACAGAGAGGTCGCGAGCATGACCAGTCAGGACACCGCCCCGTCGTCGGCACTCGGCGTCCACTCCGAGGTCGGCAGGCTGCGCAAGGTGCTCGTCTGCTCGCCTGGGCTGGCCCACCGCAGGCTCACGCCGTCCAATTCCGACGACCTGTTGTTCGACGACGTGATGTGGGTGGAGAACGCCCAGCGCGACCACGCAGACTTCGTCAACAAGCTGCGGACCCGGGGTGTCGACGTCGTCGAGCTGCACGACCTGCTCGCCCAGACGATGGTGATGCCGGAGGCGCGCTCCTGGCTGCTCGACCGCAAGATTGTCGTCAACGAGGTCGGGCTCGGGCTGATCGATGGCACCCGCGCATTTCTTGAGTCGCTCGCGCCGCGCCAGCTCGCCGAGTTCCTCATCGGCGGCCTCGCCACCTCCGACCTACCCGAGGAGTTCCGGTCCCCGTACGTGGCGCTCGCACGCGAGGCCACCGGTGTCCGCGAGTACCTCATGCCACCGCTGCCAAACACCCTCTATACCCGCGACACGACGTGCTGGCTGTATGGGGGGGTGACGCTGAACCCGTTGTACTGGCCGGCTCGGCACGACGAGACGCTGCTGATGAAGGCGATCTACACGTTCCATCCCGACTTCATCGGCTCCACCGTGTGGTGGGGCGACCCCGAGCAGGACTGGGGCTTGGCGACCTTCGAGGGCGGCGACGTCATGCCGGTCGGCAACGGCGTGGTCCTGATCGGGATGAGCGAGCGTACCTCGCGGCAGGCGATCACGCAGGTCGCGGCGGCGCTGTTCGCAAACGGCGCGGCCGAACGGGTCATCGTCGCCGGCATGCCCAAGCTGCGCGCGGCGATGCACCTGGACACCGTGTTAACCTTCGCGGACCGCGACATCGTCACGGCGTATCTGGACATCGTCGACGGCATCCACGCTTTCTCGCTGCGCCCGAGCGACAGCGCTGCCGGGGTCGAGGTCACCGACGAGGGCTCGAAGTCCTTAGTCGACGTGGTGGCCGAGTCGCTCGGACTCCCGGCGCTGCAGGTGATTGGCACCGGTGGAGACGTCTACGCCTCGGAGCGCCAGCAGTGGGACAGTGGCAACAACGCCGTCGCGCTCGAGCCCGGGGTGGTCTTCACCTACGACCGCAACACCCAGACCAATACGCTGCTGCGCAAGGCGGGCGTCGAGGTCATTACGATCGTCGGCGCCGAACTCGGCCGCGGCCGTGGCGGCGGTCACTGCATGACCTGCCCGCTGAGCCGCGATGCCGTGGACTTCTGACCGCTGGTTGCTGCCCGGTGCTTGGGGGTGACCTTAAATCGAGGGTGCATGTGCAGCATCCGTTTGACATCTGGGGCCATCTTTGGCTCCGGACTGTCGCCGACGACCGTCGTAGCAAGCGGGGATCATTGCGACCCGGGGACCTCAATTCGATGAGGTTGACCCAGTCCGAGGTCGCGGAGGACACCTGACGGTCGGCACTGAATGCCCGTCCGATGCGCTGATCGACACTGCCGTCTTTCCCGGCATGGCGCACGGGCCGGAGCTCGTTGTCCTCGGCGTCCGCGGACTGGGTCCCGACCTCCGGCTGGATGATAGTGAGCCGATGCCCAGTGACGCCGTCTTCGTGCATGGCATGTGGCCGGGCGATTCAGGAGCTGGCCAAATGACCAGGACGGTGCTGATCGTTGAATCGTTGATTCGCCCGATGTGCTCCGGCAAGAGGCCGGACCGTTGGGTCGACGGACCTAGTCGCCGCTGGGCGTGCTCGCGGCGTGCTCGCGGTCAGCTCGCGGTCATAGTGGCTGTCCACCGGAGCGCTGGTTTCCGCCCTCGCGGCGCTCGTGGCAGCGACCGGAATGGTGCTCCCGCTGGCGTGGCCGTCCTAAGTCTCAACTCAACCACAAGGACGAATTGCGCCGGATTACCGGTGAGAGAGTCGGCGTCCGCCGTCCGCGGCCCACTGGGCGCGCAGGCTGCGCCGTATCGACGCCGTTGTCCGGATCTGCAGCACGACGCCGGCAGCCGCCACCACGACGTAGAGGATCCACCAGCCCGGTGACTGCTGGATCTGTTGGATCACCCTGGTGCTGCCGACGTCGGCAGTGTTGAGCGATCCCGCGACCAACATGCACCCGGCGACAAGCGTGGCAGCGCCGGCCATTGCGGTCAGTACGACGAGCAGAATCATGGGGAGATCAGCGAGGATGGCCAGAACGGCCAATGCCAACCCGGCGAGAACGCCAACCACGATGACAACCCAGGTCCAGGTGACGTTGAGCGCCACCATCAGGGTCGCGCCGAGGACAAATCCGGTCGCCGCCATGGCCAGAACGACCGAAACCTCGTAGTAAGCATATGCGAGGAGGGCGAACAGCAGCCCGACCGCGATGCCGACCACCCAGGACAGCGCACCGACCAGAAACCGACTATTGCTGAATCCGTTGACCAGCCCCGCACCAAGCAGGAAACCGGCGAAGGCTCCCCAGACTGGGATCACGAGGCGCATCGTCAGGTAACCGCGGAAGCAGAACAACGCCCCCACTGCCAGGGCCAGCAGGCCGAGAATGACATCGCTCATGATCGCTCCTCACCGCGGCTCAGCGTGATCCTTGCACGGCGGAGACTGCGGTGTCACCCGGCAGTCAGCGGTGGCGCAGGCGAGGCCCGGACGCGCACTGGCGCCGGCAGCCGGTGGGCCGTATCCGACGAATCGGAGGCGTTAGCGTGTCGGCCGTGACAGCTTCCGTCGTTGGACCGGTGCCGGTGCGGGACCCCGAGAGCGAAGACCTGTCCCTGCTGCGGTCCTTCGAGCCGGTCGTCCGCTACACCGAGGGTGAGCTGTTCTTTCCGACCTGCGTGCGGGCGTACGTGGCCCAGTGCAGCCTGTGGGCAGGCGGCCTCGCGGGCGGCCGCCGCGAGGCCGAGTCGCTGCTCGTTCCAGCCGGAACGCTGACGCTGGACGAACTGTGCGACGTGGGCCGGAGTTCTCGCGACCGGCCGCTCAGCCTGCGGTTCGTGCAGGCTTCGTTGGATCGCACGGCGTATCGACAGTGGCGGCGCGAGGACCGGCCGCGGTTGCGGGCGGAGGGCCGGTTCACGACGGTCGGAGTACTGGCGCGCCTGATCGACGGGCTGCTGCGACTGTCGTTGCTGGTCCGGGGGCGGGTGCCCGGCGGTGCGGTCGCCGCCGCGGAGACGGTGGCCCGAGAGCGGCTGCACACCGGCCGTTACCCGTACTACGGGCGAGTGGTCCGCGACGGTGGCTACACCGTGCTCCAGTACTGGTATTTCTATGCCTTCAACGACTGGCGGTCGACCTTTCACGGCGTCAACGATCACGAGGCTGACTGGGAGATGGTCACCGTCTACTTGATCGACCAGGCCGACGGTCGGGCCCAGCCGGCCTGGGTTGCCTTCTCCTCGCACGACTATCACGGTGACGACCTACGCCGCCGCTGGGACGATCCCGACCTGCACCGCGAAGGCGATCATCCTGTCGTCTTCGCCGGTGCCGGATCGCACTCCGGCGCCTTCCTGCCCGGCGACTACGTCGTCTCGGTCGTGCTTCCGGCCCTGCGGCGAGTGGTGCGCACCGTGCAGAGCGCTCAGCGTCGACTGCTCCGGTGGCGCCACGACCCCATCTCCAGCGGCGGATTCGGCATTCCGTACGTCGACTACGCCCGCGGCGACGGACTGGCCGTGGGACCCGGACAGTTGGCCGAGTGGGAACCCGTGGTCATCAATGACGCGACGGACTGGGTTCGCGATTTCCGTGGTCTGTGGGGGCTGGACACCCGGGACCGGTTCGGCGGGGAACGCGCCCCGGCCGGTCCACGCTATGAACGCGGCGGGGCGCTGCGCACGTCCTGGTCCGACCCGCTTGGCTGGGCCGGTCTGCAGAAGGTCTCCCCCACGGATGCCGAGGTGGTGGCTCATCTCGACCTAACGATTGCGGGACTTACGGCGCAGCTGAGTGACCTGGATGCGGAGATTGCGGCCGAGCGAACGGCACTGCGCGGCCTGCGGGCGCAGTCGCTGTCCCTGGCGGCGTACGCCGACACCCGAGACCTGTCCCGAGCGCGCCGCGGAGTGCTCGAGGGGCGCGAGCGTGAGCTGGCCGCTCGGACGGCCGATCGGGCCCGGCTGGCGGAGGAGCGGGAAGCGCACCGGGACTCAGTCGCCCGCCCGCCCACACCGGAGCCGGTCCAGGCTCATCTTCGCCAGCGCAACCTGCCCTACGCCGAGTCGCGGGACGCCCGGACCCGCTTTCTCAAGATCTGGGCCGCGCTGAGCACCCCGCTGCTCATCCTGGCGATCGTGGTCATCCTGATCGGGCCGCCGGTGGCCGTGCTCACCAGCCTGGCCGGGTTGGCGCTGCTGTTCGCCGCGGTCGAGGCCGTCGCCCGCCGCCGTCTGCTGGCGTTCGTGGCCGGCTTGGTGGCCACGTGCTTGGCGTTGGCAGCAGCGATCCTGGTCGCGCTCGGCTTACTCCGGCACTGGCAGATTGTGTTGGCCGTCGTGCTCACCATCGGGGCGGCTGTGGCTCTCGTGATCAACTTGCGGGAACTCCGTCGCGGGCGATAGGCAATATGGCCCGATGGCCGACCGCCTGGCGCCCGGAGGCGACGGTGCTTCCGCGCTCTCCGGGCGCCGCGAGCTGCGTCTTTACCGCTGCCCGCTGCTGACCCCAGCAGTCGTGGACCTGGCCGGAACCTCGCGGACGTAAGGTCGGCCAAGGAACATGAGCGTGAAGCCCTCGACCAAGGTCTGCACACCCAGCAGCACGCCCAGCAGGGTGAAAGTGGCAGTAACGATGTTGAACAGGACGATCACACCGAGGACCACCGATGCGAGTCCGCCGACGAGCAGGCCCCAACGGTGCTCGGGAACGGCGAATGACATGGCCATGCGCGTCACGCCACTTGCCAGGAACAGTGCTCCGGCCGCCAGGGTGAGGGTCAGCGCCGCGGCGAGGGTATTACGCAGGATCAACACCCCGAGCACCGCGAGCAGTGCGCCGCCCAGCGCTGTCGACCAGAAGTGCCCGGCGCGGAGCCGGAACAGGGCGCTGAGCAGTTCTGCGACACCGACAATCAGTGCCGCCCAGCCGAGAAACCGAACAGACACGACGGTCACCAGCGCGGTGTCCCCGAGGATGATCACGCCGGCGACCACGAGCAGGATCCCCAGCAGGATGTCGACTCCGGTCTTGCGCCGTCCGATCTCCACGTTCATGGTGCGAGCCTCCTTAGAGTGGGGGATCCGGTCGTCAGCGCTGGCTGCCAGCCCCACGACGGACCGGATCTGCGCAGATCACACAATAGCCCGCACTGAGACGGTCTCATCAGCGCGGTCTATCTTCTCGGCGGAGTGGCGAACTGTCACCGAGCAAAAGTCCGTCAGGTCTGCGTCGACCTCGAGGCGGCATTGCGCGATCGATCAGGATTGGTCATAGTCCACGGTGACCGCGGCGCTCACCGGGCGAGACTGACACGTGAGCACGAACCCGGCCTCGGTCTCCCACGGCTCCAGCGCGTAGTTCACGGCCATCTCGACCGCGCCCTCGCAGACCTTGGCGCGGCAGGTGGCACACACCCCGCCCTTGCAGGAGAACGGCAGGTCGAGGCCACTGGCCAGGGCGGCGTCGAGCACGGTGTCTGCTGGACTGATGTCCAGCTCGGTCTTGACGCCGTTCAGCACCACGGTGAGATGACGGGCGTCGCCGGCGACAACTGGCCGGACGACGGCGGCGCTGACATGCGGCGTACCGAACAGCTCGAGGTGGATATGGGTCGGCGGTACGCCGAGGTCGAGCAGCGCCTCCCGGACCTCCATCGTCATTGGCTCCGGGCCGCAGAGGAAGGTTTCGTTGACGCTATCCAGCTCGATCACCGTCGCGGCCAACTCCCGCACCTTCTCGGCAGTGATCCGGCCGTTGAGCAGATCGACGTCTTGGCGCTCCCGGCTGAGCAGGTGCAGCACCTGCAGGCGCTGTAGGTAGCGGTTCTTCAGGTCGTCGAGCTGCTCGCGGAAGATGATGCTGGTGACGCCCCGGTTGCCGTAGACGAGGGTGAACGTGCTGTCCGGCTCGCGGGCCAGCACGCTACTTAAGATCGACATCACCGGGGTGATGCCGCTGCCGGCCGCGATGGCCAGGTAGTGCCGGGCATGGGCGGGATCCGGGCTCAGGGTGAACCGCCCGGACGGCGTCATCACCTCGACCTCGTCGCCGACCCGCAGCCGGGTGTTCGCCCAACCGGAGAACCGGCCGCCAGGCACGTGTTTGACCGCCACCCGTAGCTCGCCGTCGTCCAGCCCGGCGCAGATGGAGTAGGAGCGACGCACCTCTTCGCCGTTCTCGGTGGTCCGGAACGTCAAGTGCTGTCCCGGAACGAAGCGATAGAGCTCGGCCAGTTCCGGCGGTACGGCGAACGCGACCGAGACCGTGTCGTCGGTCTCCGGTCGGATGTCGACGACCCGCAGCCGGTGGAAGGTGTGCGCTCCGGCGGCGCGGGTCGGCGTGGGAGTCAGTGACACTTGAAGTAGTCAAACGGCTCGCGGCAGGACAGGCAGCGATAGAGCGCCTTGCACGCGGTGGAACCGAACTCGCTGACCCGCTCGGTCGTCGTCGCTCCGCAGTGCGGACAGGCGGCCGGCCGCCCGGTGCCGAGGACCGGCAGCGACCGGCGGCCGGCTGGAGCGACGGCCGGCGCCACTGGCGTCTCGGGCGGCGCGACGCCGTACGCCCGCAGCGCCGCTCGGCCCTGCTCGCTCATCCAGTCTGTCGTCCAGGCTGGACTGAGGACCGTGCGCACCTCGACTCGGGCGAACTCCGCGCCCAGCGCCGTCCGGATGTCGTCTTCGATCATGCGCATGGCCGGACAGCCAGAGTACGTCGGGGTGATCACGACTGTCACCTGCTCACCGGAGGGGTCCACCTCCACCGCGCGGGCGATGCCAAGGTCGACCACGCTGACCACCGGGATCTCGGGGTCCGGGACGGTCTCCAGCACCCGCCAGGCTGCCGCCTCGCGGGCCGGCGTGGTGGTCGGGTCGGCGGTCACCAGGTCGACCCCGGATAGGCGCGGGGCAAGAACTGCATCTCGGCCAGCACATGCCCCAGGTGCTCGGTGTGCCGGCCCTGCTTGCCGCCGGACTGCATCCACTGGCGGGTCGGCACCTCCAGTCCGGCGTCGGCGAACACCGCGTCGACCCGATCGCGCCACGCCGGCTCCAGCTCGCTCGCCAGCGGCGCCACCCCGCTGGCGGCGATCGCCTCGTCCACCGCGTCGGTGGCGAACAGCTCGCCGGTGAACTCCCAGAGGTCGGCGACGGCGTCGCGCGTCCGGCGCGCGCTCTCGGTGGTGCCGTCGCCGAGCCGGATCACCCACTCGCCGCTGTGGCCGACGTGGTAGGCGCTCTCCTTGACCGCCTTGCCGGCGATACCGGCCAGGGTTGCGTCAGTCGAGGTGGCCAGCCGGGACCAGAGCTCCACGGCGTACGAGTCGAAAAGGAACTGGCGCAGCATCGTGTGCGCGAAGTCGCCGTTGGGCTGTTCGACCAGCAGCAGGTTGCGGTAGTCCCAGGCGTCGCGCAGGTAGGCGAGCGCGTCGGCGTCCCGGCCAAGGCCCTCGACCTCTCCGGCCCGGGCCAACAGCGGCTGCGCCTGGCCCAGCAGGTCCAGCGCCACGTTGGCCAGGGCGATCTCCTCCTCCAGCGTGGGCGCAGCGCCGACCCACTCCGAGAGCCGGTGCGAAAGCACCAGGGTGGTGTCGCCGAGCCGGAGCAGGTAGTCGACCAGGGATTGCCCGTCGTCCGGGGAGGTGGATGCGGTCACGTCAGATGTTCTTCACGTCGGCTGGGATGTCGTAGAAAGTCGGATGCCGGTAGATCTTGTCGCCGGCCGGGTCGAACAGCGCATCCTTGTCCGCCGGGTCCGAGGCGGTGATGGCGGCCGAGGGCACTACCCAGATCGAGGTGCCTTCACTGCGGCGGGTGTAGACGTCGCGGGCGTTGGTCAGCGCCATCGTGGCATCGACGGCATGCACGCTGCCGACGTGCTTGTGTGCCAAGCCATTGCGGCTGCGGACAAATACCTCCCACAGCGGCCAGCCGGGCGTCATGCCACCTGGCCGGCTGCGGCCGGCCCTGTTGCGGCCGGCTCTGATGACTGCTGCCGCTCCTGCTGCTTGCGGGCGTGCGCCTCGGCGGCCGCACGAACCCACGCGCCGTTCTCGTGAGCGGCGCGGCGGGTCGCCAGCCGCTGCCGGTTGCACGGGCCGTCACCGCGGACGACGGCAAAGAACTCGTCCCAGTCGATCGGACCGATGTCGTAGTGCCCGGTCTCGTCGTTGAAGCGCAGGTCGGGGTCGGGCACGGTGAGGCCTAGGTACTCGGCCTGCGGCACTGTCACGTCGACGAACTTTTGCCGCAACTCGTCGTTGGAGAACCGCTTGATCTTCCAGCGCATGGTCTTGGCCGAGTGCACCGAGTCGGCATCGGACGGGCCGAACATCATGATGGCCGGCCACCACCAGCGGTTCAGGGCGTCCTGGGCCATCGCCTGCTGCTGCGGCGTACCCCGGGAGAGCGTCAGCATCAGTTCGTAGCCCTGCCGCTGGTGGAAGCTCTCCTCCTTGCAGACCCGCACCATGGCCCGGGCGTAGGGGCCATAGGAGCACCGGCACAGGGGGATTTGGTTCATGATCGCGGCGCCGTCAACTAGCCACCCGACGGCGCCCATGTCGGCCCAGGTCAGCGTGGGATAGTTGAAGATGCTCGAGTACTTCACCTCGCCGCTGACGAGCTGGTCCACGAGCTCCTCGCGACTGACGCCGAGGGTCTCGGCGGCGCCGTACAAGTAAAGACCGTGGCCGGCTTCGTCCTGCACCTTGGCGATCAGCACCGCCTTGCGCCGCAGGCTGGGGGCGCGAGTGATCCAGTTGCCCTCCGGCTGCATCCCAATGACCTCGGAGTGGGCGTGCTGGGCAATCTGGCGGATCAGTGTCCGGCGGTACTCCGCCGGCATCCAGTCGGTCGGCTCGATGCGGTCCTCGGCGTCAATCCGGGCTTGGAACCGCAACTCGGCGTTGGCCTCGTCGTCGGGCAGCAGGCTGGCCGGGTCGAAGCTCTCGTCAACGTCCGGTCCGGGCGCCTCGTCCAGTCCCTGCGTGTACATCGGACCTCCGCTGGGGTTGCGCCGACGTGTCTCGGACGCTCCGGGCGTATTCACCTGCAAATATAACACTTCGACGCATCAGCAACAAGCAGCTGTCACACGCTGCCTCTCCGGCGACCCCTTCCACCGGCTTCCACCGTCTTCCACCGCCGATGTTGAGCGTACGTGCGTTACCCGGGCGGTGATACGCACGTGTGCTCAACATCGGCGTATTCGGAGCCGGCATCCGCACTACTGTGCAACGCCATGGCAACCACAGTGGGTCCACCGGAGTTGCTGGAGGTCGCGACCGGCGTCTGGGCTTATGTCCAGCCCGACGGCAGCTGGATGATCAACAACACCGGCCTGGTGACCGCGGACGCCGGCTTCCTCATGGTCGACACCACATCGACGGAGGCCCGCAACCGCGCGCTGCTGGGCCGGGTCGCCGAGGTGGCGGGTACGGCGGCTCCGCGGGCACTGGTGAACACCCACCACCACGGCGACCACACCTACGGCAACTGGTTGCTGCCGGCCGCGACCCCGGTGATCGGGCATGTGTACTGCCGCGAGGACGTGCTGGCTGCCGGACTGATCGCCGCGCAGCTGTGGGCCGGCCCCGACTACGGCCAGCTGGAGATCCGCCCGCCCGACGTCACGTTCTCTCACCGGCTTACCCTGCACCTGGGTAGTCGCCAGGTAGAGCTGATTCACGTCGGCCCGGCGCACACCCGGAGCGACGTGCTGGCGTGGCTGCCCGACGACGGTGTGGTCTTCGCCGGCGACCTGGCCTTCAACGGCGGCCAGCCGTTTCTGCTCGAAGGCAGCCTCGCCGGTTTCCTGCGCGCGTTGGCGGCGGTACGGGCGCTGGAGGCCGACGTGCTGGTGCCGGGTCACGGGCCGGTGTGTCGGGGGAGCGAGATCGCCCGCGTGCTCGACGACATGACGGCGTACGCCGAGTTCGTCGCCGAGGTCGCGGCGGCGGGCCACCGCTCGGGACGTCCGCCGCTGGCGGCGGCGCAGGCTGCCGACCCGGGGCGGTTCGGCGACTGGCAAGAGGCCGAACGGCTGGTTGGCAACCTGCACCGGGCCTACTCCGAACTTGACGGCGAGCCGCTGGGGACCCGGATCCCGCTGCCGCCCGCCGTGGCCGACATGACCACGATGAACGGCGGCCCGATCACCTGCCTGGCCTGATCAGGCGAACGGCGCAAACGCCCAGCGGGTGGCCGAGGTGGGGAAGTCGCGCTCCCGCCAGCCGAGCACCGTGGTCGGCCGGACCGCGAAGAACCCTTGCGCTTGGTTGTCCGGCTCCGGCCGGATGGCGTACTTGGCCTCGTAGGCATCGCAGCACCGGGCGAGCATGTCGGCATCGCGCATCGGGTGCCCGCGACCCTCCACAATCACCACGTCGTCGCCGCTTTCCAGGTGCACCACAGCGGCCGGGTTGGCCGTCAGATTGCGGCCCTTGCGCGAGGACGGGTCGGTGGAGAACAGCACCGCGCCGTCGAGCCACAATCCCCACACCGGCATGGCGTGCGGCCGGCCGTCGGGGCGCGTGCTGCAGACCCAGTAGTTGCGCGCCGCGCGCAGCTGCTCTTCCGCCCACGACCACGGCAGCGTGCCGCCCGACTGCGTTGCGACGCCGTACGCCGTCGGCATCCGCGGCCGCCCGGCCACCAGCCCGCCCGTCGCCTGATCCATCCAGCACCGCCCCTCGCTAGACCCCTCGCGCCGGCCTCTTCCGCTTCACCCATGGGGTTGTACCGAAATCGGTCCCCAGCACGGCCAAAAGCAACCACGCGGTGGGTGAAGAGGCCAGTTTCGTCGCCTTCACCCTCGCCGTGGTACTTCGCGGTGCCGCCGGACGAGCCCCTCCCGGACGGGCTCGTGGTCGTGGTCGTGGTCGTGGTCAAGCGAGACTGCCCCACCTGCAGGCTGGTGGCGCCGGTGCTCGGCGAGCTCGCGCGGCGTACCCCGTTGACGGTCTACTCCCAGGACGATCCGGTCTTCCCGACGGAGGTGTCCGGGGTGGTCGATGACAGCGCGCCGGCGGTGTCCAACCGC
>Ga0208478_1000216_pt1 | contig 22356 bp, 20 predicted proteins | sample NGESurdeep072012_5_FD_184462 | JGI IMG/M metagenome (GOLD analysis project Ga0208478, IMG submission 184462) | Arctic peat soil microbial communities from Barrow, Alaska - NGEE Surface sample 415-2 deep-072012 (SPAdes) | ecosystem: Environmental > Terrestrial > Soil > Wetlands > Peat ...
GATCTCCAGCAGCGGATTCATGATTCTCCGGTAGAGCTTCGTCGTCCAGCCTTCCTTCTCGTGCTCCTCGCCTGCGCGATCGGCGTAATGATGCAGCAGTCGCAGCGCCGACCATGGCGACACCACGAACGCCACGATCAGGGAAAACAACATCGCCGCTGACGCGCCCACCGGTATCGGTCGCATGTATGGCCCCATCAGCCCGCGCACGAACGCCATGGGCAGGATGGCAGCAATCACCGTGAAGGTCGCCAATATCGTGGGATTGCCGACTTCATCCACTGCCTCGATCGCTATGGCGCTCAGGTCGCGCCCGCAGTTCGCCGGCATGCGGAAATGCCGCACGATGTTCTCCACCACGACAATCGCGTCGTCAACCAGAATGCCGATGGAGAAGATCAACGCAAACAGCGTGACCCGGTTCAGCGTGTAGCCGAATAGATAGAAGATAAAAAGCGTCAGCGCCAGCGTCACCGGGATTGCGATCAGCACCACTCCCGATTCCCGCCATCCCAGCGCCAGCGCGATCAGCAGCGTCACCGACAAGGTCGCAATCGCCAGGTGCTTCAGCAACTCGTCGGACTTATCTTTCGCGGTCTCGCCATAGTTGCGAGTTATCGAAACATTGAGATCGGCGGGCAGCAGGTAGCCCCGCAACGACTCGATTTTCTTTTCCGCCGCCACCGTGATATCGGTCGCGTTCGTTCCCTTGCGCTTGGCAAGCGTGAGCGTCACCGCCGGATAGTCGCCACTCGCGCCACTCTTCGCCGCTGCGCCGTTGCCGTAGAGAACGTAGTCCTCCGGCTCTGACGCCCCGTCCGTGATCGACGCCGCAACGTCGCGCAGATACACCGGCCGCCCTTGGCTAACGCCGACGACAATCTGCTGCAAGTCAGCCGCTGTACCCAGGAAGCGCCCTGCATCAACGGCGAACTCCTGGTTGCCGCGCGAGAAACTGCCAGCCTCGCCGCGCGCATTCGCCTGCTCCAGTTGCGCCACCACCGCGCCCGGCGTCATGCCATACGCCGCCAGCTTCTGGGTGTCGAGTGTGACCCGCACCTGACGCGGCAGCCCGCCGATGATCTTGGTCTCCGAAACGTCGTCGATCTGCTTGAGCTGGTTGTCCAGCTCGCCCGCGATTTGCCGGAGCTGATAACTGTCGTAATTCTTGCCCCACAGAGTAACGGCAAAGATCGGCACGTCATCGATGGAGCGGACTTTGATGAGCGGCTGGGAAACACCTTGCGGAATGCGGTCGAAGTTCGAATACAGCTTGTTGTAAGTCTTGATGATCGCGTCTTCTTCCTTCGTTCCCACGAGAAAGCGCACCACCAGCATGCTCATGCCTGGACGCGAAATCGAATACACGTACTCCACGCCGGGAACTTCGCGCAGCAACCGCTCCATTGGGATACTGGCGCGCTGCTCCACTTCTGCCGCCGACGCTCCCGGCATCTGCACGAACACGTCGAGCATGGGCACTACAATCTGCGGTTCTTCCTCGCGCGGCGTTCGCAGGATGGCGAAACCTCCCAGCAGCAACGAGAACAGGATGAACAGAGGCGTCAGCTTCGAATTGATGAACTGTCCGGCAATCGCCCCCGCGATCTTCATGGGCGTTTTGATTTCCGCCATCACTGTCCCTCAACCTGTTTACCGCTCAGGTCGCGATTGCCCGCCTGCAACACGATCCGATCGCCGCTCTGTAATCCGGACAAAACCTCGACCTGGTCCATCGAAGCCGGACCGAGCGTGACGTAGCGCAAACTTGCTAAATGGTCGCCGCCCACAACGTACACTGCCTGCAGTTGGCCGCGATTCAATACCGCTGATTTCGGAATCGCAATCGCGTCATGCTGTCCGCGCGCAAATCGCGCTCGCCCGAACAGTCCCGTGCGCATCTGCGGATTCGATGGCAAATCGATCTTCACCGTGAACGTCCGGCTGCCCGGATCGGCTGCGGGCACGATCTGCGCAACTTTGCCCTCGATCGACCGCTCGCCCAGCGCATCAATCACCACCGGGACCGATTCACCCAGTCGCACCGCGCCGATCTTAGTTTCGTCCACCGTGGCTTCCAGCCGGAAGCGGCTCGGGTCTTCGACTGTCAACAGCGGAACTCCGGGTGCAGCCATCGCTCCCGGCTCGGCCATTTTCGCAATTACGATTCCGTCGAACGGGGCGCGAACTTTGGTGAAGCTCATCGCCGTGCCCGCCTGCGAAACTCCCGCCTCAGCTTGCTCGCGATTGGCATGGGCGGCGTCGCGGCGCGCCTTCGCCGCCGCCAGCCTCGTCTTCATTTCGTCGTACTCCTGCGGACTGACCGATTTCTTGTCATACAGCATCTGGTAGCGCTGCATCGTCGATTCGGCCAGCGCGTAATCGGCATCGGCCGCCGCAATTGATTCCTGAGATGCATGCAACCCGGCATTCGCCCCGGCAAACGCTGCTTGTTGCTGCGCCTCATCGATCGCCACCAACACTTCGCCGCGCCGCACCCGGTCGCCTTCGTGCACGTTGACTCGCGTGATGGTCCCCATCACCTGGCTGGACAGTTGCGCCGAAAGCGTCGCACGCACCGTGCCGGTGGCCTCCACAACTTCGGGGACGGGCGTCTTCTGCACCTGCATCACCGCGATGCCGTGCACCTTTTCCGCCGGTGCCTGTACAGATTGCTTGGTCTCACTGCAACCCACCAGCTCCGCAACCGCCAATACCATCAGCACAAATCCGGCTGAGAGACCAGTCCTCTGGCAACGGCAGATGTCGTTGCTGCAAATTGAATGTCTTCCCATCATTGCGTCACCGCCGGAGAATCGGTTGTTAACGTACCGGTCGCCAGTTCCACCCCGGCGTAGCTGGCGTTCATGCGATACACCGCCTGCCAATAATCAGCCTTGGCGCGATGCGCCGCTTCTTCGACCCGCAGCATGTCGGTCACTGTGCTGAGCCCGCTTTCATATCGATTTTGGTTGATCCGCAGGCTCTCGTCCGCCTGCGCGATCGCGCTGTGCGCCACTTTGACCTGCTGCTGGGCTGCGTCGAATTGGTAATACGCCTGACGGACTTCCAGTCGCACCGCGTCTTGAAATCCAGTATGCCCCGCGGCGGCTCGTTCCTGCAGCGCTTTCTCCCGCGCCAACTGCGCCCGCTTCGCGCCACCTGAGAACAGATCGAATTGCAATTCCGCGCCTGCCACCCAGTTGTTCGCGCCCGTCCATCCCACAGAGTGGGAATTCTCTTCCCATGACCCAAACCCATTCAGCCGCGGACCGAATGCTGCCTTGGCCATCGACACGCTCTTGTCTTGCGCGCTGCGCTCCGCCTCCGACCGCTTCAAGTCCGGACGCCTTTCCATCGCGGTCTTTTCTAACTGGTTGACGTCGGCCGCTGGAAACGCCCGCTCTTCCAAGGCTTCTTTCGGCTGATAGATCGCGTCGGACCCCGCTCCCATTGCCAACGCGAGCCGCGTCTGCGCCAGCGCCAACTGGTTGCGCCGCTCGATCAACTCCTGCTGCCGCGCCGAATACTGCACCTGTGCGCTGAGCAGGTCCGAATCCACCGCCATGCCGCTTTCCACTCGGGCCCGGCTTTGCTGCTCGATGGCCTCCACCGTCTTCACCGCGTCCTCGGCTACCTGCACTTGCTTCTGTGCCAGCAGCACGCCGTAAAACGCTTGCACAGTTTGGAAGACCAATTCCTGGTCGGTGCGATTCAGTTGCTGCTCGGCAGCCACGTTCATGAATTTCGCGCGATCCAGCGCCTTCCAACTCTGAGTGCTGTCAAACAGGTTCCACTGCCCGGAAAAGCGGCTGGCGTAGTTGCCCATGGGCGATGGGCGGTTCAGGGAATTCGGGGCGAAGTCGGCGACCGTAAACTCCTGCTGCCGTAGCTTGGCGCCAAACACGAACACCGGATCGTTGCCGCCTGTGAAATTCTCCGCGAACATGATGCGTGGCAACATCGGCGCCCGCGCCTCGCGCACGCCGGCCAGCGTGGCCTTGGTATCGGCCAGCGCCGCCTTGTGCATGGGATTGTTGGCCAGCGTCATCTTCGCCGCGTCTGCTAACGTCAACGGCGTCGCGTCTTGCGCCACCGCAGCCACGGCCAGCGCGATTATCGCGACAACGACCCACACTAATGGGACCGACTCGCGTCTTTGCCGATTCACTTCGGAAGTTTTCTTCGACTCACGCATGTCCGCGCAGCCCTTACGCGTCGACCGCAGCCGACTGTTCCACAGTAACGATCTCGTAGGTGGATTCAACCTCTGCGCTTAGCTTCACCATCGCGCCAACTGAGCAATACTTTTCTTCCGACAACCGTATCGCATCCGCGACTGCCTGCGGCGATACATCGACTCCGCTAACGGTGTGGTGAATACGGACCTTGGTAAAGACCTGCGGCGGATCCGGGGTTTGGTCGGCTTCCACCGACACTTCGTATCCCGTCACTTGCTGGCGCTTCTTGCGCAGAATGCCAATGACGTCGAACGCCGTGCATCCCGCCAGCGCCACCGCGACCAACTCGATCGGCTTCGCCCCGGTATTGCCAGCTGCATCGTCAATCAGAAGGTGGTGCCCGGTTCCGCTGGTGGCGACGAACTGCCTATTGCTTCCGCTCGGTTGAGTCAGTTTTACATTTGCCGTGATCATGCCTGTCATTCTCCGTATTTATCCGGCCGGGAGGCGGTGCGTGCCGTCACCATCCTCTGGTCACACTGAAAGAACGCAGACGAGGGAGAAAGTGTTACAGGATCGGGAAGTTTATTTTTTGGAGAGTCCCCAATGGCGAGGGCGACCGCGTGATTCCGACGGCTTAGCTACTCAGCCAATGCTGCCCCGCCGTCCGTCTGTTTGCGTTTGGCAAGTTCGGCAACCGCTGCCTGATACTGGCTAACCAGTTGTTTTCGAAGCACTTGGCCTCTCCGGGAATCACACTTGGGCGAATAGGCCTGGCATTGTTGCACCGCACCTTTCAGGCTGCGGAGAAACGCCACGCAGGGCTGGCAATCGTTGATGTGGCGATCCATTTGCTCGCAGACTGCGTCGTCCACCAGCCCATCCATGTAATCGGAGAGCGCGGCAAACAGTTTGCGGCAGCCCGGAGCACTCGCCGGCTCGACGCTGGCATGGATCGTCAAGCCCTTCGCAGGTTTCGCTTTGCCTGACAGGAACTTCCGCACCATTAACCGTGCCCGGTGCAGCCGAACCCGTACGGTGCCCTCACGCAAACCGGTGACCTGCGCAACTTCTGTCGTATTCAACTCCTCCATGTCGTGCAACACAAGCACCATCCGATACTGTGGAGGCAATTTGAGAATAGCCCTCCTCAAACGCTCACTGCTTTCGCTGTTTAGCATTACCGCTTCAGGGTTCGGGGTGTTGCTTTCCAGCAATTCCAATAACTCGCGGTGGTCGGGCATCAACTCGTCCAGCGATAAGCTCCGAGCGGCAGAGAGATTGCTTCCTCGGTGGCTGCTGATGCATCGGTTCCGAGCGACCCTGTACAGCCAGACTGATAACGCCTGCGCATTCTCGAACTTCGGCAGGTAGGATAGGGACTTCATCAAAACGTCCTGCATGGTGTCCTCCGCGTCCTGCGGATGGCCACATACCTTCATACTGAAAGAGAAGACGGTGTTCTGCAACAGTCCAAGGGCTTGTTCTACAGAAGAAGACTCCTTACTTTGAATCAACTGTAGAGCCCGTTCCAAGTCGCTCCGCATACGCCAAGGATAGTGGACGACCGCAACTGCGCCAAGCGGCGGATTCTGCGCCTACCCGAAGGCACGCCCTAGGGTCGCCATATCTGAGACCCCTTGGCGGCGAGGCGAGCGGCGTAAGTCCACGCCCGTCCTCGCCCCGGGGGGGCATGTCCCTTTCCCACCAGAACAAATCAGGACATGACAAAGTCGAAGTCCAGTTAAAGCTGGTGGTATGAGTTAGCAGGTTGCCACACACGGCAGGACCTGGTCGCTGCCGTGCCTAAACAGAATGCTCAGTTTGGACGGCCTTTGGGAATAGTGTTTTCGGGCTAGTGGGATTCAGGGGCGAGTCACAACGGCGATGCACTGGCGCGTCGCAGCTGTGTCATCGCCGTCATTGCCACTGCATTTAGCAGATGATTACGAACACCCTTTGCCCAGTTTTAACTTCTTCTGCTCAGGCTTAGCTCCCGGAACAGTATCGGGCGGCAGGATTGGCACATTGACGGCTGGAACGGCATTGCTTTTCGGCTGGGAAGGCGTGCTGCCAAAGAAAAACTCGCGAAGCTGCTTCGCCTGCTGGTATCCCGCGGGATCGGCGCTCTCCGAGCGCAGGCTGGTGGGTGTGACCACCATGTCCCACCATGCCGAGATGCCTTCCCGCACGGAATAAGCGTTGTAGCCCTTCATCTGCAGCAGGAGCTGTGTCTCCGCCGCGTGGCCTGCGCCTAGTCCGTAAACCACGATCTTTTTGCTCCGGTCGAGCTGTTTCAGGTTGGCTTCCTGGAAGAACTGTCCCAGCGGCACATTGACCGCCGTGGGGATGTGGTAATCGTCGAACTGCCACGGCTGACGCAGGTCAATGAGTTGGTAGTCCTGCCGCTTCTCAATGATCCAGTGCGCTAGTTCGACCGGGGTAACGTGGTCTTTCTCGTCGATGATGCCCTGCATGATGGCGGCGCTGTCGACTGGGCCGGCGCCACTGCCATGAGCCATTGTGCCTGCCACCGCCAAAATGACCGCCACGAACAAAAGAGCGAACGCTGCGAGAGTTTTTCCCGAGAGAGCGAAATTGAATTTCATTGGCGTGTGTCTCCTTCAGCATCTTTCCCGTACGTGCGCCCGAATAATTGCCACTTCCCTTCGCTCTTTTCCGCCGCCCAGAATGCAGCCAGCGCAATCACCGTGACAGCAAAGGCCACCACTCCGGGATTGACGTTCAGCCACTGCGGAATGGTGAGCGCACCCAACGCACCTGAAAGATAGAATTTCTGGAAGCGCGGAACGGCGGCGCCAAATCCGAAGATCCCGATAAGAATTCCCACCATGAACAGCAAGGCGTCGATCTTGCCGATGGCCGCTGCCACCAAGGATGTCCCGGGGCAGTAGCCGCCAAGAATGAAGCCAGCGCCCAGCAGAATTCCGCCCAACAGTTGCGGCCAGACGAAAGTCTCGGGCACGTAAACCTCGCCGAAGTTTAGCCAGCCCAGCAGCGAGAAATACGCGATTCCCAGCATCGCTATGATAATGGCCGTGAACATCACTTTCAGCACGGCAAAGTCCTTGAAGTAGAACTGGTCGGTCAGCTTGCGGGCGCTGGAGAACCCGGCGCGCTCCAGGAAGAACCCGAAGAAGAATCCCAGGACCAAGCTCGCAACGACATAACTGACGGTTGAAAACGTTTCCACGTAGGGTGCGTTCATAACCAGTTCCTCCGCACGAAGTAGGCCCCAATAAATCCGGCGCCAAAGACGCTCATCATGAAGACGAACGCGCCCACCGAAAGCACCGCCCCGCCCGAGAGCGCCAGGCCGCTGGTGCATCCTCGCGCCAGGCGGGCACCTATGCCGGTCAAAACTCCGCCTCCCAAGGCAAAGGCGTAGCGTGTGGCTTTCGAGATGCGCGGGCCCTTGTCCACCGTGATCTTCAGCCGGCCGGAGAGCCAACCCGAGACGAATCCGCCCATGGCCGCGCCTGCGACTTCGAAGACAATGAAGTCATAAAGCGCTGACTGTCCCGATTGAAGATAGCGGCTCCAGTAGAGGCTGTCGGCGGCGTATGCCGGAGAGATTTTCTCCAGTGTCCACGCAACCAAGCGGGTAAATGCGCTCGATGCTCCCAACCCCTGCCCCATGACCACGAACGCCGCCAGCAGCGTCAGTCCGAGGCCGAAACCGGCGGCATAAGGCGGCCAATAATCCGGGTCGCGAAGGGCGCGCATCAGTATATTGCCCTTGGTTTGTGCCGGCGTCGTTTGTTCCGCAACGACCGGCTCCGGATCGGCGATGCCCGAACACATCTCGCGCTCAAATACCGCTCTCTCCATTGCCACCTCCTTCCACCACTTGTGATGGTGACGGTACGCGAAGAGTTCATTGACCGTGCCGGTGATCATGGAAAAGAAAGCAGGCTTTTCTTCCGGAAACACGGCGCCCATATACACGTGGATCAACAGCCCCGACACCACCATGCCGACAGCGAAGAAATGGATCACCACCGCCCACGCGACAACGGTCGTGCTGATCAGATGAAAGCTCATGATGATCCCGCTGATCATGACCAGCGGAATCATCATGTACACCAGGATGGCGAAAAGCTTTTGCCCGGCGTTGTAAACGCCTTGCGGCGGCAGCTCTTCCTTGGTGCCGCGAATCACGTTGCCGACGCGTACCAACAACCAGCGCACGTCGTCCCGGTCGAGGGCAATTTCTTTCTGCAAAACTTCCTTGCGCAGGTAGGTCTGAAATCCAAACGTCCCGTACACGATAAATATGATCGCCCAAGTCAAGCCGAGCGCAACGTGGAAATGCAGCATGTTGGCACGCGTACCGAAGATGCCCTGCACGATTTGCAGATACCAGTTGGGGGCAACGCGGAAGTACGGCGAGCTGATCAGCGCCACGCCGGTGGAAAGCTCCAGCAACCACACAATTGCATTGAACCAGTGCAACAGAATGACGGCGACGTGGTGCTTCTTGATCTGACGCTGCGACATCGCGTCGATCTCGGCCACGCTTAACTGCGCCGGAAGATGGGGCATGCTCGAAGCGCTCATCGCCGCCTACTCCTCGAAATCTTTCTCGCCGGTCCGTAGCTGGTAAAAGAACGCCACGGCCTGGCCCAGAAATGTCACTCCCACCGCCGCCAGAACCAGCGGTTTCAGCATTCGCCTCCAGACTTCCGCCGGTCGCAACAGGCGGGGCGCGCGCGGTCCGAATGTCGCAGACACCAGATCGAGGTGCACGGGCTTTCCAAGATAATAGACATTGGGACCAACCGCCGCGTTCGAGTTCTCTAGACGACGGGCGTGCTTCTCGTAAACGGCGCCGAACACGAAGCTCTGCGGATCTTCGAGGTTTCCGAAATATTTCGCGTGGGCCGTGCATGTATTAACGCAGGCCGGCTGTTCGCCGCGCTCCAACCGTGCCGAACAGAAGTCGCACTTATCAACCTTGTTCGTCCGGGAATTGATGTACCGGGCATCATACGGGCAGGCTTCCATACAGTAGCCGCATCCGATACACAGGCTCTGATCCACTTTCACGATGCTGTTTTCCGCCTGGTACGTAGCTCCCGTCGGGCAAGGCAGGACGCACGGGGGATGGTCGCAGTGGTTGCACTGTCCCACGTGGAAGGTGGACACCAGCTTGGGAAACTTGCCGACGATTCCAGTGGAACGAATATGGGTACGCGCCTGCCCAATGGGAACCTCCCATTCCTCGCTGCAAGCCACGGAACATGCCTGGCAACCCACGCACTTATCGAGATCGATCACCATGGCGTAGCGTGCCATCACGCACCTTCTTTCAGCACGCGAACGAAGTTCACGCGCATTCCTGTGCCGCCCATGATGGGATCGACCTGCACCTGCGTCATCAGTTCCGTGTCCGACGCTCCCCGATGATAGGCCCGCCGCAACTTCGGCGACTCATGGCCGAAGCCGTGCACCATGAAGGCGCAGTCCGGGCGAATACCTTCGGTCAGGCGGATCAGCACTGGCAGGCTTTTCACGCCATCGGAATTCTCCAGCACAACTCGCTGTTCTTCGCGAAGGCCGAAGCCTCTGGCAGCGTCGGTGTTGAGCCACACTTCGTTTTCGGACGTCAGCGAATACAGCCGGGCATTGTTCTGAGTTCGCGCAAACGAATGGACCGGAGATCGTCCGTAAATCAGGCGGAAGTAGCCAGTTGGGACGTCCGCCACTGGGGTGAAGCGTGGCATTGGATCGAAGCCCAACTCCTTGAGTGTCGGAGAATACAGTTCGATCTTGCCGCTTCCAGTCGGAAACAGCGGACCATCCTCCGGCAGACGGTCTTGGATATAAGGACGACCGGGAAATGCGATTGCTCCCTGCACCTGCAGCGTCGCTGCGTCGATCCCGAGCGGCTTGATCAAAGTTGCCAGGTGCTGCTCGGGAGTGTCCCACGGGAAGTAAGCCTCCAGACCTAGTCTCTTGGCCATTTGTTTAGCGATCCACCAGCCCGGCTTCGATTCGTACATGGGCTCGACCGCCGGCTGGCGGATCGCGATGAAAGGCTGCTTGGCCGACGCCACCACCGCTGGCATGTCGTAACGCTCCAGGTAAGTGGCTTCCGGCAGGACCAGGTCGGCATAATTGACCTGGTTCATCGGCATGATATCGACCACTGCCAGGAATTCGAGCTGTTCGATCGCCTTCAGCGTCTTCTCCCGCTGCGGGATGCTCTGCAGCACGTTCTGTCCGTAAACCACCCAGGCTTTGATCGGATACGGTTTACCGCTCAGCGTCGCATCAATCAGCCCGTTGGTAAGTCCCTGCTCTTCGGAGGCCAGCGGATAGAGGGTCCCAGCCCCGTCCACCCGTTCACGTGAGCTTTTGGGGAACGGCGGGAGCGCGAACTTCCCTGTCTTTATCGGAGTGGGCAGAAAGATCCCGCCCTTGCGTCCCCAACTGCCGGTCAGCGCAGTCAGGATCGCCATGGCGCGAGCCCGTTGCGTGTCGTTGCCGTACCAGGTCACGTGACGTCCGGGATGAAGCGCCACGGCAGGTTTGGCATCGCCCATCGCGCGTGCCGTCTGCCGGATCACTTGGGCGGAGATCTCGGTGATCGGCTCGGCCCATTCCGGCGTGAACTCGCGCACGTGCGCCGCCAAGTCCGTAAATCCGTGGGCGTATTTCTCGATGTACTCCCGGTCGTAGATACCTTCTGAAATGAGTACGTTGATCCAGGCCAACAACAGCGCCGTGTCGGTTCCGGGCCGAATGGGCAGCCAATAGTCGGCTTTTGCCGCAGCGGTCGAGAATCGCGGATCAACCACGATGAGCTTCGCACCGCGAGATAGCCCCTCCGCGAATGCGGTGACTTGCGAGGTGAAGACATTTTCCCCGATGTGGGAGCCAATCAGGATGATCAGCTTGGCCTCTTCGAGGTCAACCGGTTCGGGAGAGTTTAGACCTTGTCCGAAGGTGAGTGCATAGCCGACTTCGCGAGGGCCGCGGCATTGCGCGAAGGCCGGCTCGGCACTGTTCGGCGTGCCGTACGCTTTCATCAGCGTACTGAAAAATCCAGAGGCGACGCCGTGCGGGAAGAACCCCACGCTTTCCGGCCCGTACTTCTGTTTTATGTCCTTGAGCCGTTGTGCGAACAAATCCAGCGCCTGGTCCCAGCTCACTCGCCGGAACTTGCCTTCTCCGCGTTGTCCAATGCGAACTTGCGGATACTTCAGCCGGTCCGGATCGTAGAGCAGTTCCGGCCCAGCGTTGCCACGCGCGCACAAACGGCCCTTGGTCAGGGGATGATCGGGGTTGCCAGCTACGCGGACGAGTTTGCCGTCGCTGACTTCTGCCACCGCGCCACAGCGCCAGAAACACATCTCGCAATTGGTGGCGATTCGCTCAACCCGCTCTGAACCTCGCCAGCCGGGCGGGTTCTGGGTCGCTTGGGCCGAGGTTGCGCCTGCACCCAAAGCCGCCCCAGCAACCGACGACAGCTTCACGAAATCGCGTCTGGTGAGTTTTTCGCCCATGGCCGTATCGCGCCTATTTCGAGCCCTGCCCAATTACGGAACACCAGAACTCGATGATATCCAAGGCTCTATCGAAGAAACGCATCCTTATGACGAAGTGTTACGGACTTTTCGCAGTATTCCTCTTCTGGGGAAACAAATATTCATGTAACCAACTTCTCCGGCCAGCCGCCTAAGGTCGGGCGGAATTCAGCTCGGCTGTCACGAGGTATCCAAATTGACCAACATGTTTGGACACCAGATTGCCGCAGCCTTTCGCGTTCAAGAATGTCCTCACCGAGTCATTCGATATCCGATGCTCCTGCGGAGGTCCGGGTGGCGGAGAACAGTCGCCTCGCCAGTCCAGGATGGCAATCTTGCCGCCTAAGACGGAAATCCGCAGGGCCTCGCGAAATGTAGAATCAAGGTCCTCGATTTCGTGCCAGATATTCGCGTACAAAATCATGTGGACGCTGCGGTCAGGCAACGGAAGCTGCGACGCCACACCCTGATGCAAGGAGACATTGTCCGGCGCGTTTGGCTGCTCGAGCTTTCCCCGTAGCAAGTCCAGCATCTCCGGCTGTAGGTCCACCGCAAACACGTGACCCAATGCGCCCACTGCACGCGCGATCGGGATGCTGAAGTAGCCCGTGCCCGCCCCTATGTCCGCCACCTTCATTCCCGGCCCAACTCGCAGATGAGCCAGGATTTCCGCCGGCGGCAACCATTTCAATCGTTCCGGATCTTCGAGTTTGTGTGCTTCGGTGTGCTTGAATACGCGATCATTCATTATTGTCGCCTAACATTGGCCAGAGGGCGGCTTGGAAATTGCACTTCCCTGTTCCTCAGCATCGCTCCGTCGAGACCCGACGGCACGGGGGTTGGTCCTTCACGTGGGCACACCCAGTTTGGGCAAAAGCCACTGGGTCAACACTAAGTAGCCAATCAGAAACAGTGGAATCGAGATCCAGTCTTTCATCCAACCTCTCAATCGTCCTTATCCGGCGGTCCTAACGGCCTGTTTTGGAGCCGCTGGTGTTGATGCCGAACATCGCCCAGGCCGGGCAGAATCGCACAATTCCTGTGATTATCGCGATTGCGGCAACTACATACGCAACGATGGCGGCCGTCCCTGTGACCACGTGGAACACACCCAAGGCAATCAGAACCAACCCAATCACAATTCGAATCAGACGATCGATACTGCCGACATTCAGTGTCACGGTTAACCCCCGGTAATGCTCGTTTCGTCGATTGTTACTTCGCTTTTGGCTTTCGACTGAGGCTGAACTCCCAGCCGCAATATTTCCCTTCCGGAGACTCCGGCGGGCAGTGCAGGCACCTAGTTCGAATCCGAGTGTCCACCGTGCGAGCGAACGTCTCGAATTCAACTGTGCCGACCGACTTGCAAGGAAAATCAGTCAGTCCCTTACGTCTGCGAGTTTCCTGCACCCGGCAGACATCCATAAACAGCCGCAGGCGTTTGCCGTCTTCCGACCATTCGGTTCTCTGCGAGTTGATCAAGCTGTACTGTCGCAAGCCCAAAGCCTTTTCCAACCCCGCCAGGCCGCTTCCCGGCCGGATATGGAAGGTCGTCATGATGCGGTTTGCCTCGGCCACAGCGAACCGCTGCCATGCCACTGTGTCCAGATAGATGGCGGCGGCCATCCCAAGACCTTCCTCCGCCGCGAGGAACCAGCAACCGTCATGCGCCAGCCAGTTCTTTGCGAACATTTCCAGGGCGCGGAGCAGATCCTCGCGATCCATGGAATGGAAAGCTGTCGTGTGTGCCTCGCTTGGAACCTGAATAAGACCTGACATTAGTTCGCTCTCTGCCTCAGGCTGTTGGCCGTCCTCATGCGCTCACTGTCCAAGCTGCGATGGTGAAGTGACGATCGTCCGGCATGCTTACCGCCAAAACTTGTCGTGACTTCCAATAAACGCAGCCGCAGCCTGATTCGTTACAGGAAATTCTCTAATTCTTTGGATACCGGTCGGTCGAGCACGTTGGTAGGACTCCCAGCGCCGAATTTTCTGTCAATCAAAGCTTTCGGTCATGAGCCCACAGTCGCCACGTTCTCTTCAAGGCAGGCGGCGCTGTCTTGATCTGTCGCTTCTGACGCTTCGGCAACGGCATTGAGAGCCTGGCGTAGATCGGCGATGAGGTCCGCCACGTCTTCGATGCCAACCGAATACCGCACGAGGCCGTCGCTATAACCGGCCGCGCGCCGATCCGCGGGTGAAATGCTGGCGTGCGTCATCGATGCGGGGTGTTCGATCAGCGTCTCCACTCCACCTAGCGATACCGCCAACGTGGCAACTCGCACGTTGTCCATCAGCAGTCGTCCGGCTTTCATACCGCCCTTCAATTCGAAGCTGATCATGGAACCGAAGCCGCTCATCTGCCGCTTGGCCAGTTCATGCTGTGGGTGGGATTCAAGCCCGATGTATAGCACCTTACTCACCTCAGGCTGTTGTTCAAGCCAAAGCGCAATCTCCAGCGCGTTTTGCTGGGCCCGCTCAACCCGGATTCCGAGCGTCTTGAGGCCGCGCAGCACCAGGAACGCCTGGTGGGGGTCCATGTTGCAGCCAGAGTTAATCATCGTCTTGCGCAGTCGCTTGTAGATGTCCTTCTCCTTGGTCACGATGATTCCGCCCACGACGTCGGCATGGCCGTTGATGAACTTGGTCACCGAGTGAAGTGCCACGTCAGCGCCCAATTCCAATGGTCGCTGCAGGTAGGGGCTGGCGAAGGTGTTGTCCACCACTACCAGGCAGCCGTGGGCGTGCGCAAGCTCTGAGATTCGTGCGATGTCGCTGACTTGCATGGTGGGATTTGCAGGGGTCTCCAGATATACGAGTCTGGTATTCGGCTCCAGCGCCTGCTGAACCTGCGCGAAATCCGAAGTATCGACGTAGGAGGCGCTAACTCCAAAGCGCGAAAAATCTTTCTCCATCAATCCCCGGCTCGGACCGTAGACGGACGCTGTACTGACAACGTGTGCGCCTGCCTCAAGCAGGGCCAAGTAGACGGTGCATACCGCACCCATGCCAGAACTGGTGGCGATGCCACCGCAGCCGTGCTCCAGCTCAGCGACGTTGTCTTCGAGAGCAGCAATGGTGGGATTCCCGATACGCGTATAAATGTAGCCTTCTTCCTCGCCGGCAAAGAGCGCCGCACCATGGGCAGCATTACGAAATGCGAATGTAGAGGTCTGGTAAATGGGAACATTTACCGAACCAGTTGCGTCCGACTTGTGCCCGGCATGAATCAGTTTGCTGTTAATACCCAGGTGTTTCGTGTCCATGAATTTTCCTTCTGGCTCCCCGCCCGCCATCGGGTTGACGCAAGTAATCGCCCTTCCCGTATCTCGGGGAAACCAATCAGTATCACGCACAAGTGACTGGCAAACAGTGATAGTGAGCACAATCCCAGGTGACCGTTGGACCACGGCAGGAAACTCGCCAACACGACGGGGCCTGCGATCCCGGGAACCTAGCTTCCGTCACGAATGATTCGGCAGGACTCAATATCGAAGGTGACGGCTCCGATGGCAAGCCGAGTCTGATCGCGGAGGCCGGCGACGAATTGCAGGAATCGCCACAGATCGGCAAAGTTGCTGACCAAGCCAATCGAAGCACGAAGTGCTCCAGCGCTCTTGTGCCCGCGGCCTTCCATCAATTGCATGAAACTGGTCAGATTGGCCTGGTCACCCAACGCGTAGGCCGCCCGCATGTCGTCTTCCGTCAGTCCTTCGGCAATTTCCCCAACGCCGGGATTACAGAAGCATCCGCTACGCAGTGAGATTCCGTCGTTGCCGGCCAATTCCTCGACCCGTCGATAGTCCAGCAGATGTCCATGAGGATCGTAAAGGTTGAAGGTCACGGTTCCGCCACGCGCTTCGGTTGTTGTGGGTCCGTAGATGCGCACCATGGGGTGCCCATTGCTGTGGCGTAGAGCTAACAACTCATCCAGCATCCAACCGGTCAGGCAGCGGACGCGTTGCGTGATCAGGTCCATTCCAATTGCCTGAAGGTGGCGCAGCCCGATTTCAACTGCAGGGATGGAGAGGTAATTCAGGGTTCCATCTTCGAAAGCGGCTTCGCTCCGGGCGAGGACATGGGCCCGGCCTTGAACGGACGCAAAGTTTACCGTCCCGCCTGCGAACCACGGCCTTCTCAACTTCGCAAAAGTGGATCTCCGAATGAGCAACGCGCCGACGCCGGTTGGATAACCGAACATCTTGTAGAACGACAGCGTCACAAAATCTGGTTGTACTGTCCGCAAGTCCAGTCGATTCGTAGGCACGTAAGCCGCCGCATCCAGCAATACCCGCCAACCTTTGGATTGCGCTCTTTCCACAAGTTCGAAGGGATGCTTGACGCCAGAGAAATTCGATTGCGCTGGATAGGCAAACAGGTTTTCACGGGCCGGATCAGCCTGATCCAAAAGGGTGTCGAGCTGATTTCTGTCGAGACGTAGAGTTGGAGCAACCAGCGGCGCGTAGGCTACGGTAGCGCCCTTGGCCCGTGCGAATTCGCGAATACCGTTCACCGAGTTGTGATTGTCGAACGTGAGCAGCAGGCGGCTTCCGGACGCGAACGGGAACGACTCGCCGATCAGCTTGAGTCCGCCCGAGGCATTTTGGGTGAAGGCCAGAATGTAATCTTCCGCACTGGTTCCGAAATAATTGAGCGCGGACCGGCGCGTGCGCTCCAGGTGCCCGGTCATTGCCGTGGAGGTCGGGTTGGTCGAGTGTGGATTACCAAAAACGCCGGAGCGCAGAAGAGCTAGGTGTTTTTCCAGCTGCGATTCCGCATAGAGAGAACCACCCGTGTAGTCGAGATAGACCTGACCCTGCTCCTCCAACCGGCGATAGTCGGTCGAACGCAAGCTGTCTAGCGCGGTGGTTTCGGCATATTCGGGATATCGGTCGAGGAAGCGCTCGTAAGCCCCCTCCATCTGTTGCTTCTCGTTGGCAGTACTGCTCTCCATATTGATCATCTTACGGGTAAATCAGCATTTTCCCAGGGCAGTACTCGCCACAATTGCACCAGTGAGTAGCAGCGTGTACGCCCGGTGCCGGTTAAACATCGGCACCAGACACACCAGTCGTCCGCGCAAATACATTACATCCGAGGCAACGTACTGCCCCACGTAAATTCCTGTAACAGTTTGGCACTCCCAGGCGTTTATCCCCTGATGGACGGTTCTGGTTTCATGGCAGGGCGGTGCTGATGCAGTTCAACAAAGTTGGTTTGACATCGAGCGGCCTATGACTGAGACCCTGAGTTACCTGGTGAGGTACGGCTACATCTTGCTACCCCTCTGGGTATTCGCGGAGCAGATGGGTACACCTTTGCCCTCGGCCCCAATTCTGCTGGCCGCAGGCGCACTGGTGGCTTCCGGCCGCATGAACGTGATGTTCACAATTCTACTGGCGGCCGGCGCTGCCCTTACTGCTGATATCCTCTGGTTCCACGCCGGGCGCGCGCGCGGCCAGCATGTCATCGGCCGGTTATGCCATTTGTCGATGGAACCCGACTCGTGTGTCCGCCGAGCGAAGAACCTTCTTGATCGACATGGACTCCGCCTGCTTCTGGTGGCTAAATTCGTGCCCGGTCTGAACACAATTGCTGCACCCATAGTCGGGTCGATTGGGACTCCCTACTGGATGTTTGTACTTGTCGATTTGTTCGGAATCCTCGTTTGGATTGCGACGTTTGAGCTGCTCGGATTTGTTTTCTCGGCACAACTGGAGAAAATCGCCGCCTATGCTTTCCGGGCGAGCACACTTCTACTCGCCTCTCTCGCAACTGGCGTTCTTGTGGCGCACATCGTTCGGAAGTATGTGCGCCGCCGATCTTTTCTCCAGGCTTTACGGATGGCTCGAATTACGGCATCGGAGTTGAAACAGAAGCTCGACAAGAACGAGCCCGTCACCATTATCGATTTGCGGCATTCGCTCGATTCTCTTCCAGATCCGTACACGATTCCCGGCGCGATCCGCATTCCGCTGGAGGAGTTGGAGAAGCGCCAAGGCGAGATTCCGCGGGATCGCGAAGTCGTTCTCTACTGTACCTGTCCGAACGAGGCCAGCAGTGCAATCACGGCAGTGAAACTACGGCAAGTTGGGATTTCACCCGTTCGACCATTGCAAGGCGGGTTCCATTCTTGGCGTCAGTTTGGGTTCCCGGTTGAGTCGGCATTCGACCCTACCGTGCAACAGATTGCGGCGCCGCAGTTCGAGCCCGCGGAGGTCAACCCGAACACCCTCGATAAACAGAGCTTGTCGTACAGCGTAACTCCGCCAACGTAGTCGGCAATGCTGGAGTGTAACGATTTCGACCGTTGGTGCGTTTATGCTAATAGCAGCTTCTGGCTAAATGCCTTTTCGCCGAGGAGACTTCTCTGTGCCTCTTTATGATTACCAGTGCCGCAGCTGCGGCAGCAATTTCGAGATGCTCCGTCGTATGCAGGACGACGATCGCGATGTGCGATGTCCGGATTGTCATTCGGAGCTGATTGACCGGTTGTTCTCTACGTTTGCCACAGGTGGATGCACCAGCTCTGGCTCCAGCCGCTTTCGTTGAGGGGCCTAAGAGCGGCCGGTCGGCCGCGACACAGAGCGCGTCATACTATGTCGTTAAGCTATGTTGTCTGGCCAGACGGCACATGTTGTATTCGAATTCCCCAGCTGGAGGACATTGATGATCTACTCCGTAATCTCTTCGAAGTCATTGCACGATATCGATCATTCGCTTCGCGAAGCAGCGCAGCGCTACAAGTTCGGCGTTCTCAATGTGCTTGATCTCAAGCAAACCTTGTCTGCAAAAGGGATTGAAATCGGACAGGAATGTCGCGTTTACGATGTTTGCAATCCCCAGGCAGCCTCGAAAGCACTCACGCAGGACATGACCGCATCTGCCATTCTGCCATGCCGCATCTCGGTTTTCTCTCAGGACGGGAAAACGGTCCTTGCGACCGTCAGGCCGACCGATCTCATGCGAGCAACAGGCCTTACCGGTGTCGACACGCTTGCCGAGGAAATCGAAAGGGAGATCGTTGCCATGATGGATGAGGCAGCGTAGAACTTACTCCCCACTAACGCGTTCCTATCCCTCAGCCGAGTTTTAGATCGAGACGTGTGAGATATGGTGGAAACAAGCCCGGTCTCACAAACTCCCTGCCGACGTATGGCTTTTATGACAGACATTACCGTAGCAAGAACACCCAGGAGGTCACCTTCTTCGACGTTATTGGCCTTTCACGGTCGGATAGCCCTTGTACACCCAGTCAGTCCCCAAATTGTCTGGGATGTAGAGCACCTTCACCCTGGTGAAGCCCGCTTTGTGCAATTGGTAGTAAGCAGGACGCACGTTGGGACAGTGACTCCAGGGGCAACACCCGCAGTAAAGAACAATGAACTTGTTATGGGGCAGCGGCTTCACTCGTGCTAGCAGCGCTTCCATCCCCTGCGACTCCGCGCTGAGGCCAATGTACTCGGAGCCGGGAATATGCGCCTGCAAAAACAGAGCGCGTGGACCGATGTTTAAGATCAGAGGTTTCTCGCCTTTGGGCGATTGGAGAATCTTGACCAAGTCCTCGGGATTGATAAGCGGGGCGCTGCCTGGCGCTAAGTTGGCTGCATCCTCATCTGTTTCGGATGCCGCCGTCACGTTGCCACCAGGCAATCCGGTTCCTTCTGCGTGACCTGCGGAAACAAGAATCACAGCTGAGAGTCCCACGACAAGAATGAAAGAGACGTAACTGACTAGGTTTTTCACAATTAGGCCTTCCGATGAATGACATCGACCGCCACAGAAATTCGGCGGCAACTTAGAAGCATAAACGATGGCGAGTATTCGAAGGTGCAGAGCAGCGTCCCCTGCCTCATTGCTCCCTATGTCGCGCTGATTACTCGCGGCCGAACCGCATCGCGCAGATTCTTGTAAGCACAGAGGCTGGTTTGGCCGACCTGAGTGCCGTGCTCGTTTGAAGAGAGAAGTTCCTCGACATTCACGCACTAAGGGTGGAGGGGCCCGAGCGCGTCAAAGGCCATGCTTCAGGGGTCGGTCGACGATTCCGTCTGGCTTTCTCGAATAAGCTCCACCGCCTGCCCTACCGTTTGAGGCATGTGTTCAGATTAGTTGGCAGCCCGCGCTCAACTAAGATCCCCGTCCAAGGAAATCCGCGCCGTCTGCAGAAACTTGCGTCCTAGGCGCGAGCATGCTGAAATTTCCTCAGCTGATTAAGGGAGTATGCAGATGTTGGGGCTTAAGGTTCTTTTACCCACACTGTTGTTAGTGCCAGCCTTGCTTGCACAAGAGATTCCTGCCGGGACGATCATGCCAGTGATGCTGCGGACAACGCTCAACGCCAAAAAAGCCAAGGTGGGGCAGAAACTCGAAGCAAGAGTCATGCAAGACGTTCCTCTGTCTTCCGAGACGCGAATTAGAGCAGGCGCCAAGTTGGTTGGGCACGTCGTCGAAGTGATGCGGCCGGCTACGAATTCAGGCTCACGCATCGTGTTGACATTCGATCGCTTGATGGTTCATGGCGCCATCATTCCAGTTATGACAAGCTTGCGCTCGCTGGCTTCCATGATGGAAGTATTTGACGCACAGCTGCCCACGACCGCTATTGATGACCGCGGAACCAGCCAGAGCGATTGGGTCACAATGCAAATAGGCGGAGATGTTGTCTACCGCGGCGCCGGGATCGTGATGTCGCATGGTGAGGTAGTTGGAAAATCTACTGACGCAGGCGAGGTGACCGCGAAGCTGATTGCGTCACGCGACGGTGGCTGCGGAGGGGCCATGGTCGAAAACGAGCGAGCGCAGGCACTTTGGTTGTTCTCGCCTTCGGCCTGTGGCGCCTACGGCTTCGAAGACCTGAAGATATCCCATGCCGGCAGACATGATCCATTCGGACAGATCGTTTTGGAGTCTGACAGAAATGTCAATGTGCCCGCCGGCAGCGGGTTGTTGCTCAGGGTGGCAACTCCTCCCAAGCATTCACCGACTGGATCCCCTCCGGCATAAGCACATCGTTGGGAATCCTAGATGTGCGAGCCCACACTCCAACACAACCGGATGCTCCGCCCGTTCGCAGCACGTTAGGGCGGAGCATCCGGCATCGGCAATCTAAGCGGCCTGGTGGAGCCGACCCTGCTCGCGGATTTCCCTCTCGGCGTCGTCCCAGTCCTCCTCATGGTGTCCGTGAACACATCCCCGTGCTTCGTACAATTCGTAGGCACGAAGCTTGATTCGCTCTCGCAAGTCTTCGACCTCTCGGTTGGACGAGGACTGCCGCTGTAGTTGTGATACCGACTCGATTGCTAACGGTTTTGACATATACACTCCTTGAGGTTCTGATTCTGTTGTTGTAGTTGGGCTGAGTGAGGTTCACCGCCAGGATTGCGCTGGCGAGTGGGAACCTGCGAATCGGGTCGCGACAGCCTTCGCCGAACCAGGCGCGCAGGCGCCACTCATCGTTGGTGATGGAACCTGAATAAAGTGTGCTGAACCTACTGAACGGGCGGAGGCCGGAGATGGGACTCGGGATCAAATCCCTTGAGTGCAGATGAAATCGGAATGACTGCGGGGAGCAAGATCTCCCGCCTCCGGATCAAGAGGGGAATCGCAATTACTCCGACACACCAAAACAAAAGAGGTGCGGTCTTCGGCAGTTTCCGCAGTGTCTCTTCACCGTCGAGGTAGGTCTGTGTCGTCGCAAGCTTTAGGCTGTGTCTCTGAATCTCATAGCGGGCGAGTTTCGCGTTGGCGCAGAGGATGAGAAGAAGCGCGCATAATACCCAGACGCTCGATTGCCGCATCGTTGCTTTTCCAGCGAAGCGATATCTGATAACCCGCAAATCACGCGACATGGGCGATTCCCCTACTACGCAATTAGAACCCTCACTGACAGGAAAGTTTCGCTCGAATTTACCGCGTTGCTTAATCTGGCTGAGTCGTAAGCGCACGACGGCTATCCTCCCCGCGGTACGCTTGATGACTGGGACAGAACCTGCCTAACCACGAGCGGAACCCTTCCGTTGACTTCGGGATGACCTCAACTGAATGACGCTCCATCCCATGCATGCGAAGGCCACAAGCGCAACCCAAGCAGGGTCCAGCCGGAGGGCCAAATTGACTCCGGAGAATCCGACTAGGAGCACATAAGGGTAAAGATATTCGACGGCATGATCTCGATCATTCAAGAGTTGAAGCAAATAGAGTATCGCGACGTAGGCTAACGAGCCAACGAACATCGACAAGGGATGAATATGCCAGGTGCTCCAAAACGATTCTGGCGAGCCCTCGGCGAAATAGCGGAGATCTTCGATCAGAGCGACCGCTGCAATCCCTCCGATCGCGGCTGAACCAAACGCGGTCACTGTATTATCTCCCCGATTGCGAGTCCGTTTTCTTCTTCTGGTCATACGTTTCGCCGATCGCCACCGCAACGGGTGGTTCCTCCTTCTTCTGCACTTAGAAAAGTCCCTCTTCAGTCCGGCCAGACAACTCTACGGGGCAGCGATCTGGAAATTCAGCACTGACTCGGCGATGCGGTACTGGTATTTCGCCGCCGCAAACTGAATTTGTGCCTCGGTTTGCTGGAGTTGCGCCTGGCTCAGTTCCACGATCGAGCCCAGTCCGAG